>Ga0126313_10000292_pt1 | contig 23255 bp, 22 predicted proteins | sample Plot105A_FD_89954 | JGI IMG/M metagenome (GOLD analysis project Ga0126313, IMG submission 89954) | Serpentine soil microbial communities from UC McLaughlin Reserve, CA, USA - Plot105A | ecosystem: Environmental > Terrestrial > Soil > Grasslands | place: USA: UC McLaughlin Reserve, Lake County...
AACCAGTTGGTCATCCACGTGGTGTAGTTCCATGCCCAGTACAGCGCGACGAGCATGAACGCGGTCTCCGCCGCGCCCGACCAGCTGATGTCCGCGAGCAGGTGGTGCGACAGCTGGGTGACCGCGAAGACGTAGACGAGGTCGAAGAACAGCTCGAAGAACGTCGCGCGCTGCTCGCCCTCCGCGGAGGTGCGGATGATCGGGAGCTGCGGGACGATCGGGGTTGCGCCGGCCGGCACCCACGCGAGCATAGGCGAGCGGTGTTGGACGGCACGGCGCGGATCCGCGGGCCTGTGCCGCCGACCACTTCGACAAGCCGGACGCCGTGTCAACGACGAGTCCGCGCAGGAACTCGGAGCAGAAACGCCTCGGTCTCGATAGGCGCCCGAGACCCACCGCGCGCACGAGCACGCCGGCTCGGCGGTCGTGCGCGCGCGGAAGCCGGCGTAGCCGACGTTCATCCAGCGGGCCGGCCGCCCGCTGGGGGCGACCACGCGGCTACTACGGCCGGCGCGCGGGTCGTGCGCTTGAGCCGCGGCAGCTCGAGCGGTTGCGTCGCGAGGCGGCCGGCTTCGCCGTAGATCAAGACCGCCCGCAGTGCGGCGAAGATTCCCACCGCGATCCGAAGGGCCATCCGCGAACCATGCCCGCGCGCAGCCGCTGGAGTAACGCTGGTTTCGCGACGCGCGTCAGCGATCGTGCAGATATTGGGTGATTACGTTGCGGAGAGCTCTCCTGAGTCGGCGCTGGGCACCGGGCTCTGTTCTTCGAGCCGTTCGTCGATGATCGAGCCGGCCCGCCGTGCGCTCTCGGCATGACCGGTGACCGCGGTGACGAACGCGTCGCCCTCGATTGCGAACAGCAACACGTCTGTCATCGCCGTGACGCTGGCCGTACGGCGCGTGTCGCGTAGCAGGGCGATCTCCCCGAATCCCTCGCCGCGGCCCAGGATGGCCAAGGTGCGACCGCCGCTCGTGACCTCGACGAGCCCGTCGGCTATCGCGAAGTAGCCGTCGGCGAACTCCCCCCTCCGTGATGAGCCGGGTTCCGGCACGGACCGAGAGGTCGATGCCGGCGCGCGCCGTAGCTTCCAGCTCGAAAGCCGGAAGGGCGCGGAAGAGCCGCATCGAGCGCAGCAGCGCGATGGCGACGACGGGCACCGTGGCGGCCGCATCCACGCGCAGCAGGCCGCGGAACCGGGCGAGCACGACGATCGGCGCGATCGCGCCCGTGCCGATCAGCGCCGCGCTGACGTCGCCCAACGCGATCAACGCGGGCACCAGGACCGAGCCGAGCCCCCAGGCCGCCATCGTGAGGCCCTCCTTGAAGGCCAGCATGCGCGCGAGCAGCGCGGTCGGAGTCACGCGCTGCAGGAGCGTGGTCGCGCAGACCTCGAGCAGGCCGCGAGAGATGCCCGCGAGGACGGCGACGATCAGTGCGGCCGCCAGCGACGTGGCGACTCCGAGCACGATGAAGACGGCGCCGCCTGCGAACGTCGCCGGCAAGAGCACCGGCACGATCCGCGCTCGACCGACGAGCCAGAACGACCCGGCGGTGCCGAGCACAGAACCGGCTCCGTAGAGCGCCGTCAGGTAGGCCGCGCCGGAGCCGCCCAGGTCCAGCACGCCGACCGCGAGGACGACCGCCAGCACGTCGAACGCGCCGACCGTCACGAACGTCGCCCCGAGCACGAGCATCACCTCGGTCGCGGGACCGCCCCTGGCGATCGCACCGACCGCCTCCTTCAACTCGCCCGCGGCGCTCGGCCGGGAAGCGCGATCCGCTGACTGCGCGACCGGAAGCAGCAGGCCGCGCAGCGGAAGCACGAGCACGGCGGCCGCGACCAGGCAGAGCGCACCGGCCGCATAGACCGCGCCCGGGCTTGCGATCGCGAGTATCAGCCCCGCCAACGCCGGCGCTGCGACGAGCCCGACGCTCAAGATCCAGCCGGTGATCGCGTTCAGTGCGACGAGCTGTTCCGTCGTGCGAGCGATCGCCGGCGACATCACCGCATGTGCGGGGTGCGTGACCGTCAGCAACGTCGCGGTCGCCGCGCCGAACGCGTAGCACGCCAGCGCGGGCGCTCCCGCGAGCATCGCCGAAGCGGTCGCTCCCATCGCCAGCGCCTGCGCGGCATAGCCGCCCGACAGCGCACGGGGGAAGTGGCCGCACTCACCGGTGCACCGCGGGGGCACGAACAGCTCGCCACGACACGCGAAAAGGAGAAGCTCTACGGCGTGTTCGTGTGGCCAAGCCAGGCTCGACGGCCAAGCATAGGCGCGTCACCGACTTGCTGCCAAGCAGGCTGACACGTCCTTCACGAGCGCCGTCGGAGGCGCGTCAGCGGGGCGCGATCAGCGTGCAAGCGGACTCCCGGACATCAGGCAAGTTCGGTCGACGGCGCGCCAGGCGGCGCCGTGCGCCGTGTCGACGGCCGACGCCGCCCTTGTAAGCGGAGCTAGCGGGTGGCCTTCTTCCCTTCGCTGCGGGCCTTGCCGGCGGCGCGTTTCGTCGCTCCCTTCGCGGTCTCCGCCGCGCCCGCCGCCTGCTGGCTCCGGTTGCGGGTCACTCGACCCGTTTCCTTCTTGGCCTTGCCCTTGGCCTCCTCGGCTGCGCCCTTGGCGCGCTGTGCGCGATCAGCCATCGTCAAACCTCCACCTCGAGTTGCTTGCACCACGAGCCTGCCTTTTTCCGGCCGGCGCCAAACACCGCGAGCGACGGCCGTGACGATCGCGGGTATAAAGCGCGCGGGGAGGGCTGCATTTGCGCTCGATCGGCACCGGAGCGGTTGCGCTCGTGATGGTGAGCATGCTCGCCGCGGCCGCGCGAGCGGACACGGTGACGACGACGGTGACGCTCTTCGGCGAGAAGTGGGAGTGGGCGAGCGAGGGCAAGGCGCGTACCGCGCTCGCCCAGCGGTCCGTCTAGGGCGTCGACGCACAGCGCGAACGGGACGTCGCGTTCCAACTCGACCGCCCGCCCGGCCACCACTACGTGCCCGCGTGCTCCGCGGCCCAGCCGCCGAGCTCGCCAAGCAGCCGCGACTTGCGATCCCCGGCTCCCCACGATCCCGACCGCATGCGATCCCCCGCCCTCCACCACGTCGAGCGCGCGCTCGAGCACCCCCGACCCCGCGTCACGCCCGACCAGCGCCCCGGTCACGCTCATCACGATCGCGACCGTACCGGCCTGGGCGGGGGCGTCACGAGCGAGGACTCGCGGCGACGGCCGCGACCGGCCGCCGGTAGAGCGCACGGCGCAGCAGCTCGCCGCGCTGCGAGCTGCGCCACTCGCGCCGCCTTGATCGCCGCTGGCGGGCGAGCTCGCGGGCGTCGCTCGGCGTCACGCCGGCGCGCAAGTCTTCGGCGGGGCGATAGCCGAACCGATCGAGGAGCGGCGCGGTCGTCCACTCGACCAGCGCGACCTGATGAGGCTCCAGGCGCTCGCGCCAGCGATCGACCGGGGCGGTCGTGATCGGCTCGGAGACGACCTTGTGCGATCCGCGCAGCGAGCCGCGGCGCTTGCTGATCATCGTCTCGATCGCGTCGCCCGCGCGCAGGCCCGCGAATGCGCAGACCCGCTCGAGCGCGGCGTGCGGGTCGCTGACCATGTCCTCGTAGCGCAGATCGAGCAGCTGGTCGGGACGGAGTTCCTGCGCGAAGTGGTCGGTGCGGCGGACGGCCGCCTCCCAGCGTGCCGTGGCTGCCGGCAGCGCCACTTCGGGATCACTCCAGGGCATCGGGATCTGCGAGGCGACCGCTGCGCGCGGATCGCGCACGAGGTTGATGTACTGGGCGTCCGGGAACATCGCGAACAGCATCCCGACGAAGCCGCTGTAGGACGGCCGCTTGTCTCCCCAGCGCGGCTTGCCATGCAGCTCGGCGTAGAGCTCCAGGCACGCCTGCACGATCGAGCCGACCGTCGGCGGAGCCTGCGCCACGCGCCGGATCGCATCCTGCCGGCTCACGCGGCCGCCGCGGAGCCGCCCGCCCCTGGTGCTCTTGTCGGTGAAGATCCACTCGGCGACGCGCCGGCGGTTGGCCGGATCGCGCAGGTCGCCGAAGCGGATGCGCCGCCACCACAGCGGCCGCACGAAGTTCGTCTCGTGCGGGATCGCAAGGTCGGGGTGGTTGTCGAGCATCACCCGCAGCAGCGTGGTGCCGGAGCGCGGGCACGCGCCGATGAAGAGCGGGCGGTTCGGCGCAGCTTCGAATCGGGACGGCGGCCGTTGCAGCCACTCCTCGGAACGCGGGCGCCACCGTGGCGCCACCGTTGCCGTCATCGGGTCACGCGACGGCGGCGACCGCCTCGCGCAGGATCGCGAGCGCCTGGTCGAGCGTGTGGCGCGTGACGTTCAGCGGCGGGAGCAGTCGCACGACGGCGTCGTCGCGCCCGCCCAGCTCGACGATCAGCCCGCGCTCCAGGGCGGCGCGCTGGGCCGCGATCGCCGCAGCCGTGTCCGGTCGGCCGCTCATCGGATCGGCGAGCTCGATCCCGAGCATCAATCCCGCTCCGCGGGCCTCCGCGACGATGTCGAACTCGTCCGCGAGCTCCTCCAGCGCGGCCAGCGCGAGGGCCCCGAGCACGCGCACGTTCTCGAGCACCTCGTCGCGCCGGATGATCCGCAGCGCGGCGACGCCGGCCGCGAACGCCGGCTGGAACCCGCGGAAGGTCCCCGTGTGCGCACCCGGGCTCCACGCGTCCAGGCTCTCGTCGTAGAGGATCACCGACGCGGGCATTCCGACACCGCCGAGCGCCTTCGACAGCACGATCACGTCGGGCACGATCCCGTGCTGCTCGAACGCGAACCAGCTGCCCGACCGCCCGCAGCCGCACTGGATCTCGTCCACGATCAGCGGGATGCCGAGCTCGCGCGTAACGTTCCTAACGCCCTGGAGGAACTCCGTCCCCGCCGGGATCACGCCGCCCTCGCCCTGGACAACCTCGAGGATCACCGCCGCCGGAAGCGGGGTCCCGCCGATGGGATCGCGGAGCGAGCGCTCGAGGTACTCGGCGCAACGCGCCCCGAGCGTCTCGCGGTCGCCGTCGAGCGGACTGCGAAGCGCGTACGGGAACGGGAAGAAGTGCACGCCCGGCATCTGGCCCGCGACGCGCTCCTTCGTCTCCACGCCCGCCGAGACCGCCATCGCACCGTGAGAGCCGCCGTGGTAGCCGCCATGGAACGCCACCACGTCCGAGCGACCCGTCGCCGTCTTGCACAGCTTCAGGGCCGCCTCCACCGCGTTGGCGCCGGTCGGTCCGCAGAACGCGATCTTGGTGCGCCCCCGCATCTGCTCCGGAAGCATGGACAGCTGCGCCTCGACGAACTCGTCCCGGATCTCGGTCGGGAAGTCGAGGCCGTGTGTCAGCAGCGGCAGCTGGCGCTCGATCGCCTCGAGCAGCTCCGGATGCGAATGCCCGAGCGGGAGCGACCCGGCGCCGTTGAGGAAGTCGATGAACACGTTCCCGTCGAGATCCTCGACGTAGCAGCCGGCCGCGCGGGCGATCGCCAGCGGCAAGCGACGCGGATAGGTCCTTGCGTTCGACTCGAAGGCGCGCTGGCGCGACAGCAGCTCCGCCGACCTCGGGCCCGGTAGGGGAGTCGCCACGTAGGGCTCTTCGAGTAGCGGCGCGGCGCCGATCGCGATCTCGGTCATGGCCCACTATCCCGCGTCTGCACCGCGGCGCGCAAGTCGTGCGCGCGCAGGCGCTCGGAGGCGAGGCGCTCGGCGGCGCGCGCGGCCTGGGGATGGCCGGTGATCGCCGCGAGGAAGGGGCCGCGCTCGAGCTCGTAGAGCTGCACCGGCTCGCGCGCGGTCACGGTCGACATGCGGATCCCGTCGCGCAGCAGCGCGATCTCCCCGAAGCCGTCTCCCGGACCGAGGCTCGCCACATCCCTGCCGCGCGCCGACACCGAGAGTCGGCCGTTCGCGACGAGGAAGAAGCGGTCGCCCGCCTCGCCCTCGCGGACGACGACCTCTCCGGCCGCGAACCGCACAGGCGCGAGCGAGCGCGCAAGCCCCTCGAGCACCGGCGCCGAGAGCATGCCGAACAGCGGCGAGCCGCGCAGCAGCGCGAGCTCCACGCCTGCGGGCGGCGCGGCGCGGTCGAGGTCGCGCAGCAGCCCGATCGTCGTCCCCGCGGCCACGATCAGGAGCGCGCCGACTCCGGCCACGGCGGTGCGCGGTCCGCCGAGCGCCGCCAGCGCCGGGACGGTCAACGAGCCGACGGCGAGGCTGAGCATGGAGAGTCCCTCGAGCACGCCGAACACGCGCCCGCGGACATCCTCCGGCATGGCGCGCTGCAGGAGCGTCCGGCCGGCCACGTCGAGCACCGTCCAGGCGCTGCCCGCTGCGGCCATCAGCGCGAACGCCCCTAGCACCGTCGGCAGCGCGCCGATCAGCACGAAGGCCGCGCCCCACACGGTCGCCGCCGCCAGCAGCGGCGGCACGAGCCGATGCCGCCCGATGAGCCAGACGGCGCCGATCCCGCCCACGACGCCGCCGGCGCCGAACGCCGCGTTCAGGAAGCCGCCGCCGGACGCGCCGATCTCGAGCACCTCGATCGCCAGCACGACGACGAGCACGTCGAAGGCGCCGTAGGCGACGAACTGGATCGCGAACACGACCAGCAGCGCAACCGCACCCGGCTCAGCACGCAGCGCGGCGATGGCGCCGGACCTCTCGTCGATCTCCGCCCGTCCCAGCCTGCTGCCGGCACGCCATGCGCTGCGCGCGATCGGGGCGACGAGCACCGCGGACGCCGTCGCGGCGGCGGCGAACAGGGCGAAGGACGCGCCGGAGCCGCTGATCGCGATCAGCGCGCCCGACACGGCGGGACCGAGGAAGATGCTGATGCTCTCGAGCCAGCCGGTGACCGCGTTGGCCGCGGTCAACTCCGCCGGGTCGTCGACCAGCGTCGGCAGCAGCGCGGCCTGCGCCGGCCGGGTCAGCGTGACCGCGCTCGCGGCGACGACGGCGCCCGCGTACGCCGCCGGGGCCGGCGCGTCGGCGAACAGCAGGAGCGCCGTGGCTCCCATGCCGAGCGCCTGGGCGACGTAGCCGGTCCACAGGCCGACCGCGCCGCCGCGGCGGTCCGCGAGCCGCGACGCCCACGGCGCGACCACGGCCGCCGGCAGCAGCTGGACCACCGCGATCACTCCCGCCTCGCTCGTCCCGCCCTGCTGGTAGGCGTAGACGATCATCGCCACCCAGACGCCGTGCTCGGCGCAGCTGAAGCCCAGGAAGGCGATCTCGATGCGCCGCAGGACGCGGCTCGCCACCACCCGCCGGAGGACTGCGCCGCGCTGGGTCACGGTCGCGCGATCGTATCCGCGCCGTGTTAGCGTGCGCGAGTGGCGCAGGCTGGCGACGATCCGCTCGGGCTCACGCCCGAGCAGATGCGGACGTTGGGCTATCGGGCCGTCGACATGCTGGTCGAGCAGCTCACCGATCGCTCGGTCCCCGCGATCCGGCGAGCGCCTCCCGGAGAGCTGCGCGAGCGCCTCAGCGGCCCGCCGCCCTCCGACCCGCAGGACTGGGACGAGCTGATGGACCGGACGCGCGACGACGTGCTGCGCTGGACGAGCCGGCTCGCGCATCCGCGCTATTTCGCGTACGTCCCCGCCTGCAGCACCTTCCCGGGAGCGCTCGGCGATCTGATCGCCGGCGCGATGGACATCGACGCCAGCCTCTGGATGTCGGCGGCCGGCCCGAGCCAGCTCGAGCTGACGGTGCTCGACTGGTTCAAGGAGTGGATCGGCTACCCGCCGGAGGCCGCCGGGATCCTCGTCAGCGGCGGCTCCGCGGCCAACCAGACGGCGCTCGCCTGCGCACGCGAGGCGCTGCTCGGGCCGATGACCGAGCGCGTCGTGATGTACGCCGCCGACCAGAGCCACTCGTCCGTGGCCAAGGCCGCGCGGCTGATGGGGTTCCGGCCCGACCAGGTGCGCGTGCTGCCGACCGACGCCGGCCACCGGATGCGGCTCGACGCGCTCACCGGGGCGATCGACGCCGACGGCGCGGCGGGCCTTCAGCCGCTGATCGTCTCCGCCAACGCCGGCGCCACCAACACCGGGGCGATCGATCCGCTGCCGGAGCTGGCCGCGATCTGCCGCGAGCGCGGGCTTTGGCTGCACGTCGACGGCGCCTACGGCGGGTTCGCGGCGCTGACGGAGCGCGGCCGCCGGGCGCTCGCGGGCATCGAGCTCGCCGACTCGGTCACCCTCGATCCCCACAAGTGGCTCTATCAGCCGATCGAATGCGGCTGCGTGCTCGTGCGGCAGAGCGATCTTCTCCGGCAGGCGTTCACGATCGACCCCGACTACCTCGCCGACCGCAAGAGCGACGAGGTCAACTTCTCCGACCTCGGCTTGCAGCTGACCCGCACCTCGCGGGCGTTGAAGATCTGGCTGTCGTTCAACTACTTCGGGACGGACGCGTTCCGCGCCGCGATCGACCGCACCATGGAGCTCGCGCTGATGGCGGAGCGGCACGTCCGCGAGTCGCCGGCGCTCGAGCTCCTGTCGCCGGCGTCGCTCGGGATCGTGTGCTTCAGGCGCAGCTTCGAGGGCGTCGAGGAGGAGGAGACGATCGCCCGGCTCAACGCGGACCTCGTTACCGGGTTCGAGCGCACGGGCCGTGGGCTGGTCTCCTCCACCCGCCTGCACGGCACGTACGCGATCCGCCTCTGCGTCATGAACCACACGACGGGAGCGGACGACGTGACGGAGGTCCTCGACTGGTTCGCACACGCGCCCAGGCCGAGCGAGCCGGTTGCGGCGGATCTCCTCGACTACGCCGACCGGCGCGCCGACGTCCGCAGTGGATGGGGTCAGGCGCACGAGGTCGACGAGGCCTCCGTTCGGCGGATACCGCTGTTCGCCGAGCTGGCAGAGCACGGCCTCGACCTCGTCATGCGGTCCGCACAGGAGCGGCGCGTCGACAGCGGCGAGACCGTCGTCGAGCGCTGGCACGGGACGCGCAGCTTCTACGCGATCCTCGAAGGAACCGTCGCGATCGAGCGCGACGGCGAGCGCCTGCGCGAGCTCGGCGCCGGCGACTTCTTCGGCGAGCTCGCCGCGCTCGACTGGGGCGCCGGCTTCGGGTACGTTCGGAACGCGACGGTCGTCGCGACGTCGCGGGCGCGGCTGCTGGTCCTCTCCCCGCCGGCGCTCGCCGAGCTCGTCCGCACGGCCCCGAGTGTCGAACGGCGGATCCGTGCAGCTGCGCGCGAGCGGCTGCAGGGAGCGTGAGTCACGGGCAGTCGGCGTCGCACGGCGACGCGGCCGACGATCAGCCCGAGCCGGATCGCGCCGGGCCGCAGGGAGACGCCGCGCGCGGCGGCGGCGGTGACACCGCCCCCCGGCGCGGTAGCGTCGGCGCCGCCTGATGCGCGCCGTCCTCTCCCAACCAGCGTTCCGCAACCTCTGGGCGGGCCAATCGCTGAGCGGGATCGGCGATGCGCTCGTGATCGTCGTGATCGGCCTCTACGTCACCGACCTCACGGGGTCGTCGTCGGAGGTCGGGGTGGTGCTGGCAGCGTATGCCGGGCCGCTGGTGCTGTTCCTGCTGGTCGGCGGGGTCGTCGCCGACCGCTTCCCGCGCCGCGGCGTGATGATCGCCGCCGACGCGGTGCGGTTCCTGCTGCACGGCACGCTCGCGCTGCTGATCGCGCTCGATGCCGTCAGGGTCTGGCACATGGTCGTGATCGGCGTGCTGTTCGGGGCCGCCGAGGCGTTCTTCCGCCCGGCCGCGACGGGCCTGCTGCCGCAGACGGTTCCCGAGGATCTCATCCAGGAGGCGCAGGCTGTCACTGCCGCGTCGCGCGAGCTGGCGATCGTCGCCGGCCCGGCGCTCGGGACTGCGCTGCTGTTCGGCATCGGCGCCGAGGCAGCGTTCACGTTCGACGCGCTCACGTTCGTCGTGTCGATTGCGTTCCTGCTGCGCGTCGTGCCGCGTGCGCGCGGCGCTCTGCATGTGCGCACGACGGTCGTGCAGGAGCTGCGCGAGGGCTGGTCGGCGGTGCGCGAGCGCGCCTGGGTCTGGGCGACGATCCTCGCCTTCTGCGTGACGCTGCTGGCGGGCTTGGCGCCGTTCTTCGTGCTCGGCGCGGCGATCGGCAAGGAGCAGTACGGGCACGGCTGGGTCTACGGAGCCGTGCAGGCGATCTGGGGCTGCGGCACGTTCGCGGGCGCGCTGCTGGGTGTGCGCTGGCGCCCGCGGCTGCCGATGCGCACGGCGATGCTGTGGACGCTGCCGTGGCCGCTGTGCTTGACCGCGTTCGCGCTCGGCGCGCCGGTGTCGTTGCTCGTCACGGCGACGGCGGTCGCCGGGTTCGGGATCGGCTGCTTCGGCGTCTGGTGGGAGACCGCGCTGGCGGAGCGGATCCCGCCCCATCTCCTCTCCCGCGTCTCGGCCTACGACTGGATGGGCTCGCTCGCGCTGCTGCCGCTCGGGTACGTCCTCGCAGGGTTGATCGGCGACTCCGTGGGGGCGCCCGAGACGCTTGCGGCCGGCAGCGCCATCTCGCTCGTCGCGCTCGCCCTGGGCCTGCTGCCGCGCGAGACGCGAAGGCTGCGGCGCCTGCCGCGCGGCGAGGTGCCGGCCCCGGCGCCGCCGCACGTCTCGGTGCTGCTCGCGCCGCCGCCACGGGACTGACCCTGCGCGAGTGGCGGCCACGGGCTCAAGCTCGCGCTGCCACGAGGCGTGTAGAGTCGCCTGACCGTGTCCGCCAAGCGCCGTCGCGTGCGCGTCCTGTTCGCGCTCTCCGCAGTCCTTGCGATCCTCTCGCTGTTCGTCCTTGACGGCGCGGTCGGCGGCGTCGCCGCGCTGGCGGCGATGCTCGTGTTCATCGCCGCCTGTATCGCGGCGCTGCGGGGCGAGGACGCCGAGGCCGTCGCGCAGGGCGAGCGGACCGCCCTCTCCGGCTGGTTCGGCGGCTGGCTCTAGCCGGCTGGCTGACAGTCATGTCGACACCCCGGCGGCATCACGGCACACTCGCCGGCGCCGTCATTTACGAGTGGGACGTTTGACACGTATTTCGTCGTCGACGTCACACTCGCGAGCGGAGCTGCCGCGAGCGGGACGATTTGCGCCCGCGTGCTGCACGCCGGATCAGGGCTTCTCGCCCTTGGCCTCCTCGGTCGTGTGCTCGATCGCCTGGGAGTTGAGCGTCCACGTCTCGATCTCGTCGGGCTGCCCGTGGCCGGTGACCTGGTAGCTCGAGACGATCGCGCCGGTCAGCTTCAGGCGCACGACGCTCTTGCCGGGCATCACGATCTCTACGTCCATGGGCTTGCCGTCGGATGCTGCCTTGGCCAGCTTGGGCGTGTGCTCGCCGACCCTCGACGACAGGACCAGTTCGCGCGGCGAGGGCTGCTCCCGCTCGCTCCCGCCGGGCCCGGATACGGGGAACGAGACGGAGAGGAGCTGGATGGTGCCGATGTCCGCCAGCGTCGCGCGTGCGCCCTCGGCCTTCTCGCCCTCCTTCTTCTCGCCGGCCGGCGCGCGCGCCACGAGCGTGCTCACCGCACGGTTGCCGGCGCTCCGCTGGAGCGCGAGCATCGCCTCGGCCGCGTCCGACGGCCGCTCTGTCGCATCGGACCGCCGCCGCTCCGGCTCGTCTGCGCCCCGCTCGTGGTGCCGCCTTCTCATCCGCATCGACCGTATCGCTTTCGCGGGCGTGCTACGACTCGGGCTGTGGCCAGCCCGCGCGGCCTGTCGCTGATCTCGGTCCCTTACCACCTCGGTGCGCCGGCGGTCGGCATGGGCCGCGGCCCGACGGCGCTGCTCGAGCGGCACGGATTCGCCGGGGCGCTCGGCGACGACGTCGAGGTCGCGGTCGTCGACGCGCCCGACGCGAGCCGGCCCGAGATCGCCCGGATCTTCGAGCTCGCACGCGCGCTCTCCGGGCTGGTGCGGGGGGCCCGCGCGGACGGGAGGCTGCCGCTCGTCTTGGCGGGGAACTGCAACAGCTGCTTGGGCACGGTCGCCGGGCTGGAGTCGGACCGCCTGGGCGTCGTCTGGTTCGACGCGCACGCCGACTTCGACACGCCGGAGGACAACGAGTCCGGCTTCCTCGACGTGATGGCGCTCTCCACGCTCACCGGCGCGTGCTGGCGAGCGCTCCGCAGCTCGATCCCGGGGTTCCGCGAGGTCGCCGAGGCGGACGTGATCCTCGTCGGCGCGCGCGACCTCGAGCCCTACCAGCGCGCCCGGCTCGAGGCGTCGCGGGTCCGCGTGGTGCGCTCGGGCCTGCTCGAGCCCGCGCTCGACGAGCTGCGGGAGCGGACGCGCGACGTCTACCTGCACGTCGATCTCGACGTCCTCGATCCGTCCGAAGGGCGCGCCAACGAGTACGCGGCGCCGGGAGGACTGTCGGTGGCCGAGCTCGAGGCGGCGCTGCGTCTCATCGGCGCCCGCTTCGACGTCGCGGCCGCGGCGATCACGGCTTACGACCCCGCCTGCGATCCCGATGGAGCGATCGCGAACGCGGCTGTCACGGTCGGCCGGGCGATTCGCCGGGCAACGCGGGACGGGACACGAAAATCGGCGGCCGACCGGCGTTCACGGCGTACATCGCCGTGAACGCCGGTCACGCGCCCTGGTCGCGGTGGCGACCGGCGTTGACCGGTCGCCCCCTCACTCCGCCAGCAGCGCCTTGATCGCCGCCATCCGCTCGCGCCAGAACGTCTTCATCTGCTGCGCGGCGCCGGCGTCCGGACGGCGCTCGTGGCCGAGCGCCGGTTGCGGCTTACCCGCGCCCTTGGCGTCGAAGCCGACGAGCACGCGCATGGCGCCGTCCTCCCGGTCGAATCGCGCCGAGCGGCCGCGCGGCGACGTGCGCTCGCGCAGCTGCGCCCCGGGAAGCCAGCGCTGACGCAGCTTCGGCTCCGTGAAGGCCGCGAACGCGCGATCGAGCGGCGCGGCGACTGTCTTGTTCGCGCTCGCGGGGCGGCGGCATCCGGGGACGCGCGGCTGCCCGACGACGGCGACGTCGCCGGCCTCCTCGCGCTGATGCTGCTCACGGACGCGCGCCCGCCGGCACGGACTCGCGCCGACGGGGCACTCGTGCCGATCGCGGAGCAGGACCGCAGCCGCCGGGACGCGAGCGCGATCGCCGAGGGAGTCGCCCTGATCACGCACGCGCTGCAGAACGCGGCGATCGGCCCCCACCAGCTTCAGGCGGCGATCGGGCGGCCGTGCACGACGAGGCGGCGAGCGCCGAGGAGACCGACTGGCGGGAGATCCTCGGCCTCTACGAGCTGCTCGGCGCCCGCGCGCCCGGGCCGACGTGACCTTGCACCGGATCGCCGCCCGCCATGGTCCACGGCCCGCGGGCGGGGCTGGAGCAGTTGGCCGCGACGGAGGACGACGCGGCGCTGGCCGGCGCCGTCCGCCCGCACCTGCTCGAGCTCGCGGGCGACTCGGACGCGGCGCGCGCCCACTACGAGCTCGCGGCGCGCCGCACGTTCAGCGTCCCGGAGCGGCGCTACCTGGAGTCGCGCGCCGCGCGGCTCGGCGCGGCGAGCGCACGCGTTGGGCGGGGCGCCGACGGGGTAACGGCGGGCATTCAGGGCGGCAGCGCGCGTCAACGCTGGACGGCGACGCCGCGGGCGGGCGTGTGCGGCGTTGACGGCGGCATGCGCCGTCAACGCTGCAAGGCGCCACGACACCGGGCGGCTTGCAGCGTTCACGCGTCAACGCCGGTCGGGTCGCCGGATCGACGCGGTGACCGGCGTTGACGGCCGATATCGCCGGTGAACGCGGGCCGGGTCGCCGGATCGCGGCGATGAGCGGAGTTGGCGGCCCATATCGCCGGTGAACGCCGGTCGCGGCGCCGGATCGCGCGGCGCGACGGCGTTGACCGCTCATGTCGCCGTCGAGGACGCACCTCGCGGCCGGCCGGCGTACCCGGCGATCTGGCGCAGCGTCTCCGCGCGCATGTCCGCGCCGTCGCGATGCGCGGCGTACCAGGCGACCGTCGAGTCGAGCGCCGCCTCGAGGTCCCAGCGCGGCGCCCAGCCGAGCCGCGAGCGGGCGCGGGAGCTGTCGAGCCGGAGTGCGCGAGCCTCCCCCGCCGCGGCGCCCGGCGCGGCCGCCCGGACCGCGAGCTCGCCGGGCCAGCGCGCGCGGATGCCCTCCACAACTGCCGCGACCGGGCGCTCGTCGCCGTCCGCGGGGCCGAAGTTCCAGGCGGCGCCCGGATCCCCGGCGCAGAGCCGCTCCGCGACCGCCAGATAGCCCTCGAGCGGGCAGAGCACGTGCTGCCACGGGCGCACCGACTCCGGCGCCCGCAGGACGAGCGGCTCACCGGAGAGCGCGGCGCGCATGCAGTCCGCCACGAGCCGGTCCGGCGCCCAGTCGCCGCCGCCGATCGCGTTGCCGGCGCGCACCGTCGCGAGCGGCAGCCCGAGCGCACGGTACGCCGCCGCGACGTGCTCCTGCGCCGCCTTCGACGCCGAGTAGGGATCCTCGCCGCCGAGCGGGTCGTCCTCGCGAAGCGCGCGCCCGCCGCCGCGGTAGCACTTGTCGCTCGTGACGACCACCACGGCGCGCGGCTCCGCCTCCGCGCGAAGCGCCTCGAGCACCTTCGCGGTCCCCGTCACGTTGATGCTGAACGTCTCGACCGGCTTGGCGAGCCCGCGCCGGACGAGCGCCTGCGCGGCCATGTGGATCGCGACCTCGGGCCGCGCGCGGGCGACCGCGGCGCGGACCTCGCTCTTGGAGCGCACGTCGCCGCGCACGTCGCCGGCCATCCCGTCGGCGACGCCGGCGACCTCGTAGAGCGACGGCTCGCTCACCGCCCCGGCGCTGAAGCCGTGCACCTCGGCGCCGAGCGACTGGAGCCAGAGCGCCAGCCACGCCCCCTTGAAGCCGGTGTGGCCGGTCAGCCAGACGCGCCGGCCCTGCCAGAACGCCGGGTCGGGCATCGAGTCAGCGGGTGAGGAGCGCGTGGTCCGCGTCGACCATCAGGCGGATCAGCCGCTCGAAGCTCGTCGTCGGCTCCCAGCCGAGCACCCGCTTCGCCTTCGACGCATCGCCGACCAGCAGGTCGACCTCGGCCGGGCGCTTGAACGTGTCGTCGACCTTCACGTACGGCTGAGGGTCGAGCCCGGCCTGATCGAACGCGATCTCGACGCAGCGCCGCACCGTGTTGGTCTCCCCGGTGGCGATCACGAAGTCCTCCGGCTTGTCCTGCTGGAGCATCAGCCACATCGCCGCGACGTAGTCCTTCGCGTAGCCCCAGTCGCGCTTGGCCTCGAGGTTCCCGAGCCGCAGCTCGTCGCGCAGCCCCAGCTTGATCGCCACCGCGTGCCAGGTGATCTTGCGTGTCACGAACTCGAGCCCGCGACGGGGCGATTCGTGGTTGAAGAGGATCCCGGAGCAGAGCGGCATGTCGTACGACTCGCGGTAGTTGACCGTGATGAAGTGGCCGTAGACCTTCGCCACGCCGTACGGGGAACGCGGATAGAACGGGGTCGTCTCCGTCTGCGGGGTCTCGAGCACCTTGCCGAACATCTCGCTCGAGCTGGCCTGGTAGAGGCGCGCCTCCGGGCAGACCTCGCGCACCGCCTCGAGCAGCCGCGTCACGCCGACGCCCGTGAACTCGGCCGTCAGCGTCGGCTGGATCCAGGACACCGCCACGAACGACATCGCGGCGAGGTTGTAGATCTCGTCCGGGCGCGCGGCGCGCAGCGCGTCCACGAGCGACCGGTGGTCGAGCAGGTCGGCCTGGTGCAGCGTTATGCGGTCGCGGATGTGCTCGATGCGGTCGAACTTCTCGGTCGACGCGCGCCGGACCATGCCGTGCACCTCGTAGCCCTTCTCCAGCAGGAGCTCGGCGAGGTAGGAGCCGTCCTGCCCGGTTATCCCGGTGATCATCGCGCGCTTCATGAGCGCGTTGAGGCTAGCGACCCGCCGGCCGGCCGCTGCGCCGCGCGACCGTCAGCGTCGCCGCAGGTGACGCGAGTACTGGCGCGCGAAGCCGGTGACGAAGCGCGGGTTGTAGCGCAGGTAGCGGCGCCACAGCCGGCGCGGCTCCTTGCTGAGGCGGTACAGCCACTCCAGGCCCGAGCGCTGCATCCAGTCGGGCGCCTGCCTCATCAGGCCGGCGTGGAAGTCGAACGCGGCCCCGACGCCGACGAGCACCGGGGCGTCGAGCCGCGGCCGCATGCGCTGCATCCACTTCTCCTGGCGCGGCACCCCCAGCCCGACCCAGACGACGTCCGGGCGCGAGCGGTTGATGTCGGCCGCGAGCGCGTCGAGCTCTTCGTCGCTGTACTCGCCGAAGTGCTGGGTCGATCCGCCGACGACCCGCAGCCCGGGATGCGCCAGGCGCAAGCGCCGCGCCAGGCCCGCGAGCGCCTCCGGCTCGTTGCGGCCGCCGTGCAGGTAGCAGCGGGCGCCGGTGCGCGCCGCGCGCTCGCACCACCTCCACATCAGCTCCGGGCCGTAGACGCGCGAGGAAAGCCGGTGGCCGAGCAGGTTGAGCGCCCAGACCAGCGGCTGGCCGTCCGGGACGGTGAAGTTCGCGCCTCTGACGGCGTTGTGGAGCTCGGGATCCTCCTGGCACGCCATCACGGTGTGGACGGCGGCGACGCACAGGTAACCGCGCTGTCGCGCGGCGGCCGCCGCCTCGACCCAGTCCAACGTGCGATCGTAGTCCACCAACGCGAGCGGAACGCCGAGGACGTCCACCGCCTCGGGAACGGCGAGATCGCCGCCAGCGACGCCCGTACGCGTGTTCGCGAGAGATGCGGAGTCTGTAAGCGCCATTCGAAGACGAGAAACGGGGAAGCGCTGCGAAGGTTGCGCCGTGGACCGGTGTCCGGGCAAGCTCACTGCCGTTGTCGTGGCCGACCATCCTGGCACAGACGCGGCGCCCTCGTCGGGCGCACGACGGCAAGGTGGATAGCGTCTCTATCCCGATGCGCGGCCCCGACGACATGCTGCGACCGACGGGCCCGGGCCGCGTCCTGGACCTGGGCTGCGGCTCCCGAAAGTACCCCGGCGCCGTGGGCGTCGACATCTCCGCCGACACGGATGCCGACATCGTGCACGACCTCGACGTCATCCCTTATCCGATCGCGGACGACGCTTTCGACCAGATCCTGATGCAGGACGTGATCGAGCACACGCGGGAGCCCTACGACGTGATGCGAGAGCTGCACCGCATCGGGCGGCCCGGCGCGCGCGTGCACCTGCGCACGCCGCACTTCTCATCTGTGCTGGCCTACACCGACCCGACGCACCGCCACGCCTTCTCGGCCGCAGCGATCCACGCGCTCGCGAAGCCGGGCTTCACGCACTACACGGCAGCGCGGTTCCGGGTCGTGCGCGTCAGGCTCGACCTCTGGACGCCCTTCCGCTTGATCGGCATCGAGCGGTTCGCGAACGCCCGGACCGACCTCTACGAGCGCTATCTCGCGTTCCGCTTCCCGGCGATGAACATCCGCGCCGAGCTGGAAGTGGTCAAGTGACGCGCCCGCTGCGCGCCGGCTTCAACGCCATCTTCCTCGAGCCCGACATGGGGGGGCTCGAGACGTACGTGCTCGAGCTGGTGCCGGCGCTGCTACGCGCCGCGCCGGGGCTGCGCGTGACGTTGCTGTGCAACGCGCGTGGTAGAGACCTGCTCGCAGCCCAGGCCTGGGCGGCAGAGGTCCGGCTCGAGGTGCCGCCGCTCATGACCCGCCGCGGGCTGCGGGCCGCGGGCGAGCTGACGGTGCTCGGAGCGCTCGCGAGCCGGCACTTCGACGTGCTGCACTCCGCCGCCTTGACAGCGCCGCTGGCGACGCGCGCCGCGAACGTCGTCATGCTCGCCGACACGACCTGGATCACGATCCCGGACCTCGGCAAGGGCCAGGTTGCGACCGTGCGCCTGTGGCAGGCGGTGGTCCCGCTGGTCGCCCGACGCGCCGACCGCGTGATCGCGATGTCGGAGGCGGGGGCGCGCGACATCCGCGAGCACCTGCGCGTCGATCCGTCGCGCATCGACGTCGTGCCGAGCGGCTACGGCATCCCGCCCCGCGCGGCGCCGACGCCCGAGCCCGAGCTGCGCGCGAAGCTCGGCCTCGGCCGAGGCCCGATCGTCCTCAACGTGGCGATGATGAAGCGGCACAAGAACCAGCGCCGCATCGTCCAGGCGCTGCCGCGCATCCGCGCGGCCGTTCCGGCGGCCGAGCTGGTGCTCGCCGGCGCGCCGACGCCGTACGAGCGCGAGCTGCGCGCCGAGGCCGGCGCACTCGGCCTGGACGGAAGCGTCACCGTTGCCGGCTATGTCGACGACGCCGACCTCGAGGGGCTGTATGCGGCGGCGTCGGCGTTCGTCTTCCCGTCGCTGAACGAGGGCTTTGGCCTCCCCGTCCTGGAGGCGATGGCGCGCGGGCTGCCGGTTGTCACATCGAACGTGTCGGCGCTGCCGGAGGTCGCCGGCGACGCGGCCGTGCTGGTCGACCCGACATCCGTGGACGAGATCGCTGTCGCGACGGTGCGAGTGATCACGGACGGCGCGATGCGCGAGCGGCTGATCGCCGCCGGGCGCGACCGCCCGGCGGCGTTCACGTGGGAGCGCACCGCTCGGCAGACGCTCGAGTCCTGGGAGCGCGCCCGCCGGTGACCTCGATCGGTCTCGACCTCGTCTACCTCGCGCCGCGCGCAACGGGCGGCATGGAGACCTACGCGCGCGCGCTCGTCCCCGAGCTGGCGCGGGCCCGGCCCGGCGTGCGCTGGGTCGCGTTCTGCGGGCGCGAGCTCGCGGCAGAGCTACGCGCGCGGCCGTGGTGCGACGGCCTCGAGGTGGTCGAGCTGCCGGTTTCCTCCGGCACGCGCATCCGCCGCACCGCGGTCGAGCAGACGCTGCTCCCGCTGCGGATCCGGCGCGCCGGCGTCGACCTCGTCCACTCGTTCGCCAACACGGCCCCGCTGGTGCCCGGCGGACCACCGCTCGTCGTCACGGTTCACGACGTCATCTGGGCGCGCCTGCCCGAGACGCACACGGGGATGCTCGCGAAGGGCCTGGCGATCCTCAGTCCGCGCGCGGCACGCCGCGCCGCGCGCGTGATCGCGCCATCGCACGCCACCGCCGCCGACATCAAGCGCTTCCTTGGCGTCGCCACCGAGCGGATCGCCGTAGTGCCGTCGGGTCCCGGACGCGAGCATCCAGAGGCCACGCCGGAGGTCGAGCTCCGCGTCCGCCTGGGGCTTGGCACCGGCCCGATCGTGCTCTGCCCGGCGCCGCGGCGGCCGCACAAGAACGTGCGCCGGCTCGTGCACGCGACCGCAGGCCTGGACGCGACGGTCGTCGTCCCCGGGTATGCGTCAATCCAGGAGGAGGGGCTCGACGGCGCGGGCCACGCGCGCTACCTCGGCTGGCTCTCCGACGCGGACATGGAAGGGCTCTATCGCACCGCGACGCTGCTGGCCTTCCCGTCGCTCGCGGAGGGCTTCGGCCTGCCCGTGCTCGAGGCCATGCGCCGCGGCTTGCCGGTCGCGTGCGCCGACGCGACGTCGCTGCCCGAGGTCGCTGGCGACGCCGCGCTGCTGTTCGACCCGCGCGACGAGCGTGCGATCCGCGCGGCGGTCGCGTGCCTTCTCGGCGATCCCTCGCTGCGCGAGTCGCTGGCGCAGCGCGGGCGCGAGCAGGCCGCGCGGTTCTCGTGGTCCGCGGCCGCCGAGGGAACGTGGCGCGTCTACCACTCCGTGCTGGGCACGTGTGGCTGACTTCGGCGCTCCTATCCTCCTCTGCCATGTCGCTCGCCGACCGGGTCCGGACGCTGCGCGACGTGTCGCGGATCGTGCGCGAGCCGATTCGCCTCGGCGTGCGACAGACGCGTGGTGCGAACGCCGTCAGCCGCTACACGCTGCGCGGGAGCGGCATCTCGATCCACTTGCGCGACGATGTGACGGAGGACGTGGCGACTCTGGTGCAGACGTTCAGTCAGCGCCACTACATGCCTCCGCCCGCCATCCGCGCGCGTCTTGCGGAGCTCGGGCGCCCGCCCCGAGCGATGGACCTGGGGGCCAACATCGGCATGTTCGGCGCCTGGTTCCTCAGTCAGTACCCGGGGGCGAAGGTCACGGCCTACGAGGCCGATCCCGACAACGCGAGAGTCCACGGGCTCACCGTCGAGGCGAACCGCGGTACGCATCGCTGGCAGCTGTACGCCGCGGCGGCGGCCAGCGAGGACGGAGAGGTCGCCTTCGTCGGAGGCCGGGCCACCAACTCGCGCCTGGCTGAGCCGGGCGAGGACTCGACGACGGTGCCCGCGCACGATGTCCTCGGGCGTGCCGCCGACGTGGATCTGTTCAAGGTCGACATCGAGGGCGGGGAGTGGGCGCTGCTGTCGGATGAGCGCTTCATCACGCTGCCGGCGTGCGTCGTGGCGCTGGAATTCCACGCGTACCGATGCCCGTCGAGCAATCCCCATCGCGCGGCCCGCGAGCTCCTGTCCGCCGCCGGCTATCACGTGCTCGAGCACGACCTCGCGGCGCCGCCGGGGCACGGGATGGTATGGGGATGGAGGACGGCGTAGCGTCTGCGGCTGCTCCGGACGTCCTCGACTCGGATGCCGCCGGCGGCCTGGTTATGCGCGGCGGCCTCGTGCGGGCGGCCGGCTACGTCGCCGGCACCCTGCTGAGTCTCGTCAGCTTCTCGGTCATCACGCGGCATCTGGGGGTCGAGCGTTTCGGCGACTACCAGACCGCGCTGTCGGTTATCACCGTCGTCTCGGCGATCACCGACGTCGGAATGGCCACACTTGCGGTGCGCGAGTACGCGACGCTCACGGGCGCCGTGCGCGACCGGCTGATGCGCAACCTCCTCGGTGCGCGGCTCGGGCTCACCGCCACGGGAATCGTCGTCGCCGTCGGCTTCGCGGTGGCCGCCGGGTTCGACGGCGCGCTCCTCGCCGGCACGGCGCTGGCGGGCGTCGGCGTCGGTCTCAACGTCGTGCAGTCGATGCTCGCCGTGCCGCTCGCGGCGCAGCTGCAGCTCACGATGCAGACGCTGTTGGAACTGGGCCGCCAGGCGGTGCTCGTCGCCGTGCTTATGTTGCTCGTCCTGCTGGGGGCGGGCGTGCTGCCGCTGCTCGCTGCGACCATCCCGGCGGGCATCTTCGGGGTCGCCGCTACTGCGCGGCGCGTGCGCGGGCGCATCCCGCTGCGCCCGGCGCTTCACGCCGACGAGTGGCCGCGGCTGCTGCGGCTGACAGTCCCGGTCGCGCTCACGCTCGCAACAGGGACCGTATACATCTTCCTCGCGCAGATCATCACCGAACTCGTCGCGAGCGAGCGCGAGAGCGGGCTGTTCGCTGCCTCGTTCCGCGTCTTCTTCGTGGTCGCGGCCGTGCCCGGGCTCGTCGTGTCGGCTGCCTTCCCGGTCCTGACGCGCGCCGCCCGCGACGATCAGGCGCGGCTCGCATACGCGTTGGATCGTCTCGTCGCGACGATGGTGGTCGTCGGCGGGCTGATCGGGCTCGCGCTCTCAGTCGGTGCTCCTGTCGCGCTCGACGTCGTAGCCGGAGCGGGCTACGAGGGCGCAATCCCGGCGCTTGAGACCCAGGCCTGGGCACTACTCGCGTCGTTCGTCCTGGCTCCGCTCTCCTTCGCCCTGCTCTCCCTGCGCCTGCACAGGGAGATCGCCGTCGCAAACGTGCTCGCGCTGGGCACCAGCGCGACGCTGACGCTCCTCCTGGCGCCCGACCATGGAGCCACCGGCGCAGGGGTGGCGAGCCTTGCCGGTGAGAGCATCTTGATGCTCGGAACGTTCGTCCTTCTCGTCCACGCGCGGCCGGATCTGCGGCCACAGCTCGGCGTTTTCGGAAAGGCTGCGCTCGCGCTCGCGCTCGGCGTCGGGGCGGCGACCCTGAGCGGCCTGCCCGCGCTGCCCGCGACGCTGTTCGCGGTACTCGCATACGTCGTTGTCGTCGTCGCGACGCGTGCCGTCCCAGAGGAGCTGCGCGATCTGCTGCCACGCCGATGAAGGTCGGGCTCGACCTCGTCGCGATCGGTCCGCGGTCCGCGGGCATCGGCCGGCACGCGGTCGCGCTGCCCGGGGCGCTGCTGGAGGTCGAGCCGTCGCTCGAGCTGACGGTGATCGTGTCCCGCGAGGCCCCGCCCGAGCTGACCGCTGCGCCGTGGGCGCGCGACGTGCGCTGGATTCGGCTGCCGGTCGCGGGTGGCGGACGCGTCGGCGCGCTCGCGCAGTACGCTGGCGTGCCTGCGCTCGGCGTTGCGCGCAGGCTGGACTTGCTCCACACGCCGACGAATGTCGGCCCGCCGCGGGTGCCCGGGCTGCCCGCCGTCGTGACCGTGCACGACCTTATCTGGAGGCACGCGGGACCGGAGTGGGGAAGTCCGCAGGCGATCGCCGCGATGGCCCGCTTGGCGGTCCGTGCGGCGCGCTGGGCCACCCGCGTACAGGCCGACTCGGAGGCGACACGCGACGACGTCGTCAGCCTGGCGCGCCTCGATCCGGCCAAGGTCGACGTCGTTCCGCTCGGCGTACGCGTGGACGCCGGCGTGCCGGCAACGCCCGGGAGTGAGCTGCGCGCCCGCTTCCAGCTCGGCGCCGGGCCCGTCCTACTCACGGTGGCCCAGAAGAGGCCGTATAAGAACCTCGTTGCTGCGGTCCGCGCGGTCGCCGCCCTAGGCGATCACGCTCGGCTGGTGCTCCCCGGCGCGCCCACGGGCCACGAACGCGAATTGCGTGCGCTGGCGGCAGATCTCGGCGTCACGGGGCGCGTGCGCTTCGTCGACTGGATTGAAGATCGCGACCTCGAGGGTCTTTATCGGCTCGCCTCCGCGGTGCTCGTCCTCTCGCGCTACGAGGGGTTCGGCCTGCCCGTGCTCGAAGCGATGGCGCGCGGCGCCCCGGTCGTCTGCGCCGAGTCCATGTCGCTCCCGGAGGTTGCCGGTGACGCGGCGCTGCTCGTCCACCCCGACGACCAGCCGGCGATCGACGCGGCCGTGGCGCGCGTCGTCGGCGAACCCGGCCTGCGTGCGGAGCTGGCGCGCCGAGGCCGCCTGCGCGCCGCTCGGTTCACGTGGGAGCGCACGGCGCGCGAGACGCTCGCGTCCTACCGGCGCGCGCTGGCTCGTTAGCCTGCGGCGCCCATGCCCCGTGTCCTGATCGTCCGCGGCCACCTCGTAACGCCGTGGGAGCTGCGGCCGTGGGCGGAGCTGCCAGAGCGCTACGACGTGTCCTACCTCCTGACGCGGTCGAACGAGTTCGACGCGGGCGCGCTGCCGCTGCGC
>Ga0126313_10000293_pt1 | contig 23226 bp, 18 predicted proteins | sample Plot105A_FD_89954 | JGI IMG/M metagenome (GOLD analysis project Ga0126313, IMG submission 89954) | Serpentine soil microbial communities from UC McLaughlin Reserve, CA, USA - Plot105A | ecosystem: Environmental > Terrestrial > Soil > Grasslands | place: USA: UC McLaughlin Reserve, Lake County...
ACGCGACTCCGGGCCGGAGGCGAGACCGATCCCTTCCGCCGCAGCGTCAACGTCACGCTCGCAGCCATAGCCGCCTTCGCCGTGGGCGTGGCGCTGGTGATGCTCGCGGTGGGTCCGTCGCTCATGGGCGTCGTCTTCGGCGGCGAGGGGGAATACGGCCGCGGCGGCCTCGTGCTGATCTCACTGGGCATGGGCCTCTACCTCTCAGCGGCCACGCTGAATCAGGCGCTGCTCGCGCGCGCTCTGGCCCGGGCGGCCTCGATCTGCTGGGTGACGACCGCGGCCGGCTTCGCGGCTTTCCTCGTCCTGGTCGACTTCGACGACCGCCTGTTGCAGGTGGAGAGCGCCTACCTGGGCGCCGCCCTGGCGCTCTGCGGGACGCTCTACGCGCTCTACCGTCGCGGCTGATGGCGGAGACGATCTTCATCCCGCGCCGCTTCAACGGCCCGCCGGACTCGGCCAACGGCGGCTACACCTGCGGAGCCGTCGCGGGGCTCCTGCAGGCGCAGCTCGCGGAGGTGTCCCTGCGCGCGCCGCCACCCCTCGAGATCCCGCTGGAGGTGGAGCGCGAGGAGGACCAGGTCCTCCTTCGGCACGGCGACACCCTGGTGGCCGAGGGGCGACCGGTCGAACTCGAGCTCGAGCCGCCCGAGCCGATCGATCCCGACCTCGCCGACGAGGCGGCGCGTGCCGGCTACGAGCGCTGGAGCTCGCGTCACCCGTTCCCCACCTGCGTGATCTGCGGACCGGAGCGCGAACCCGGCGACGGATATCGGGTCTTCCCCGGGCCGGTGGCCAGCGCCGACCTGTTCGCGGCGAGTTGGACCCCGGACCCCTCGCTCGCGGGCTCGGACGGGCTCGTCCGGGGCGAGTGCGTCTGGGGAGCGCTCGACTGCCCCACGAGCGCGCCGGTGGCGAACTTCGGCGAGGGCCCGCCGGTGGTGCTCGCGCGACTGACCGCCTCGGTTGAGCGCCCGGTGCGGGCCGGTCGCGCGCACTCCCTCGTCTCCTGGCCGATCGACGTGGATGGCCGCAAGCGCCACGCGGGGGTCGCGCTCTTCGACTCCGATGGAGGCCTCCTGGCTCGGGCACGCGCCCTCTGGATCGAGCTCCGCCGGTAGGCTGCGGGCAGGATGGCGCTCCACCACCGCACCTGCCCCTTCTGCGAGGCGACCTGCGGTCTCGAGAGACCCGCGGGCAGGAGGTGGTCTCGATACGTGGCGACGAGGAGGACGTCCTTAGCCATGGGTTCATCTGCCCCAAGGCATACGGGCTCAAGGAGCTGCACGAGGACAGGGATCGCCTGACGACCCCCCTCGTCCGCCGCCGGGGCGAGCTGGTCGAATCGAGCTGGGAGGAGGCGTTCGCGGAGATCGATCTTCGCCTGCCGCGCATCCTCGAGGCGCACGGGCGTAACTCGGCGGCGGTCTATCTGGGCAACCCGAACGCCCACAACCTCTCGGCGCTCATCTACGGGGCCGCGTGGCTCCGGGCACTCGAATCCCAGAACGTCTACTCGGCGAGCACGGTGGACCAGATGCCCAAGCAGGTCTCGGCCGGCCTGATGTTCGGAACGATCCTGAGCATCCCGGTGCCGGATGTCGACCGCACCGACCACATCCTGATCCTCGGCGCCAACCCGCTGGTGTCGAATGGGAGCCTGCTCACCGCCCCCGACATGCGCGGCCGGCTGCGGGCCATCCGCGAGCGGGGCGGCAAGGTCGTCGTGGTGGACCCGCGCCGCACCCGCACGGCCCAGGCGGCCGACGAGCACCACTTCATCCGCCCGGGGACCGATGCCCATCTGCTGCTGGGGATCGCCTGCACGCTCGTGGAGGAGGGGCTCGTCGAGCCGGGGCGCCTGGCGGAGCATTGCAACGGGCTGGAGGAGGTCCGGAAGCTGGCTCGCGAGTTCCAGCCGGAGCGCATGGCTGCGGCCTGCGGGATCGAGGCGAAGGACATCCGCCGCATGGCGCGAGAGCTGGCTGCCGCCAGGCGGGCGGCGGTCTACGCCCGGATCGGGACGACGACACAGGAGTTCGGGACGCTCGCGAGCTGGGCCGTGGACGTCGTGAACGTGCTCACCGGCAACCTCGACCGCGAGGGTGGCGCCATGTTCACGCTCGCCGCGGCAGCGCAGAAGAACTCGAGCGGCGAACCGGGCCGCGGCAAGGGCGTGCGCCTCGGCCGCTGGCACAGCCGCGTGCGCGGCCTGCCGGAGGCCTACGGGGAGCTCCCGGTGGCCTGCCTGGCGGAGGAGATCGACACAAAGGGCGAGGGACAGGTACGGGCGCTGATCACGGTCGCGGGAAACCCGGTCGTCTCGACCCCGAACAGCGGACGGCTCGAGCGGGCGATTGATTCGCTCGAGTTCATGCTCTCGATCGACCTCTACGTCAACGAGACGACCCGCCACGCGGACGTCATCCTCCCGGCGCCGGAGCCGCTCGAGAAGTCCCACTACGACCTGGCGCTCTACCAGCTCGCCGTCCGCGACGTGGCGAACTACTCGCCGCCGGTGCTGACCTACGACGACAGTCGGCCGGACGAATGGGAGGTCTTCCTCCGCCTGGCGGGGATCGTGTCGGGCCAGGGCCCGCAAACCGACATCGCGGCCCTCGACGAGCTCGTGGCTCGTACCCTGATCCAGCGCGAGCTGCCGGGCCGAGATCCCGACGAGGTGCTGAGCGAGCTCGAGCCGCGCCGCGGCCCGGAGCACATCCTCGACCTCTTCCTGCGGGCCGGCCCCTACGAGCTGACGCTCGCCGACCTCGAGGCGAGCTCGCACGGCGTAGACCTGGGTCCACACCGCCGGCGCCTCCCCGAGGTGCTGCGTACGCCCTCGGGGAAGCTCGAGCTCGTGCCCGAGCCGATCGTGGCCGACGTCGACCGGCTGCGGGCCTCGATGGAGCGGAGGCCGGCGGAACGCCGCGGAGCGCCGGGCGGTGCAGGCGCATATGGGGGCAGGATGGTGCTGATCGGGCGTCGCCAACTGCGCTCGAACAACTCCTGGATGCACAACCTGAACGCGCTCGTGAAGGGCAAGGACCGTTGCACCATGCACGTGAACCCCGAGGACGCCGGCCGACTGGGCCTGGCCGACGGGAAGCTGGCGCTGGTGCGCTCGGCGACCGGGGAGATCGAGGCGCCGGTGGAGATCACGGACGCGATCATGCCCGGCGTGATCTCGATCCCCCACGGCTGGGGCCACGGCGCCGCCGGCGTCCGGATGCGCGTGGCTTTCGAGCACCCGGGCGTGAACAGCAACGTGCTGGCCGACGAGTCGCTGGTGGACCCCGTCTCGGGCAACGCCGTGCTGAACGGCATCCCGGTTGAGGTGAGCGCGGCGTAGTGCACAGTCCTCAGTCCTCGGGCAATCGTGGCCTTTCCCTGAGACTGCGGACTAGGGACTGAGGACCAGGTCAGATCGGCTGGAGCATCGATTCACCGCAGTTCCGGCAGATCACGTTCGCGGTGTCCGACATGCGGGCGATCGTCGAGTGGGCTCCGCAGTTGAGGCAGTCGGAACGCAGCTCGAAGCGGCGCAGGCAGTTGACGCAGCGGTAGCGACCCGCGAGGTTGGTGCCGCGCAGCCAGGGCTCGCCGCAGGCGGGGCACTCGAGCCCCAGCTTGACCGGCTCTTGTTCAGCCACCCTCTGCATTCTGCCCTTTCCCCCGGTCGAGTTCTCCGGCGTGCCCGCGCAGGTATGCGGCTCCATCCATGGGTCGCCTGCCAGGCGGGTGGACCTCGACCAGCTCCAGCGCGCCACTTGCGGTCCCGAGAAGGAGCCGGCCGTCTCGACTTCCGAACTCGCCCCGGGCCGGAGGGCCGGGCGTGGAGCGGGCGCGCGCCCGCCGGACACCCAGCCGCCCGCCGTTCGGGAGCTCGACCCAGGCACCGATGTGCGGGTTCAGCGCACGGACGCGGCGCTCGAGCTCGTCCGCCGGCCGCGCGGGGTCGAGCTGGCGGTCCTCTGCCTGGATCTTCTCGGCGTACGTCACGCCCTCGTCCGGCTGCTCGCTGAAGCTTGGCTGGGTGTCCAGCGCCGCCACCAGCAGCTCGCCCCCGAGGACGGCGAGGCGTGGGGCGAGCGTTCCGTAGTCGTCGTCGGGGCGGATCGGCTCGCTCCGCTGCAGGCAGATCGGCCCCGCGTCGAGCTCGGCGGTAGGGCGCATGATCGTGACGCCGGTCTCAGGATCGCCGGCCTCGATCGCCCGCTCGATCGGAGCGGCACCGCGCCAGCGCGGGAGCAGCGACGGGTGCACGTTGAGCATCCGGTGCTCCGACAAGAGCGGCTCCTTTATCAGGGCCCCGAAGCCGCATATGCACACCATCTCCGGCCGGGCCGCCCTGATCCGTTCGCGAGCCTCGCCGGCGTTGACGCTCTCGGGCTGGATCAGCTCGATCCCAAGCGCTCGGGCCGCATCGGCGGCGGGCGGTGGGCCGAGCCGCCGGCCCCTCCCCCTCGGCCGGTCGGGGCGCGTGACCACCAGGACCGGCAGGTGTGCGCTGTCAGCGAGCCGCTCCAGCACGGTGACGGCGAAGTCGGATGTGCCGAGATACACGGTGCGCAAGCGGGGGCGACGCTATCGCCTCTCCGCGGGCCGAGGACATCGCCGGTCGGTGTGAGCCGCCGGCCGCCCGGTGAGCGAGAGCGTCCGCCGCGGCCGCGGATTCCGCTCCGGGCGGGTTTCTCGCCGGCGCGTCCGGGGCAAACGACCGCTAGAGCAAGGGGGAGAGAGCGGATATGTATCAGCAAGACCTCAGTCCGGTTTCGGACTCGCTTGGTCTGTCGTCGATCTTCGCCCTGCTTCCACTCGCCATTCTGTTCGTTCTGCTGGGCGGCGTAAGGATGAAGGCCCAGTGGGCGGCGCTCATAGCGCTCGGCGTCGCGATGGTCGTGGCGCTGGCGGTCTACGGCATGCCCATCGACCAAACCGCGCTGTCGGCGTCCGAGGGAGCGACCTTTGGCCTGTTCCCAATCATGTGGATCGTCATCACGGCGATCTGGGTCTACAACATGACCGTCGAGACCGGGCACTTCGCCGTGCTACGGCGATCGTTCGGCACGATCTCGGATGACCAGCGGGTACAGGCCGTGATCGTGGCGTTCTGCTTCGGCGCGCTGATGGAGGCGCTGGCCGGCTTCGGCACGCCGGTCGCCATCACCTCGGTGATGCTCATCGCGCTTGGCTTCCGCCCGATCAAGGCCGCCTCCGTGGCGCTGGTGGCCAACACCGCGCCGGTGGCGTTCGGGGCGATCGCGATCCCGATCACGACGCTCGCGGAGACTTCCGGGCTCGACAAGCAGGACCTGGGCTCGATGGTGGGCCGCCAGACCCCCTTCCTGGCGCTGATCGTGCCGCTGATCCTGATCGGCATGGTCGACGGGCGACGAGGCATCCGCCAGGCCTGGCCCGTTGCGGTGATCGGTGGTACGACCTTCGCCATCGGCCAGTTCGCCTGCTCCAACTTCATCTCGGTGGAGCTCACGGACATCGTGGCGTCGCTGCTCTCGACCGGGGCGATAGTCGCGTTCCTCCAGGTGTGGCACCCGACCGCGCCGGTGCCCAGCGGACGCTTCGCGCGGCCCGCGGTGGCCGGCGGCGAGGCGCACGACCCGGCGCTGGAGCGGGAGATCGCGCGCAAGGAGGGTCGCGAGAAGGACTCTGCGCTCGACATCGCCCGTGCGTACGCTCCCTACGTGATCATCATCGCGGTCTTCGCCATCGCCCAGATCGCCTCGGTCAAGAGCTGGATGGAGAGCTCGCCGCAAACGGTCGAGTTCGCCTGGCCGGGCCTCGACGTGGTAAACCCCGACGGCGAGGCGCTCGACAGCCTCACCTTCAAGTTCAACTGGCTGCCTGCGGCCGGAACGTTGATGCTGATCTCCGGCCTGGTCACCATGGCGGCGCTCGGGCTGGCCCCGCGGCGCGCGCTGCGGGTGTTCGGGCGGACACTCGACCAGCTGAAGTGGGCGATCCTCACCGTCGCGGCTGTGCTGGCGCTCGCCTACGTGATGAACCAGTCCGGCCAGACGATCACGCTCGGCCTGTGGGCGGCCGGCGCCGGCGGGCTGTTCGCCTTCCTCGCGTCGCTGATCGGCTGGCTCGGCGTGGCGGTGACCGGATCGGACACCTCGTCGAATGCGCTCTTCGGCGCGCTCCAGGTCACCGCGGCCAAGGACGCGGGGGTCTCCCCCACCCTGCTCGCCGCGGCCAACAGCTCCGGCGGCGTCCTGGGGAAGATGATCTCGCCCCAGAACCTGGCGATCGGGGCGGCCGCAGTGGGGCTGGCCGGCCGCGAGGGCGACCTGTTCCGTAAGGTACTCGTCTGGAGCCTTGTGCTCGTCCTCGTCATGTGCGGGCTCGTGTATCTGCAGTCCACGGCGGTGCTCGACTGGATGGTCGTGAAGTGACCGGAGCCGGCCCGGCCTTCGGCGAGGGGCCCCAGGAACGTGAGCCGCGGGAGCGCCCGCGCGACCTGGGGCCGCTCGCCGAAGAGCTGGGCCGGATCGCGGGAGCCGAGCAGGTAATCACGCAGGAGCACCAGCTCCGGACCTACGAGTCGGACGGGCTTCTCCAGTACGCCGTCACGCCGGCGGCCGTGGTGTTGCCCGGCAGCGCGGAGGAGGTACAGCAGGTCGTGCGGGCCTGCCACCGAGCGGGGGTCCCCTGGGTGGCGCGGGGAGCGGGTTCGGGCCTCTCGGGCGGCGCGCTCCCGATCGAAGACGGGGTCCTGATCGGGCTGGCGCGGCTCCGTCGGATCCTCGAGGTCGATCTCGAGAACCAGCGCGTGCTGTGCGAGCCGGGGGTCACCAACGTCGCGGTCTCCGAGGCGGTCGGGCCCACGCACTTCTATCCGCCCGACCCTTCCAGCCAGATCGTCTGCACGATCGGCGGGAACGTCGCCGAGAACTCCGGCGGCGCGCACTGCTTCAAGTATGGCTTCACGACCAACTACGTGACCGGGCTGGAGGTGATCCTCCCGGACGGCGAGCTGTTGCGGCTCGGGGGCCGGGAGCTCGATCGCCCGGGCTACGACCTGGTCGGGGCGTTCGTGGGTTCCGAGGGGACGCTCGGCGTGGCCACAAAGGTCTGGCTGCGAGTCGTCACGAAGCCGGAGTCGGTTCGCACCCTGGTCGCCTTTTTCGGCTCCACCTCCCAGGCGGGCGAGGTGGTCTCGGAGATCGTGTCCGGCGGGATCGTGCCGGGAGCGATCGAGATGATGGACAACCTCTCGATCCAGGCGGCCGAGGCGCACACCGGCGCGGGCTACCCCGAGGACGCGGGTGCCGCGCTCGTGGTCGAGCTTGACGGCTCCGACGCCGAATGTGAGGCGCGCTTCGAGCAGGTGGTGGACATCTGCGAGAGGGCGGGAGCGGACTCGATCCGGGTTGCCCGCGACGACGCCGAGCGGGGGGTGATCTGGAAGGCGCGGAAGGCCGCCTTCGCGGCCATGGGCCGGGTGGCGCCCAACTACTACGTGCAAGACAGCGTGATCCCGCGCACACGGCTGGCGGAGGTTCTTGGTCGGATCGACGAGCTGTCGGACGAGTACGGCTTGCGGGTGGCCAACGTCTTCCACGCCGGCGACGGCAACCTGCACCCCCTCGTCTGCTATGACGGCCGGGCCGAGGGCGAGGCTGAGCGCGCCGAGGAGCTGTCGGGGCTGATCGTCAAGACCTGCGTCGACGCCGGCGGCTCGATCACCGGCGAGCACGGCGTGGGAGTGGACAAGAAGCGCTACATGCCAGACATGTTCGGGGAGCCCGACCTGGCGGCCTTCCAGAAGCTGCGCTGCGCGTTCGACCCCGACCAGCTCGCCAACCCGGGCAAGCTGATGCCGACGCCAAGGCTTTGCGGCGAGGTGCCGGGGCCGTACAGGCAGCACCCGCTGGAGGCGGCGGGTGTCGCGGAGCGGTTCTGAGGTGAGTCGCCACTCGCCAGTCGCCAGTCGCCACGAGCCCGGCACCGCCGATGAGCTCGCTGAGCTGTTGGGCGCGGCGGGTGAGCCCGTTCGGATCGTTGGCGGTGGGACGAAGCTCGCCTGGGGAGGCCCAGTAGAGGCTGAGCTCAAGCTGTCGACCGCGGGGCTTGATCAGATCCTCGAGCACAATGCCGGAGACCTCACCGCCGTGCTCGGCGCGGGCGTGCCGCTCGCCAGGGGGCAGCAGAAGTTCGACGAGGCCGGGCAGATGCTGGCACTCGACCCTCCCGACCGCGGCGCGACGATAGGAGGTGTCGTGGCGACCGCTGACTCGGGCCCGCTGCGTCAGCGCTACGGCGCGCCGCGCGACCTCGTGGTCGGAGTCAAGGCCGCGCTGGCGGATGGCAGTGTGATCAAGTCGGGTGGCCGGGTGATCAAGAACGTGGCGGGCTATGACCTCGGCAAGCTGCTGACCGGCTCGTTCGGAACACTGGGGACGATCGTCGAGGTCGCGGTAAGGCTGCACCCGCGGCCGGAGCGCACGGCCACGGCGGCCGGCGGGACGACGGACTCCGCCACGCTGGCCGCAGCCGCGCTCGAGCTCTCGCACGCCGCCCTGGAGGACCTGTCACTCGACCTGCGCTGGGGCGGCGGGGACGGTGCCCTGCTCGCGCGCTTTGGCGGAGCGGCGCCCCGACCCCAGGCGGAGGCCGCGCTCCGGCTGATGAAGCGCGCCGGTCTCGACGGCTCACTGGTCGACGACGACGAGGGCGTCTGGTCGCTCCAACGCGAGGGGCAGCGATCCGCGGACGGCGCGGTGGTGCGCGTCTCGGGGGTGGCGAGCCAGACCGCCGACCTCCTGGCCGCGGCAACCCGGCTCGGCGCTCGGGTCGTGGGGCGAGCGGGCCTGGGACTGTCGTGGATCGTGATCGAGGACCGCTCCTCGGAGGAGGCGGCCACGGCGGTGGAGGAGCTTCGGCGCGACCTCGACCCCTCGCCCTGCGCGGTGCTGGACGCGCCGCCGGAGGTCCGCACGCGGATCGACGGATGGGGGCCGATCGACCCGGCGCTGCTCGGGCTCATGCACAGGGTCAGGGAGCGCTTCGATCCGGCGGGGATCGTCAATCCGGGGGTGCTCCCGTGAGCCGCGCCTTCGACACCGAGCGGGCGCCGGAGCTGGACCTGATCGACGACTGCGTCCACTGTGGCTTCTGCCTTCCGACCTGCCCCACCTACGCGCTCTGGGGCGAGGAGATGGACTCGCCTCGGGGGCGGATCGTGCTCATGAAGGCCGGCCTCGAGGAGGGCTCGGAGCTATCGCCGGAGATGGTCGAGCACTGGGATCGCTGTCTGGGCTGCATGGCCTGCGTGACCGCCTGCCCCTCGGGAGTCCAGTACGACAAGCTGATCGAGGACACGCGCGCCCAGGTGGAGCGGAGGCACCCGCGCACGTTCCGCGAGCGGCTCCAGCGGCGCGCTGTGTTCGCGCTCTTCCCGCACCCGGGGCGGCTGCGCGCGCTGGCCCCCCTGGCGCGCTTGCACCCGCTTGGGCCGCGCGTCCGCCTGCGCTCCGCGCTGCGGCACCTGCCCGCGCGCTTCCCCGCCGCCGAGAAACGGCGCGGCACCGTGGCCTTCCTCCAGGGGTGCGTCCAGCGGGCCTTCTTCGGAGACGTGAACGAGGCGACCGCGCGGTCGCTCGCCGCGGAGGGCTTCGAGGTCCATGCTCCCCGTTCACCGCGCTGCTGCGGGGCGCTCCAGCTGCACGCCGGCGAGGACGGGCCCGCGCGCGAGCTGGCGAGGGCCACGATCGCGGCCTTCGAGCACCACGATCTCGTGGTCGTGAACGCGGCCGGCTGCGGCTCCGCGATGAGGGATTATCCCCACCTGCTCCGGGACGACCCCGTCTGGGCCGAGCGGGCCGAGCGCTTCTCGGTCAAGGTCCGCGACGCAACTGAGCTGCTGGGCGAGCTGGAGCCGCAGGCCCCCCGCGCCGAGCTGCCGATGAGGCTCGCCTACCACGACGCCTGCCACCTGGCCCACGCGCAGGGGGTTCGCGAGCAGCCGCGGCGCTTGCTTCGCTCCATCCCTGGTCTCGAGCTCCTAGAGCCGCCGGACTGGGAGATCTGCTGCGGCTCGGCGGGGATCTACAACCTCGTGCAGCCCGGCGCCGCGCGCGAGCTTGGCGAGCGCAAGGCTCGCAACCTCCTGGACACGGGCGCCGAGGCGGTGGCGGCCGCCAACCCGGGCTGCGTACTCCAGATCACCGCCCATACCAAGCGTCTGGGGCGGGAGCTTCGGGTATTCCACCCGATGGAGCTGCTCTGGAAGTCGATCGAGGAGGCCGGCGATGGCAAGCGTTGAGGTTGGCGGCGTCGAGGTCCGGGCGCCGGTCGAGGGCCGCCTGGCGGAGGTGCTGACGCCCGAGGCGCTCGACCTGGTGGCCTCGCTGCACCACGAGCTCGACGGCACCCGCCGTGAGCTACTGCAGCGCCGCGAGAAGCGGCAGAAGGAGCTCGACGCGGGCGGCTCGCTGGACTTCCCGGAGGAAACTCGCGAGGTGCGCGAGGGGGACTGGCGAATCGCCCCCGAGCCGCAGGCGCTGGCCGACCGCCGGGTCGAGATCACCGGGCCCACTAGCCGCAAGATGGTGATCAACGCCCTCAACTCCGGCGCCAGGGGGTTCATGGCCGACTTCGAGGATTCGAATTCGCCCACCTGGGAGAACATGGCCGGCGGTCAGGTCAACCTCGCCGACGCGGTCCGCGGCACGATCGAGCACGAGGAGAACGGCAAGGAATACCGCCTCGAGGAGGAGACCGCGACGCTGCTCGTGCGGCCCCGCGGCTTGCACCTCCCGGAGCGTCACCTCGCTGTCGACGGGGAGCCGGTGGCCGGCGCCTTCATGGACTTCGCGCTGTTCCTCTTCCACAATGCGCGCGAGCTGCTCGAGCGCGGCGCCGGGCCGTACTTCTACATCCCGAAGCTCGAGTCGCATCTCGAGGCGCGCCTCTGGAACGACGCCTTCAACCTCGCGCAGGACGCCCTCGGCCTCGACCGCGGCACGATCAAGGCGACGGTGTTGATAGAGACGATCCCGGCCGCTTTCGAGATGGACGAGATCCTCTGGGAGCTCCGCGGCCACTCGGCGGGGCTCAACGCGGGGCGCTGGGACTACATCTTCTCAACCATCAAGCGGTTCCGGACGCGGGAGGACTTCGTCCTCCCCGACCGTTCGAAGGTCACTATGACCGTGCCCTTCATGCGCGCGTACACGGAGCTGCTCGTCAAGACCTGCCACCGACGCGGCGCCCACGCGATCGGCGGCATGGCCGCGCTGATCCCCAGCCGCACCGACGAGGAGGCGAACGAGCGGGCCTTCGCCGCCGTGCAGGAGGACAAGAAGCGGGAAGCGGGCGACGGCTTCGACGGGACCTGGGTCGCCCATCCCGACTCGGTGCCGGTGGCGATGGAGCCCTTCGACGAGGTACTCGGAGACAGCGCCACCCAGGTCGACCGCCAGCGCGACGACGTGGACGTGAGCGCCGAGCAGCTGCTCGGCGTGCCGGCCACACCGGGCGAGATTACGGAGGAGGGGCTGCGCTCGAACGTGAACGTGGGGATCCAGTACATCTCGTCGTGGCTGCGTGGCAACGGCGCCGCCGGGATATACGGCCTCATGGAGGACGCCGCGACCGCCGAGATAGCGCGCAGCCAGGTGTGGCAATGGGTCCGCCACGGCGTCGCCCTCGAGGACGGGCGGACGGTCACGCCCGAGCTCGTAGGTGAGCTGGAGACCTCGGAACTCGAGAGGATCCGCGAGGAGATCGGCGACGACGACTGGTTCTACTCGGAGGGACGCCCGGAGCTCTCGCGCGAGCTGTTCGAAGGCGTCGCGCTGGACGAGGAGTTCGTGGAGTTCCTGACCCTGCCGGCCTACGAGCGGTTGGACGGCTAGGCGGCCTCGCGCTCCCGCTCATGCTCGCGCAGCGCCCGCATCGCCTCGCGGCGCTGCTCGCGGCTCGTGCGGTCGAGGATCAGCACCCCGTCGAGGTGGTCCATCTCGTGCTGGATCACGCGGGCCTCGAGCCCGGAGGCTTCGACGACCCGGCGGCCTCCCTCCTCGTCACGGGCATGCACCCGAACGTGGACCGGCCGCTCCACGTCCACCTGAACCCCGGGAATCGACAGGCACCCCTCCTCGAATTTCTCGCTCTCCTCGCTGTGCCAGTCGACCTGCGGGTTCGCGAGGACGATCACCGGGGCGTCGGGACCGACGCGGTAGACGAGCAGGCGATGCGAGATGCCCAACTGCGGCGCTGCCAGGCCCACCCCGAGCGCGTCGCTCATGATCCCGGTCATCCGCTGGACCTGCCCGCGCAGCGAGTCGTCGAAGCGGTCCACGGGGGTGGCGCTCGATTTGAGGACGGGATCGCCAAGCCGCCGGATGAAGGACATCGCGGCGAGGCGGCGCGCCTCGACCTCGGGGTCGAGCTGTGGGCGCTCCTCTTCCTCGGCGGGCTCTTGGGGCTCGAGCTCGGGCTCCTCGGGCATCGCGTCCGAGTCTACTGCGGGTCCACGTCCACGGCGAAGCTTGCGCCGCGCAGCTTGCGGTCGGCCGCGGAAGCCTCCACCGCGGCGCGCACGGCCGCGATCGCGGGCGCGCGCTCCGGCGACTTGACCACGAGCTGCGCCCGGTGGCGGCCCTGGCGCCGGAACAGCGGCGCGGGCCCGAGCACCGGCACCCCGCGTGCCGTGATCCGCGACCTGACCCCTTCGGCCGCGGCCGTCGCCCGCCCCGGCTCGAGGCCCGCGCAGACCACTCGGATCAGATGGCCGAAGGGCGGATACGAGAGCGCCTCGCGGCGGGCCAGCTCGCCCCGCAGGAAGGCTGCGGAGTCGTGGGCAGCCGCGTGGCGGAGGGCGGGGGCCTCCGGGTCGAGCGCCTGGACGATCACCCGCCCGCCGCGCTGGCCGCGTCCGCTGCGCCCGGCAAGCTGGGCCACGAGCGAGAAGGTGCGCTCGTCGGCGCGGAAGTCGGGGAAGCGAAGCGTGGCGTCGGCGTCCACCACCACGCCGAGCGTCACCTCGGGGAAGTCGTGCCCCTTGGCGACCATCTGCGTCCCCACGAGCACTCCGGCGGGCACCCGCTCGAAGCCGCGCAGCACCCCGGCTACGCCGCCGGTCCCATCCACGCTGTCGGAGTCGAGCCGGAACACCGGCAGCGGCGCGACGGCCCGCTCGAGCTCCCGCTCGAGCTGCTCCGTGCCGGCGCCGTGCCGCGCAACCGTCGCCGAGCCGCAGTCCGGGCAGGCGGCGGGCACGGGCTCCCGCCAGCCGCAGTGGTGGCAGGCAACCTCGGCGGCCACCCGGTGGAGCACCAGCGTCACGTCGCAGTTGGGACAGCCCCACACGCGGCCGCAGGTGCGGCAGGAGAGGAAGTTGGACCAGCCCCGACGGTTGAGCAGCACAATCGCCTTCTCCCCGCGTCGCCGCACCTCGTCGAGCGCGTCGAGGGTGCGCTGGTGCAGCGGCCCCCCCGCACCGAGCGTGCCCACGAGATCGACCGGGGGCAGGGGCCGTCCGTCCACCCGCTCGGGCAGCTCGAGGCGGCGGTGGCGGTGGAGGCTCTCCGGTCGCGGGGTCGCGCTGCCGGCCAGCAGCACCGCGCCCTCCTCGGCCGCCCTGCGCTCCGCCACCTGGCGGGCGTCGTAGCGCGGGTCGCCCTCCTGCTTGTAGGAGGCGTCGTGCTCCTCGTCGATCACGATGAGGCCGAGCCCGTCCAGCGGTGCGAAGACCGCCGAGCGGGGGCCGATGCATAGGCGGGCCTCTCCCCTACGCAGCCTGGCCCACTCGTCGTAGCGCTCCCTGGCGGTGAGGCGGGAGTGGAGCACCGCAACCGAGTCGCCGAAGTGTCGGGCGAAGCGGTGCGTGGTCTGCGGCGCCAGCGCGATCTCCGGGACCAGCACGATCGCCGTGCGGCCGCGCTCCAGTGCGGCCTCGGCCGCCCGCAGGTAGACCTCGGTCTTGCCGCTGCCCGTGACCCCGTGCAGCAACAGAGGCTTCGGCGCCCGACCGGCGTCGATGGCACGCTCGATCGCCGCCAGCGCGGCGCGCTGCGCCTCGGTAAGGCCCCTTACCCGGTTGCTAGCCCCGACCGGGGGAATGGCGGGACGCCGGCGCGATTCCTCAGCCGAAAGCGCCACCAGCCCGCGTTCCTCCAGTCTCCGCAGCGTGGCGTGCCCGAGCGCCGTGGCGGTCGCCGGTCCGTCGGCGAGCGCCTCGAGGGCCTTCCGCTGCCGCCGCCCCAGGCCCCGCCCGTCCGCCCGAAGCGCCTCTTCCCCGCCGGCCGTTAGTCGCGCCACGAGCGTCCGCCGCGGAGCCACCCGCCGCGTCGCGCCGGTTCCCGTGCCGGGCGGCAGCACCAGCGCGAGGCCGCGCGCTGGGGTCGAGCAGTACTCGCGGGCCACCCACAGCCCCAGCCGGACGAGCTCCGGTGGGAGGTCTCCGTCGAGGACGGCGATGGGCCTCACGAGGCGCTCGGGGGGCAGCTCGCTGCGCTCGGCCAGCCCCACCACCACGCCGAGCGCGCGCCGGCGCCCGAAGGGCACAAGCAAGAGGCTCCCCTCACCCACGCCCTCGAGCTCGTCCCCCAGCCGGTAGTCGAACGGCCCGGCCAGCACCCGGGCGGTGGTCAGCGGCTCGACCTTGGCGATCACGGGCTGACCGTAGGGACCGGCCCGGACGCCGCTGGGGCCGCCTGTGACAGCCTTGCCACCGTGGCGATCGACTTCGAGGCGGAGGGGCTGCTCGCGGGCCTGGACGGCGAGGCGCGGGAGTCGCGACTGGCCCTCCTGAGGCGGCTGCACGACGAGGGGGTACCGCTCCAGGAGCTGCGGCAGGCCGTGGACGAGGGCCGGCTGACGCTGCTGCCCGTTGAACGAGTGCTCGAGAGCGAAGGCGCCCGTTACACGATCGATGAGGTCGCCGAGCGGTCCGGCCTGGACCGTGACTTCCTCGAGGAGGTCCTGAGGGCCATGGGTATGGCGCGCCCGGGCCCGGACGAACGCGAGCTCACCGAGGCCGATGTCTCCGCAGCGCGACGCATCAGGACAGCCCGGGAGGCCGGGATCCCGGACGAAGAGCAGCTCGAGATCATCCGTGTGATGAGCCGCGGGATGGCCAACGTCGCCACCGCGGCGACGCGGGTCTTCGGCAGGGCCTTCCTGCGTCCGGGTGACACCGAGGAGGACATTGCGCTGCGCTACGCCGAGGCCTCGGCGGCGCTCAGCCCGGTGATCTCCGAGCCCTACTGCACGTATTCAACATTCGCCTGCGTGAGGAGGTCCGCCAGACGGCAGTCGGACAGGCGCAGATCGAGGCCGGCGCTCTGCCCGCCGCCGAGGAGATGACTGTCTGCTTCGCCGACCTCGTGGGATTCACCCGCCTGGGCGAGCGCATCGAGCCGGACCGGCTTGGCGCCATTGCCGGGCGCCTGGCTGCGATGGCGACGGAGATCGCCGAGCCTCCCGTCCGACTGGTCAAGACGATCGGCGACGCGGCCATGCTCGTGTCGCCCGAAGCTGTCCCTGTGCTCGACGCCGCCCTCCGCCTGGTGGAGGCCGCCGAGGGCGAGAACGAGGGGTCCCGCCGCTGCGCGCCGGTACAGCCCGGGGCCAGGTCCTCGGGCGCGGGGGTGACTGGTACGGGCGCCCGGTCAACCTGGCGAGCCGGATCACCGGCTTCGCGCGCCCGGGGAGCGTCGTCGCCGCGGAGGAGGTTCGCGAAGCCGCCGGGAACGGTTGGGCCTGGTCGTACGCCGGCAACCGCCGCTTCAAAGGCGTGCGCGGCGGGGTCTCCGTTTACCGCGTGCGCCGCGGCGAGGCCGAGGGCTAGGCGCTGGCAGCGCTGCGGGGTGACCTTTCCGAGTCCATCCTTCGGGCGGACTCGCGCTCACCCAGGCCCGCGGCCCGCCGCAGAGAATCGGCCTTGTCGGTCTTCTCCCAGGTGAAGTCGTGGTCCTCGCGACCGAAGTGCCCGTAGGCGGCGGTCTTCTGGAATATCGGCCGGTGCAGGTTGAGGTACTGGCGGAAGGCCCCCGGCCGGAGGTCGAAGTGCTGGTCGATCAGCTCCGCAATCTTCGTCTTCGATACACGCTCCGTGCCGAAGGTCTCGACCATCAGCGAGATGGGGTGTGCCACCCCGATGGCGTAGGCCACCTGCACTTCGCAGCGATCGGCGAGGCCTGCGGCCACCACGTTCTTTGCCACGTAGCGGGCGGCGTAGGACGCGGAGCGGTCCACCTTCGAGGGGTCCTTGCCGGAGAAGGCGCCCCCGCCGTGACGGGCCATGCCGCCGTATGTATCGATGATGATCTTGCGCCCGGTGAGCCCGCAGTCGCCCATCGGGCCGCCGATCACGAACTTGCCCGTGGGGTTGACGAGGAAGTGATCCGAGCCGTCATGCAGCTTCTTCTCGTCGTATAGCTCGCCGGGGAGGACCGGATGCACGACGTGCTCCCAGAGGTCGGGCTTGATGAGGGTCTCGGTGTCGAGCCCGTCCTTGTGCTGCGTCGAGATCAGGATCTTCTCGATCTCGATCGGCCGTCCGTTCTCGTAGCGGACGGTGACCTGGGTCTTTCCGTCCGGGCCGAGGTAGGGCATGACGTCGCCGCGGCGCACCTCGGCGAGTCGATGGGCGACCTTGTGCGCGAGCGAGATGGGCAGCGGCATCAGCTCGCGCGTCTCGCGGGTCGCGTAGCCGAACATCATGCCCTGGTCGCCGGCCCCCGCCTTGTCGAGCGGGTCCTCGTCGGCGGGGTCGTGGCGCGACTCGTATGCCGCGTCGACGCCCTGGGCGATGTCGGGAGACTGCTCGTCGATCGCGGTGATTACCGCGCAGGACTCGCAGTCGAAGCCGTACTTCCCGCCGTGATAGCCGATCCGCTTGATCGTCTCCCGAGCGATCTTCGGGATGTCCACGTAGGTCTCCGTCGTGATCTCCCCGGAGACGACCACGAGCCCCGTGTTCACGAGCGTCTCACACGCCACCCGGCCGACCGGGTCGTCGGCCATCACCGCGTCCAGCACGCCGTCCGAGATCTGGTCGGCCATCTTGTCGGGGTGGCCCTCGGTGACCGACTCGGACGTGAACAGGAACTCGTTCTCTGAAAGCCGCTGTGTCGTCATGAGTCGGGGAAGGGTAGCGGTCGGACGGCCGGACCCAAGTCGCTGGTCGCTGGCCGCCAGGGCTTTGGCCCGGTGCCGTTCCCAGCGACCGGCGACTGGCGACTAGCCACTCGTCTTGAAGTCGATCACGAGCGGCACGCCCTCCAGGCCGAACCGCTCGCGCAGCCGGTTCTCGAGGAAGTAGGCGTAGTCGCGGGTCACGAGGCGGCGGTCCGAGACCTGCACCGCAAAGCGCGGCGGCTCGGTCTCGAACTGGGTCATGTAGTAGAGCCGCAGGCGCTTGCCGCGCACGGCGGGCGGCTGGCGGGCCGACTGGACGTCGGACAGGAAGCGGTTGAGCTGGGGGGTGGGTATCCGGGCCCGCGCGCGGTCGGCCACGTCCAGCGCCTCTGCCATGAGGCGACGCAGGCCGCGGCCCGTCTTCGCCGACACCGCGAGAACACGCGGTCGCTGCCGCAGCTTGCCCTCGACACGGGCCTTTGCGTCCTCGAGGTCGGTACGGGTCACGTCCCACTTGTTGAGAGCGCTCACGGTGGCGCACTTGGCGCGCATGGCCATCTCGGCGACCCGGAGATCCTCGCTCGTCACGCCCTCGGTGGCGTCGCAGACCACGATCGCCACCGCGGCGCGCTCGGCGGCGCGCTCGGAGCGGAGCTGCGCGTAGTAGTCCACGCTCCCCGCGACCTTGGTCCGCCGCCGCAGCCCCGCGGTGTCCACCAGTGTCACCGGGTGACCCTCGAACTCGATCCGAGTGTCGATGGCGTCGCGGGTCGTCCCCGCGACCGGCGTCACGATCACCCGCTCCTCCCCGAGCAGCCGGTTGACGAGCGACGACTTGCCCACGTTGGGCCGCCCGATCACCGCAAGCGCGGTCGAGTCGGCGCCTTCGTCGGCGGCCGCGGCCGGGAGCCGCTCGACGATCAGGTCGAGCAGGTCGCCGACGCCGAGCCCCTGGGTGGCTGATACCGGCACCGGGTCGCCCAGGCCGAGCGCGTAGAACTCGCCGGCGAGCCCCGTCTGGCTCCCGTCGTCGACCTTGTTCGCCGCCACCACCACCGGCGCGGGCCCGCCGCGCAGCTCGGCGGCGAGCTCGGCGTCGCCCGGGCGCAGGCCCGCCCGGGCGTCCACCACGAGGAGCGCCAGGTCCGCCTCGGAAAGCGCCGCCCTGGCCTGGCGGCGGACGGCCTCGGCGAGGTCGCCCGGCTGGGCGATGTCTACGCCGCCCGTGTCCACGAGCATGAAGGTCCGGCCGTTCCAGTCGGTCTCGACCTCCTTGCGGTCTCGGGTCACGCCCGACTGCTCGTGGACGACCGCCTCCCGGCTGCCGCTCAGACGATTGACGAGCGTCGACTTGCCGACGTTTGGGTAGCCGAGGACGGCGACCTTGGACGGAGCCATCTAGCCGCCCCGCCGGCGCTCCGACATCCGGACCAGATCCGCCACCCGTTCAACGACCTCGTCCACGGTGAGCCCGCTGGTGTCGAGCTCCACCGCGTCGGGCGCAGCACGCAGCGGAGAGTGCTCGCGCGAGCGGTCCTGCTCGTCGCGGAGCGCCTGGTCGCGCATCACCGTCTCCACGTCGGCGCCGAGCTGCTCGGCGCGCCGGCGGGCGCGCTCCTTCGGGCTCGCCGTCAGGAATACCTTCACCGGCGCGTCGGGCGCCACCACGGTGCCGATGTCGCGGCCTTCGGCGACCCAGTCGCCGCGGCTGAGCAGCTCGCGCTGCTTGGCGACGAGGGCCCGGCGCACCTTCTCGTTCGTGGCGATCCGCGACGCCGCCTCCGCCACCTCCGGGTCACGGATCGCCTCCGTCACGTCCTCGCCGTTCGCGACGATCCGCTTACCGAGCTCCAGCTCGAGCTCCCTGGCCCGCTCGGAGGCGGCGCCCCCGTGGCGGAGCAGCATGAGGGCAGCCGCCCGGTACATGGCGCCCGAGTCGAGGTAGGGAAAGCCGAGCACGTCCGCCACGGCTCGCGCGACCGTGCTCTTGCCCGCGCCGGCGGGCCCGTCTATCGCGACGACCATCGGGCGGAAGGCTAGACCTCGGCGGACCCTTCGCCCTCGCGCTCCTGCGCCGGCGCCTACGTGAGCAGAGCCTGCAGGTCGGACTCGAACCCCGGATACGAGACGGCCGCCGCCTCCATCCCTACCACCTCCACCCCCTCCCGCGAAGCCAGGCCCGCGACGGCGCCGAGCATGGCCATGCGGTGGTCGCCACGAGCGTCCAGCACGCCGCCCGGTAGCGGCGAGCCGTCGCCGCGGACCGCGAAGCCGTCGCCCGTATCCTCGATGTCGGCGCCCAAGCCACGGAGGCCGGATACCACCCCCTCGATCCGGTCCGACTCCTTCAGCCGCAGCTCCTCGGCCCCCTTGACCACGGTCTCGCCGTCGGCGAACGCGCCGAGCAGCGCCACGAGCGTCAGCTCGTCGATCGCCACCGGCACCTCCTCGGGCCCGACCATGGTGCCATCCAGCGGGCCGGCGGCGACGTCGAGCTCGCCGATCGGCTCGAGGTCCTGCGCCGCGCCGGGCTCCTCGAGATCGCCGACTATCAGCGCACCCATCCGCTGGGCGATCCGGAAGAAGCCGGTCCGGGTCCAGTTGAGCGTCAACTCCTTGACGACGACCCGGGAGCCTGGAACAAGGCAGGCCGCGGCGACGACGAACGCCGCCGACGAGGGGTCGCCCGGAACCGCCACGACATCGAGCTCGAGCTCGTCGACCTGGGCGACGCTGATTCGCAGTCCGTCGCGCGCGAGCGGCACGCGGGCGCGGCGCAGCATGCGCTCGGTGTGATCGCGGGTCTGGCGGGGCTCCTCGATCGTCGTCGAGCCCGCGGCCAGCAGGCCCGCGATCAGCACGCAGGACTTGACCTGGGCGCTGGCGACCGGGAGCTCGTACTCAATGCCGGTTAGCCGGGCGCCCGCCACGGTGAGCGGCGGAAAGCGGCCGTCGCTGGCCTCCAGGCCGGCGCCCATCGCCGCCAGTGGCTCCACCACGCGGTCCACCGGCCGGCGGCGGATCGACTCGTCTCCGTCCAGCGTCCACACGCCGCCGGGCTGCCCGGCGAGCCAGCCGGGCATGAGCCTCAGCAGGGTGCCCGAGTTCCCCACGTCGAGGTGGCCGCCTGTCGCCTCGAGGGCCTCGTGTAGGCCGACCCCCCGCACGACCACGCGTCCATCGTCCTCCTCGACCCCCGCGCCGACCGTCCGGAGCGCCTTCAGGGTCGAGCGGGTGTCCGCTGAGTCGAGGTAGTTGTCGATTGTCACGGGCTCGTCGCACATCGCGCCGAACAGCCCGGCCCGGTGCGAGATCGACTTGTCCGAGGGGGGGACATAGTCCCCGCGCAGGGGACCGGACGGCTCGAAGCGCGCGCTCACCCGACCGGGAAGCCGAGCTGGTCGATCAGCTTGGTGGCGCGGGCGGCCTCGTCGTCGCCTGCAACCCAGAGCGTCATCGCCCCGGAACGCATGTCCGCGGCCGGCGCAAGCGCCATGTCGACGATGTTCACGTCCGCCTTGCCGAGGGCCAGGGCCACCTGGGCGACGATACCCGGGCGGTTCGGCACGGTAAGCCGCAACTCGTGAACCGGCCCGCCGGCGAGGTCGGCCTCGAGCAGGCGCCGGCGGTCGGCCCCCGCAGCCTCGTTCCAGGCCTCGATGGTCGCGGCATCGCCGTCGCGCAAGGAGCTCGCGACCTCGCCGAGGCGCGCAACCGTTTCCTCGATTTCGCCGGCGATCGCCTCCCTGTTCGCGAGGTAGATGTCGGTCCAGACGCTGGAGCTGGCACCGGCAACGCGCGTGGCGTCCCGGAAACTCGGGCCGGCGCGGGGCAGGGGCTCGTCCTCGCGGGCCAGCTCGCGCGCCGCCTGGGAGACAAGCACGTTCGCCAACACGTGCGGCAGGTGGCTGACCGTGGCGAGCAGGCGGTCATGGGTACGCGCGTCGATCGCCACGGGTCGCGCACCAAAGGACACGACCAGCCGATGGAGCCGTTCGTAGAGGAGCCCGGACGAGCGCTCCAGCGGGGTGAGGTACCAGACGGCCCCCTCGAAGAGATCCGCTCTCGCGTGCTCCACCCCCACCGTTTCCGCCCCTGCCACCGGATGGCCGCCGATGAAGCGCTGATCGTCGATCGAGTCGACGAGCTGCCGCTTGGTCGAGCCTACGTCGGTCACGACGCAATCCTCCGCTGCGGCCGCCAGAGCTGCCCTCAGCTGCTCGGGAAGCGCCCCGACCGGCGCACAGGCGAAGCAGGCCGAGGCGCCTTCAAGCGCCCACTCGAGAGACTCCGATGCGCGGTCTATGGCGCCCAGCTGCACGGCGCGCTCGAGCCGCTCGCGATCGCGGCCGAAGCCGATCACCTCCACGTCCTCGATCTGCTTCCGTGCCGCCAGACCGATCGAGCCGCCGATCAGCCCGACGCCGAGGACTGCGATCCTCATTCGCCTTCGCGCCGCGCCCTGACCGCGGCCGCCAACCCGTCCAGCACCTCAACGGTCGCGTTCCAGTCCATGCACGAGTCGGTGATCGACTGGCCATAGGTCAGCGGTCTCCCGGAGTCGAGCTCCTGACGCCCCCAGACGAGAAATGACTCGAGCATCACTCCGACGATCGCTCGATTGCCCGCTGCGATCTGCCCCGCCACGTCGGCGGCCGCCAGCCGCTGACGGTCGGGGTCCCTGCGGCTGTTGTCGTGGGAGACGTCGATGACCACCCGTTCGGGCAAGCCCGCGTCGCGCAGCCGGCCGAGGGCGCCGGCCACACCCGCCGCGCCGTAGTTGGGTGCGTCGCTGCCCCCGCGCAGGATGATGTGGCAGTCCCGATTGCCCCGCGTGTGGTGGATGGCGGGCGTGCCGCTCTCGTCGATGCCGGCGAACGCGTGCGGCACGGCGGCCGCGCGAACGGCGTCCACCGCCACCTGGATGTTGCCGTCGGTGCGGTTCTTGAATCCCACCGGCATCGACAGGCCGGAGCCGAGCTGGCGATGGATCTGGCTCTCGGCGGTCCGCGCGCCGATCGCTCCCCAGGCCACCGCGTCCGAGATGTACTGGGGCGTGATCGGGTCGAGGAACTCGCAGCCGACCGGCAGCCCGAGGGCATGCACCGCGAGCAGCAGCTTGCGCGCCATGCGGAGACCGGCGTTGACGTCTCCCGATCCGTCGAGGTGGGGGTCGTTGATCATGCCCTTCCACCCGGTGGTGGTGCGGGGTTTCTCGAAGTAGACGCGCATCGCGACGCAGAGGTCCTCGCGCAGCTCGCCCGCCCTGGCGCTCAGGCGCCCGGCATAGTCGAGCGCAGCGTCCACGTCGTGAACGCTGCAAGGTCCCACCACGACCAGAAGGCGGTCATCCGCCCGATCGAGAATGGCGTGGATCTCCGACCGTCCCCGGAGGACCACCTCGGTGCCGGCCTCGCCAAGTGGCAGCTCCTGGAGAATCGATACGGGGGCAACGAGCGGCACGACCCGCTCGATGCGCTGGTCGCGGACGTGGTCCGGATGCGTGGGGCGGGTGGGACTCAAACGGCCGCGGCCAACTCCTTGCCGGCGAGCTCTGCGGCGTGCTCCACCTTGCGCAGATAGCTGTGGAGGTCGTCGCCGTAAAGCGCCTGCGGCCCGTCGCAGACCGACTCCTCGGGACAGGGATGCATTTCGACGATCACTCCGTCCGCGCCCGCGGCGGCGGCGGCCAGCGACAACGGCTCGACGAGCCCGCGGCTGCCGGCCGCGTGGCTCGGGTCGACGATCACCGGCAGGTGGGTGAGCTCCTTGAGCACCGGCACCGCCATCAGGTCGAGGGTGAAGCGATAACTCGTCTCGAACGTCCGGATCCCGCGCTCGCAGAGCATCACGTCCTCGTTGCCTTCCTTGAGGACGTACTCCGCGGCCAGGAGGAGCTCCTCCAGCGTCGCCGAGAGGCCACGCTTCAGCAGCACCGGCTTCCCCGCGCGCCCGACCTCGGTGAGGAGCGCGTAGTTCTGCATGTTGCGTGCTCCGAGCTGGATCACGTCGGCCACCTGGACGACGGCCTCGAGGTCCCGCACGTCCATCAGCTCGGTCACGATCGGGAGTCCGGTCTTCTCCCTGGCCTCGGCGAGCAGCCTCAGGCCC
>Ga0126313_10000295_pt1 | contig 23130 bp, 27 predicted proteins | sample Plot105A_FD_89954 | JGI IMG/M metagenome (GOLD analysis project Ga0126313, IMG submission 89954) | Serpentine soil microbial communities from UC McLaughlin Reserve, CA, USA - Plot105A | ecosystem: Environmental > Terrestrial > Soil > Grasslands | place: USA: UC McLaughlin Reserve, Lake County...
ACCACGGCCGAGTGCATCGAGTTGACCGAGTAGGTCTGGGCGGTGCAGCCCTCGATGTAGTTCACGTCCGAGCCCTCGTCGGCGATGATCAGCGTGTGCTCGAAGGTGCCCTCGGAGGCGCCCTCCATGCGGAAGTACGCCTGTAGCGGCAGGTCGACCTTCACGCCCTTCGGGACGTACAGGAACGAGCCGCCGGACCACACGGCGCCGTGCAGCGCCGAGAACTTGTTGTCCTGCGGCGGCACGCACTTCTTCATGAAGTACTGGCGCACCAGGTCCTCGTGCTCCTGGACCGCCGTGTCCATGGCGCAGAAGACGATCCCCTTGTCGCGGTACTCGTCCTTGAGGCCCTCGTAGAAGGGCTCCTGGCGCCAGACGCCTACGACGCCCGCGAGGTGCTCACGCTCGGCCTGCGGTATCCCCAGGTTCTCGTAGGTCTCCTTGATGTCCTCGGGGACCTCGTCCCAGCTCTGGTACCGGCCAGCCTCGGGCGGCGAGTAGAGCACCAGCTCCGAGAGGTCCAGGTCCGACAGGTCGACCCCCCAGGTGGGGATCGGCTTGCGCTCGAAGATGTCGAACGACTTGAGGCGCTTCTCCCGCATCCAGTCGGGCTCGCCCTTGACCTTGGAGAGCTCGTCGATGACCTCACGCGAGATGCCTCTCTTGGCCACGAGCTGCCCGTGCTCGTTCTCCTTGATCGGGCTCGGCTTGGGAATTCGCGTCTTGTCGGTGGCTGCCATCGGCTTCCCTGTCGGGGTCAATTCCGGGCTGCGGAGTCGGATATGAATCTTAGCGGGGCGACCGGGCTGAACACCCTATCCATCGGGTCCCCGGGCGGCGGCGGGGTATGCGCAGGGGAGTTAGGGTAGCCTAACTACATGCTCCGCAAGGCGGGGATCCTCATCGTCGCCAGTCTCCTGGGGGCCGGGTCGGCACTCGGCGTGGTGGGCTGCGGCGAGAAGCGCGGCAGCGTGAAGTTCGAGGGCGACACAGGCGGCACCGGCAGCGGCGGCACCACCGCCTCGACCGGCACGGCGCCCACGACTACGGAGCGGACGACCGAGCCCTAGCCCGTGTCGCGTCGCAGGCTCGTAGCGCTAGTCTCCGTGGGGACCGTCATGGTCCTCGCGGCCTTCGTGGCGGTGGTGATCGCGACTTCCGGCTCGGGTGACGAGCTCGTCATCTACACCGCCCGCTCCCACTACGGCGAGGAGCAGCCGTTCAAGGACTACGCGTCGCGCACCGGCCGCGACCTGAGGCTGTTCGGCGGATCGGCATCCGAGCTGTACGAGCGCCTCGAGAGCGAGGGGAGCCGCTCGAAGGCCGACGTCCTGATCACGGTCGACGCCGCGAACCTCTGGCGGGCCAAGGAGGCCGGCCTCCTCCAGCCCGTCCGCTCCGACGCGCTCGACCGGGAGGTGCCGCGCGACCTCCGCGACCCCGACGGCGAGTGGTACGGGCTGACCCAGCGAGCGCGAACGATCATGCGCTCGACGAACCGGGTGAAGGCGGGCGAGGTGATCACCTATGAGGGGCTCGGGGACCCACGCTGGAAGGGCCGGCTCTGCCTGCGCTCGGGCACAAGCGAGTACAACGGCGACTTCATAGCGGACCGGATCGCGAAGGACGGGCGGGCGGCCACCGAGCACATGCTGCGCCGCTGGATGGCGAACGACCCCAAGTTCCTCGGCTCCGACATCGACGTGCTCGACGCGATCGCCGAGGGCCGCTGCGACGTGGGCCTGGCCAACTCTTACTACCTCGGGCGCGAGCTCGCCGAGGACCCGAGCTTTCCGGTAGCGCTCGAGTGGGCCGACCAGCGGGGCCGGGGGACCCACGTGAACCTGTCCGGGATAGGGGTGGTCCGCCGGACCGATCAGCGCTCCGCCGCCGTGGGGCTCCTGGAGTTCCTCGAGCGCCCGATGGAGCAGCGCGTCTTCGTGCGCAACAACAAGGAGTTCCCGGTCGCCCCGGAGGTGCGTGCGGCGCCGGAGATCGCCCGCTTCGGTCCCTTCAAGCGCGATCCGATCGACGTCCGGGGCGCGGGCGCCCATCTCGAGGAGGCGGTGCGCCTGATGAACGACCTTGGATGGGAGTGAGGCGAACCCGACTGGACGGCTGGGCGCTCGCCACGCTCGTGGCCGCGCTGCTCGTGGCCGGGCCGCTCGTGGCGCTGCCGCTGAGCTTCGTCGCCGGTGGCGGCCGAAGCGTCACCCAGTTCTCCGGCTTCCTGCCCGACGCGGTCCGCAACGCCGCGCTCCTACTCGTCGGGGTCGGCGCCGGCACGCTCGTGCTCGGGACCGGCCTGGCGCTGCTCGTCTCCTTCTGCGACTTCCCGGGCCGCGCCTGGATCGAGTGGGCGTTGGTCCTGCCGCTCGCCGTTCCCGGCTACGTCTTCACCCTGTTCGCTCTCGGCACCCTGCCCGCCGGCGGCGCCGCGATCCGCTCGCCCCTGGGGGCCATCGCCATCTTCACCGTGGTCCTGTATCCGTACGTGTATCTGCTCGGGCGGGCCGCATTCCTGTCGCAGTCGCAGGCCCTGATCGAGGCCCCCCGGGGGCTCGGAATGTCCAGCACCCGAGCCGTGCTGAGGGTGGCGGTGCCCCTCGCGCGCCCGGCGATCCTCGGCGGCACGGCGCTTGCCCTGATGGAGGCGCTGGCCGACTTCGGCACCGTGAACCTGCTGGGCGTTCACACGTTCACGGACGCGATCTACCGCGTCTGGTTCATCGCGTTCGACCGCCAGGCGGCCATGCAGCTAGCCGCTCTGCTGGTGTCCGTGACCCTGACCCTGCTCGTCCTCGAGCGGCTCGCCCGCGGCCGCGCCCGCTATCACCAGCTCGCGGCGCGCGGCCAGGCGATCGCGGCGGCGCGCCTCCGCGGCCCGGCCGCCGTGGGGGCCGTCGCCGGCCCGCTTGCGCTCGTGGGAATCGTGGTGATCGCGCCCCTGGCACAGCTCTCGACCTGGGCCGTCCGGTCGATCAGGGACGGCCTCCTGGCCCCGGAGTTCGCCGTGGCCGCTCGTAACAGCCTTCTCCTGGCCCTGATGAGCGCCGTGCTCGTGGGCGGTGTGGCGCTACTGCTCGCCTATGGCCTGCGCGGCTCCCGCTCGCGGCTCGCGGCGGGCGCGGTCCGGGTCGCGACGATCGGCTATGGCGTGCCGGGCTCCGTGGTCGCCGTTTCGGTCATCGTGCCGCTGGCCTGGCTCGACCACCGGCTCGACGACGCCTCGAATACCGTGTTCGGCGCCGACCCCGGCCTCATCCTGACCGGGACGGTGATCGGCCTGTTCGCGGCGTACGTGGTGCGCTTCCTGGCGCTCGCCTTCCAGGCCGTCGAGACGAGCCTCCTGCGCATCCCCCAGGACCTCGACGAGGCGGCGCGCGGGCTCGGAGCGGACCGCCTGGAGGTGCTGGCCCGGGTGCATGTTCCACTCCTGCGCGCCGGCCTCGCGACCGCCGCGCTACTCGTCTTCACCGAGGTGATGAAAGAGCTGCCCGCCACGCTGCTGCTGCGCCCGCTCGGCGGCGACACGCTCGCAATCGCGGTCTGGCAGGCGACGAGCGAGTCGCTGTTCCGGACCGCCGCGCTGCCCGCGCTGCTGATCGTGCTCGTCGGCCTGCTGCCGGTCGCACTCATGATCAGGTTGTCCGGGCGGCGGCCGGCCGCCATCGAGCCCTCTGAAGGACCGGAGCCTCAGCCTCTGGCGGCTACAACAATGTGAGCATGAGCGAGGTTCGTCTCACCGGCGTCTCCAGGTCCTTCGGCTCGACCCGGGCGGTGGACGGCGTCAGCCTTCAGGTGCACAGCGGGGAGCTGGTTGCCGTGCTCGGCCCGTCAGGCTGCGGAAAGACCACGCTGCTGCGGCTGATAGCCGGCTTCGAGCGGCCGGCGGCGGGCTCGGTGTCCGTCGGGGGCGTCGAGATGGCGGGGCCGGAGAGGTTCGTCCCCCCCGACAAGCGCCGGATCGGCATGGTGTTCCAGGACTACGCGCTGTTCCCGCACCTGACGGTCAGGTCCAACGTCGCGTTCGGCTTGGCTCGGCGCGAGCGTGACGAGCGCGAGGCGCTCACTCGGCGCACGCTCGAACTGGTCGGCCTCCAGCACCGCGCGGAGTGCTATCCGCACGAGCTTTCAGGGGGCGAGCGCCAGCGGATCGCTCTCGCCCGCGCGCTGGCGCCCGAGCCGGAGGTGGTGCTGCTGGACGAGCCCTTCTCGAACCTCGACGCGACGCTCCGGGCCGGGCTGCGGCGGGAGGTCGAGCTGATCCTCAAGGATGCGCGGGCGACGGCGATCCTGGTCACTCACGACCAGGAGGAGGCCCTCTCGCTGGCCGACCGGCTGGCGGTGATGCGGGATGGCCGCATCGTGCAGGTGGGCACCCCCGAGCAGGTCTACGGCCGCCCCGCGAGCCGCTGGACCGCCCAGTTCGTGGGCGAGGTGAACATGCTGTTGGGTGTCGCCCGGGGGGACGGCGTCGAGACCGAGCTCGGCGTCTTCGACCTACCCCGCCCGGCGAGGGGCGAGGTCCACGTCGCGGTGCGCCCGGAGCAGCTCGAGTTGCGTCCCGACAGCCAGGGCAACGCCGAGGTCCTCGAGCGCGAGTTCCGCGGCCACGATGTGCTCTACCGGCTCCGCCACGAGAACGGGCGGATGGTGCTGGTGCAGCTTCCCTCGCTGGAGCTGTACGACGTCGGCGCGCGCGTCCACGTGCGCCCCGCGCCGGCCGCGGTCACGTCCCTGGTCGACTGAGCCGCGCCGTCCGGCACGATCATCTGCAGCTTGCCGCCGGGCGAGCGCTCGAGCCCCTCGACGGGCTCCACCTCGACGATCGGCCTCGGCACGCCGAGTCCCGCCAGCCGATCGCTCACCCGCGCTCGCACCCGCGCCGGGCCCCCTCGCTCGCGCAGTGCCACGCGCAGAGGAGCTCCCTGCTCTCACGCGCGCGGCGGGCGAAATCCCGCAGGCGCCTAGCCCAATAACCCACCCCCTTCTCCTTCCTCCAAGAACAGCCTGCCCATCCGGAGGCCAAGCCCCTCGTCGACCACCTCCGGCTGGGTCAGCCGCTCCAGCTGCAACCCGAGCTGCAACGCGTAGAGCCCGGTCGCAAGCTTGTGCCCGTCGTGGCGCCCGCGGGTGAGCTCGGCCACCGCGCGGGCAAGCGGCTCTATCACCCGCCGGTGCTGCGCCGCGAACCGCTCCCGCAGCTCGGGATGCCGGAGCGCATGCGCCCAGAACTCGAAGAAGACGGCCATCCAACCGTCGTCGGTCTCCCGCCTGCCGCGGCCGCCGGGAATGACGCGCTCCAGGCCCTCGCGGACGGAAGCAGCAGTCTCCAGGGCGGCCTCCATCTCTGCGACCCGGGCATCGAGGCGACGCTCGTAGACGGCGAAGAAGAGGTCTTCCTTCGAGTCGAAGTTCGAGTACACCGCGCCCTTCGTGTAACCCGCCTCTGCGGCGACGACGTCCACCGACGTCGCGTGGAACCCCTGGCTCCTGAAGAGCCGCTCAGCGGCGTCCACGAGCCGCTCGCGAGTCCTCTCCTGCCGCTCCGCCCGTGTGGGGACTACCATATACCGACAGTATCCAGATACCAACAGTATTTGTCGCCAGCGCCCTCGGCTCGGGGTAGGCTCCGCGCCGCCATGAAGCTCTACGTCTGCTGGGGAACCTTCCAAACGCCTCGTCCCGGCGGCCATCCCTGCGCCAACGCGCACACGGCATTGAAGGACGCCGGCTGGGAGCCCGAGGTGATCAGGACCTACGGCTGGGCGGCCCTTCCGGACTTCATGAACCGCACCCGGCGACCCGTCAAGGAGCTGACTGGTGAGAACTGGGTCCCGGTCCTCGTCACCGACGACGGCGAGGTGGTCCAGCACTCCAAGCGCATAGTCCGGTGGGCGAAGGACAATCCCGCCGGGCCTCGGACGCAACAAGTTCGACTTGAACGACATTGAGGGGGCCTCGGGCGCCGCGTAGCGTCCGGGCGGTGTGGCGCCGCGGCGACTACCTGATCTCGACTGACCCCGACCGGCTCGATCTCGACCTGGTGCACCGCTTCCTGTCCGAGGACGCGTACTGGTCGCCGGGGGTCCCGCGGGAGATCGTGGAGCGGTCGATCGAGCATTCGCTCAACTTCGGCCTCTACCGAGGTGAGGAGCAGCTCGGCTTCGCGCGAGTGGTGACCGACTACGCGACGTTCGCCTGGCTGGCCGACGTCTTCGTGCTCGAGCCCGACCGGAAGCGGGGGCTGGGTAAGTGGCTGGTGGAGACGATGACCTCCCACCCCGAGCTCGAGACGGTGCGGCGCTGGATCCTCGCGACCGCCGACGCCCATCGGTTGTATGAGCGGTTCGGCTTCCGGCCGACCGCCGGCGATCCCCGCTTCATGGTCAGCGAGTTTGGGGACAGCATCCAGCTGCCTCCAAACTCGCCGTTCGAGGGCGGGCGATCCGCCCTCAAACGGAAAGGCTGAGCCGTGGTCTGGGCCGCGCTCGCGACGATCTACCTGGTCTGGGGGTCCACCTACCTAGCGATCCGGGTGATGGTCAAGACCATGCCGCCGCTACTCGCGGCCGGCCTCCGCTTCGCCGTGGCCGGCGCGGTCTTCCTCGCGGTGCTTGCGGCGGCGGGTGGGCGCGAGCGCATCCGGCTGGGGCGCCGCGAGGTCGCGGGCGCCGCCCTGCTCGGGCTGCTGCTGCCGTTCGGAGGCAACGGGCTCGTCACCGTGGCCGAGCAGGACGTGCCCTCGGGGCTCGCCGCGCTGATCATCGGCTCCGTTCCGCTGTGGGTCGTGCTCCTGCGCGCGGCCAACGGCGACCGTCCCCCGGTGGCGACCCTCACCGGGGTGGCGATCGGCTTCTCCGGGCTCGCCCTGGTGGTCCTCCCGGGCGACCGGCCAGGCGACGCGCCGCTCTGGGGCGTGCTGGTGTGCGTCGCGGCCGCCGTCTCCTGGGCGTCCGGCTCCTACTACTCGCGGCGCGTACCGCTTCCACGCGACGCGCTGGCCTCCACCGCCTGGCAGATGCTCCTGGGCGGCGGTGCCATGATCGTGGTCGGACTCGGCGTCGGAGAGGCCGGCGACGTCCACCCCGGCGCCTTCTCGGGCGACTCGATCATCGCGTTCGTCTACCTGACGACGATCGGGTCGGTGCTGGCCTACACGGCCTATACCTGGCTGTTGAAGAACGCGCCGATCTCCACCGTCGCCACCTACGCCTACGTGAACCCGGTGATCGCGATCTTGCTCGGCTGGGCGATCCTCTCGGAGGAGATCACGGGGTTCGTGGTCGCCGGCGCGCTCGCGATCGTTCTGTCGGTAGCCGCCGTGGTCCGCAGAGAGGGCGAGCGCGAGCCCGCGAGGGAGCCCGCCTAGCGCCAGAATGGGTCGCGTGGCACAGCGCTACCGCCGCCCCGACTGGTTCACCAAGAACATCTTCAACCCGACGGTCGCGAGGCTGACCCGGCTCGGGGTGAGCATCGCCGGCTCCCGGGTGCTCGAGGTGCGCGGCCGAAAGAGCGGCGAGTGGCGCAGCACCCCGGTGAACCCCCTGGAGTTCCAGGGGTCCCGGTTCCTGGTGGCTCCGCGCGGACACACGCAATGGGTCAGGAACCTGAGGGCGAGCCGCGAGGGTCGGCTGCGGGTGGGCCGCCGAACCGAGGACTTCAAGGCCGAGGAGGTGCTTGACGAGGAGAAGGCGCCGCTCCTCCGGGCCTACCTCGAGCGCTGGAAGTGGGAGTCGGGGATGTTCTTCGAGGGTGTCGGGCCGGATTCGACGGACGAGGAGCTGCTGCGGATCGCGCCTGATCACCCCGCCTTCCGGATCGTGACGTAAAGCGTCACTTTGTGGGGCTCCTCTCCGGCCCGGCAAAGTGACGTTGTAGGCGAAGTCGTCCTAGTCGCGGAACCCGTGGCGGCCGTACAGGCGCACGAAGTGCGCACCGATCACCGAACGGCGGCGCTCGAGGCCCTCGGGGCCGCGCTCGAACAGCACGACGTCCTCGGCCCCGCCGGGTCCGATCGGCTGCACCAGCCGGCCGCCGGGCGCCAGCTGCTCCACGAGCGGCTCCGGCACCTCCGTGAATGCCGCCGCCACGATGATCCCGTCGTAGGGCGCGTGCTCGGGCAGGCCCTCGGAGCCATCGCCCGCCACGACCGTGGCATTCCGTACTCGCTGCCGTTCGAGGGCGCCCCGGGCGAACTCGGCCAGGTCGGCGTGGCGCTCCACGCTCCAGACCTCACCCGTGAGCCGGGCAACGAGGGCGGTCTCCCAGCCATAGCCGGTGCCGATCTCGAGTACTCGCTCTTCGCCCGTCAGGCGGAGGGCGTCGATCATCGCTGCAACCAGCGATGGCTGTGTCGTGACCTGGTCGTGCGGGATGGGGAGAGGAGAGTCCGTGTAAGCCCGGTCGGCAACCTCGGGGATGACAAATTCCGCTCGCGGGACGTCCCGCACGGCGGCCAGGAGACGCTCGTCCCGGACCCCCGTGCGGCGGCAGGCCCTGACGAGGTCGTCGCTTACTCCGGCCAGGACGCGTCGCCCGTGGTGGCGCCCCGCAGCACCTTGAGCGCGAGCAGCGCGCACTTCCGGCGGGTGGGCGAGATGTCGATTCCGAGCTGCTCGATGGCCCATTCGGCGGGCAGCCGGGCCACCTCGTCCAGCTTCATCCCGATCAGCTCCTCGCTCGAGATCGAAGCGGCCGCCTGCGAGATCGCGCAGCCCTGGCCGTGGAAGCGGAGGTCTGCCACTTTGCCGTCCTCTACCCGGATGTGCACCCCGAGCTCGTCGCCGCAGAGCGGGTTGTGATCGTGGAACTCGAGGTCGTGGGGATCTAGCGTCCCGTAGTTCCGCGGGTTCTTGTAGTGCTCGAGTATGTAGTCGCGGTAGAGCGCTTCCATGGTCAGTCCCTGGCGACTGGCGACTGGCGACTAGAGCGCAAAGACACGTCTCGCTGCCTGCAGGGCACTGACCAGCCGGTCGACGTCGGCGCGCGAGTTGTAGACGTGGAAGGAGGCGCGAGCGGTCGCGGGCACACCCAGCATCCGCATCAGCGGCATCGCACAGTGGTGGCCTGCGCGTATGCATACGGCCTCGCGGTCGCACAGCTCGGCCACGTCGTGCGGATGGATGCCGTCGAGGGCGAAGGACACCACGCCTCCACGCCGTTCCGGGTCCGGAGGCCCGAAGATCCGGATCCCGTCGACCTCTGGCAGGCACGCCAGGGCGTAGCCGGTGAGCTCCTTCTCGTGCGCGCGCACGCTCTCCATCCCGAGCGCGGAGAGGTAGTCGACGGCGGCGCCGAGGCCCACGCCCTCGGCGATCGGGGAAGTGCCGGCCTCGAACTTCCAGGGCAGCTCGTTCCAGGTGGAGGAGTCGAACTCGACCTTGGAGATCATGTCGCCTCCGCCCAGGAACGGGCGCATCGACTGGAGCAGCTCGTGCCGGCCGTGAAGCACCCCTATCCCCGTTGGGCCCAGGGCCTTGTGGCCCGTCCAGGCGTAGAAGTCGGGGTCGATCTCGCGCACGTCGAGCGGCAGCTGTGGCGCCGCCTGCGAGCCGTCCACAAGCGTGCGAGCGCCCGCGACCCGCGCCCGGCGGACGACCTCGGCCACCGGGTTCAGGGTGCCGAGGACGTTCGAGACGTGGGTCACCGCGAGCAACCGGACCCGCCCCTCCGCCAGCACGGCGTCGAGCTCGTCCAGCGACAGCTCACCGGTTTCGGACACCGACAGGTAGCGCAGCCGGGCGCCGCGCTCCTCACACAGCAGCTGCCAGGGCACGATGTTCGAGTGGTGCTCCATGTGCGTGATGAGCACTTCGTCGCCCTCGCCGACGTGCTCGCGACCCCAGGCGTAGGCCACGAGGTTGATCGCCTCGGTGGCGTTCTTCGTGAAGATCGTGTCCGTCGTGTCCCAGCCCGCGAAGGCCGCCACCCGCTCGCGCGCGTTCTCGAACAGCTCGGTGGCCTCGCGCGCAAGGGAGTAGACGCCGCGGTGGATGTTGGCGTTGTGGCGCCGGTAGTAGTCCTCGACGGCGTCGAGGACCCCCTGGGGCTTCTGCGAGGTGGCGGCGGAGTCGAGGTAGACGAGCCGCTTGCCGTTCACCTCTCGGTCGAGCACCGGGAAGTCGGCGCGGACGTCCGCCAGGGGCTTCTCGGCGACTCCCATCAGGAGCGCTCCCCGATGAACTCTTTGACCTGCTCCTCGGCGCCGCGCAGCTTCTCGGCGATCCGCCGTCGCACCAGCTCCTCGAGGCCGGGGTCCTCGAGTCGCTGCACGACCTCCTCGAAATAACCCTCCACGAGCACGCGGACTGCCTCCGAGCGCGACACCCCCCGGGTCATCATGTAGAAGATCTGGTCCTCGTCGAGCTCGCCCACGGTGCCGCCGTGAGAGGCCGAGACGTTGTCCGTCTGCACGATCAGTGAGGGGATCGCGTCGCTCTTCGCCTTCGGCGACAGCAGCATCGAGTGCGTCTGCAGGTAGGTGTGCGTCTCCTGCGCGCCCGGCACGATGTGGATCAGCCCCTCGTACGAGGAGCGCGACTCACCGGTCAGCGCTCCCTTCCAAACCGTGTCGCCGGTGGTGTGACCCTTCTCGTGCTTGTCGGTCGTGAACAGGTCGAGATGCTCCTCGCGCTCGGTGAAGTAGAGCCCCGTGTGACGCATGTCCGACCCCCGCTCGGCGGTGACGATGTCGAGCCGCTGCTTCGTGAGGTGCCCGCCCAGGTGCACGGGCACCCACTTGACCCGGGCGTCGCGGCGAATCTCCACGCGCTTGGTCGATACGTCGTGCACCTCACCGCCGCCCCAGTCCTGGTAGTGGGCCAGGTCGACCTGGGCGCCGGGCTGCGCGTACAGCTCGAAGGCCCCGGCGTGCAGCGCCTGCCCCTCGAAGTCGGGCGCCAGGCAGTACTCGCGTAGCTTGCACTCGCCGAGCTCGCCGACCACCGCGAGGGTGTGCGCGTACTGGGCCGTGCCCGGCTCGTCGATCAGCCAGACGATCTGGATCGGCTTCTCCACCCGCGTGCCCTTGGGCACGTGCACGAAGGCGCCTCCGGTCCAGAGCGCCGCGGTGGCGGCCTGGAACTTCCCCTCGTCATAGGGCAGTCGCTTGGCGAAGTGCGGCTCGACCAGCTCCAGATGCTCCTCCAGCGCCTGCTCGAGCGATGTGAGCACGATCCGGTCGTCGCTCACGTGCGTGTACACGACGCTGGCGCCGCGCTGGACCAGAAGGCCGGCGTGCTCCTCTTCCCCAAGGTGCTCCCTCACGATCTCCGGCAGCTCTTCTAGGGGCTCGTAGCGCCGCGGCTCCAGCTCGTCGAGCCGCAGCTTGCGGACGTCGGTGGTCCAGAAGCCGGACCGCCGCCAGCGCGGCAGCCGCTCGCGCTCGAAGACCTCGAGCGCGGCCTTGCGGCGGTCCTCGACGAACTCTGGGGGCACTAGGCTGCGACCTCCTCGCGCACCCATTCGTAGCCCTTCTCCTCGAGCTCATCCGCGAGCTCCCGTCCCCCCTCGCGCACGATCCGCCCGTCGAGCATGATGTGCACGAAGTCCGGGCGCACGTACTGCAGGACGCGCGTGTAGTGCGTGATGATCAGGAAGCCGCGCCCAGGCTCACGCATCGCGTTCACGCCGCCCGCGACGATCCGCAGGGCGTCGATGTCGAGACCCGAGTCGGTCTCGTCGAGCACCGCGAGCTCCGGCTGGAGCATCGCCAGTTGGAGGATCTCGGCGCGCTTCTTCTCGCCGCCCGAGAACCCCTCGTTCAGGTAGCGGCTCGTGAAGTCGCGGTCGATTCGGAGCAGGTCCATGTTCCGCTTCAGAAGCTCGCCGAACTCCTTGACCTTGATGGGCTCCTCCCGCCGAGCGTTCACAGCCATCCGCATGAAGTTGGCCACCGACACACCCGGGATCGTGGCGGGGTACTGGAAGGCCATGAACAGACCTGCCCGGGCCCGCTCGTCAGGGTCGGCCTCGGTTATGTCCTCGCCGTTCAGGAGCACGCGGCCTTCGGTGACCTCGTAGTTGGGGTTGCCCATCAGGGCGTTGGCGAGCGTCGACTTGCCCGAGCCGTTCGGGCCCATCAGCGCGTGTGTCTCGCCCCTCTTCACGACAAGGTCGACGCCGTGGAGGATCTCGCGCTCCTCCGTGCGGACGTGCAGGTTCTGGATCTCGAGCGTCATGCGGTGAGCTGGTCCTTGTTTCGGGATATCGGCCGAACGAGCTCGGCCAGCGTCATGTCGGTGAGCGTGCGGATGATGGAGCCCTGCACGCGCGTCCACAGCAGCTTGGTCGGACAGGGGTCGTGGCCGGGCTCGCCCTCGCGGATGCACACGAGCGCGCCGTCGGCGTCCGCGGTGATGCACTCGATCGGAGCGATATCGCCCTCCAGCGCCGCCACGATCTCCGCCATGGAGATCTCGCCGGCCGGCCGGCCGAGCGAGTAGCCGCCGTGGGCGCCGCGCTGGGACTCGACGAGGCCAGCCCTGCGCAGCCGCTGCACCAGGTGCTCGAGGTACGCCAGCGGCAGCCCCTCGGTGTTCGCTATCGAGCCGAGGGCGATCGGCTCGTCGCCATTGCGGCGGGCCAGGTGCGCCATCACCCGGATGCCGTACTCGGCTTTGGTGGAGAACATCATCGGACTCAAATCCTACTCAGCAGGTCGGAGAAAGCCGCGGCTACTCGCGCTCGAGCAGCCGCAGGTCGTGGGCAAGCCGCTCGGGGGTGGCCTGGGAGCCGGGAAACCCGATGCGCTGATAGCCCCGCTTGTCCACCAGCGTGATGCGGGCCTGGTGCTCCTGGCCGCGCGCCTGGGGCTGGATCGCGAAGCCCCTCCAGACTGGCTCGAGCTGAGCGCGGGTGCCCAGCACGAAGTCGATGCGGCCGAGGGCGCGCTGCTTCGACAGGAAGGCGCGGGCCCGCTCCGCCGTGTCCCGCGGCGGGTCGACCGCGATCGCCAGCGCCGGGACGTCGCGGCCGAGGTCGTCGAGGGCTCCGCGGACCGTCTGCGCCTGGGCGGGACACGTGTTGTCGCAGGTCGTGTAGAGGAACGTCACGACCACGGGGCGACCTCGAAACGAGCGCATCGAGACGCGTTGACCATCCTGGTCTCGGAGCTCGAAGTCCGGGGCCCTTACCCCCGCGGGCATGCGCGCGCCGGCAAAGGCTGACGAGGCGGTGGCCGGCTCCTGCTCATCCCGGCTGCTCCCGGCGAGCAGCGCGGCGCCGAGGGCGAAGGCGCAGAGAAGCGAGAGCGCCAGGACCACGCGCGGGTTCATCCAGCTCAGGCTAGATGGTTGATTCACGGTCTCGGTCCCCGATCGAACTGCCGGAGCTAGGGGAAGGGACCGCCAACCCGCCCGCGGCTCACCGCGGCGTCCGAGAGGGCGCCCCGGTACCTTTCCCGTAAGGGTTCAACGGTGCCGAGGGCCCGCTACACTTTATGAAGTAATGGCCAACGCCACAGACGTCATTCGCAAGATCAAGGAGCGCATTCGCGAGGTCGATCCGCGCGAGGTCCACGAGCTCATCGAGCCCGGTTCGGGCAATGGGGCGGTGATCGTCGACGTCCGGGAGCAGCACGAGTGGGACGAGTCCCACCTGCCGGGCGCGGTCCACGTCCCTCGCGGTCATCTCGAGTCCCGCATCGAGGGAGCGGCCCCGAACAAGGGCGATCGCGTGGTCCTCTACTGCGCCTCCGGGAACCGCTCGGCGCTTGCGGCGGACACCATGGAGCAGCTCCTGGGCTACGAGAACGTCGAATCCATGGCCGGTGGGATAACCCTCTGGAAGGACCGCGGCTACGAGGTCGAGGTCCCTCCGTCGCTGACACCCGAACAGCGAGAGCGCTACTCCCGTCACGTCCTCATTCCCGAGATCGGTCTCGAGGGCCAGATCAAGCTGCTCGAGTCCAAGGTCCTGCTTCTGGGCGCAGGGGGTCTCGGCTCGCCGGCGGCCCTCTATCTCGCCGCCGCAGGCGTGGGGACGCTCGGCATCGTCGACAACGACGTGGTGGACCTATCAAACCTCCAGCGCCAGGTGGCCCACTCGAACGAGCGCATCGGCGTTCCGAAGACCGACTCGGCGGAGACGGCGATCCGCGAGATCAACCCGGACGTCAAGGTGGAGAAGTACCCGGTCCGGCTCGGCGCCGACAACGTCATGGAGATCATCGAGGGCTACGACGTGATCGTCGACGGCCTCGACAACTTCCCTACCCGCTATCTCCTGAACGACGCCTCGGTGCGGCTCGGCATCCCCGTCGTCTCGGCCTCCATTCTCGGCTTCGAGGGCCAGCTCTCGGTCTTCAAGCCGCACGACGGGCCCTGCTACCGCTGCCTTTACCCCACCCCGCCCCCAGCCGAGCTGGCGCCCTCCTGCGGAGCGACGGGCGTCCTGGGCGTGCTGCCCGGCGTGATGGGCCTGCTCCAGTCGGTCGAGGTCATCAAGCTCGTGACCGGCGCGGGCGACACGCTCAACGGCCGCCTGCTGCTCTACGACGCGCTGGGCGCGATCTTCACCGAGCTAAAGGTCCGCCGCGATCCGGACTGCCCTATCTGCTCGATCGATCCGAGCGAGATCTCCGAGGAGGAGATGGGCAAGTTCCCGGACTACGAAGCCTTCTGCGCTGGCGCGGGCTGAGCCCGCTGCAACCTTCGGCTGCCCGCGTCATCGGGTCTCGCCTTGGCCCACCAAGGCTTCGACCCTGCTGCCTTGGCAGGCTGGGTTTTCGCGCGCTCAGCTCCGCGCCCCAGTAGTTACCCTGCGGGCCTCGTGAGCACGGTCAAGATCCCGCCGGTGCTGCGCTCGTCGACCGGGGGCGCCAAGGAGGTCGATGCCCACGGGCGGACCGTCGGGGACGCCTTGCGCTCGCTTGCCGAACAGCATCCCGCGACGCGCAGCCAGCTCTTCTCCGAGGCGGGCGACCTGAACCGCTACGTCAACGTCTACCTGAACGACGAGGACGTGCGGGTGCTCCAGGGACTGGACACCGAGGTCGCTCCGGGCGACACCCTCGTGATCCTGCCGGCCATGGCCGGGGGCTAGGGCGGGCCCCCCTCTCGCTTCTCCGGGGGCGGAAATGCAGCTGGCTAGGGAGCGGAACCCGAATCTCGCCGGCACCCCCGGCCGCCGGTCCGGGCTTCGTCAGCCGCTCGGCCGCAACGGTGCCACCTAGCCGGGCTGTGGGCCCGGCTAAGTGGCGCGGTAGGCCCGAGCTCGTGGCCGCTGACCGTTCGAGCCGCGGCCGCCGCACCGAAGCCGGCCTTTCGCCCAACGAGATACGAGAGGGGGGCGGGCTAGGACCGGCTCAGGTCGCCAGGAGGCGGGTCACGCGCGGCGTCTCGCCGTCCGCGAGCAGGGCGTGGGCGCGCTCCTCGAAGCGCCGGTCGGCGACTGTGATCCGCTCGTGCTGTCTCAGGTGCTCCTCCCACGACGGCAGCACGAACGCCTCGACGAACTTCTCCGGGTCGGCGGCGTCCTGGAACAGGGACCAGCGTGTCGCCCCTGATCGTCGCCGCGCGCGACCTACCGCCTGCATCGCGTCCCGGAAGTCCGAATGGTTCTCCGGGGGCACCCGGTACTCGACGGTGACGAGGACCGGCGCCGCCCCGGGGTCGCGGTCGAGCGCCAGCTGTGGTTCCGTCCAGTGCCCGGAGGGGCTGAGGTCGAGGTCCTCTCCGGAGCGCACCCGGTAGCGGGGGACAGCCACGAGACCGGCCACGAGCCCCGCCGCCACGACGAGGAAGGCCACGTCCGTGCCGGTGCGATCGGCCACCGCTCCCCAGAGCACCGCGCCTCCGGCTTGCCCGCTGTGGAAGACCAGCAGGAACAGCGCCATGCCCCGTGCGCCCACCCAGGAGGGGAGGATCGTCTGGGCGGTGCCCATCAAGCAGCCGAGCGTCGTTACCCAGGCGACTCCCGCGAGCACCAGCACCGCGAGCGCGGGAACGACCATATGGACGGTGGCCAGACCGACGCATGCCGCCGCGAAGGCCACGGCCGCGAGCGAGATGACCGCGTCGAGGGAACGCCGGGCCCTCAGGCTCGGAAGCAGGGCAGCCCCGAGCACCGCGCCGCCTCCGACGCAGCCGAGCAAGAGCCCGTAGCCGCCCGAGCCGAGGTCGAGCTGCCGCTCCGCGACCACGGGAAGCAGCGCCCATAGGGCGCTGGCGAACATCAGGAAGAGCGCGGTGCGGGCGAGCACCGCGCGGAGCCGGGGGGAGCTCCTCGCGAAGCGCGCTCCCGCCCGGACCGCCGACCCCATGCGCTCCGGGCCGAGGCCGCTCCGCTGCTGCTCGCTCCGCCACGGCAGCAGTACGCCGAGCACCGCCAGGTAGGAGACGCCGTTGACCAGGAACACCCAGCCCGGGCCGGCGGCAGCGACCAGCGCGCCCCCAAGCGCGGGGCCGAGCGCCCGGGCCACGTTCATGTTGGCGCTGTTGAGCGTGGCGGCCTGCGGTATCTGGTCGCGTGGTACGAGCTGGGGCTGGAGCGCCTGCCAAGCCGGCCTCCTGAGCGCGTCGCCGACGCCGACAGCGAGGGTCAGGCCGAGGAGCGACCAGGCCCCGATCCGGTCAGCGAGGGTGAGCCCCGCGAGGAGCCCGGCGGCCGACAGCGCCAGGATCTGGCTGGCGATCAGGAGCCGCCGCCTGTCGACGATGTCGCCCAGCGCCCCGGCGGGCAGCGCGAGCAGTACCACGGGGAGGCTGATCGCGGTTTGGACCAGCGCGACCTTGAGAGCCGAGTGCTCCAGGGTGATCATCAGCCACTGGGCGGCGACCGTCTGCATCCAGGTGCCGACGTTGGACGCGAGCTGCGCGGCGAACAGCTCCCGGAAGGGGGAGCGCCGGAGCGGCGCGAGGGACGAGGGTGTTGCGCGCAGGCTTAGGGCCACCCCAGGTTTGTACCCCGCGGCGGTGGCCCTAGCCGTCGAGCCAGCGCTCGTCCAGCCGACGAACCGCGGCCTCGGTGAGGCGGATCGCGTCGGCGAGCGTGCCGTAGTCCACCTTCTCCGGGATGTCCGTCGGCCAGTGGTAGTTCGCGGGCTGCTTCAGGCGGGTGCACGAGCAAACGGCGGCGCAGGGATAGCCGGCGGCGACCGGGTAGATCCCGTCCGTGGCGTTGCGCAGCCGCAGGTTCGGGAACAGGTCGATCCCGAGCTCCTCGGCCAAGCCGTCCAGCAGCGCCAGTGCCGGCCCCGGGTACTCGCGCATGCGGAGCATGCCTTCGCCGCGCAGCACGCAGAGGTGCGGCGAGCCGACGGTGTCGATGCATAGGAAGAAGGTCGCCTCGCGCGGGAGCCGCAGGAAGTGCCGTCGCGCGAAGTGGTGCATACCCTCGCAGGTTGCCTCCTCGGAGCTGGAGACCAAAAGCACGCGCAGGCTCTCGGTAGGCCGCTCCGAGAGGGCCCGGGCCAGAGCGAGCAGCGCCACCACCCCGGTGCCGTTGTCGTTGGCGCCCGGCACGGCGCCTCGCGCCCCGATCTCGGCCATCGCGGCAACGACGCCGGCACAGAGGGCGACGCCCGCCCGGATCAGCCGGCGCCGGCCGGCGGCGGCCCCGAGCGCCACCAGCGCCGGCGCGCCCACGACCGGCAGCATCAGCGGCGGACTCGTGTCGGTGGACTCGATCACCCGGGGCGCCACGCGATCGAGCGTGACCGGTATGGCCGGATGGAAGATCAAGCCGGAGTGGGCGGTGTCGTGGTGGGCGACCAGGACCATGGTCCGCTCCGCGTCCTCCGGTCCTGCCTCCGCTATCACGTTCCAGGCCCGTCGTCCGGGCAGCAGCCGCCTGAGGCGGCGACTCCGTGGCGGCAAGTCATCCACCGCCGCCGCCGCGGCGATGACGGCCACGGCCGCCGGGAGCGCACGGCGACCGCGCAGGGCCGCGAGCCCGGCCACGAGGCCGGCGCCCGCGGCGAGGCCGAGCGGCCACCAATAGCCGCCGTTCGAGGGCTCCTCCTCGAGCTGCGCCGACGTCCCCTCTTGGGCGAGCCGGTCCGCGACCCACTCCGCGGCGCGGTTCTCGCCCTCGGTGGCGGTCGCGCGCGGGATCGTGCAGAGCTCGTCGAGCAACTCGCGGTGCCATTCGGCGTCGAGATAAGTGGCCACTATTGGAAGCCCGCCGGCAGGTAGGAGGGCTCCTCCTCGTGCTCGCGGAAGTAGCGGACCATGGCGCCGACGTAGTCCTCGAACCGCGGAACCCTCAGGCCGGCGCGCGCGAGTACGTCCGCCGTGCGTCGGGTATCGAAGCGCACCGGGTGGTTCAGGTACTGGATCGACTCACGGGGCGCGCCGCCGAACGCCCGGCGGACCGCGCGAAGGCGTAGCAGCGCGCTGCCGACCCCCGCCGGCATCCGGTAGGCCGGCTCCCGGCCCGCGTACTCCCGGCTGAGGATCCTGATCAGCTCGGAGGCGGTGACCGGCTCCGGGTCGACCAGGTGGAGGGTCTGCCCGACGGCCCCGGGCTCGCGGCCGGCAGCGGCGAGCGCGTCGACCACGAAGTCGACCGGCACGACGTTGAACGGCGCCTCGGCCCGCCCGAACTGGGGGATCGGCAGGCCCCGGCGCTCGGCCGCCGAGACCACCCGCAGCATGTAGTAAGGGCCGTCGAACTTCTGCGTCTCGCCGCTCCGCGAGTCCCCCACGACGATCGCGGGCCGGTAGATCGTGGTCGCGACGCGGTCCATGGCCTCGCGCACCCAGACCTCGGCCTGGAACTTGGTCGACTCGTAGTGGTTCTTGAAGCCCTGGCCCAGCACCAGCTCGTGCTCGTAGACGATCCCGGTGCGCAGCCCTGCGACGTAGGCCGTGCTCACGTAGTTGAGCCGCTCGAGGCGCTCACAGGCCGCGCAGAGCTCGAGCACGTTGCCGGTCCCGTCGACGTTCACCCGCTGGGCGATCTCGATCGGCACGGCGAGGTCGTAGATCGCGGCGAGGTGGAAGACGCCCGTGACCTCTGCCGTGAGCCTCTCCCAATTGGGGTCGGCCAGTCCGAGACGACGCTCGGTGATGTCCCCCTCGAGCAGCTCGAGCCCCTCGGGAGCCGCTTCCCGGGCGGCCGCGACCATCCGCGGCTCCACCAGCGCGGTCAGGGCGGCGCCGTCGGCGATCAGGCGCTCGGCGAGCCGCCGCCCGATGAAGCCGGGGAAGCCCGTGAGGAGCGCGCGCCCACCTTCCACGGCGCGGCACCGTACCCGCTCGGCCCTCCCGACCGAGGCTACACTTTATGAAGCAATGCTCGAGCCGGGACTCGACAACAAGCCCTGCGGGGGCAAGTACGGCGACATCGTCGAGGCGATCGGCAACACGCCGCTCGTCGAGCTCAAGCGCCTCTCGCCCAGGCCCGGCGTCCGCATCTACGCGAAGCTGGAGAGCTACAACCCCACCGGCTCGGTAAAGGATCGAGTCGCCCGCGCGATGATCGAGCGGGCGGAGGAGGATGGGCTGATCAGTCCGGGGCAGACGATCCTCGAGCCCACATCGGGGAACACCGGCATCTCGCTGGCGATGATCTGCTCGCGCAAGGGCTATCCGCTCAAGGTGGTGATGCCCGACAACGTGACCCGGGAGCGATCGCAGCTCCTGCATATGTTCGGCGCGGAGATCGTCTACTCGCCGGGTGAGCAGGGCTCGAACGGCGCGGTCTCGATGGCGCTCGAGATGGCCGAGAGCGACTCCTCCTACTACATGCCCTACCAGTACGGGAACGAGGCCAACCCGGAGGCCCACTATCACGGGACCGCGGTGGAGATCCTGGAGGAGCTGGACGAGGTGGCGGCCTTCGTGGCCGGGCTGGGGACCGGGGGCACGTTGATGGGCAACGCCCGCCGGCTCAAGGAGGAGGACCCCGACACGCTGGTCGTGGCCGCCGAGCCGTTGCAAGGTGAGAACGTCCAGGGACTGCGCTCGCTCGAGGACGGCTACATCCCACCGATTCTCGACCTCTCACTGCTCGATCGGAAGATCTTCGTCTCCAACTGGGATGCCGTGGTCTGGACCAAGAAGCTCCAGCAGGAGGAGGGGCTCTTCATCGGAGTCTCGAGCGGAGCGATCGCGTCAATCGCCGCACGAGTCGCCGCCGACCTTGACGATGGAAACGTCGTCTTCGTGGCTCCGGACGACGGCTGGAAGTACCTCAGCTCGGGCGTCTACGACAAGCCGTTGGAGGAGCTCGAGGAGACGATCGAGTCCGCCTCGTTCTGGTAGTCGGGTCCCCCTCTCGCAATCTCGTTGGGCGAAAGGCCGGCTTCGGGGGGCGGCCGCGGCTCGAACGCTCAGCGGCCACGAGCTCGGGCCTACCGTGCCACTTGGCCGGGCCCACAGCCCGGCTAGGTGGCACCGTTGCGGCCGAGCGGCTGACGAAGCCCGACCGCTGGGCGAAGCTACCGGCGAGATTCGGGTTCCGCTCCCTAGCCAGCTGCATTTCCGCCCACGGAGAGGTGAGGGGGGGTCGGGGCTAGGGCTCCGGCCGCGGCTCGGCCTCAGGGTCGTCCTCGTCCTCGCCGGCCACGGCCGCCTTCAGCTCGCGCATGCCACGGCCGAGCGCCCGGGCCGCCTCCGGGAGGCGCTTAGGGCCCAGCACGAGCAGCGCGATCACGCCGACCACGAGCAGCTCCAGCGGCCCCACGTTTACCAACCCCCCCATAGCGACCAAGGCTACTCTCCGTCGGGATGCGAATGTCCAAGACGCACTGGGACGAGCTCGTGGCCCACGCGCGCGAGGAGGCCCCCAACGAGTGCTGCGGATACCTGCGCGCCGAGGACGGCGCGGTCCGGGAGGTATTCCGCTCGCGCAACCTGCGAGCCTCGCCGTACGGATACGAGCTCGACTCGAAGAGCCTGCTAGGGGCCAACCAACTGGACGACGAAGGCCACGAGGTGGGCATCTACCACTCCCACCCGCGCAGCCCGGCCGAGCCATCGCAGACCGACATCAACCTGGCCCACTACCCGCACTGGACGTACCTCATCGTCTCGCTGGCCGACGGCGAGCCCGGGGTGCGCGCCTGGCGGATCGCCGACGGCCGTGTCGACGAGGAAGAGATCATCCTCGAAGGCTGAGCCGCTCGCCTGCCCCTCCTGCGCGCTGCATTATCCGCTGGAGGAGCGCTTCTGCGCCCGCTGCGGGATGCCGCTCGTCTACGTCGGCGCGCAGACGATCGAGGCGCCGCTCACCGAGGCGCATGGGCGGGCGCGCAAGATCAACCCCGAGTACACCCAGGGCGAGCTGGTCCGAGTCGCCGGGGGGCGCAACCAGGCCGAGGCGGAGCTGATCCAGGGCCTGCTGCTCGAGGAAGGAGTGCCGAGCGTCGTCCGCCGCAGCGCCGGCTTCGACGTGCCCGACTTCCTTGCCGCCGGGCCGCGCGACGTGCTGGTGCCCCTGGCGGCGGCGGAGGCGGCGAGGGAGGTCCTGCTCCAGGCCGAGCTGACCCGGCCGGCCGAGGGGGTGTACCGCCCGCATGCGGTCAAGCTGCTCGCGGCGACCCTGCTCGGCGGCGGGGTGGCCGCCCTCATCGCCTGGCTCCTTCTCGGAGCGGGCGGCTAGCCGCGCGAGCACCGCGATGAGCAAAAGGCGCGCCGCGGCGGTCGTCGGGCCCGTGGTGGCCGTTCCGGGGTCGCAGGCAGGTGGTCAGCCCATCGGGGTCTCGTAGCCGCCGGCTCGGCCCGCGTCGCTCTTGTCGTAGAAGCGCTGCAGCAGCCCCATCGTCTCCTCGGGATCGGCGCAGGTATAGGCGTTCCAGGCCTCCGTTCGCAGCTGGTCGTCGAGATCCTTGCCGATCACCTCGAGGATCGTCTCCTTGGCGGAGCGGACGGCGGGCTGCGAGTTGCGCAGGATCTGCGCCGCCACGGTCTCGGCCTCCTCCATGAGCCGCTCGGCGGCCACGACCTTGGTAACGAGGTTCCACCGCAGCGCGGTGTCGGCGTCGATCGGCTCTGCGGTGAGCAGCATGTGGGAGGCAACGCCGACGCCGCACGAGTTGACCAGCCGCACTATGCCGCCGTCACCGTGGTGAAAGCCCCGACGCGCCTCGAAGGAGCCGAACATGGCCCGCTCCGAGGCGATCCGGATGTCGCAGGCGAGGGCGGTCTCGAGGCCGCCCGCCAACGCCCAGCCGTTGACCGCGCCGATGACGGGCTTGTCGATCCTGTGCAGGCCGCGGGTGAGGCCGCCGAAGCCTATGTTCACTATTTCGCGAAGGTTCCGTTCGCCTCGCATGATCGGCGGGATGTAGGTCCTGAGGTCCGCGCCGGCGCAGAAGGCGTCGCCCGTCCCGGTGAGGATGGCCACGTCGACCGAGGGGTCGTCGCGGAAGTCGGCCCACGCCTCGCACAGAAGCTCGTGCAGCTCCGGGTCGATGGCGTTCTTCGCCTCGGGCCTGTTGAGGGTGAGGTGGGCAATCCGGTCGCGCTTTTCGTACAGGAGCTTGGGCATGGACCGACCCTATAGTCCCCGGACTCGGCCGTCGCGCCGAGCCGCGTCGCACCGACTGCGCCTGCGAACCGGTATAGGCTGCCGCTCGGTGGATTTCCAGCCCTCCGATCGCGTCGCCGAGCTGCTCGAGCGGGTCCGGGAGTTCATGGACGAGCACGTCTACCCGGTGGAGGAGGAGGCCCACCGCGGACTGGACGAGGAGGTCGGCCCGGGCGTTCCCTACCCCGGCGCGCTCGTCGAGCTGCGCGAGCGGGCCAAGGCGGAGGGGCTGTGGAACCTGTTCCTCCCCGACGAGCGCTTCGGACCGGGCCTCACGAACTGGGAGTACGGCATGCTGTGCGAGCAGATGGGCCGCAGCCCGGCGGTGGCGCCGATGGCCTTCAACTGCTCGGCGCCCGACACGGGCAACATGGAGATCCTCGCCGAGCACGGCACCGAGGAGCAGACCGTGCGCTGGCTGCAGCCCCTGCTCGACGGCGAGATCCGCAGCTGCTTCTCGATGACCGAGCCGGAGACCGCGGGCTCGGACCCCACAGGACTGTCCTCGCGGGCCGAGCTCGACGGCGACGAGTGGGTCATCAACGGCCACAAGTGGTTCACCTCGGGCTACAACGGCGCCTCGGTCGCGATCGCGATGGTGGTGACCGACCCCGAGGGGCCGCCGCACAAGCGCGCCAGCATGATCCTGGT
>Ga0126313_10000296_pt1 | contig 23093 bp, 17 predicted proteins | sample Plot105A_FD_89954 | JGI IMG/M metagenome (GOLD analysis project Ga0126313, IMG submission 89954) | Serpentine soil microbial communities from UC McLaughlin Reserve, CA, USA - Plot105A | ecosystem: Environmental > Terrestrial > Soil > Grasslands | place: USA: UC McLaughlin Reserve, Lake County...
AGCGGATCGAGAAGCTGCTCGACCCCGGCTCCTTCGAGGAGCTCGACACCTTCGTCCGCCACCGCACCTACGACTTCGAGATGCAGAAGAACCGGCCCTGGGGGGACGCCGTCGTCACCGGCCACGGGACGATCGACGGGCGCACCGTCTTCGTCTTCTCCCAGGACTTCACCGTCTTCGGCGGCAGCCTCGGCGAGGTGATGGCGGAGAAGATGTGCAAGGTGATGGATCTCGCCGCGCAGGTCGGGGCGCCGGTGATCGGGATCAACGACTCCGGCGGCGCCCGGATCCAGGAGGGCGTCGTCTCGCTGGGCGCCTACGGCGACGTCTTCGTCCGCAACGTCCAGTGCTCCGGCGTGATCCCGCAGGTCAGCCTGATCATGGGTCCCTGCGCCGGGGGCGCCGTCTACTCGCCGGCGATGACCGACTTCATCTTCATGGTCAAAGAGACCTCGCACATGTTCATCACCGGCCCGGAAGTGATCAAAACGGTGACCGGCGAGGAAGTCGAGTTCGAGGAGCTCGGCGGGGCGATGAGCCACAACTCGAAGTCCGGCGTCGCCCACTTCGCCTCCGAGGACGAGGAGACCTGCCTCGAGGACGTCCGCTACCTGATGAGCTTCCTGCCCTCCAACAACCTCGAGGCGCCGCCGCGCTTCGAGCCGAGCGACGACCCCGAGCGCGAAGACGACGAGCTCGACACGCTGGTCCCCAACGACCCGCAGAAGCCCTACGACATGCGCGACGTGATCGCCCGCGTCGTCGACGACGAGGAGTTCTTCGAGGTCCACGAGCACTTCGCGAAGAACATCGTCTGCGGCTTCAGTCGCCTCGACGGCTATCCGATCGGGATCGTCGGCAACCAGCCGGCCTTCCTCGCCGGCGTGCTCGACATCGAGGCCTCCGAGAAGGCGGCTCGGTTCGTGCGGACCTGCGATTGCTACAACGTCCCGATCGTCACCTTCACCGACGTTCCCGGCTTCCTCCCCGGCACCGACCAGGAGTGGAACGGGATCATCCGCCACGGCGCCAAGCTGCTCTACGCCTTCACCGAGGCGACGGTGCCGAAGCTCACCGTCGTCACCCGCAAGGCCTACGGCGGCGCCTATGACGTCATGAACTCCAAGCACATGCTGGCCGACTACAACGTCGCCTGGCCGACGGCAGAGGTCGCGGTGATGGGCCCCGAGGGCGCCGTCAACATCATCTACCGCAAGGACATCGCCAACTCGCCGACCCCCGACGAGCGCCGCCAGAAGCTGATCGACGACTACAAAGCCCACTTCGCCAACCCCTACGCGGCGGCGGAGCGCGGCTATATCGACGACGTCATCGAGCCCCGCCAGACCCGCCCGAAGCTGATCCGGGCGCTCCGGATGCTGCAGACCAAGCGGGTCGACCAGCCGAAGCGCAAGCACGGCAACATCCCGCTGTAGCTAGAGGGGAGGGGGCCGGTGGGGGGTGCCTGGGAGCACCTCCGCCGAGTGAAGCGGGGAATAGCTGGCGCCACAAAGGCGGCCGGCTCGGCTCCATGCTGAGTACCCAGTCACCCCCCACCGGCCCCTCCCCGGTTCCGTGACACTTCTTCAACAGCGCGTTCGTCCTTTGTGGGGCTATAGAGGTACAAAGGACGAACGCCGCTCGGGACGGGTTAGGCTTGGCTCCATGTTTGCGGGGATCTTTGAACTGCTTATAGAGGCCGGAGGTCGCTTTCTTGGGGCGATCGGCTTCGAACGATTCATCGAACGGGATGAGGCCAAGTCTGACCCGCGCACCCTCCCGCCGCCCGGCTGAGCCGGTTCTTTCTTCGACTCCGCTCTCGTACGACAACTGCCGGTCCCGTCCGAGAAGGCGGCTACTTTGCGGCAATGGATCTGAAGAGCGTCCCCGTCAAGAGCAACGACGTCCGCGTCCCTAGGCCCGAGGTGGGGATCGCCTATCTGGTCGAGCGCTACAGCGCCGACAGCGTCAAGGCGGTGATCCTGCACCCGGAGGACTTCGCCGAGTTGCGGAGCCGGGCTCAGATGCTCGAGGAGGCGGCGCGGCCGGTCGGGCTCGAGCTGAGCGAGGTCGAGGCGAAGGCACACCGGATCGCCGAGCTCCGCGAGGGGGAGCTGGTCGAAGACGAGGCGGCTGTCCGCAGCCTGCTCGGAATTTGAGCTTCGCGGCCGGCGAGGTGTACTGGGCGGTCGTGCCCGCTACGCCGCGGGCGCCGTTCCAGGTCCACGTCAAGGACAAGCCCCCGGTCGAGGTCCCCGATGCGAAGACGATCGTCACGGGGCTGCGCAAGGGAGGGGACGCCGAGCTTCGCTTCGTGGTCGAGGCCAAGGCCAGGCCGGTGCTCCTGCTCTCCGATCGGGTCGACGAGCGGACCGGCGACCTCTTCGGGTTGCGCCTGGTGCGGCTCGCCTCCCTGGACGAGGAGGAGGCGGCGGGGGTTAGGGATCAGCGGCAGGCCGGGCTCTTCCATCTCAAACCGGCGCGGTTCCCGGATCTGGAGGAGGAGTACGCGGCGCTGATCAGCGCGCCGATCCGAGTCCACGAGTCCGCCGTCGACTCCGGCAGCCGGCTCGGGGGCCTCGACCAGAACGAGATGCGGGTTCTGGCCGAGCGCTTCGTCAGCTACTGGCAGCTCGACCTCAACCAGCTGCTGATCGGGAAGATCCGCGAGCTGCTGAGGAAACGGGATTCCGCCTAGATCAGGTTGCCTCGCCACGCTCCTCGATTTCCTCGCCGATGTGATCGGCTCGTTCTCGAGCCACCGCCTCGACTTCAGCGATCACCGGCGCATACCAGCCCTCGGCCTCGGCCTCGGCCCTAACCGTCGAGACGGCTTGCTTGATCCCGGTTGCGGTCGCTCGCACCAAGGGGAAGAACCGCCGTGGAGACAGGTCGCAGCCGGCGCTCATGTCGAGCCAGTCGGCAAGCTGGATGGAGTCGGGATCGAAGTTGCCGCCGATCGCCATCGCCATCTCGCGGTCGAGGTCATAGACGGCGGTCGAGACGATGTCGTAGAGGGGGGCGAGCCGCCGCCCATCGCGGGTGAAGAGGATCGCGAAGTTCTTACCGTGGGCATCGCTGTTGCCAAGGACGAAGTTGAGGACCGCGGACCTCACCATCGCGTTCATGTCACCGCCGCGCCCGATCTCTCCCAGCACGCGGTGGAAATGGCGGAAGCCTGGACCGCTGTTCGCCTCGTACTTGAGGTTGGTGGGCACCCCGAGGGCCTGGCAGAGGTCCTCCTGATGAAGGCGCACGGTTATCCCGTCCTGCTCGGCCCGGTCAAAGCGCGAGGAGATCAGGCAGGTACGGTCGCCGATGGTCGCGAGGGCGGTCTTCGCGGCGTCCAGCCCTATGCGCCCGGCAACGGTCATGCAGAACATCTCGTTGACGGCGAGACCGGGATACTCATCGCCGAACTCTGGCTTGATCAGGTGGGTGCTTGGCGCGTCGCCTACCGGTTCTCCGAACCCGCCGCTCTCGTTGCGGACGAGCGCCAGCTTGCGCTGCACTCCGGCGAGGCTCAGGCGCAGCTTGCCGCTGGCTCTGGTTACGCCGAGCGGCCGCCTGGGCAACTCGTTCACCAGCTCGATCAACCGATCCTCGGATAGCCAATTCACCCCGGCCGCCTCGCTCTCGAGGCGCTCTTGCTCGGGGAGGATGACGACGGCTCCCGCGCAGTCGCGGCCAACCCGGGCGAGGAGCGCATAGCTGTCGTGCACGCTCACCTGAAGCTCGCGGGCAAGCTCTTCGCGCCGCCCGCTCTCCGGGAGTAGACCTTCGAAATAAGCCCTGGTGGCCGCAGGGTCGAACGGCTCCTCCCGCACAGGCAGCGAATGGCTGAGGACGACGGCGCCTGGATCGGCGCTCTCGACCACCGTCTCGGAGTAGGCGAAGGCGTAGTCGGTTGCGGTGCCAGGCTGCAGGGTTCCGACGCGGCGGCCGTATAGGTAGACAGCGAGCGCCATCACATCTGCTGGTCGGGGAACCAGACCCGGTCCCGCGGCTCGGTCGAGAGCCGCAGACCGGCAGCGGCGAGGACGCGCGCCAGCATGTCGAAGCGCACCGTCGCCTTGCCTTGCTCGATCGCGAAGACGGTGCGGGGGCTGACATTTGCGGCGAAGGCGAGGTCGTCTTGGCTCATGCCTTGGCGCCGGCGAGCGGCGCGGAGCCGCCGGCCGAGTGCTTCGGCTTCGCTGGCCACCACTGGAGAAGGGTCGACATGTCCCCGTTGGTTCTGGAAATTTCGCATGATCGTGCGAGTTTAGCTGCTTCCGAACCTCAAGACCTAATTCTCGCATGATCGTGCGAGAAACAGGCTTACTCGACGTGAAGTCGGTTAGCTTCGCACGATCGTGCGAACTACGGGACCGCAGTCGCCTCGGTCTCGACCCCGCCGCCCGCGCCGCGGCCGCCGGTGGCTCCGCCCTCCTCGGCTCCGAGGCGGTGGGCGAGGTAGACGGGGATGATCGAGATCAGGATCACGAGGACGGCTACGGCGTTGACGATCGGCAGTTCGTGGGGGCGGAAGAGGTTGGAGTAGATCCAGATCGGCAGGGTCTGTTCGCCGGCGCCGATCGTAAAGTTGGTGACGATGATCTCGTCGAAGGAGAGGGCGAAGGCGAGCAGGCCGCCGGCCATCAGGGCACTTTTCATCCCGGGAAAGGTGACGTAGCGGAAGGTCTGCCAGGAGTGGGCGCCGAGGTCGGCCGAGGCCTCCTCGAAGGAGCCGGAGAGGCGGCGCAGGCGGGCGACGGCGTTGTTGTAGACGACGACGATGCAGAAGGTCGCGTGGCCGACGATCACCGTGAAGAGGCTGAGCGGGACGTCGAGGACCTGGGTGAAGGTGTTCGAGATCGCGACGCCGGTGACGATCCCCGGCAGGGCGATCGGCAGGATCACCAGGAAGGAGATCGTCTCGCGGCCGAAGAAGCGGTGGCGGGCAACGGCGAGCGCGGCGAGCGTCCCCAGCACCATCGCGAGCGCCGCCGCGATCACCCCCGCTTTCAGCGAGGTGTAGAAGGCTTCGATCGCGGCCTCGTCGTTGAACGCCTGCGAGAACCAGTGGGTGGTGAAGCCGGGCGGCGGCCACTCGAGGATCTTGCTCGAGTTGAAGGCGTAGATCCCGATCACGATCAGGGGGACGTAGATGAAGGCGAGCCCGACTGCGACGGCGAGCCGCAGCAGCAACCGGGAGCGTCTGGAGAGTCTCATCGGCGCGCCGTCCCCATCAGACGTGCTCGAAGGCCCCGAGCCGGCGGGCGACCAGGAGGTAGGCGATCATCACCACGATCGGGATGATCGCCAGGGCCGCGGCGAAGGGCTGGTTGTTGGCGATGTTGCTGAAGATGACGTTGCCGATGAACTGCTCGTTGGAGACCAGCCGCGGCGTGATGTAGTCGCCCAGGGTCAGCGAGAAGGTGAAGATCGAGCCGGCGACGACGGCGGGGAAGGTGAGCGGCAGGATCACCCGGCGGAAGGTGGTGAAGGGGGAGGCACCGAGGTCCTCGGAGGCGCTGATCAGGGAGTTCGGCAGCCGCTCCAGCCCGGCGTAGATCGGCAGGATCATGTACGGCAGCCAGAGGTAGCTGAACACCAGCCAGACGGCGGTGGTGCCGTAGCCGGGACCGTGCAGCCCGATCGGTTCCAGCGCCCAGTTGATCGCGCCGTTGGACGACAGCAGCGTCCGCCAGGCGTAGACCTTGACCAGGTAGCTGGACCAGAGCGGCAGCAGGATCGCGATCACCAACAGCGCCTTGCCGCGCCGACTTGCCACCTTTGCCATGTAGAAGGCGATCGGGAAAGCGATGATCGCATCGGTGAGCGTCACCAGCAGCGCGGTCCGGATCGTCCGCCAGGCGATCGTCCGGTAGACCGGTTCGTCGACCAGCGCTTCGAAGTTTTCGAGGGTGAATTCCTTGATCGTCAGCCCGCTGAGCGGGTCGACCGACCAGAAGGCCGCGACCAGCAGCAGGGCCAGCGAGCCCAGGTAGCCGATCACCAGCCAGCCGACCGGGCCGGCCAGCAGCGCCCCTACCTGCAGGCGCTCGCGACCGTGGAAGAGGCCGGCCAGGCGACGCCCGGCCGACCTCCCCTCCACAGCCGCTTCAGATGCCATCGATCAGGACCGGCTCAGCCTTTGATCGTGGTCCAGGCTTTGACCCAGTCGTTGTAGTCCTTGCAATCTTCTTCGCCGTTGCCGCAGTCGGCGAGCGGGGTTTCCCAGTAGTAGACCCGCTTCCAGAACTCCGGTTCTTCGGCGTGGTATTCGGCGCAGAAGTTCTTGTTCGCCGTTTCCTTGCAGGCGAGTTCCTGCGCCGGTGCCTCACCGAACCATTCGGCGACCTCGGCGTTGATTTTCGGTTCGACGATCCAGTTCATCCACTCGTACATGCAGTTGGGATGTTTGGCGTCCTTGGCCAGCATCCAGGTGTCCGACCAGCCGGTCGCACCCTCCTTCGGCAGGAAGCCCTGGCTCGCCGGGCTGGCTTTGACCGGCACGCCTTCTTCCTGCAGCGCGAAGTACTGGTACTGCCAGGTGGTGCCGACCGTGATGTCGCCGCCGGCGTAGGCGGAGATCTGCTTGGCCGCTTCAGCCCAGTATTCGCCGACCAGTGGCTTCTGTTCTTCCAGCAGCCCGACGGCCGCGTCGAACTGTTCCTGGTTCAGCTCGTAGGGATTTTCGATCCCCAGGTCCGGCTCGTGCGTCTTCAGGTAGACCGCGGCTTCGGCGATCGACATCGGATCGTCGTACTGACTGATCTTGCCTTTGTACTTGGTGGCGACTTTGGGATCGAGGGTGACGTCCCAAGAGTCCGGTGCCGGGCTGACGTCGTTGCCGTTCCACATCAGCAAGTTGGCGCCGCGGCCGTGGGGGATGCCGTAGTTGACACCGTCGAAGGTGTTGTACGGCTGGTCCTTGAGATCGGCGAAGACCGTCTCGTAGTTGGGGACGAGATCGACGTTGACCGGGGCGACGAGACCGGCCGCGACGAGCCGTGCGGTGGCGTTGCCGGATGCCGAGACGCCGTCGTACTGCCCGGTTTTCATCAGCTCGACCATTTCGTCGGACGTGCCGGCTTCCTTGTTGTTGACTTTGCAGCCGGTCTTCTGTTCGAACGGTTTGCTCCATTCCGGTTCGACGTAGCCGGCCCAGGAGATCAGCGAGACTTCGCCCTCTCCCTTGCCGACCTTCTGGAGCTCTTCGCTGGTGTCGCCGCTGGTCGAGTCGCTGCCGCCGCCACAACCGGCGAGGGCGAGCATGAATACGACCAGGCCGGCAACGACGAGCCACGCCATGCGGGCGGGGTTGCCATCCCTTCTGCTCATGATGGTGCTACCTCCTGTTTGGTTGACTTCCCGCCGACGGCGGCCGCTTGCTCGGGGCGCCACCCGACTTGGACTTCGCTTCCCTGCCCTGGCAACGCGCCCGGGGACGCGCTCTCCACGTTTTGCCTGACCAGCTGGAGCTTCTCCCCTTTGTCCAGCTGGACCGTGAAGCGGGTGACGCTGCCGGCGTAGGCGACGTCGACGACGCGACCGGTCTCGGTGTGGAGGCCGTCGGTCGGAGCACCCGGCTGCAGCAGCTCGATCTTCTCGGGGCGAATCGTCATCCGCTCGCCGCCCCGCTCGATCAGGTTGGAGACACCGACGAAGCCGGCGACGAACTCGTTGGCCGGGCGCTCGTAGAGCTCGAGCGGGGAGCTCACCTGCTCGATCCGGCCGTCCTTGAAGACGGCAATCCGGTCGCTCATCGTCAACGCCTCGTCCTGGTCGTGGGTGACGTAGACGAAGGTGATCCCGACCTCGCCCTGGATCGACTTCAGCTCGGTCTGCATCTCGACCCGCAGCTTCAGGTCCAGCGCGCCGAGCGGCTCGTCGAGGAGCAGGACCTTGGGCCGGTTGACGATCGCCCGCGCCAGCGCGACCCGCTGGCGCTGGCCGCCGGAGAGCTCGCCCGGCTTGCGGTCCGCGTAGCCGGGCAGGCGCACCATCTCCAGCGCCTCGTCGCCGCGCCTGGCCCGCTCGGCCTTGTCAACGCCGGCGACCCTCATCCCGTAGGCGACGTTCTCGCCGACGGTCATGTGGGGGAAGAGGGCGTAATCCTGGAAGACCGTGTTGACCGCGCGGTCGTAGGGCGGGACGCCGCTGACGTCCTCGCCGGCCAGCTCGATCGTCCCCTCGGTCGGGTCCTCGAAGCCGGCGATCATCCGCAGCGTCGTCGTCTTGCCCGAGCCGGATGGCCCCAGCATCGTGAAGAACTCGCCCGGCGCGATCTCCAGGTCGATCCCGGCGACCGCCACCACCTCGCCGTAGTACTTGGTGAGGCCCGAAAGGCGTATGTCAGGAGCTGCGGCGTCTATGCGTGTGACGTTATCCGGGAAGGTGCGGATTGCAAGGACAAACTGGCCCGGGAGGCTTAGCCGCAGTGGAGTACGGCGAGATGAGGGGACGGTGCCGGTGGGGGTCGCTGGGAGCACCTCCGCCGCGCGGGAAGGAGATAGCTGGCGCCTCCAACCGGCCTCGGCGCGGCTCCATGCTGAGTACCCAGCGACCCCCACCGGCACCGTCCAGTGATCCGCGCCCAAGTCGTCCGATCGCGAACGCCCAGTCCGAAGTTTGGGGGGTCTATGCCCCCCAAATCTCGGAGTCGCCGTGTGGAGGAGAGAAGCTCTCGTCCCACAAGAGCTAGGCCCCCAGCACGAACCCTGCGCGACCCTTCCCTTCTTCGCGCGTCACCCGTCCCTCAAATGCTGTTGGAGGAGGGGGTGGGTGCCTCCCCTGGGTACTCAGCATGGAGCCGCGCCAACTGCTCAAGAGGCGACAGCTGTCCCCGACCCGCGCGGCGGAGGTGCTCCCAGGGGAGGCACCCCACCCCCTCCTACATAGACCGCTGTTTAGTACCCGGCGGGGTGACGCGCTACGAAGCCGACGTTGTCGCGCAGGTCTTCGTGCCAGCGGGGGCCGGTTTCGCCGCCCGCGTCGCCGGAGGTGTCCCAGCGGAAGCCGGCGATCACCGCGTAGGCGTGGCCGCCGTTGGCGTAGACGGTGATCCAGCGACCTTCGCCTTCTTCGGCCCACTTCATCATCGGGCCGGAGGGGAGGGGACTTTCGAGGAATTTGCCGCCATGGAGGGCGAAGGAGACGGAGCCCGAGCAGTCGTAGCCGCGGTCATACCAGCGGCCGTGGCCGCCGCCGAAGATGTAGGGCTTGCTGCGGATCGCGTTCGCTGCGGCGATCACCCTCTTGACCCGAGGGGGAGCGCTGGCCGGCGGGACCAGCATCCCGTTGTCGAGCAGCTTCGCCTTCGCGGTCGGCGTGCAGATGTCGATTTCGGCGGGGGACATCCCACCGGTCGTGCAGGCGGCGGAGGCGCTGCCCGGGGCGAAAAGGGCGGTTGAGATCAGGGCGACGACGAACGCAAGCCCAGCCAACCTGAAGTTGTGACGCAAACCGATTCTCCTTCGTCGGCCTACGGGGTTAGCTGTCGGGCTAGCGCGAAAGGAGCCTGCGCTCCCACCTGCAACTAGGTGGGTTAGCCCCGAAAACGTGGTTCCCCCGCTCCCTGAACGCTCTTTGCGTCTGGGATTCGGCGTTTCGGTTACTGACCGGCGGCAGTGTAGACCATCGCGCGGCGGGATGCTCACAAAACGCAAATATTTGGTCGAGAATCCTGCTCCCATGGAGGTTTGTTCGACGCCTCGGCTGGTAGCTTGCGGCCTGGGATGAACCTTTCGGGCCGCAAAGCGCTCCTCACCGGGGCAACGGGAGGGCTGGGAAGGGCGATCGCCACCTCACTCGCCGAGCGGGGCGCCGTCCTGGCGCTCAGCGCCCGCAACCGCGAGGCGCTGGAGGAGATGGCCGCCGGCTTGCCCGGCAGCGGCCACTCCGTCCTGCCCGCCGACCTGGCCGAGCCGGGCGCCGCCGAGCGGCTCGCCGCCGAGGCTATCGGCACCGAGATCCTCCTCGCCAACGCCGGCCTGCCCGGCGCCGGCAAGCTGGATGAGTTCAGCGCCGAAGAGGTCAGGCGCGCTCTGCGGGTCAACCTCGAGGCGCCGATGCTGCTCGCCCGCGCCCTCTACCCGGCGATGCTCGAGGCCGGCTCCGGCCACCTGGTCTTCGTCGCCTCGCTCTCAGGCAAGGCGGCGAGCCCCCGCTCCTCGATCTACAACGCGACCAAGTTCGGTCTCCGCGGCTTCGCCCTCGGCCTCCGCGCCGACCTGGGACCGCAGGGACTCGGCGTCTCCCTCGTCTCACCAGGCTTCATCCGCGAAGCCGGCATGTTCGCCGACGCGGGGTCGAAGCCGCCGCCCGGAATGGGCACCTCAACCCCGCGACAGGTCGGCGAGGCCACCGCCAGGGCAATCGAGAAGAACAAGGTAGAGGTCACCATCGCACCTCTCACCCAGCGTGCCGGCGCCCATCTCGCCCTGGTCAGCCCTTCTCTCAGCGTCAAGGTGCAAAGCGGCAGCGCCGGCCAGAAGGCGGCCAAAGACATCGCCTCCGGCCACTCGTCAGACAAGCGCTGATGTAGGCGGGTCCGGCACCCCCTCGAACCGGCGGATACTCAAAACGACGGCCTAATTTGGCCGTCGTTTGTTGGGGCGAGGGGGTGCCGGACCCGCCCCCACCAATTGCCTAGGATGAATACCGTGAGCAGCGATTCCTTCTCCTCCCGGTCCACCCTCGATGTGGGGGGCAAAGAGTTCGAGATCTTCCGCCTCGACGCCCTCCAAGACCGCTTCGACGTAGCCCGCCTCCCCTACTCGATCAAGGTCCTGCTGGAGAACGTGCTGCGGTTGGAGGACGGGGTCTCGGTCAGCGCCGCCGACATCGAGGCGATCGCCTCCTGGGACGCCGCCGCCGAGCCCAGCGTCGAGATCCCCTTCCAGCCCGCCCGCGTCCTGATGCAGGACTTCACCGGCGTCCCCGCCGTCGTCGACCTGGCGGCGATGCGCGACGCGATGGAGGAGATCGGCGGCGACCCGGCGGCGATCAACCCGCTGGTCGACGTCGACCTGGTGATAGACCACTCGGTCCAGGTCGACGCCTTCGGCAACGAGCGTGCCTTCGCGGTCAACGCCGAGCACGACTTCGAGCGCAACCGCGAGCGCTACTCGTTCCTCAAGTGGGGCCAGCAGTCCTTCGACAACTTCCGCGTGGTCCCACCGGCCACCGGCATCTGCCACCAGGTCAACCTCGAGTACCTCTCCCAGGTCGTCTACAGCCGCGAGAACGGCGGCACCCCGCAGGCCTACCCCGACACCCTCGTCGGCACCGACTCGCACACGACGATGGTCAACGGCCTCGGCGTCCTCGGCTGGGGAGTCGGCGGGATCGAGGCCGAGGCGGCGATGCTGGGTCAGCCGATCTCGATGCTGCTGCCGCAGGTCGTCGGCTTCAAGCTCTCCGGTGAGCTGCCGGAGGGGGCGACCGCGACCGACCTCGTCCTCACCGTGACCGAGATGCTGCGCGAGCGCGGCGTCGTCTCCAAGTTCGTCGAGTTCTTCGGGCCCGGCCTGCCGACGCTGGGCCTCGCCGACCGCGCCACCCTCGGCAACATGTCGCCCGAGTTCGGCTCGACCTGCGCGATCTTCCCGGTCGACGCCGAGACCCTGCGCTACCTCGACCTCACCGGCCGCCCGACCGAGACGATCGAGCTGGTCGACGCCTACGCCCGCGAGCAGGGGATGTTCGCCGAGGGTTCCGGTCCCGACCCGGTCTTCTCCGAGCTGCTCGAGCTCGACCTTGGCGACGTCGTCCCCAGCCTCGCCGGCCCGAAACGGCCGCAGGACCGGGTGCCGCTCGCCGAGGCCAAACAGTCCTTCCTCGAGGTGATGTCCGAGTTCGACGCGGAGGCCGCCGAGCAGATGACCTCCGGCCTCGACGAGGCGATCGAGGAGTCGTTCCCGGCCTCCGATCCCCCGGCCGAGGACCACGACAACGGCAACAGCAAGCCGCGCCCGGCGCTGAGCGGCACCGCGGTGGACGTGACCCGCAGCGACGACGCGATCGCGGTCACCCTCGCCGACGGAACCGTGGTCGAGCTCGACCACGGCCACGTCGTGATCGCCGCGATCACCAGCTGCACCAACACCTCCAACCCCAGCGTGATGGTCGGCGCCGGGCTGCTCGCCCGCAACGCCGTCGAACGGGGGTTGACGCGAGCGCCGTGGGTGAAGACCTCGCTGGCTCCCGGATCGACCGTCGTCACCGATTACCTCGAGCGCGCCGGGCTGACCGAGTACCTCGACGCGCTCCAGTTCAACCTCGTCGGCTACGGCTGCACGACCTGCATCGGCAACTCCGGGCCGCTGGCGCCGGAGGTCTCGGCGGCGATCGCCGAGAAGGACCTGGCGGTCTGCGCGGTCCTCTCCGGCAACCGCAACTTCGAGGGCCGGATCAACCAGGACGTGAAGGCGAACTACCTGGCCAGCCCGCCGCTGGTCGTCGCCTACGCGCTCGCCGGCCGGATGGACGTCGACCTGGGTGAGGAGCCGCTCGGCGAGGGGCAGGACGGCGAGCCCGTCTTTCTGCGCGACGTCTGGCCCAGCTCCGAGGAGATCAAGCAGGTGGTAGGCAGCTCGGTGCAGGCCGAGATGTTCCAGCGCAACTACGCGGAGGTTTTCTCCGGCGACGAGATGTGGAACGCGGTCGATGTCCCCTCCGGCGACCGCTACACCTGGCCCGACTCGACCTACGTCCGCCGTCCCAGCTTCTTCGATCAGATGCCGGCCGAGGCCCCCGGGGTGGATCCGATCGCCGGAGCTCGCGCGCTGGCCCTTCTGGGCGACTCGATCACCACCGATCACATCTCGCCCGCCGGTGCGATCAAACGCGACAGCCCCGCCGGGCGCTGGCTGACCGAAAACGGAGTCGAGGTGAAGGACTTCAACTCCTACGGGTCGCGGCGCGGCAACCACGAGGTGATGATCCGCGGCACCTTCGCCAACATCCGCCTCCGCAACCAGCTGGTCGAGCGCGCCGGCGGCTACACCCGCCACTTCCCCGACGGCGAGGAGACGACGATCTTCGACGCGGCGATGGCCTACGCCGACGAAGGGGTGCCGCTGGTGGTGCTGGCCGGGAAGGAGTACGGCTCCGGCTCCTCGCGCGACTGGGCTGCGAAGGGGACGAAACTGCTCGGCGTGCGGGCGGTGATCGCCGAGAGCTACGAGCGCATCCACCGCTCCAACCTGATCGGGATGGGGGTGCTGCCGCTGCAGTTCGCCGACGGCGAGAGCGCCGCGTCCCTGGGGCTGACCGGGACCGAGAGCTTCGACGTCGGCGACCTCGAAGGTGGGCGGGCGAAGACGGTGACCGTCACCGCCCGCGCCGACGACGGCGGGGAGAAGACGTTCGAGGCGACGGTGCGGCTCGACACCCCCAACGAGGTCACCTACTTCATGAACAGTGGCATCTTGCAGACCGTACTGCGCAAGCTAAAAGGGTAGGCGCAGCGGGGCCGCGGGAGGCAGGGGGGTCCGCGCGACCCTCACTGCACCTGCGCGTCGGTAGCCAGGGAGGGATGCCGACGCGGCCGTTCCCCCTGGCGGGACTGCCCTGAGGAACAGTCAGCGTTTAGCTATACAGGCTTGACTCCGCTCGGTCAAGCGGAATCCAGCGCTTTGGCCCTGTTCTGCTCGCTTTTCGTCTCGGCTACCTGGGAACCCGCCTGTGCCCCGATTCCCCAGCCCTTGCGCTCGATCAGTTCGATCCCGATCACGCTCCCCACCGGGCCGACAGGAGTAAGGGTGGCGGCGAGCAGGGTGTAAGGGGTCTCCTTGCGGACGCAGGCGATCCAGATCACCACACACAGGGCGATGAAGCCGAGGCCGTGGGCCCAGCCGAAGAGCATCGTCGCCGTTTCGAAGCCGGGCAGGAGCCAGAAGAGGAGCAGGCCGGCGAAGATCGCCAGCTCGACCCAGGAGAAGCGCTTGACCCAGACGAACAGCTCACCCGGGACGGGCTTCTCGAACGGTTTCCGCCGCGCCACTGGGTTCAGGATCCGGGGGTGAGCGCGGTCAGCACGATGCGCTCCTGCTCGCGCGCGTGGGCGCCCGAGTAACCCTCGCCGGGGCTGGCCCGGCCCTGGCGGCCGACGTAGGTGAGGTCGACCCCCTCGGGGAGGAGGTCGGGCATCCGCCGGGACATCACCTTCCAGGCGCCCATGTTGCGCGGCTCCTCCTGGACCCAGGCGATCTCCTTCAGGTTCGGGTAGGAGGTGATCAGCCGTTCCAGCTGTTCCTTCGCGAACGGGTAGAGCACCTCGACCCTGGCGATGGCGACGTTCTCGGCGGCGGCGCGGCGCTCGCTGCCGTCCATGTCGAAGTAGACCTTGCCGGTGCAGAGGACGAGGCGCTCGACCTTCTCCCGGCGCTCGGCGGCGGTGGGGTCGTCGAGGATGAACTGCAGTTCACCCACGGCCAGCTCCTCGAGCGTGGTCGCCGCCCGCTCCAGCCGCAGCAGCCCCTTGGGGGTGAAGACGATCAGCGGCCGCGGCTTCCTGATCAGCGCCTGGCGGCGCAGCAGGTGGAAGTACTGGGCGGCGGTGGTCGGGTAGGCGATGCGGATGTTGCCCTCGGCACCGAGGGCGAGGAAGCGCTCGATCCGGGCGCTCGAGTGCTCCGGGCCTGAGCCCTCGTAGCCGTGCGGGAGCAGCATGGTGAGGCGGCTGGTCTGACCCCACTTCGACTCGCCGGAGACGATGAAGCTGTCGATGATCACCTGGGCGGCGTTGGCGAAGTCGCCGAACTGGGCCTCCCAGAGGACCAGGGCGCTGGGGCTGGCGGCCGAGTAGCCGTACTCGAAGCCGAGGCAGGCGATCTCCGAGAGGGGGCTGTTGTAGAGCTCGAAGGGGGCGGAGGCGTCCTCGAGGTGCTGCATCGGCGTGTACTCGAGGCCGGTGTTCTCGTCGTGAAGGACGAGGTGGCGGTGGGAGAAGGTGCCGCGCTCGGTGTCCTGGCCCGTGAGCCGGATGTGGACGCCGTCGGTCAGCAGCGAGCCGAAGGCGAGGGCCTCGGCCTGCCCGAAGTCGATCCCGCCTTTCTCCAGCGCATCGACCCGGCGCGCCAGCGGGCGGCGCAGCTTGCGGTGGACGTTGAACCCCTCGGGCGTCTTCAGCAGCTCCTCGTTGATCGCCCGCAGCTTCTCTGCCGCCACGGCGGTGTGGACGGGCGGGCTGGCGGTGCGGTCGAGCAGTTCCCCGGTCTGGGTGGTGCCGGCGACGGTCGGGTCCTCGTAGTCGCCGGCCTCCATCTTCTCGCGCAGGCCCCTCAGCGCGCCCGACATCTCCGCGTGGCGCTCGTCGGAGGCCTGACCGACCTGCTCGGCGGAGATCGTCCCCTCTTCGATCAGCTTCTCGGCGTAGAGCTCGGAGACCGGCGGGTGCGACTTGATCGCCGTCGCCATCGTCGGCTGGGTGTAGGCCGGCTCGTCGGTCTCGTTGTGGCCGAAGCGGCGGTAGCCGATCACGTCGATGACGACGTCGCGGCACCAGCGCTCGCGGTAGGCCATCGCCAACCGGACCGCGCCGACGCAGGCCTCGACGTCGTCGGCGTTGACGTGGATGATCGGCACGTTGAACCCCTTCGCCATGTCGGCGGCGTAGGGGGTCGAGCGGGCCTCGTCCGGGTCGGTGGTGAAGCCAACCTGGTTGTTCTGGATCACGTGGATCGTGCCGCCGGTGCTGTAGCCGGGCAGCGCCTGCAGGTTGAGCGTCTCGGCGACCACGCCCTGAGCGGGGAAGGCGGCGTCGCCGTGCAGCAGCACCGGCACCGCCCGCTTCGGGTCATGGGTGAGCTCGGGTCCCTCGAAGTCCTGCTGCAGGAAGCGGGTGCCGCCGGTCACGACCGGGTCGACGAACTCGAGGTGGCTCGGGTTCGGGTAGAGGCGGACCGAGATCTTCTGGCCGTCGGCGGTCTCCGAGACCCCGCGGTGGCCGTAGTGGTACTTGACGTCGCCGGTGCCGCCGTGAGGGATCGCGGCTACCGCCTTGACCGCCTCGATCTGCTTCGAGCCCTCGAACTCGGCGAGGATCGACTCGACCGAGCGGCCGAGGTTGTGGGCGAGGACGCTGAGGCGGCCGCGATGGGCCATCCCGAAGACGATCTCCTCGGCGCCGTCGCGCTGCCCGAGGGTGACGATTTCGTCGAGCATCGGCACGATTGCGTCGAGCCCCTCGATCGAGAACATCTTCTGCCCCAAATACGCTTTCTCGAGGAAGCGCTCGAACTGGAAGACGTCGATCAGCCGGTTCAGCAGCCGCTGTTTCTCGGCGTCGGTGAGCGGCTGCCGGTGGGCGCCGGTCTCGATCATTTCCCGCAGCCAGATCCGCTGCTGGTGGGAGGAAAGGTGCTCGAACTGGTAGCCGATCGTGCCGCAGTAGGCGGTCCGCATCCGCGGCAGCGCCTCGAGCAGGGTTTCGCCGGGGACGCCGATCCGCAGGATCGAGGCCGGGATCCGCTCCATCAGCTCCGGGGTGAGGTTGACGTTCTCGGGCTGCAGCGCAGGGTCGCCCTTCGGCTCGGAGCCGAGCGGGTCGAGGTGGGCGGCGAGGTGACCGTGGGTGCGGTAGGCCTTCAGCAGCGAGGTCGCCGCCTGGACCGCCTGCAGCAGCTCTTCGTCGATCTGCCCCGGGGCGCTGCTCGACTCGGCGCTCGGCGTGGCGGCGCTCAGCGGCGGCGCCGAGGCGGAGGCGGGGTGGGCGGTGCTGACGACCGAGGCCTCGAAGCCAAGGTCCTTGGCGACGCACTCGTAGAACTCGTCCTCGCCCTGCAGCAGTCCCTCGATCTTGCGCAGGAAAGCGCCAGACTCGGCCCCCTGGATGACGCGGTGGTCGTAGGTCGAGGTCAGCGTCATCACTTTGCTGACCCCGAGCTGCTTCAGCCGTTCCGGCGAGGCGTGCTTCCACTCCGGCGGGTAGGCGATCGAGCCGGTGGCGATGATCGCGCTCTGGCCGCTCAGCAGGCGCGGCACCGAGGCCATCGTCCCGATCCCGCCGGGATTGGTGAGGCTGATGTTGGTGCCCTGGAAGTCGTCGGCGGAGAGCTTGTTCTCGCGGGTCTTCGCGATCAGCTCTTCGTAGTTGGAGTGGAAGCCGGTGAAGTCGAGCCCGTCGGCGCCCTTGATCGCCGGCACCATCAGGGTGTGGGAGCCGTCTTTCTTCTCGACGTCGACGGCGATTCCGAGGTTGACCGGGCTGCCCTCGATCGCGAATGGCTTGCCGTCTTCGGAGGCGAAGACGCGGACCATCACCGGGAACTCTTTGGTCGCCTCGACGATCGCCCAGGCGATCAGATGCGTGAAGGACACCTTCAACCCGCGCTCCTTCAAGACGGAGTTGATCGCCTTCCGTTTCGCATCCAGCACGTCCACCGCGATCGTCCGGAACGAGGTAGCCGTCGGGACAGCCCGACTTTCGTCCATCGCGTTGGCAAGCATCGCCGCGGCCCCACGCAGCTGCTTGGCCTCACCGACCGCCGGAGCAGCGCCGTTCCCGCTGCCGTCAGCTGCCGCGATCACATCCTCTTTAGTCACCTTGGAGCCAGGCCCAGAACCGCTAACCGAAGCAAGATCCACGCCTGCAGCCTCAGCAACCCGCCGAGCCACAGGCGTAGCACGCACGTCCCCGCCTGAGCCGTTGCCTGACCCGTTCGAACCTGGGGAAGTTTTCCCGGCCTCTGGCGTGGGTGGCGACGATGCGGGACCGCCGCCACCGGGCGGCGGGGTCGCATCGGAGACAGGACCCGCGCCCCCAGCGCCCGGTCCCTCACCAGATCCCGAACCAGCTTCCATCTCGGCCAAAGGACTGCCAACGGGAACCTCATCATCGACTCGAGCGATGAGCTTGGTGATCACCCCGTCCATAGGAGCCGGCACCTCAGCATCGACCTTGTCAGTAGACACCTCGACCACGGTGTCCCCCTCGCTGACCGCATCGCCCTCGGCCACATGCCACTCGAGGACGATGCCCTCGGTCACCGACTCGCCCATCTCGGGCATCGTGATCTGGACGGTCGCCGTCTCGGGCATCTCTTGGCTCAGTCTAAGGAAAGTGGTTTACGGGGACCGCCATCGAGATACCCTGGTACCCCAATGAGCTACTTCGTCACCGGCGCGACCGGGTTCATCGGCCGCAATCTCGTCCAGAAACTGCTCCAGCGCGAGGGCACGATCTACGCCCTGGTGAGGGCCGGATCGCGCGGTCGCCTCGAGGAGCTGCGCACCAGCTTCGGCGCCGACGGGGCCCGCATCGTCCCGATCACCGGCGACCTCTCCCAGCCGGGGCTCGGGGTCTCCGAGGAGGACCTGGTGACGATGCGGGGGGAGATCAAGCACTTCTTTCACCTGGCGGCGATCTACGACCTCACCGCCGACGCGGAGGCCCAGGAGATCGCCAACGTCGAGGGAACGCGCCACGCGATCGAGCTCGCCGGCGCGCTCGAGGCCGGCTGCTTCCACCAGGTCAGCTCGATCGCCGCCGCCGGCCTCTACAGGGGCGTCTGGACCGAGGAGATGTTCGACGAGGCCGAACGGCTCGACACCAATCCCTACTTCCGCACCAAGCACGAGTCCGAGCGGCTGGTCCGCGACGAGTGCCAGCGGCCCTGGCGGGTCTACCGGCCGGGGATCGTCGTCGGCGACTCGCGCACCGGGGAGATCGACAAGATCGACGGCCCCTACTTCTTCTTCAAGGCGCTGCAGCGGCTGCGGCGGGTGGCGCCCTCGTGGCTGCCGACGGTTGGGATCGAAGGCGGCGAGATCAACATCGTCCCGGTCGACTACGTCGCCGCGGCGATCGACCACATCGCCCACAAACCGCGCCTCAACGGCCGCGCCTTCCACCTCACCGACCCCAACCCGCACACCGCGGGCGAGGTGATCAACCTCTTCGCCCGGGCCGCCGACGCGCCGCAGATGGCGGTCCGCCTCGGCACCGACGTGACCGAGCCGGCGAGCGGGGCGCTGCGCAGCGCCCTGAAGCTGTTCCCGCCCGCCAAGCGCGCCGCCAAGCTGGCGCTCGATCAGGCCGGGCTGCCCGCCGAGATGCTCAGCTACGTCGACTACCCGACCACCTTCGATTCGACCAAGACGCGGAAAGCGCTGAAAGGCTCAGGGCTAGAGGTGCCGCCGCTGGAGAGCTACGCGGCCCGGGTCTGGGACTACTGGGAGCGCAACCTCGATCCCGACCTCTTCAAGGACCGCTCGCTCTCGGCGGCGGTGCGGGGCAAAGTGGTGCTGATCACCGGTGCCTCCTCCGGGATCGGCAAAGCCACGGCGGTCAAGGTCGCCGACGCCGGCGCGACCGTGCTGCTCGTCGCCCGCTCGCTCGACAAGCTGGAGGAGACCAAAGAGGAGATCGTCGCCGGCGGCGGCACCGCCCACATCCACCAGTGCGACCTCTCCGACATCGAGGACATCGAGCGGATGGCCGAGGAAGTGCTGACCTACCACGGTCACGTCGACATCCTCGTCAACAACGCCGGCCGCTCGATCCGCCGCTCGATCGCTCTCTCATATGACCGCTACCACGACTTCGAGCGCACGATCCAGCTCAACTACCTCGGCGCGGTGCGGCTGATCCTGGCGCTGCTGCCGGCGATGCGCGGCCGCAAGCAGGGCCACATCATCAACATCAGCTCGATCGGGACGCAGACGAACCCACCCCGCTTCTCGGCCTACGTGGCCTCGAAGGCGGCCCTGGACGCGTTCAGCCGGGTGATCGCCTCCGAGCTCGTCGACGACAAAATTCACCTGACGACGATCAACATGCCGCTGGTGCGGACGCCGATGATCGCGCCGACGCGGATGTACGACATGTTCCCGGCGATCACCCCCGAGGAGGCGGCCGAGATGATCACCAAGGCGATGATCAACCGGCCGAAGAAGGTCGCGACGCGGCTCGGCAACTTCGGCGAGCTGTTGTACGCGGTGGCGCCGAAGGCGAGCGACTCGATCTTGAATACGGCCTACAAGCTGTTCCCTGATTCGCAGGCGGCCAAGGGGAAGAAAGAGGAGGCTCGGGACAAGCCTCCTTCTACCGAGGCCGTTGCCTTCGCGCACTTGATGAAAGGCGTCCACTGGTAAGCGGTTGGCGCGGCGGGTCCTGTCACCGAATGGGGCCCACCACCCCTGCGCAGGATGCTCGGGGTGGTCCCCCCATTCGGCGCCACCCCCCGCGAGGAACGCTTTCGGCTGACTTCCTATGACGGGACGCCGGCTCAAGCATTGGGGTTGGGGGTATGAGGACCAGGCTCCTACGGCTACACAGCTGCGGGAGGCTGGTGAAGGGATTCGGCAGAGGTTCGGGTTCGGGGGGGAGGTTGAGAGGCCCGTGCCGCTGGAGGAGGTGGAGCTACGGGATGCGCGGTTGAAGGTTCCGAGCGGGTTTGGGGACCTGTTCTCGGATGGGAGGTACGAGCGGGTTTCGCATGCTTTGGGGAAGGCCTACCGGGATGTGGTGCGCGGGTTCTATGGGAAGTTCGAGAACCCGCCGGATTTGGTCGCCTTCCCGAAGGACGAGTCGGAGATCGAGGCGGTGCTGGGGTGGGCCGAGGCCGAGGGGGCGGCGGTGATTCCTTTCGGCGGTGGCACCAGCGTCTGCGGTGGGGTCGAGCCGCGGCTGGGGGAGCGGCCGGTGGTCTCGCTCGACCTGCGGCGGTTGGACCGGGTGCTGGAGGTCGATCCGACCTCGCTGGCGGCGCGGATCCAGGCCGGCGCGACCGGGCCAGGCCTCGAGGAGCAGCTGCGCGAGCATGGGTTGACCCTGCGGCACTTCCCGCAGTCCTTCGAGTACTCGACCCTCGGCGGCTGGATCGCCACCCGGGCCGGCGGTCACTTCGCAACCCTCGAGACCCACATCGACGACCTGGTCGAGTCGGCGCGGGCGATCACCCCGCGGGGGACCTGGGAGAGCCGGCGGCTGCCGGCCTCAGGCGCCGGTCCCTCGCCGGACCGGATGCTGATCGGTTCAGAGGGGATCCTCGGCGTGATCGCCGAGAGCTGGGTCCGAGTGCGGCCGCGCCCCGCGTTCAAGGCCTCGACCAGCGTCGCCTTCGACGATTTCAACACGGCCGCGGGCGCGGTCCGCGCTATCGCCCAGTCGGGCCTGTATCCCGCCAACTGCCGCCTGCTCGACGCCGGCGAGGCCGAGCTGACCGGCGCCGGTGACGGCAGCGCGCACCTGCTGATCCTCGGCTTCGAGTCCGCCCACCACCCAGTCGACGCCTGGATGGATCATGCCCTGGACGTCGCCCGCGACCACACCGGCACTCCCGGCGAGGTCCGCACCACCTCGCCGACGGGCCTAAAAGGGGCCCATATAGATCGAAATAGTCCCGTCGACAGCTGGCGCGGGGCGTTCCTGCTGGCGCCCTACCTGCGGGACACGTTCGTCGCCTGCGGCGTCCTCTCCGAGACCTTCGAGACGGCGATCACCTGGGACCGCTTCGAGGACTTCCACGCGACGGTGATGGAGACGACCCGCCGCGCCGTCTCCGAGGTCAGCGGCGTCCCCGCCGAGGGACCGGGCGCACCCCGGGTCAGCTGCCGGCTCACCCACGCCTACCCCGACGGCGCCGCGCCCTACTTCACCGTCCTCGCACCGGCGATCCGCGGCGGCGAGGTCGAGCAGTGGGACGAGATCAAGGCCGCCGTCTCCGAGGCGCTGACCGACGCCGGCGGGACGATCACCCACCACCACGCGGTCGGCCGCGACCATCGCCCCTGGTACGACCGGCAGCGCCCGGCGCCCTTCGCCGCCGCCCTGCGCGCCGCCAAGGCCGAGCTCGACCCTGCCGGGATGCTGAACCCCGGCGTGCTGCTCGACCCCGCATGAGGTGGACGCCGCCGCGCGTCGGTACCCTTTCGCGACTCGCATTCCCGGTGCGGCAGCCAAATCCGAATGCCCAGCCGGTTCCTGACCATGGAAACGATCACCTCCGAACAGCCCACCGTGCCAGCTGAGCCGAGCCGCTCGCACGAGCCCGAGACCGGGGAGGTCGTACCGCGCCGCTCGCCGCTGCGGGCGGCGATCAAGACCGGGAGGCCGAAGGAGTGGATCAAAAACGTCTTCGTCTTCGCCGGGCTGCTCTTCTCCGGCAAGTTCACCGACGGGCATGCGATCGCCGAGGCGACGATCACCTTCGTCGCCTTCTGCCTGATCTCCAGCGCCGGCTACTTCGTCAACGACCTGATCGACGTCGAGCTCGACCGCAAGCACCCGAAGAAGCGCTTCCGCCCGCTGGCGGCGGGCGAGCTCTCCAAGCGGACGGCGATGGTGATCGCACCGGTGCTCGCCGCGATCGCGATCGCGATCGCCTTCGGCGCCGTCAACTGGGAAGTCGGGCTGATGGCCGTCGGCTACGGCGTCGCGCAGATGGCCTACAGCCTCGGCCTCAAGCAGATCGTGATCATCGACGTGATGACGCTGGCGGGGCTCTTCATCCTCCGCGTCGCCGCCGGCGCCAGTGCCGTCGACGCTCACGCCTCCGAATGGCTGCTGCTCTGCACCGGCATGCTCGCCGCCTTCCTCGGCTTCACCAAGCGCCGCCAGGAGGCGGTCTCCGAGCTGCACGAGGGCACCTCGACCCGGCCGGTCCTCGAGCACTACTCGCTCCCCTTCCTCGACCAGATGGTCTCCCTGGTCACCACCGGCACCGTGCTCAGCTACGCGATCTACACCGTCAACTCGCCGCTGATCGGCAGCCAGATGATGCTCACCATCCCGCCCGCCGTCTACGGCATCTTCCGCTACCTGTACCTGATCTACGACCGCAACGACGACCGCTCGATGTCCGGGATCATCGCCGGCGACCGCGGCATCCAGGCGGCCGGTTCGGCCTTCGCGATCATCGCCTTCCTGCTGCTCTACGTGTTCAACTGACGACTACGAACTTCGGGGGTCTATAGCCCCCCGAATCTCGGAGTCGTCAGGCCATGCCCAGTTCCTCGGGCGCCGCTTCCATCAGGTAGAAGCGGGCGCGGCCGATCTCCTCGCCGTTGACCTGGACGACGGCGGCGTGGGGGCCGGCGGTGGCGAAGGCGGCGGTGGCGGCGATCGACATCACCAGGCGCTGCTCCTGGCCTTCGGG
>Ga0126313_10000298_pt1 | contig 22957 bp, 24 predicted proteins | sample Plot105A_FD_89954 | JGI IMG/M metagenome (GOLD analysis project Ga0126313, IMG submission 89954) | Serpentine soil microbial communities from UC McLaughlin Reserve, CA, USA - Plot105A | ecosystem: Environmental > Terrestrial > Soil > Grasslands | place: USA: UC McLaughlin Reserve, Lake County...
ATCACCTGTGGATCAAGCGAGAAAGACGGCCAGCACGGCGGTGGCGAACGTACGAAGCTCGACTCCGAAGCAGGAGCCGCTGCCCTTTACCGACGTGCGCCCGTGGTGCTGGAGCGCCACGGGCTCGCGACCGGCGAGGCATCCTCCGTTTAGAGAAGCCCGAGCCTGCCGCCGCCCGGCTGGGGTGCCGGACGGCAGTAGACTCGGGCGAGAAGTTCTTACGACCGCGGGATCGACTCCTCAACCGGCCGTCGCGGCGGGCTCCCCGGTATGCTCCACCTTCGGCTTTCTACGCCGGGCGACGATATCCTGGACGAGGCAGATAACATACCCCAGAGCCGCCGCGCCTACGAGGTAAGCGCCGAGCATCCAGACCGCGTCCTCCAGCCCGGCGGCCTCGGAGCGCCCGTCGTCGCCGAGGAACCAAAGGGTGTCTCGCAGGCCACCTTCGAGGCGCGCGGCGTCGAGGGACCCGTCGTAGAAGAGCAGGGACCGCAGGCCGTCTATGACGTAGCGCAGGGGCAGCCAGTCCGCGTAAGCCTGGTAGAAGGGCGGGAGCGCCTCTAGAGGTGCGAGGCCGCCGGAGGAGACGAGCCCGAGGATGACGCCCAGGACCGCGCTCACCCCTATGCCCGCGGGACCGAGCGCCGCCGCGAAGAGCATTGTTACCGTCGAGACCGCCGCGATTGCGAACGCGAGGAAGAGGTAAACCTGGGTGGTGCTCGCCTCGTGCTCGACACCCACCACCCCGAAGGCGACCCACAGCTCGGCCCCGGCAGCGAGCGCCGCGTAGACAAATCCCAGCAGGAGCCTCACCGTCCACAGGCCGGTGCGCGACGGACTCAGGTCCCGTGCTTCGAGCCCCTTCGCCGCACCGCCGGTACCGAAGAAGACCACCGCCCCCCCGATGAGCGCCGAGAGGTTCGCCAGGAAGGCGAGGAAGAACGGAGACTGGCCGTTGCCCGAGTCCGGACCGACCGGCTGGGCCTCCGTGATCTCCGCCCGCACCGGGTTCCCGATCACCGCAGCGACCTCCGGCGTGAGCTGCGCCCCCCGCTCTGCGGCAGCCTCGGAGATGCGCTCGCTCGTCGCGCGGGAGACGGCCTGAACGATCCCCGTCGAGATGTTCTGTGCCGGCAGCGCGGCGGTCTGTCCGGCCGAGGGATTGGTCAGGACCTCTATCTCCGCCGGCTCGGGCGCTCTCGGCAACGGTCCGACCTCGGCGGAGACGTCGGCCTCGGAGACCCTGCTCACCACGGGGTCGGAGATGACCGCTCCCAGTGGTACGGGTACGCCCTGCTCCGCAAGGCCGCCAAGGATGCGCTCGCTCGTCGCCTTCGACACCCCGCCGACGATGCCGGAGAAGGCGTTCTCGATCAGGGCCGTGGTAGACGGCCTGACCGCCGGGCTGGTGAGCAACCCTATCTCCGCCGGCTCCGGGGGCTGACCCCCGGTCGGAGGACCGGACATGCTCGCCAGTCGCTGCGAGTAATCCTCCGGCAGCACTATCGCAGCGTAGAGATCGCCCTCTTCGAGGCCCTCCAGCGCGGCGCCACGGTCGTCGGTCCGGATCCACTCCACGAAAGGCGGGGCCGGGGAGTCCGGGGCGGTGATCCTGCTGGCCACCTCTTCGCCGAGCCTCATCTGCTGGCCGTTCATCTCGGCGCCCTCGTCCTCGTTGACCACGGCGATAGGCACCGTCGGCGGGCTGGCGAGGCTCGAGATCCGCCCTGTGTAGTCAGCGGGGATCACGATGGCGCCGTAATACTCGTCGTTGGCTATGCCTTTCAAGGCCCCGTCGCGGCCTTCGGGCCACGCCCACTCGACTGTGCCCGCCGCAGGGGAGTCGGGGCCGGTGACTTTATCTACGATCTGGTCCCCGAGGTTGACCTCCACTCCGGCCACCTCCCCGCCTTGGTCCTCGTTCACCAGGGCTACGGGAAGATCTTTGAGGTTCTCTTCCGGGCTGGCGACGGCGGCGAGGTAGGCGAAGTAGATCAGGGCGAGCGCTGCCACCACACCGGCGATAGTGAACCAGACCCTGGGACTCAGCAGTACCCTAAACGCGCTCATCTTGTCGTCTCCTTTCTCTCCGTCGGCGTACCGCCGGCACTCGCGAGGGGCGCCCGGCGCCCTACGTGCACAGGCCAAATGCCGAAGGCGATAATCCGGGCCGGAAGGTCACGCACCGGCCTCAGGCGAAGGAGCGCCCGCGCTGGCGCAGGGAGCGACGGCGCCCCGCCCGGGCGGAGGGACGAGGCGACCACCCGGCGCTGGGCGAAGGACTGCAGGGCCTGTATCGCACGGGTGGGCAGCTCGCGCCGGAGCTGGACGGCGGCGAGATCTCGCGACCTCACCCGCCCGGCCTTGAGCGGTCCCGCCAGCGCGTTCGCCGCCGCGACCGCGTCAGCTACGGCCAGGTTGATGCCCACGCCGCCCACCGGCGACATGGCGTGGGCGGCGTCGCCGATGCACAGCAGCCCGGGCCGGTACCAGCGCCGCAGCCGGTCCGCCTGCACCGAGAGGAGCTTCACCGCTTCCCATTCCCGCAGTTCTTCTGTACGGTCCGCGAGCTCCGGCACCGCCTCACCGATGGACCGCCGAAACGCTTCTAGTCCGGCCGCGCGCACCCGCCGGTCGGCGCCTTTGGGGATGACGTAGGCCACCTGCCAGTAGTCGCTGCGGTTGATGAAGGCCATGAAGCGCCCGTCGCCAGCGTATCCGAAGGTATCCTCGGGATCACCCTCCCGCCGCGAGAACCTGAACCAGAGCACGTCTATGGGCGGGGAGGTACTGACCACTTTGAGGCCTGCCTGCCTCCGAAAAGGCGAGGACCGGCCGTCGGCGGCGATCGTGAGGAGGGCCCGTACCTCGCGGGAGCCGTCCGGCGTCTCGTAGCGCACGCCACGGACCACGCCGTCTTCCTGTATGAGCTCCCGCGCCTCGGCATTCATCTCCAGGCGGAAGTTTGGATAGCGCCCGGCCTCCTTTGTGACGAAGTCGAGGAAATCCCACTGGGGCATGAAGGTGATGTATGGATGGCGCGTCTTGAGGTGGCCGAAGTCGGCGACCGTGATGGTTCTTCCGGGCAGGCGAGCCCGGACCCGGGGCGCCTTGGCGTGCCGGAGCCGGAGCAACCCGTCCGCGAGGCCGAGCTCGTCCATGATCTCCATGGTCGAGGGGTGGAGGGTGTCCCCCCTGAAGTCCCGCAGGAAGTCGGCGTGCTTCTCCAGCACGAGCACGTCCACCCCCTCACGCGCCAGCATCAGCCCTACCACCGCCCCGGCCGGGCCGCAGCCGATCACGCAGCAGGTCGCGCGCCGGACCTCCCCGGTCCCTCCAGCCGGGTCCCGCGATCCGACGTGTCGCCAGGCGTCTTCTCGAGCGTCGAGCGTCACGGTTGGACTTCCTTTCTCGCTAGGTGATCGCCTTCACGTACATATCGACAATCTCTTCGATGCGCCCGGGCGCGGGCTTTCGCGGCGGTCCATCAGCGACGAAGAGGCCGTCGAGGACCGCGTAAGTGAGCAACGGACCGACGAACATGCGCGCCGCCGCCTCTCCGTTCACGTCTTCCCTGATCACCCCTCGTTCTCGGGTCCGCGCTATGAAGACGGCGAAGCTCCTCATCGCCCTCTCAGGTACCGTGGCGCGGAAGAGTCCGGCCAGCTGCGGGAATTTGTGGATGTCCGCGATGGTCGTCCTGAGCAGCGCCAGATAGTCCGGCTGCATCATGGTCGTCACGATCTTCTGCGCCAGCTCCAGCAGATCCCGGCGCAGCTCTTCCTCGTTCTCCGGTGATATTCTCTCCATGGACTCCAGCGCCCGAGTCTGGGGATTCTCGATGGTGAGCCTCCGCAGTACGTCAACGAAGAGATCCTCTTTGCTCGGATAGTAGGCGTAGAGAGTCCTCTTGGAGACCTTGGCCTCAGCAGCTATGGCGTCCGTGCTCGCGGCCGCGAAGCCATCCCGCAAGAATACTCGCCGCGCACCCGAGAGGATCTGATCCCGCTTCGCCTTCGCCCGCGGCCCAAGCTCTTCGGACGCTTTTTCTGCCAAAACTCACCTATTTCTGTGTAAACTAAACAGTACCGTTTAACCTTACAGTATGTGGTGTGGTTGTCAAGGGTCGACTTGCCGGACGAGGATGGTCAGGCGAACGGGAGGACCAGGACGGCTGCGATGAGCGTGCAGAGCACGTTGGTGATCTCGTTGCCTACGCGCGGCGCCAGGGCCCCGACGAGGCTATCCGCCACGGTCCCCAGGAAAGCAGCTAGTGCCACGAGGGGTACGGCGCTCTGGCCCTCCACCAACCCCAATACGAGGCCGAGCGCGGCGGTGAGCGCGGCTGCGGCAAGGCCACTCAGTGTTCCGGGCACTGATACTGCGCCGTCGGTACCGGGAGGGACGCTTCTCATAGTTGTGATCAGGCGCGGCGCGCGCCCGTAGAGTTGTCCGACCTCGGACTCCGCGGTGTCTGCGAAGGCGGCGCCTAAAGAGGCGACGAACGCCGCGGCGAACGCATGTGAGGAGGTGAGGGCGGCAAGCAGGGCGCAGATTACCGCGACGCTGCAGTTGGCGAGGGCGTTTCTGGCGCCGCGGCGTCCGCCCCCGGCCTCGGCTGTTCCGGCGCGCCGTTTGCGTCTATATCCGAGCCGGGTGAGTAGGGAGCCTCCGACCACGAAGAGGGCCAGGACCGTGAAGCCTTGCGGTCCGAGGCAGGCGTAGATCAGGGTTCCTACCAGAAAGCCGCCTAGAGCCCCGCCCCGGCTCACCATCCCGAGCGCGTGGGCCAGGACGGCGAAGAGGGCCGTAACGATCGGGGCCGCGAGAACCTGGTAGAACAAGCGGTCCCGCTACGCTCTCTGGAGACGAGAGAGGAGTTGCCGGGCGTAGCGTTCGCACTCTTCGGGGACGGTGTGCAGGAGGGCGGGCTCGACCATACCGGCCTTGACGCCGGCGTCGGTGAGGCGCTGCACGCCCTGGTAGAGGAGAGATCCGGTCAGGGGGCTCGGCCGGTCGGGGACGGCGACGACGATCCCGTAGAGGTGTGAGGCTACCGGGTCGCCGACGGCGTCTACCGCGTCTATTGCGTCCGGCCGGTCCTGGCCTATGGCGAAGACGTAGACCACCGGCGGCCCTTCGAGCCTCTTTGCCTCCCTCGGCTCCCTGAGGCTCTCCCAGAGCGCGGTAGTCCTGGTGTACCCGGCCTCGAGCGCCGCCCTCGAGAGGCCGGACCAGATGTTCTCTGCCACCCGGCGGGCGAGCGGGCTCTCATAGTCCACGAAGATGCCCACCGTGGCTTCCGGCACGCCCCGGATGTTGGCGGAAGCGGGCGTTAGCTCTCCCCCGCTTCGCGCTTCTCGAGGCGGCGCATAAAGACGTCTATCTCCCTTACGGTCTGGAGGTCCCCGTTCCTTTGGGCCACACCCCGGCCCTCCGTAAAGACCCGGCGGGCCTCGCCGTTTTCGTGGAGCTCGTAGTGGGCGCGTCCGAGCGTCCGGTAGGCGACCGAGTAGTCCGGCTTGTTCTCGACCGCGCGCCGCAGGTGGTCCCGGGCCTCCGCGTACTCGCCCTCCTTGAACAGCTCGTTGCCCAGAGAGAAGAGGATCATAGGGTTTTCGGGGTCCCTCTCGAGCAGCTTGCGGAACATCTCCGTCCGCGAGGCCTCCATCCGCGCACCCCCTGGCAAGTCGCCTTCTTCAGGTGCTTTTTTAGCACGAAGGAGCGGAGCCTGTTAAAACGGGCGTTCGTGGACCCAGGACGTTTACTACGTTTACTGGAGGAGCTCGCCCGATCCCCGGATCTCGCGCCCTTCGGGGAGCTGGTGAGGCCCCTGGTAGAACACGACCGGGAGCGCCGCAGCGACCTGGTGAGGACGCTGCGGGTCTACTTCGCCACGGGCGCCAACGCGAGCGAGGCTGCCGACCGGCTCTTCCTGCACCGCAACAGCCTGCTCTACCGCCTGGAGCGCATCCAGAAGCTGACCGGTTTAGACTTGAAGGACCCGGGCGCCAGGCTCGCGCTGCAGCTCGGGCTGTTGACGCTCGAGAAAGGAGAACAGAGATGAGGCTCAGCACCCGCAACCGGCTCCCCGGCACGATCACCGAGGTGGTCAAGGGCGAGGCAGCCGCCAAGGTGACCTTGCAGGTCGGCGACAACCACATGGTCGCGCTCATCACCCGCGAGAGCGCCGACGAGCTGGGCCTCGAGGTCGGCAAGGAAGTGACCGCCCTCGTGAAGGCCACCGACGTCATGATCCTCACCGACGGAGGCATAGCCTGACCCGCGCATCCGGTCGCATCGACCGGCAACGAAGACGCCTATAGACGAGATCCGCTACACGCACACCTGCTCTATGCGCCCGCCCTTCGACGTCGGTGAGACTCCGCGTATGGGGAGGTTCATGGAGAGCGTCGGCTGAGCTTGGCGCGCCCGCATCCTCCGGCTGACGCAGGGAAGTCCGTTCGGCGGTCACCGGGTCGAGCCCTGCTGTACGGCGCCCCGATAGGCGTCCTCGGCGGCCTCATCGGACTGGGCGGCGCAGAGTTCCGCCTGCCGGTGCTCGCCGGCGTCTTCGGTTACAGGACCCGCCGCGCCGTCGCCCTCAACCTCGCCATCAGCCTGATAACCGTCGTCAGCGCGCTCTTGATCCGCGGCGGAACGCTCTCCGTGACCCCCGTGGTCGCGCTCCTGCCGGTGGTCCTCGCCATGGTCGCGGGTGCTGTCATTGCCGCGTACCTGGGTACCGCGCTCGTACACCGGGTCTCGGAGCGACATCTGGAGCGGATCATCTTCGTGCTGCTGGCGGGCATCGGCGCCGCGCTGATGGTCGAGGCGTTCTTGTCCCGGGAGGCTCCGGCACTGTTGCCCGACGTCCTCTACCTGCGCCTGCTCTCCGGAGTCGCGTTCGGCCTCGGGATCGGGCTGGTGAGCAGCCTGCTCGGCGTCGCCGGGGGCGAGCTCATCATCCCTACACTCGTGTTCGTCTTCGGGGCCGACATAAGGGCGGCCGGCACGGCGAGCTTGCTGATCAGCCTGCCCACGGTGGCGGTCGGGGTGCTCAGGCACCGGCGCCTCGGGGCGTTCGCCGAGCGCCGGGACCTCACCGGAACCGTCGCCCCGATGGGCGCGGGGTCGGTGATCGGGGCCGTGGCCGGCGGCCTGATGGTCGGGATGGTCCCCGCAGCCGCGCTCAAGCTCGTGCTCGGGGCCGTCCTGATCTTCTCGGCCGCCAGGATATTCCTCGACCGGTGAGGGCGTTGCTTAGCCGTCGTACTCCGTCGCCTTCCTGGTCATGTATCTCACGCTCAAGATGACCGCGAAGGCGAAGCCCAGGACAAGCACCGAGAGCGCCACGGCGGCGTCGAGGTCGTTCTGCAGCTCGGCGTAGATCGCCAGGGGGATGGTCTGGGTGACGCCCCGGAAGCTGCCGGCGAAGATGATCGTGGCCCCGAACTCGCCGAGGGCCCGGGCCCACGCGGTGAGCGCCCCGGCGACGAGCGCCGGGAAGGCCAGCGGCACCGTGACCCTGAAGAACGCACTCGGACGGCTGGCGCCGTCCACCAGAGCCGCCTCCTCTATCGCCCGGTCCACCTCGGTGAAGCCCGTGACGGCCTGCCTCACGTAGAAGGGGGCAGCTACGAAGACCTCGGCCATCACCACCGCGACGGTCGTGAAGCTGACCGTGATCCCCAGACCCTGCAGCGGTTCGCCGACGAGCCCGAGCCTGCCGAACGCGAGCAGTAGCGCGATGCCCGCCGCGCTCGGCGGCAGCACCACCGGCAGGTCCACCAGGGTGTTGAGCAGCCTGCTCCCGCGGAAGTTCCCCCTGGCAAGGAGGTAGGCCGCCGGAGTCCCGACCAGGATCAGGATCACCAGGGTGGCGGCCGTGGTGCGGGCGCTCAACAGCAGGGCGTCCAGCGCTACCGGGGAGGCCATGGCGTACCAGGCCTCCTCGCTCACCGTCCACACGACGAGGCTGATTATCGGGATGCTTATGAACCCCGCGAGCAATGAGAGGGCCGCCACAGCCACCCCCGAGGCGAGCGCGTCGCCCCTCCCGGGGAGCCCGTGGAGTAGGCCGCGCCCGTTTTGCTTTCTTTCCTTCACCTGGCCGCGGGCTCGAAGCCCCACTCGCCTAGCACCCTCTGCCCCTCGTCGCTTACCACCAGGTCCACCCACTTCCGGGCCAGATCTGGATCCTTCGCGTCTTTGAGAGCAGCTATAGGGTAGATGGCAACTATGTTCAGGTCCTCCGGTATCTGGATGACCCTCACCCGGTCCCTCGTGTCGGGGGTGTAGTCGCTGGCGTAGCCGAACGTGGCGTCGGCGTCGCCGAGGGCCACCCTGCCCACGGACGCCCGCACGTCCGCCTCGCGAGAGACTACATTTGAGAGGACGTCCTGCTTGAAGCCGCCCCAGTACTCGGCGTTTGCCTTGCCCAGGATCTCCAGGGCGTAGTCGGCGGCCGGCACCCCTTCTTCGGCCAGGACGAGCCTTATCCCGGGCTTCGCGAGGTCGCGCATGCTCTGTACGTTCGCGGGGTTGTCTTTTGGCACCATGACGACCTCGCGGTTCCTTGCGAAGATCTCGGGCTCACCCGCCACCAGGCCGTCATCCACGGCGGTGTCCATCTCCTCCTCGGCAGCGGAAGCGAACACGTCGGCCGGGGCGCCCTGCTGGATCTGGGTCAACAGCGTCGAGCTCGACTCGAAGCTCTGGCGCACCTCGATTCCGGGATTCTGCTCCTCGAAGCTCTTCGCCAGCACCCCGAACGCATCCGTGAGCGAGGAGGCGGCAAACACGGCGAGCGTGCCCCCCTCTCCCCCACCCGAACTCCCCCCACAGCCCGCAAGCCCCACCACCGCGAAGCTCGAAATCGCCAATGCGGCGATAAGGATCCGGTAGGACAGGAGATAGGCCTCCACACTCGTCCCTTCTCTAGCAACCCGATGCCGGTAGCCCATGTTAGAGAAGGTCTCGCCCCCGGTCTTTGTGCAAACTGCACGAAAACCGCGTGTAATCGCCCGGACCGGGAGCTAAGAGAGCCCCGACCGGTCAGACGTAGGGCCCGACGGTGCCGTCCTTGGCCAGACGCCGATACCCTTCGGCCACGCCGAGGACCTTCTTTACGTACCAGTCAGCGTGGTTGTATGTGTACAGCGCCCTGTACCAGTCCCGCGGGGCTCCACCGTCCCTGAGGTAACCGGCCGCCGCCGGTATGGCGTCCTCGGGGTCCATCACGTTGGCCACCCCATCGCCGTTGCCGTCCACCCCGGAGATCTTCCAGGTCGAGGGCAAGAACTGCATCGGGCCCAGCGCCCCGGCACTGGAGGGACCCATGTTCTCGCCGTGGTTCGACTCGACCTTCCCCACGGCCGCGAGCACGTACCAGTCTCCTGCGAACCCGTACTTTCTGGCCGACTCCTTGTACAGCCTCACGTATTCCCCTTTGGAGATCGGCTCCACAGGCTCGGCGACTATGTCCTCGCGGGCGACCTCGAGCTCGTAACCCAGGCGCACCTCTCCCCCACCGGTGGCCGGCCTGGTTCTCAGGACGCGGGCCCTCTCCGCCGCCCGGAGGCTCCGCAGCCGGGCCTCGGTCCGTACGTTGTCCGAGCTTAACCGGTCTATGGATCGGTCGAGCGCTCTCTCGCGGCGGCGAAGCTCCGCAGTTCGCGCCTCCCTCTCCTCGATGGCGTCCTCGTAATCGCGCCTCTTCTGCGACACCTGGCGCGAGGTGTTGAGCAGGATCTGCCCGGACTCCTCGTAAGCCTCCAGCCTCTCCCGCCCCTCGAATAGGATCTCCGCCACACGCGGGTCGCCGAGTGCCGCCGTGCCGCCCGACGATCCGAGAATGCCGCCCAGCAAGATGGCCAGTCCCTCCAGGCCACCGCCCTTGTATGCGGCCCGTATCTTCTCCTCGTACCCGGACTTCGCGGCCTCGAACGTTTCCTGCTGCACCACAAGTTCGCGCTCCAGCCTCCCGGTTTGCTCCCCGAGCTCCCGGGTGCGAGTCTGGGCGTCATAGACTCCAGTCTGGGTCTCCTCCAGCTCGGCACCGACGGCGGAGATCTCTCCGATCTGTTCCTCCAGCACGGCGTCCTGCTCTTCGACCCGTGCCTCGAGGACAGGAATCTCTTCGGCACCGGCCGCCGGCTCCTCTACCGTCTGCGCCCCGGCAACCCCCGCAAGGCTCGCGGCGAGCGACAACACCCCCAGGATCGCCAGGATCTTCGCCAGCCGCCCCGCCACTCTATCCCCCCTCCGCGTAACTACCTTACGACAAGATCAAAATTGTACAACACGCCCATACCGCATAGTAGAGCCCGATAGGCCGTGTTAACCTCCTCTCGTTACATCCCAGCTGCGTTATTTGGCTTCTTGTACAAATCGTATCTTTAAGTTAAGTATTCTCTCTGGAGAGAAGGAGGGTTACGAGCGCGTCCAGCTCCTCTTTTTTGCGAAAGCGGATCTCGACCCTGCCGCCCCGGCGCGACGGCTTGACCTTGACTGGCAGTTGGAGTGCCTCGTGTATGAGCCGCGAGGCTTCGTCGAACTCGTTCAACGCCTCGCCGACTTCGTCTCGGGGCGCTGTCGGGGGCGTCTCCTGGCGGCCGGAGAGGTATTCGCGCACGAGCTCTTCGGTCCTCCGGACGGAGAGCCTCTCGGACTGTATCCTCTGTGCGAGCCGGACCATCTGCTCTTCGGTTTCGAGACCGAGCAGCGCCCGGGCGTGCCCTTCCGAAAGTTTCCCCTCCTGGAGGAGATTCCTCACCGGCTCGGGCAGGCGCGCGAGGCGCAACGTGTTCGTCACGGCGGCGCGGCTCTTGCCCAACCTGTGGGCGAGTTGCTCTTTTGAAAGTCCGAAACCATCCATGAGAGCCTGGTAGGCGGCTGCGGTCTCCAGGGGGTTCAGGTCTTCCCTCTGCAGGTTCTCCACGAGCGCCAGCTGCATGGACTCGTTCACCCCGGCCTGCCTGATAAGGACCGGCACCCGGTCGAGCCCGGCCTCTTTGGCGGCTCGCAGCCGCCTCTCCCCGGCTATGAGTTCGAAACCGGCCTCCGTAGAACGGACGACCAGCGGCTGGAGTATCCCGACCTCCCGGATCGAGGCGGCAAGCTCTGCGATGCCGGCCTCTGGAAAGCTGTGTCGCGGCTGGCGCGAGTTCGGGCGGATCGCCGAGATCGGGAGCTCCTCGAACTTGAGTCCTCCCACGCTGTCCCCGGTTGCTATGAGGGCGGAGAGCCCGCGTCCCAGTCCCCTCCTACCCACGGCTCAACACCTCCTCCGCGACGGCGGCGTACGCCTCTGCGCCGGTACTCTTCGGGGCGTAGAGCGCGACCGGTAATCCGAAGCTCGGCGCTTCGCTCAGTCGCACGTTGCGGGGTATGATCGTGTGGAATACGAGGTCCCCGAAGAACGAGCGCACTTCGTCGGCGACCTGGTGGGCGAGGTTCGTGCGCGGATCGAACATTGTCAACAGCACCCCTCCCACCTTCAGACCCGGGTTCAGCTCCTCCCGCACCATCCTGATGCTCTGCATTAGCTGCGTTAAGCCCTCGAGGGCGTAGTATTCGCACTGGATCGGGATGAGGACTTCGTCCGCCGCGGTCAGCGCGTTGAGCGTCAAGAGATCCAGGGACGGCGGGCAGTCGAGGAGCACCCTGTCATACAACTGTGGCGGTAGCTTCTCCAGGGCACGCTTGAGCTTGAACTCTCGGGCCAGGCTCGACACAAGCTCCACCTCTGCCCCGACCAGGTTTATCGTGGCGGGCGCGACGTCCAACCCTTCGATGCTGGTCTCGAGCGCCACATCCTGCAAGGGTTTGCCCTCGAGCAGCACGTCGTACATGCATCCTCCAGAGTCGGGCGCCATGCCGAGGCCGCTTGTGGCGTTGCCCTGCGGATCCATGTCGACGACGAGCACCCTCTCGCCTTTGTCGGCCAGGTATGCCGCCAGGTTGATCGCCGTGGTGCTCTTTCCCACCCCACCCTTCTGGTTCACTATGGCGACCACGGTCTTCACCGCGGGCATCTTAGCACGTGCCCCGCGCGCCTTTCTTCTTACACCATACCTAGTGGCTTCTTCGCGGGCTCCCCCACCTTACGGGGGTACTCCGGCGGCGTCTCGCTCACTTTCTCGAGGATCACGAGACGCCGCTCCTTGGCCCCGATCTCGGGCAGATGAGGCACCTGGAGTACCTCCGAAACCCTCGCTCCCAGTTTTTCCGCCGCGCGTTGTCCTTCAGACAACTCATCCGGCCCCAACTTCGCCTTCATGGAGATCGCATGGCCCCCGATCTTCAGCAGCGGTACGCAGTACTCGGCTACCACCGATAGCCGGGCCACAGCCCGCGCCGTTACAGCGTCGTACGCCCCCCGGTAGGTCCTCGCGTTGGCGACCTCTTCCACCCTGGCGTTCACTACTTCTACCCCGTTCAACGCAAGCCTCTCGATGGCGTGGCGCAAGAAGCGCACCTTCTTTCCGGTGGATTCGACCAGGGTGGCCTCTAGGGTGGGCTGCGCGATCTTTATGGCAAGACCCGGAAGCCCGCCGCCAGAACCGACATCCGCAAGCCTCCGCGCTTCCCCGAGTGGCTCGAACAGAAAGCAGCTGAGCGAGTCCAGTATGTGGTCCACCAGAATACCGCTTGGGTCTCGCATCCCGATGACGTTCGCCCGCTCATACGAGCCGAGCAACCGCGCAAACTCCGACAAGCGTTCCAGTCGATCACCGTCAAGAGGCAGCCCCCAGGCAGCCGCCTGTAGCTCTAGAAGCTCGACTGCTTCCATGTGTGCGTTTCACGTGAAACGCCCTGCGCGACAAAAGTTCGTTTTGGCAAACAACAGGCGCCGAGCGTGCGAGATTGCGGGTTGATATGCAGTTGTTTCACGTGAAACGTGGAGATGGCTCTCTCAGGCAGGGGAGATTCTGACCCTGCGATTGTCTCCGCTGCCCTCGCTCTCGGTCGTAACCTTGGGGTTGTCTTTAAGGAAAACGTGGACGATACGCCGCTCGGAAGGGTTCATTGGCGGCAACTCGACGGTACGGCGCTCTCGAATGGCGCGTCGCGCGGTCCGGTGGGCCATGCCTTGGATGGCCTCGATGCGGCGTTGGCGGTAGCCCTCCGCGTCCAGGACGATTCGCTTCACGAAGGGCCGTTTCCTGTATACACCCGCGTTGATCAGATACTGCAGGGCGTCGATGGTCTCGCCCTTTTGACCGATGAACAGGGCAGTGTTATCCGAGGCGACGTCCACGGCGATGAAGCCTCCCGCGTCGTAGACGTCTATCCGCGACTCGAAACCCATCGCTTCGGTGACGGAGGTTACCAGGCCCTTGACCTCGTCCAGCAGTTCTTCCGGGACGGCGGCGTGTTCGCCCTCGGTAGACTCAGCGAACACCGACGCGAGCTCGTCGCGAACCTCGGTCGATGAATCTACCGAGGTCTCCTCGTGGCTCTCCTCCGTCCGGATTTCTCCCGGCTCGAACTGCTGCCCCGTCTCCGGCTGTTCCACGGCGATCCGAGCGTCCCTCGCACCGATGCCGAGAAAACCTGCGCTTCCTTCGTCCAGCACCTCATACGACAGCTCTTTGGTGGACAGGCCCAAGCTGGAGGACGCTTTCTCTACCGCCTCGTCGACCGTGGCGGCGTTGAACTCTCGAATCTGTGTCATTTCTTCTTCTTTCTACGCTTCCTTTTCGCAACTTTCGCGGCCCGTGTGGCGGCGTCGTCGGTAGTGTCGGTTGCCTGAGATCCGTCGGCTGCCGGGCCCTTCGGGCTCGTTGCGGCATCTCTGGCTGCGGGGCGCTCGCCACGGGCGGTCGTTCCTCCTGATGTGGCTCCCGCGGTCTTCCTACCGGGACCGTGATGGTATATGACGTAGTTCTGCACCAGGGTGACGAGGTTGGAGGTGATCCAGTAGACGAACAGGCCGGCGGGGAAGTTGAACAGGAAGACTGTGATGCCGATGGGCAGCAGCCGCATGAGCCAGCGTTGTTGGGGATCGATGTTCTTGGCGGTGATCTCGGTTGCCGCCAGCATGGTCAGTGCTGAGATAACCGGCAGAAGGTAAATGGGGTCCGGGTTCGACAGGTTTTGGAACCAAAGGATTCCGCCTTCGTGGAAGCTTTCGTACTTCGGCAGCACAACTCTGTCACCGATACGGTAGCCTCCGAACTGGCGGATCAGGTAGAAGATGCCGATGAAGATCGGCATCTGGACCACGATGGGAAGACAACCGCCGAGCGGATTGACGTTCCGCTCCTGGTAGAGCTTCATCATCTCTTCTTGCTGCTTGGGGCGGTTGTCCCGGTACTGCGCCCGGATCCTCTCCATCTCCGGCCTGAGGTCCTGCATCGCCCGCATGCTTCTGACCTGCTTCACCGTGAGCGGGAACAGCAGCGTGCGCACGACGATGGTCAACATCGCGATGCTCAACCACCAGGGGGCGCCGATGCCCTGGTGGAAGTACAGGAGTACCTGTCCCAGGATGGCGACGACGGGACTGAAGATGCTCTGGAAAAACTCTGCGATGGCGTTGATCATGCGCTCTTCTTCATTTTACCGGGTCGAATCCTCCCTTGGAGAACGGGTGGCAGCGCAGCAATCGTCGGGCGCCCATCCAACCCCCTCGGAGGAGACCGTACTTCTCTATGGCCTGGAGCGTATAGAGGGAGCAGCTGGGGGTGAACCTGCAAGAAGGGGGCAGCATGGGGGAGATGGTCCTCCGGTAAGCTTTGATCAGCGCGATGCCGGCCTTCCTGAAGAACACCGCGTACCTCGCTCAAACCTTCCGGAGCTTATCCGAGTCGCCGAGCTTGCGTAGCGATCGCTCGAACTCCTCGTTTAGCTCTGCCAAGCCCGCCTCGGCTGCCGCCGGTCGTGCCGACACCACGAGATCCAGGTTATCAGGTATCCCCGGCAGGGCCGAATAAAAGACCTCCTTGAGCCTCCGCCGGACGGCATTGCGCGTCACCGCGTTTCCCACCTTCCGGGATACGGAGAGACCCAGGCGGGGCGTGCCCAGTTCGTTCGGAAAGGCGTGCACGGAGATGAATCTACCCCTGTAAGCGGCACCTCGACGGTAGACCCTTTCAAACTCCGGCGAATCTGTCAGGCGTGTGCTCTTGGCCCGGGCCAACGATCAGACGGCCAGACGCTTGCGGCCGCGCCGGCGGCGGCTGGCGATGATCCTGCGTCCACCGACCGTGCTCATGCGCTTGCGGAAACCGTGCGTCTTGGCTCTCTTGCGCCGATTCGGCTGATAAGTGCGCTTCATAGAACTCCTCTACGGGTACTCCCAAACATCCAAAGCGATCCCCAGAAGTATATCCGAAGCCCGAGATGCCATCCAGCCTCCATAGCGCCAATAGGTCCACTACAGGCCCCTTTATGATGCGTCTGTAGAAAGAAAACTGCTGCAAAACGACATCTACGCTCGTAAACCAGGTATGATGATGCGCGCTTGGTTCGGCGATAAAACGGGAGCATTGATCTCTTGAGAGCCTGGTGGAGCACCGCTCGGATCTATTTATCCACAGCTTGTGGATAAGTCTGTGGATAAACACGTTAATTGCCTGCAAAAGCTGAATTTATCTTCGCTAGCCGTAGCGCTGTGACGAGGGGTACGCTAAATTCCGGGTTGGGGATGATCCATATGGAGCGAACACAAGGGGAGACTGACCAGGCGGGCATCGGCGTCCGGATCGCCGTGTACCCGCGGGGTGGGGAGCCGGAGGTTACCGAGGCTGCGGCGGCCAGCCCGAGGTCCGGCACGGTGAAGTTCACGAGGCTCGTGCTGGACAAGGTGCGGGAAGTGGGGGGGAGGGTACCCGAGGAGTCCGTCCGGGAGGTGATCGAGAACCTCGTACATGCGGGCTACCGGGGCGTGGTGATCTCCGTATTGGAAGACGGCAACGTCGTTCGCGTCTCGGACAAGGGACCTGGGGTGGAGCACAAAGAGCGGGCCATGGAGTTCGGTTTCAGCGGCGCCACGCCGGAGGCCCTGAACGAGATCCGGGGAGTGGGGGCGGGGCTCGGAATCGCCCGGGCGGCGGCCGGGAGGGTGGGTGGTACGGTCGTTCTGGAGGACAACATCTGCGGCGGTACCGTGGCGACCATCTCCGTACCTGCCGATGAGGAGGTCTCGAAAGAGTCGGAGCCGGCCGCCAAAGAGCCTCCGCAGAGAAGGTACCCGGACGGTGTACCCCGGATGAACATCTCGGAGAGGCAGCAGAAGGTTTTGATCACGGTGCTGGAGTGCGGCGAGGTCGGCCCCTCGACGGTGGCGGACCGGCTGGAGATCAGCGTCAGCACCGCCTACCGCGACCTCTCGGTCCTCGAGGAGCACGGGCTGGTCGTCGCGGACGAGTCGGGGAAGCGCCTGGTCTCACCGCTCGGGAGGGATCTCGTCGAGGCCATAGTCAACACCTGGGTCACCTAGGCCGTGGCGAGCAGGGTAGAACAGGTCTGGACCGAGGTTCTTGATCGCGCCTCCGAGCACATCGACGTCTCCTCTCTCCGGGTCTGGTTCGAGGGAATACGACCGGTGGACCTCTACGAGGACGGGTTGGAGATCGCCGTCCCGAACACCTTCGCCAAGGAGTACATCGAGAGTCGCTTTCGTCCCCTCCTCGAGGAGGTGCTCGACGACGTCCTCGGCCGGGAGGCCTCCCTGATCGTCAGCGTCGGCGGAGACGGAGGCCGGACGGGGAACGGCAACGGTGTGGCTGCGGAGGGTGCCGGGTCGGCGCTGAACACCCGGGCGCCGAGGTCCTTCAGAGCCAAATACACGTTCGACACGTTCGTCATCGGGGCCGGCAACAGGTTCGCCCACGCGGCGGCCCTGGCGGTGGCCGAGACCCCGGGCCTCGTCTACAACCCGCTCTTCATCTACGGAGGAGTCGGACTCGGGAAGACGCACCTTTTGCGCGCCGTGGGCCACTACGTCGAGGATCAGGACCCCACCATGCGGGTTCGTTACGTGACCTGCGAGCAGTTCACGAACGACTTCATTAACTCCATGAGGGACAACGCGCCGCTGGAGTTCCAGAAGCGCTACCGGGAGAACGACGTCCTCCTGGTAGACGACATACAGTTCCTCGAGAACAAGGTGGAGACCCAGGAGGCGTTTTTCCATACCTTCAACGCGCTCTACGAGGAGAACAAGCAGATCGTCATTGCCTCCGACCGGCACCCCAAGTACATACAAACTCTCGAAAACCGACTCGTAAGTCGGTTCGAGTGGGGGCTGGTCACCGACATCCAGCCCCCGGACCTGGAGACAAGAATAGCGATCCTACGCAAAAAGGCGATCATGGACCGCCTCGAGGTAGACGACGAGGTTCTGACGTTTATCGCCTCGAAGGTCTCGACGAACATCCGGGAGCTCGAAGGAGCCCTGGTGCGCATCCTGGCCTACGCCTCGCTCTACGGGAGACAGCTGAGCGTGGACCTGGCAGAGGAGGTCCTGAGGGACATCCTCCCGGACTCCGCGTACCGCGAGATCCCGATAGAGCTCATCCAGCACGAGGTGTGCCGATACTTCGGTGTCTCGAAGGCCGACCTCGTCGGCGCCAGCCGCTCTAAAGGCTTCGCCTACCCCCGTCAGGTCGCCATGTACCTCTCCCGCGAGCTGACCGACGAATCCCTGCCCAAGATAGGGAAGGCGTTCGGCGGCCGCGACCACTCGACCGTCATGCACGCCACCTCCAAGATATCCAACCTGATAAACAGCGACCGCGACGCCTTCAGCCAGATCCACGAACTCACCCACCAGATCAAAAGCAAACGTTGATTGCTACCCCTCCCCCCAGGGTAGCCAGATTGTAACAACACACAAGCATATAAATCATGATTTATCCACACCGTGTACACAACTTCAGGCTTTGACTGTGGATAACTGCCCTGAGTCTATCCACAGAACGGCGGACTTATCCACACATTCTGTGGATAAGTCGCCCAAATTGTGGACAAAAACTTCGGTTTCGCGCGATATTTATGAACTGTAATGAGTGTATGGCGATACAGCCTGTGGATAAACCTGTGGATAAGAGGGGTCAAATCTGTGGATAAGTCTGTGGATAACTTTGTGGATAACGCCGACCTGTGGATAAGTCGCGACTTATCCACATTTTATCCGCAAGGAGTCGGGGTTTATCCACATTTTTGTCCACAGCCGCGAGGGGGACGATTGGGCTTATGTAAGGCAGATTTTGCCACTTATCCACATATCCACAGCCCTTATTATTATTATTATTCTAAGTAATTAATGGTTTAGATAGTAATAATAAGGTGAGAAGGGAGGCGGTATGAGGGCTGTTTGCAACACTGACGTCTTTGGCAAAAAGCTCGCGTTGGTTTCGCGAGGGGTTTCGGCGAGGTCGACGATACAGCTGCTTGGGGGGATACTCCTGCAGGCAAGTGGCGAGGCGATAAAGTTGTCGGCGACGGACATGGAGATCTCGATCCAGACGTCGTCGCCGGCGGAGATCGAGGAGGAGGGGCGGGTGGTCATCCCGGCCCGCATCTTCAACGACATCGTCCGGTCGTTGCCCGCCGGGAGGTTCTCCCTGGAGCACGATAGTTCCGGGGGGACGGTCAGGTTGGGGGCCGGGGAGAACGAGTACCGCATCCGGGCTTACGCGGCCGACGACTTCCCGCAGCTTCCGGGGTTCGAGGTGGAGGGGGCGTTCAAGATGTCGGGCGAGGTGCTCGTGGACACTGTGGAGAAGGTGTCGCGCTCCTATTCGCGGGACGAGACGCGGCCGGTGTTGACGGGGATCTTGATCAGCTTCGAGGACACGCGGGTGCGGATGGTGACTACCGACTCGTATCGGCTGAGTATCAAGGAGACGGAGCTGGCTACGACCGCTGTGGAGGGCTCGAGGGAGGCGATCATACCGGCGCGGGCGATGCAGGAGGTCGCCCGGATCTTCTCCGGCTCGGAGGAGGAAGAGATCGAGGTGGCGCTCTCGGAGAACCAGGCGCTGTTCAGGATCGGGGACGTCCTGTTCGGGACGCGGCTTATAGACGGCAACTTCCCCGAGTACAGGCGGCTTCTGCCGACCAGCTTCGAGCGCGAGATCTCGGTGAACCGGGAAGACCTGATCGGGACCTTAAGACGCGTCAATCTGTTCGCCCAGCGCCAGACGCCGCCGGTTCCCGTGAGCCTGTCCTTCTCCGAGGGTTCCGTCGAGGTGATCGTGCGGAATGGGGAGATCGGGGAGGCGCACGAGCGTTTGGAGGCGACGAGCGAGGACGAGTTTTTCATCTCCTTCAATCCGGGCTATCTGTTGGACGGCGTCTCGGCGATAGACTCGGAGAAGGTGGTCTTCAAGTTCAACGAGGCGCTCAAGCCCGGCCTGATAGTTTCCGACGAGAACGGGGACACCGAGACAGGGGAGCCGGACTTCCTGTACCTGATCATGCCGATGCGCGATCCGTCCCGAAGCTAGCGGAGCTGGGAGCACCGGAGATCCAGCTTTCTCCCGGCATAACGCTCGGCCAGGCGCTCAAGGCGTCGAACCTCGTCGGGAGCGGCGGGGAGGCGAAGGTCCTGGTCCAGACCGGAGAGGTGCGGGTGAACGGCGAGGTGGAGACGCGCCGGGGCCGCAAGCTGAACGCGGGTGATGTGGTCGAGGTGGGGGACGAACGGCTGGAGATCCGTTGAGCGTCTATCTGCGGGCGCTGCGGCTCGTCAACTTCCGCAACTACGCCGACGACACCGTCGTGCTCTCCCCAGGCCTGAACGTCGTAGTCGGGGACAATGCCCAGGGCAAGACGAACCTGTTAGAGGCGATCTCCTTCACCGTCACCGGCTCCTCTCCCCGCACCCCAAAGGAGAACGAGGTCGTCCGCTGGGGGGAAGACTTCGTCCGCACCGAGGCCCGGGTCGCCCTTGACGGCGAAGCCGGCGAGCGCAAGGTGGCCGTCGGATACGCACCCGGCCAGAGAAAGCGCCTGAGTGTGGACGGCGCCTCCGCGCCCTCCCTCACGAACTACGCCGCCGGCGGCGCGGGCATCCGGGCCGTAACCTTCTTCCCGGACGACATCCGCGTCGTTAAGGGCGCGCCCGCCGATAGGCGGGAGTTCCTCGACGGCCTGCTCTCCTCGCTGAGGCCGTCTTACGCCGGGGCCGCAGCCGAGTACGCCAAGGTCGTCCAGCAACGCAACCAACTCCTCAGGCGTATCCGGGACGGATTGTCCTCCGAAAGAACCCTCGCGACGTGGGACAGGAAGGTCGTCGACCTCGGCACGACGGTCCTGAAGGGCCGCTCCGCGGCGATGGGACCCCTGGAGTCACACTTCGAAGGCTCTCTAAGGGCCCTGTACGGCCCCGAGAAGGCCACGATCCGCTATTCCTATAGCTCTCCGCCAGAAGGGTACGCCGAGGCGCTCAGAGAGGCGCACAGCGCCGACATCGAGCGCGGCACCACCTCCGTCGGGCCGCACAGGGACGACTTCGAGGTTCTCCTCGGCGGGGTGAACCTGACGACCTACGGCTCCCAGGGCCAACAACGGCTGGCGACGCTCGCGCTCAAGTTCGCGGCGAGGGACTACACGCGTACCGAGACGGGGGAGGATCCCATACTGCTCTTCGACGACGTGATGAGCGAGCTCGACGAGCGCCGCCGCGAGTATTTGGCGGAGTACTTTCTCGAGAGCACGCAGGCCGTCATCACCACGACCAACCTGGATTATTTCGACGAGGAGATACTCGAGCGGGCGCACGTCGTGCGCATATCTGGTGGTGCGGTATCGGAGACTACAAGCGGTGGTGTTCGGAACTAGCCGGCCTTCTCGAAAAACGGCTTAAATAAGCGCCAAACAGCGTAAAGAGCGTTTGGAAAGCGCACGAGTTGTGTTACAATCTTGGGGTGCATAATTACGCTGAGAAAAACGGTTCGGGCGCTTCCGCCGGATACGAGATGAGGAGGGCCCTTTTCTTTGGGGGCTAAAGCCGCAACCAAGCATTCCAAGAGCACCTACGATGCAAGTTCGATACAGGTTCTCGAGGGTCTCGAGGCCGTCAAGCGGCGGCCGGGCATGTACATCGGCACGACGGGACCGCGGGGACTACACCATCTCGTGTGGGAGATCGTCGACAACTCCATAGACGAAGCCCTGGCGGGGCACTGCACGGAGATCCTGGTGGCGGTCCACGAGAACAACTCCGTCTCCGTGACCGACGACGGGCGCGGCATGCCGGTCGGCCGGATGGCGAAGTACGGAAAGTCCGCCGCCGAGGTCATCATGACCACGCTGCACGCCGGAGGGAAGTTCGACGGGCAGGGCTACAAGGTCTCCGGCGGGCTGCACGGCGTCGGCGCCTCGGTGGTAAACGCGCTCTCCGAATGGCTGGAGTTAGAGGTCAGGCGCGAGGGCCACGTATGGTTGCAGCGCTACGAGCGCGGCTTCCCGCAGGGGGAGTTGGGGAAGGTCCGCAAGCTCAAGAAGGGCGAGGGGACCGGCACCACGATCCGCTTCATGCCGGACCCCGAGGTCTTCACCGAGACCCGGGAGCTCTCCTTCGACACTTTGAGCCGCCGCTTTCGGGAGTCGGCGTTCTTGAACAAGGGCTTGAAGATCCGGCTCGTAGACGAGCGCGAGGAGGGCCGGGAGGTCGCGTACCAGTACGAGGGCGGTATCCGGGACTTCGTGGAGCACATCAACGAGGCGAAGGACCCGGTCCACAAGACGGTCTTCTACTTCCACCGCGAGGAGGAGGTGGGGGACGTCGAGGTCGCGATGCAGTGGAACTCTGGTTTCCAGGACTCCGTCTTCACCTTCGCCAACAACATCAACACCCACGAGGGCGGGGCGCACCTCTCGGGCTTCAGGGCGGCGCTTACCCGTACCGTAAACGACTACGCCCGGGGGAAGGGCCTCCTCAAGGAGAAGGAAGAGAACCTCACCGGCGACGACATCCGGGAGGGGCTCGCGGCGGTCCTCTCGGTCAAGCTGCGCGAACCTCAGTTCGAGGGGCAGACCAAGACCAAGCTCGGGAACACCGAGATCAAGGGCCTCGTCGAGAGCTCCACGAACCGGTATCTGGCGGAGTTTTTGGAGGAGCGTCCCGGCGAGGCCAAGGCGATCATCAACAAGGCCTTGCAGGCCGCGAGGGCGCGGCAGGCGGCGCGCAAGGTCCGCGACACGATCCGCAAGGGCTACCTGGAGAGCTCGACGCTGCCCGGCAAGCTGGCCGATTGTTCTTCCAAAGACCCTGCCAGGAGCGAGCTGTACATCGTCGAGGGTGATTCCGCCGGCGGCTCGGCCAAGCAGGGGCGCGATCGGAACTTCCAGGCGATACTGCCCTTGCGGGGCAAGATCCTAAACGTCGAGAAGGCCAACATGAACAAGGTCCTCTCCAACACGGAGATACAGGCCATGATCAGCGCGATCGGGGCCGGAGTGGGGGAGAGCTTCGACGTCGGGGAGGCCCGCTACAACAAGATCGTGATCATGACCGACGCCGACGTGGACGGAAGTCATATTCGTACTTTGGTCCTCACTTTCCTGTTCAGGAACATGCCGGAGCTGATCGAGGCTGGCTACGTCTACATCGCGCAGCCGCCGCTCTACAAGGTCACGCACAACCGCCGCGACTACTACGTCTACAACGACCGGGAGCTGCAGGAGACGCTGACGCGCCTGAGCGCCAACGGGCACGCAAACATCTCCCGCTTCAAGGGCCTCGGCGAGATGAACCCGAATCAGCTGTGGGATACGACGATGGACCCGAGCAGCAGGACGCTCTTGCAGGTCACGGTCGACTCCGCGGCGGTCGCCGACGAGCTCTTCACGGCGCTCATGGGCGACAAGGTCGAGCCGCGCAAAGCCTTTATCGAAGAGAACGCCAGAGAGGTGAAGAACCTGGATGCTTGATACTTTCTCGGGCAACATAAAGCCGCATTCGATAGAGGAGGAGATAAAGGACTCCTTCCTC
>Ga0126313_10000299_pt1 | contig 22889 bp, 29 predicted proteins | sample Plot105A_FD_89954 | JGI IMG/M metagenome (GOLD analysis project Ga0126313, IMG submission 89954) | Serpentine soil microbial communities from UC McLaughlin Reserve, CA, USA - Plot105A | ecosystem: Environmental > Terrestrial > Soil > Grasslands | place: USA: UC McLaughlin Reserve, Lake County...
CGGACCTGCCCGCCTGTGGGGGATCTCGTTTCTGGTCGAAGACCTCGACCGCACCGCCACCACGCTCCACGGCCTGTTGGGCGAGGCGCGCGACGCGGCGCAGCCCGGCCGCCGCATCGCCACGGCGCGCCGAGAGGCCGGGCTCGGCCTGGCGGTTGCCTTCATGGACACCGGCTGACGGGCAGGCGCGAGGGCGTTGGCCTACGCCGGTGGCGCCGGCGCGGGCCGCGGCGGCCTCCCCGGCGCCGGGCGCGGGGGCTCTATCTCCAGCTCGCGGCGCTCGCTTGCCAGCTCGACTTGGGCCGCCCGGCCCCCGAGCTCCTCCCATCCGGCGATGGCGGTGCCGTGGAAGGAGTCCAGGAAGTCGTCGCTGTGCAGCGGGTCGTGGTGGAACAGCATCAGCCGCTCGGGCTCCACACGGCGCCCGAAGGCGAGCGCGTCGGAAACGGGGCAGTGCCCCCAGCCCACATGGTGGGGGTACTCGTCGTCCGTGTACTGGCAGTCGTGAAAGAGCAACGACGCGCCGCGGGCGAGCTCGTAGCCCGATATCCACTCCGGGTCGTCGGTTCCGAGCTGCACCCCCAGGCCCGGCTCGTGGTCGGGGATGTAGCAGAGCGAGGTGTCGCCCTCGGTGATGCGGTAACCGAGCGTCGGTCCACGGTGCGTGACCGACGCGGCTCTGACCGTGGCCGGCCCTATCTGCCATTCCGTGTGGGGCGCGTTGCGGAAGGAAACGTCACAGGGCAGCTCCCGCACCTCCACGGGGGAGAGTGGCGCGGAGATGTAGCGGGCGATCCGGGCCTGCAGCGACGCCTCGGGCGACTCGGGCCCCCAGATCACGATCCGCGACGTGGGCCGGAAGGCAGGTGCGAAGAACATCAGGCCCTGGATGTGGTCGAGGTGCAGGTGGGTCAGGAGGATGTTGATGCGGGAGCCCTCCTCCGTCAGGGCCAGGCCCATGCTGCGGATACCGGTGCCCGCGTCGAGCGCGAGGATCGTCCCGTCCGACAGGGTTACCTGCACGCACGAGGTGTTCCCTCCGTAGCGGGTCGTCTCCGGGCCCGGCGAGGGGATGGATCCCCGCGCGCCCCAGATCTTGACCTTCACGACGCCTCCAAGGGCCAGAAGAAGACCATCGCGCCGCTTGTGCCCTCGCTGGCGAGGATCGGCAGGGCGCTCGCCTCGATCTCGTGCTCCACGCCCTTCATGGAGCGGATCGTGAAATGTGAGTGGGCCGGGCGTCCATCGCGAAGGGCGATGGTGAGCGGCAGCTCGTCGAATGGGACCTGCTCGCCCTCCTCGTCGAACGGACCGAACGCCGTGCCCCACTCTTCGGGGCCCATGTGGCCGGCCTCCTCGAAGCTCACCCCCAGCATCGCCCCCGCCGACTCGTTGTAGAAGACGAGCACCCCCTCTTCGTCGACGAGGAACCCCGCCGTCGAGAGGCTCGAGAGGAAGTTGCGGGCAAGGATCAGCTCGAGCGGGCGCTGACCGTGGGCCATATCCGAACGATATCCGCGCGGGCGTCAACCGAGCGGGATCAGCCGAGCGAGTAGTCCCGAACCTCGTCGAGCTCCACCCGTCCGCCTATCTCGACCAGGTCGTTCGCCGGGCGCGCCGCTATCCGCGAGCCCCTTCCCTGGCGGATGTCGAGTGCGCGGCCGAGCCGGGCGCACAGCCTGACCGCGTGCGCGCCCGTGGCCTCGTCCTCCGGGACGCCGTATCGGTGTGCGAACACACGGGCGCGCACGATCCCCGCTTCCTCGTCGATCCACGCCCAGGCGCCGATCGCGTCGCGGCCTCGGGGCGGGCCGTCGAGCGCGTCCACCTGCGACGGGGAGCCGAGCTGCTCGTGCTCGAACGGCGGGGCCCACCGGGGCAGCGCCGTGACGAAGGCGCTCTTGCCCTCGTATCGCGCCGCGAGCTCGCCGGCAGGCGGGCGCAGGGTCCGCACCGGCTCGCGCTCGCGCGCCAGCAGCCAGGTCGTTCCGACGGTCGGGTGTCCGGCGAAGCCCAGCTCCACCGTGGGGGTGAAGATGCGGATCTCCCCCCGCGCGGCGTCTTCGACGAACACCGTCTCGCTCAGGCCGAGGTCGGCCGCGACCGCCTGTCTGTCGGCTCCCGGCACCTCGGCGCCGTCCAGAAAGACCGCCAGCGGGTTGCCGCCGCTGCCGTCGTCGCCGCAGAACACCCTGAGCAGATGAAGGCGAGCCACTCGCAATGGAGGCTAGGGGGCCGTCATTACCGAGCGTGCCTGTCCGGCTAGCCTGGGCGGCGTGGAACTGCCCAAGCTGCGCAATCGGCTCCTGATCGCCGCCAACGCCTGGCGCGAGGCGACGGACGAGCCGCTACCGAAGATGGCGCCCGGCGACCCGGAGGAGCAGCTGCTGAGCTTCGAGCTGAAGCTTGTGGACCTGCTCTGCAGCCAGGCGACGCCCGAGACCGCGCGGCAGGTGGCCGACCGGACCTGGGACCTCGTGCACGACCGCGCGGATGACGACCCGGTCAAGCGGCGCGTGACCGAGTGCCACGAGGCGCTGGCGCGCCTCTCCGCGCGCGGTGGCGAGGCGTGACACGCCCGCCGTAATCTGGCCTGGCGTGCGCGCCATAATCTGGCCGTCGTGAACGGCACGGCCGAGCTGTTCGACCAGCGCGTCAAGGCGCGCTCGCTTGCGTACGTGTTCACGGCCGGCGCGGCCCTCGGGCTCGCCACACTCGCCTTCCCCCACGACGAGATGGTGGATGACGCCAAGCTCGTGGGGCTGGCGGGCATCGCGGTGGCGATCGCGGTCCTGTTCTACGCGCGGGCGGACCGCATCACGGAGTGGCAGCTCCACGCCGCGCTCGCGGCGGGGACGCTGATCCTCACCTTCGCGAACCACTACACGGGGCCGACGGCCCTCTATCCGATCACCTACTCCTGGATCGCGCTCTTCGCGTTCTACTTCTTCGGCCTGCGGGTGGCCCTCGGACATGTCGCTTTCATCGGCGTGGCCTATGGAGTGCTGCTGGCCATCGACGACCCGTCCAGCCCGCTGGTCCGCTGGCTGCTCGCCGTCGGCACGCCTACGGTGGCGGGGGTGCTGATCTCGAACCTGCTGAGCCGGGTCGGGGAGCAGACGGTGCGGACAGCCAGCCGCGAACGGGCCCTCAAGGACAGCGAGGCACGCACCCGCCTGATCCTGGAAAGCGCCCCAGACGCCTTCATCGCGTTCGCCGGCGACGGGACCGTCATCCGCTGGAACTACGCGGCGATGCGGATGTTCGGCTGGCCGACGCATGAGGCGATCGGGCGGCGGGTGCGCGACCTGATCTTCCCGGAGGAAGAGAAGGTCCGCCACGACGAGCGGCGGCAGCGACTCGTCGACAGCCGTGAGACCGTCATGGTCACGACCGCGGACACGGAGCTGCGGCGCCGTGACGGCTCCGTCTTTCCGGGTGAGGAGACGATCTCGCGTGTCGACGTGGGGGACCAAGTGGTGATCTCGGCCTTCCTTCGTGACACGAGCGAGCGCGAGCGCCGTCAGCAGGAGCGTGAGGCCTTGCTGCGCGAGCAGGCCGCCCGGGCGGAGGCGGAGCGCGTGGCGCAGATGGTCAGCGGAATGCAGCAGCTAGTGGACGCCACACTCAGGCACCAGTCCCTGCACGACATGCTTCCGGACCTGATAACCAGGGTTGGCGACGTGCTCGACGCGGAGGCCGCGACGATCTTCCTGACGGAGGAAGACTCCGACCGGCTGGCGGTCGGCGCCTCGAGCATCGGCGTGAGCGGCAGAGACGCGCCCAGCGTCGCGTTCGGTCAGGGCTTCGCCGGCCGCATCGCCGCGCAGCGACGGCCCGAGCTCGTGCAGGATCCTGGACCTGACGAGCTGCTGGACCCGGCGCTGCGGGAGATAGGGCTGGTCTCGCTGATCGGCGCGCCGCTGCTGGCCCGCGGGCGACTCACCGGCGTGATCCAGGTTGGCTCGGCCATTCGGAGGTTGACGGACGAGGACCTCGGCCTGCTGCGGCTGGCCGCGGACCGAGTCGCGCTGGCCATAGACCACGTGCAGCTCTACGAGCGCGAGCACCGGATCGCAGAGACGCTTCAGCGCAGCCTGCTGCCGGAGCGCCTGCCTCAGCTTCCCGGGCTCGGCGTGGCGGCCCGCTACGAGCCGGCGGCCGCGGAGGCCGAGGTGGGAGGCGACTGGTACGACGTGATCCCGATCCAGGGAGGCCGGGTGGGCCTCGTGATGGGAGACGTGGCGGGCAAGGGGCTTGGGGCCGCCTCGATGGTGGGGCGCCTGCGGAGCGCCCTGCGCGCCTATGCGCTCGAGGGACACGATGTCGCGACCGCCGTGCAGCAGCTCAACCGCCTCGTCTGGACCGAGCTCGAGGACAGCCAGATGGCCACGCTGATCTACGTCATCATGGACCCGGCGGAGGGAGTCGTCCGCTGGGTGAACGCCGGCCACCTGCCGCCGTTGCTCGTGGCGGAGGACGGCCCGCCGCAGTTCCTGGAGGGCGGCCGCTCGGTGCCGCTGGGGGTGCTTCCGTTCCCGAGCTTCGAGGAGAACTCGGTGGAGGTCAGCGCCGGTGCGACCATGGTGCTATACACCGACGGGCTCGTAGAGCGGGTGGGCATCCATATCGACGAAGGGCTGGCCGAGCTCGCCGAAGCGGTGCGGCAGGCGCCGACGACGCCCGATCTGCTCTGCGACCATCTGCTACTGCGCTCGTCCCCGATGCTGGAGCGCCCGACGACGTCGCTCTGCTCGCCTTGCAGAACAGGCCGATCGAGGACCACTTCCGCGTCGCGCTGCCCCCCGAACCCGAGTCGCTCGCCTCCATGCGCAGCCTGCTGAGACGCTGGCTCCGCCACGTGGAGGGCACGGATCAGGAGATAGCCGAGATCACGACCGCCTGCGGCGAGGCCGCCACCAACGCAATCGAGCACGCCGGCGCCGGCGACGAGACCCCCTTCGAGGTCGACGGACGGCTCGACGGCCACCAGGTGGCGATCACCGTCCGCGACTTCGGCGCCTGGCGACCGCCGCGCGAGGGCGACCAGGGACGAGGCCTCTCGCTGATGCGGGCCCTGATGGACTCCGTCGAGGTCACCCCTAGCGGCAAGGGCACCACCGTGCTGCTGCGGCGGACCCTGAACGGCGACGGCAGCGAGGAGAGGGCATGAGCGATCTCGTGGACCTTGCGATCGAGGACCGCGACGGCGTGGTCGTGGCGCAGGTCCGCGGCGAGCTGGACATCGCCGGCGCGTCACGGACCGGAGACGCCATCGCGGAGGCGGTGCCCACCACGGCCCGCGGGCTCGTGGTCGACTTCAGCGGGCTCGACTTCATCGACTCGAGCGGCGTTGCGATGCTCTTCACCCTGGCGCGTCGGCTCGGCCGCAGCCGTCAGCAACTCCGGGTCGTGTCCCCGGATGGCGGCCCCGTGACCCGAGTGCTGGACATCGTCGACTTCGGCAGGGCCGCGCCGGTGGTGGGCGAGCTGGAGCAGGCGCTGGCGGATTTCGGCTAGTCGCGCCGGCGCCTCGGCCGCCGTCTCGCGGGTGGGCCGGGCGGTCAGGGATCGCCCACAGGCGCCGGCTGGGGCGCCGCTACACCGGCGCCGTCGTCTGCTCGGCGATGAAGTCGAGCACCAGGGCGTTGAACTCCGGCGCGCGCTCCACGTTCGCGCCGTGGGGCGAGCGCTCGATCACGGTCAGCTTGGCGTTCGGGATCAGCTCCGCCAGCTCGCGCTGCTTCCAGATCGGCACGAGGAGGTCGTACTCGCAGCCGATCACGTGCACCGGCATCTTCAGTGCGCCCAGACGGTCGCGGCTGTCGTGCCGCCGCGACGCCTCGAGCTGGCGCGCGAACGCCTCGGGCGGCTGGGGATGGGGGTCGTCCAGCATCATGCCGCGCACGTACGCTACGGCGTCCTCGTTCTCGAAGAAGTCTTCCGAGAGCGTCAACAGCATCAGCTCGTCGATGTGCTCTTCCCGCGAGGCCCGTTGCCGGTGGCTGCCCCAGACCTGGCTGAACTTCCGGCCCCAGTTTCCCGTCCCGGCGTAGGTGACCGCGAGCGTCAGAGTGCGCACCCGCTCCGGCGCACTCAGCGCCACCTCCTGGGAGATGGCTCCGCCCATCGAGCAACCGAGGAGATGGAAGAAGTCGAGCTCGAGCGCGTCGGCCAGGGCCAGGGTGTCCTGCGCCATGTCGCGGATCTCGTACTGCCCCTCCGCGATCGAGGACTGCCCGACGTCGCGGTTGTCGAAGATGACGGTGCGGTGGTGCTCTGCGAACGCCTGCACCTGCAGTGCCCAGGCCAGCGTGTTCGCGGCCAGGCCCATGACACAGACAAGCGGCTCACCCTCGCCGTGAGCCTCGTAGTAGAGCGTCTGGCCGTTCGCCTCGGTGGTGGGCATCATTCCCCGCTTCCGGTCCGGGCACTATTTCATCCCGCTGCCGGAGCCGTGTGATGGGGTTCGCGTCACATTCGGCTGGGGGGCGCCGGATAGTCTTGCGCGCAGCGGCTTAAGGAGGAGACACGTGGACCGGATGACTACGACCGAGCAGACGAAAGCCGACGCTGCCGCCCAGGACGGGCAGGGCAAGACGATCGACGTGACCAACCCGGCGACCGGGGAGGTGATCGCGACCGTGCCGGCGGCCGATCCGGCGCAGGTCGCCGAGATGGCGCGCAAGGCGCGTGCCGCTCAGCCCGGATGGGAGGCGCTCGGCTTCGACGGTCGTGCCAGGATCTTTCGCCGCGCGCAGAAGTGGATGCTCGACAACCAGGACCGAACGATCGACACGATCGTGTCGGAGAACGGCAAGACCTACGAAGACGCGCTGCTCGCGGAGATCTCCTACACAGCGGGCGCCTTCGGTTTCTGGGCGAAGCACGCTCCCAAATACCTCGTGGACGAGCGGGTTCGCTCCAGCTCGCCTTTCGTGCTCGGCCGCAAGCTGATCGTGCGCTACGCGCCAGTCGGCGTGGTCGGCGTGATCGGCCCCTGGAACTACCCGCTCACGAACTCCTTCGGCGACTGCATCCCGGCGCTCGCGGCTGGCAACTCGGTCATCCTCAAGCCCGCCAGCATCACCCCGCTCACGTCACTCCTGATGCAGGAGATGCTGCGCGAGTGCGGCATGCCGGACGACGTCTACCAGGTCTGCATCGGGGCCGGCAGCGACGTCGGCGGGGCGTTGATAGACGCCGTGGACTACGTGATGTTCACCGGTTCCACGGAGGTCGGCAAGAAGGTGATGGAGCGTGCCGCGAAGACACTGACGCCCGTGGGGCTCGAGCTCGGGGGCAAGGACCCGATGATCGTGCTCTCCGACGCCGATCTCGAGCGGGCCGCCAACGGCGCCGTGCACTACTCCATGCAGAACGGCGGCCAGACCTGCATCTCGGTCGAGCGCGTCTACGTCGAAGAGCCCGTCTACGACCAATTCGTGTCGAAGGTCGAGAAGAAGATGCGGGGTCTCCGTCAGGGCGTGCCGGGTGCGCCCGGCTCGGTCGACATGGGAGCCATCACCTCGCCTCCGCAGGTCGACGTGATCGACGAGCACGTGAAGGACGCCGTGGCCAAGGGCGCCCGGGTGCTGGTCGGCGGAAAGCGCGGTGACGGCGCCGGAACCTTCTACGAGCCCACGCTCCTCGTAGACGTGGACCACACGATGGAGTGCATGACGGAGGAGACCTTCGGCCCGACGCTGCCGGTCATGAGGGTCCGCGACGCCGAGGAGGCCGTGCGGCTCGCCAATGACTCGCCCTACGGGCTGCAGGCCTCGGTCTGGACCAAGGACGCCGCCAAGGGCGAGCAAATCGCCCGCCAGGTCGAGGCGGGCGCCATCTGCGTCAACGACGCACAGGTCAACTACATCGCGCTCGAGCTGCCGATGGGCGGCTGGAAGAGCTCCGGACTCGGCTCGCGCCACGGCGCGAGCGGCATCCGCAAGTACACGAAGCAGCAGACCATCCTGGTCACCCGCTTCGCGCCCAGGCGCGACGTGCACATGCTGCCGTACAAGCGGCGCACCACGAAACTCGTCGGTGGCCTGCTGAAGCTGCTCTACGGCCGCGGCAAGCGAGACACGTAAGCCGGCCTCGCGCCTCGGCGGACGATCTGGGCCTTTTGGGTTGACTACCCCCGGAGGAGCGCCCGAGTTTCCTGTCGAGGTCGCGCTAGCCTCGCCGCAGATGGCCGAAGCGCTCTCCTCGAAGAATCGCATCCACGTCGAGGTCGACCGGGCCCTGTGCATCGGCTCCGGCGACTGCGTGGACACGGCGCCTGACGTCTTCCAGCTCGACGACGAGGACAAGGCGGTCGTGGTGGATCCCGACGGGGCCCCCAAGGACGACATCCTCGAGGCGGCCCAGAACTGCCCGGTGACTGCAATCTTCGTGGTGGGGGAAGACGGGGAGCTATACCCCTAAGTCGGCCGGCGGGCTTGACCGAGCGGCCGAGTCCCCGGTCTTGGTTGCAGCGCCGTACCCACGCCGTAGGCTGGCAGTTCATCGCCGCTGAGGCGATCGAAACCCTTGCCGGCCGTCCGGCTAGCGCCGACGGAGGCGCAGCAGCAGCACGGCCGCTGCGGCCGCGATCACGGCCAGGGGCACCCAGCTTCGCGGGTCGGGCCCGGCGGAGGCCTCATGAGCGCTGTCCTCCCCTGCCGGCATGGCGAACTCCTCGGCGGCGAGCACGTCGTGGGGCTCCTCGATACCGCTCGGGTCCGCGGGCCAGCGCTCGTGCCGGGCACCTATGCCGAATTCCTCGGCGGCCAGCACGTCGTGGGGCTCCTCGATACCGCTCGGATCCTCGGGCACAGCCTGTCTTCGCTCGTCCATGAACCTCATCCTGCCATAGGGACGACGCGCTACGGTTCGAGCCCAATGGATGAGGCCACCCGGACCGAGCTCGAGGCAGCGGCCTTTCGCCGGCTCATAGATCATCTGCGCGAGCGAACTGATGTGCAGAACATCGACCTGATGGAGCTCGCGAGCTTCTGCCGCAACTGCCTATCCCGCTGGTACCGGGAGGCGGCGGAGGAGCGAGGGGTGGAGGTGTCCGACTCAGAGGCGCGGGAAGTCATCTACGGGATGCCCTACGAGGAATGGAAGTCCACGTACCAGAAAGGTCGACCGGCCGCCTGAGGCGCCTGTTGGCACAGCTCCGCCGGCCGCGCACGGTGGTGCCGGCCGCGCTCGCGCTGGTGAGCCTGGGAGCGGTCGCGGCCCTGGCAGCCGCGACGCTGTCCCCCGAACGCAGGGACGCCACCACCAGCGCTACGCCCAAGCAGACCGACAACGATCCGGTCCTGACCCCGGAGGCGGCGAAAGGGTTCCGTGGCAAGCAAAAGGAGCAGACCGGCGGCCACGTCGTCCGTATCGAGGGGGTCGGCGCGCAAGCCAAGGCGAGCGGCGCCGCGGACGCGGCCCCGAATCCGGGAGCCGCGGACGACGCTCCGAGTCCGGGAGCGCCCTCGGATGCCCAGGTCCGCGCCGATCTGCGGGAGGCGCGAGCCGCCCTGCGGAGCTTCCGGGGCCACCTCGACTCGGCATCCCTCGCGACCGGAGCGCGGGCCAAGGTTCTGCCGGACGGCACCGCGCAGGCCCCCGAGGACGCCCCGGACGTCGTCAAGCGCGTGATCCTCGCCGGCAACGAGATCGCGAAATTCCCCTATAAGTGGGGCGGCGGCCACGGCGCCTGGCGCGACAACGGTTACGACTGCTCCGGCTCGGTTTCGTTCGCGCTGGCGGGCGCCGGCCTGCTCGACCGCCCACTCACCTCCGGCTCCTTCATGCACTGGGGCAGGCCGGGGCGCGGCAAGTGGATCACGATCTACGCCAGCCCGGGCCACGTGTTCATTTTCGTGGCCGGCCTGCGCTTCGATACGAGCGGCCGAGGCCGCGCCGGTACGCGCTGGCAGGAGGGCGGCCGCTCCGCGGGGGGCTTCGCGGTCGTGCACCCGCGGGGGTTGTAGCCCTTATCCGCTGTCCAGCTCTGCCGGCACCAGCTCGAGCTCCAGTGGCCGGCCCTGACGCAGCACGCGCACGGGTATCGGGGTCCCGATCAGCTCGGCGACCATCAGCTGCTGCAGGTCCTCGACGCTCGCGACCGGGCTGCCGTCCACCTCGAGGATCAGGTCCTCCGGGCGGATGCCGGCCTCGTCGGCAGGGCTACCCCTAACGATCTCCACGACCTCGACGCAGCTGTCGGCGCCGGTCTGCGCACGGGCTTGCGGCGGCAGTGGCCTGGGTCCCCCAGCGATTCCGAGGTACGCACGCCGGACCCGTCCCTCGCGCATGAGCGAGCCGATCACCCGGAGGGTGTTGTCGTTGATCGGTACCGCCAGCCCCAGGCCGACGCCCGCCACGGCGGTGTTCACACCAACCACGCGGCCGCGGCTGTCCGCCAGCGCGCCGCCGGAGTTGCCGGGATTGAGCGCGGCGTCGGTCTGGATCACGTTGTCGATGATGCGCCCGGCGCGGCGAGCCTGGGCGGGCAGCGAGCGGCCCAGGGCGGAGACCACGCCGGCCGTCACCGAGCCGTCGAATCCGTGGGGATTCCCGATCGCGACCACGAGCTGCCCCACCCGGAGCTGGGTGGCGTCACCGAGCTCGGCGGGCTCGAGCCCCTGCTGGCGCGTGCGCAAGACGGCGAGGTCGGACAGCGGGTCTCGGCCTGCGACCTCGAATCGGTCCTCCCGCCCGTCCGGGAACGTCGCCCGGCCCTGGCGGGCCGACCCGCCGACCACGTGGGCCGACGTGAGCATGTAGCCGTCGGGCGTGAGCGCCACCGCGCTCCCGGCCCCGATCGGGACCTGCCCGGAGCGCGAGCGGCGCATCACACGCAGGCTCGCCACCGACGGCGTAAGCCGCTCGGCCACCCAGGTCACCGCGCGCGAGTAAGCGTCGAGCGCTTCCTCCTCGCTGGGACGAGGCTCGGTCGGAGAAGCTGCCGCCGCGCTCATGCGGCCTCCCTTCGAGACTCGAAGACCACCTCCACCTCGCGCTCCTCGGTCCCGCGCAGCAGGGTCAGCGGCAGGGTTCCGCCTGCCTGGGGCACGGCGTCGAGCGCGGAGTAGAGTCCGTCGACCCCGTCGAGCTCCTTTCCGCCGGCCGCGATGATCAGGTCGCCGCGCTCCACGCCGGCTCTCTCGGCGGGGCTACCGCTCTCGACCGACCGCACCAGCAGGCCCTCCCGCTCGGGGAGCCCGACGGCGCGCCGGAGACGCCTGGCCACGCGCGGCGGCGCGACCGCCACGCCGAGCCGATGCGAGCCGGGGGTGCCGCCGCGCGCCAGCACGTCGGCACGCTCCCGCACCGCGGCGGTGGCCGGTACCGCGAGGATCAGGCCGCCGTCGAGCCTCACGCTGTTGAGCCCGAGCAGGCGGCCCTCCACATCGACGAGCGGCCCGCCGGACGAGCCGCGCGGCAGCGCGGCCGTGTGCTCGATGGCGCCCTCCACGCGCCGCCCGCGCGGTCCCCTGAAGCTTCGACCCTCGGAGGATACGAAGCCGAGCGTCGCGCGCAGTCCGCGACCGCCAGGGTTGGCCAGAGCCACCACCGGCGTGCCGAGCGAAGGGGCTGCGAGGTCGGGGTCCCACTCGATGGCGGCGGCGTCGCCGGTGTCGACCTCCAGCACCGCGAGATCCAGATCGGGGTCGACCCCGGCCGCCTCGCTCGACTCCCTGCGGCCGTCGCTGAAGGTCAGCGTGACCTCGCCGCGGCGCAGGTTGTGCGCGTTCGTCAGCACCTGCCCATCGCCGATCACGACGCCCGAGCCGAGGCCCCATCCCCGGCCCAGGCCGACCACCGACGGGCCGACTCGGTCGGCCGCCCCAGAGAGCGTGTCGGCCAATTCAGTCACTGCAGTCATTGCAACTCCATTAGTCACTTGCAGCTAGCAAGTAACCAACTATAACGCCCGATCAGCGCGTACCATTGGGCCGTGGCAACCCGCGCCGACTCGCCCCTCGCCGCCGCGCTCGATAGCGTCGGCGACCGCTGGACGCTGCTCCTGGTGGAGGCCCTGCTCGACGGGCCGCGCCGCTTCGGGGACCTCGAGGAGGAGCTCCCGGGCATTGCGCCGAACGTGCTCACCCAGCGGCTTCGCCGGCTCGAGGGGGAGGGGCTCGTACTGGCGGAACCGTACTCGGAGCGCCCCCAGCGCTTCGTCTACGAGCTCACCGGCTCCGGCAGCGAGCTGGCCGGTGCGCTACGGCTTCTCGCCGACTGGGGAGCACGTCAGCGCGAGGGGGCCGAGCTGCCCCGGCACGCCGTATGCGGCAGCCCGATCGAGGCGCGCTGGTGGTGCCCCGTGTGCGGGCGTCCGGTGGAGGAGGACGAGGCGGCGGACCTGCATTTCGCCTAGGACCTGTCGGGATAAGCCCTTGGTTCGCAGTCCTACCAAGCTGCTACCGTCGCGGGCTCGTGGACGAGCAACCCACACGCCGGCTGGAGCCGACGCGAGCTCCCCGAGGTCCTCGCCGCCGCGAGCCGCATGAGGTTTACATGCGCCGCCGCATCGTCGCGGGCCTGGTGGCCGGCGTCGTGCTGGTCCTGCTGATCGTGCTGATCGCGTCGGCCGGCGGGGACTCGAAGAAGTCGAACCCCACGGACCTCGGCACTCCCACCACCCCCGATAATCTGGGCAAGAGCCGCGATCGGACGAACACCGAGACGACCGAGACGAATAGCGCTCCCTCCGCCTCCACCACGTCGACCGGGGGCACCGGCGGAGGCACCGGGGGCGGGACGACCGGCGGCACTGGAGGCAGCGGCGGCGGTGGCGGCACCGGCGGCACCGGCGGCGGCGCCACGACGGGCGGCGGCGGAAGCACCGGCACCGGCGGCGGTACACCAAGCGGGGGTGGTGGTGGCGGCGGGACGACGCCACCATCCAGCGGCTCTGGTGGCGGCACCGCGGCCCCGCCCTCCGGCAACTAGGTACGCATCCGCAACCTGGGCTCGGTCGAGGGCCTTAACGGCCCTCGACGGCTCCACGATCCGGCGGCCCGGGGCGCCGCTGTGGCCGCCTACCAGTCCGTCGGCCGGCGGCGCTGACGCTTGAGCTCTCCGCGACGGCGCTTCGACTCGACGCGGCTCCGGCGGGCGGCGGCCGGCGGGCGGGTGGCGCGACGCGGGCGCTGCATCGCGAGCGCCGAGGCCAGGCGGGAGCGAAGGCGCTCCAGAGCGAGCTCGCGGTTGCGGGCCTGGCTGCGGGTGTCCTGGGCGACCGCCCGCACCACCGGGCCGCAGCGCGCCATGATCCGCCGGCGCTGCTCGTCGTCCAGCGACCGCGAGGCCGCCACGTCGAAGATCGCCTCCATCCTGGACGCCGTCACGTTGGCGTGCTGCCCGCCCGGGCCGGACGAGCGGCTCGCGCGCAGCTCGACCTCCGACAGCGGAACCTCAACGCCACGGGAAACAGGCATCGGGTCGTCCATGGGTGAAAGGTAGTCTCGGACGTCCGTGGCACGCGAGCGGAGCAACCCGCCGGCAGAGGAGCTCTACGCCCGGAAGTGGCAGATCTTCGGCGTCACGATGATCGGCCTCTTCATGGCGCTGATCGACGTGACGATCGTGAACATCACGATCCCCACGCTTCAACACGAGCTGGACGCGGGCATCGACACGGTCTCCTGGGTCCTCAACGCCTACAACATCATGTTCGCGGTCCTGCTCGTGTCGATGGGGCGGCTGGCTGACCAGTTCGGACGCCGCCGCTTCTTCATCGCCGGCATGTCGATCTTCACGATCGGCTCGCTTCTGTGCGCCCTCTCGTGGTCGATCCATGCGCTGATCGGCTTCCGGGTGGTGCAGGCGGTGGGTGCGGGCGTGCTGGCGCCCCTCGCGCTCGCGACCACGGCGCTGGTCTTCCCGACGCAGCAGCGCGGGCTGGGGCTGGCGCTCCTGGCGGTGGTCGCCAACACCGCGGCCGCGCTGGGCCCGCCCGTGGGCGGCCTCCTCGTGGACTACGCGAGCTGGCACTGGATCTTCCTCGTGAACGTGCCGATCGGCGTGGTGGGGGTGCTGTTGGCCCTGCGCGTGATGCCGGAGACCTATGACCTGACCGCCACGCCGCGCGTCGACTGGTGGGGGATGGTCCTGATCGGCGGCTCGATCTTCTGCCTCACCTACGGTCTGGTCGAGGCGAACGACAAGGGCTGGGGCTCGACCGAGATCGTGTCTCTGTTCTTGGGCGCCGCCGTGCTCGGGGCGGCCTTCGCCGCCTCCCAGCGCCTCGGTCGCTGGCCGATGCTTGTCCCAAGCCTCCTACGAAACCGGCAGTTCATCGGCGCCTGCGGCGCCATGACCCTGTTCGCCGTCGCCGTGATGGGCCCCCTCTTCCTGGCAGTGGTCGCGTTCGTCAACATGTGGGGCTATTCGCAGCTGAAGGCGGCTCTGGCCGTTGCGCCGATCGCGCTGCTCGGAATGGTCGTCTCGCCGCTTGTAGGCCGCCGCGCCGACACCGTGCCTCCTCGGCTGATGGCGATTCCCGCCATGCTCGTGATGGCCGTGGGCCTCGTGTGGATCGGAGAGCTGCCCGCGCAGCCCGACTACCTGAAGGTGCTGCCGGGCCTCGCACTGATGGGGATCGGCATGGGGGCGATCTTCCCCTCCGTCAACGTGGGCGGCATGGGCTCGATCTCGGGGCAGGAGCTGGGGTTGGGCTCGGGGATAGTGAACATGTCGCGACAGGTCGGCTTCGCGCTCGGGGTAGCGGTGCTGGTGGCGGTATTCACGGGAGTGCTCGGCGACCGGGCCGATACGGCGCGCGCCAAGGCCGAGGCCGCCGTGGAGCGTGCGCACTATCCACCCGAGCGGCGCGAGGCGATACTGAACCGCGCTTTCTCGCCCGGCTCGGAGGAGGGGTCCGCTCCCTTCAAGCCTCGCGACGGCGTCGAGCGACAGGTGGCCGCGCTGGCCGCCGGCGCTGCTCGGGACGGGTTCGGTGCCGGCTTCCGGGTCGCCGCGCTATCCGTGCTGCTCGCGGTGCCGTTCGCGTTCGCTATGCGACGGCCGCCGGCCGCCGCCCACGCCGCCGCCGCAGCAGCGGCCGCCGGCTGACCGGACGCCGGGCGAGGGCGCCTGCGCGCCAGTGGGCGATCGTGAGCCCGGCCGGAATGTCCGCGTCGAGGGGCAGGAAGCCCTGGCTGCGGACGGTGTCGGTGGCGGCGGTCATCCGGGTCCTCCATACCATCGATCATCCAGTTCGCGAACAATTACGCGCTCTCTGCAAATGCGACCGGCCGTAGTCGGACATATGGAGTGGATCGAGTTCGTGCTGGTCGAGCGCCTGCCTCTGGCCGGCGAGATCGTCCACGCCCACGATGCGTGGGACGATCCCGGCGGCGGCGGGGCCGTCGCCGCCGTCCAGCTCGCCAAGCTGGCCGGCGGAGCCACCTTCTTCACCGCGCTCGGCGACGACGAGCTCGGCCACCGCGCCCACACCGAGCTCCAGGCGCTTGGCCTGCGGGTGGAGGCCGCCTTCCGGCCCGAGCCGCAGCGCCGCGCGGTCGTCTTCCTGGACGGCGCCGGCGAGCGGACCATCACCGTGATCGGGGCCCGCCTCGGACCGGGCGCCGAAGACCAGCTTCCCTGGGATGAGCTCGCCGACGCCGACGCCGTGTACTTCACCGCCGGAGACCCCGAGGCCGCCCGACGAGCGAGGGCCGCGCGGACCATGGTCTCCACGGCCCGGGGCCTGGAAACCATCGCGGCGGCTCGCGTGGAGCTGGACGCGCTGGTGTTGAGCAGCTCTGACGAGGGTGAGCGGTATGAGCCGGGCGAGCTCGAGCCGCCGCCCCGGCTCGTGGTGCGGACGGCTGGCGCGGAGGGCGGGGCTTGGGAGCGCGGCGACGAGAGGGGACGCTTCGCGGCCGCGCCGCTGCCCGGGCCGGTCCGCGACGCATACGGTTGCGGTGACAGCTTCGCGGCCGGCCTAACGTTCGGCTTGGGCGACGGCCGGCCGCTCGAGGCCGCGCTCAAGCTCGCGGCTCGCTGCGGCGCCGCCTGCCTGACGGGCAGCGGCCCCTACGCCGGGCAGCTGACCCGCGCCTAGTGCGGTGCGACCTCGCCGTCCTCGGGCTCGATCGGCAGCCCGCGTTCGACCCAGGCAACGATTCCGCCGTCCAGGTTGTGGGCGCGGCGGCCGCTGGCGCGGAAGGCCTGCGTGGCCACCGCCGACCTCGAGCCCGTACGGCAGTAGAACACGATCGGGGGATCCTCCCCCAGCGAGCCGGCCTCCGCAGCCAAGCGGTCCATCACGATGTGGCGATCGCCGCCGATCCGCCCGGCCTCGTGCTCGTAGTCCTCGCGAACGTCGATGAGCTGCACCTCACCGTGGCGGAGCAGCTGGGCGACCTGGTCCGGCTCGAGCTCCTCCTGCTCCTCTGTGAACGAACCCATGCCGATACCTATAGCGCCTCGCCACCCGCTCCGGTTGCGCGGCGGGCTAGAGTCTCGCCGTGACCTGCTCACTTCCCGGCCGTAGCGTCCTCGTCACAGGAGCGCGCGGCATCGGCGCCGACCCCGCGCGCGAGAATGTGGTGAACCGAACCTAGGGGTCGGCCGTAGAGGCCAGGTGATGGGTCAAAAGAGCGTCATCGACTTCGACCTCGATCGCTACCTGCGCGCGTCGAAGAAGCTCGACCTGTCGCACATCGACTGGGACGAGATCCCGAACCATCCACTTTCGGATGGCGACGTGATGTGCCTGCACTACATGATGGACATCGAGACCCACACGGTCATCTATCTGCGCGACCTGCTCGGGACGCGCGTCGCAGCCGACGCCCAGGTCACCGCCTTCCTCTCGTGCTGGGTGTACGAGGAGCTCTGGCACGGAGAGGCCTTCTCCGACTTCCTCCGGGCCTACGGGATCGAGGTGCCGGCCGAGCCCAAGCTTCCCGACGGCAGTACGCCCATGCCCACCCGCGCCAACCGCACGCAGCGGTTGCGCGAGCAGCTCGGGGTCGGGCACGGGCTCTCGCTCCTGCCGACCATGCTCGGCTCGATGCTGTTCCCCGACTTCGTCGCGCTGCACATGACATGGGGCGCGATCAACGAGCTCACTACGCTAACCGCCTACCACGCCCTGATCCGGCGCTCGCGCCACCCGGTGCTCCACCAGATGCTCAAGCGCGTGATCCAGGACGAGCGGCGCCACTTCGCCTTCTACCGCGCCCAGAGCAAGGCTCGCCTCGGCCACGCGCCGCGCCGTACCCGCCGCCTCGTTCGCTGGATGTTCGAAAATTTCTGGACCCCGGTCGGCGTAGGGGTGAAGTCGCAGGAGGAGCTGGACGCCCTCGCGCTGTACCTGTTCGGCTACGACGACGAGGGGCGCGAGATGCTGCGCGAGATCGACCGAACCGTGTCCGAGATCCCCGGCCTCGAGGGCCTGACCCTGCTCGAGGACTCCCTCGACAAGGGTCTCGAGCGCGCTCGGCGGCAGCCCGGCTGGGCGGGAACCGTGGAGGCGCCCCGCCCCGACGAGGAGCTGCGCGGGGCGAAGAGCGAGGCCTGGCGGCGGCAGCGCGAACCCGCCAGCGCCTAGCAGCTAGGCCTCGTCCTTCTCGGACTCGTCCCTCTCGCCCTCGGTCTGGTCGTCGGCGTCGTCCTTCTCGCCTGTCGCCTTGGGGGCATTGGGGTCGGTCGGCCCACCCGGGATCGGCTCGCCCTTGGTTACCCGGAGCGCCCCCGGATCATGCGCGGACACCGCGCGGTCCGCGTGTCGACAGGCCCTCCCAGTAACGTCTTGGCAGAGGCCGCGATGCCCAAGCGAGACCCACGCATGATCCCGATCGGCTACGGCAAGTTCGTGCGTGCCGACCGGGTGTTCGCCCTCGTCCCGATCGAGGGCGAGGAGCGGGGCGAGGGTCGCCGCACCTACGTGCACGTCGACGGGCTGGCGGAGCCTGTCGTGGCCTCGCGCTCCGAGCGGGCGATCCTCGCCGACGTGGAGGCCGCGCTGGCCGAGGCCGCGGGTATTTCGCAGCGGCGACGCACCGCCGCGGGGCAGGAGAGCCTCCTCTAGCCGGTATTGACCCCCGGTCCGGCAGGGTGTAGAAGAAGCACACTCGACGCAAAGGAGGGCAATGGCTCGCAAGATGGCCGACTGCCGCCGCTTTCCCAGCGAGTCGAAATGCTCGCTGACAATCATCGGCGAGGAGGAGGAGGTCGTCCGGACGGCATCGGAGCACGCCGTCTCGGTGCACGGGCACGAGGACACCCCGGAGCTGCGCGAGCAAGTTCGCGGCATGCTCGAGGACGAGGCTGCGTACCAGCCCGGCTCGCGCCCCCAGGAGCCGATGCCCGGGTAGCCCACGGCTGACAGCTGGCGGCTGGCAGCTGGCAGAGCGCGGTCGTGGCCGTCTCTGCCAGCTGCAGCCGGCGAAGCCGGCGCACTACCAGCTGCCAGCTAGAGCTCCTCTACTTCCTTCAGGACCTTCTGCACGGAATCCTTGGCGTCTCCAAACAAGAGCGCCGTGTTGTCCTTGTAGAAGAGCGGGTTGTCGATCCCCGCGAATCCCGTGTTCATCGAGCGCTTCAGCACGACCACGGCCCCGGCCTTGTCCACGTCCAGGATCGGCATGCCGTAGATCGGCGAGTCCGACTGCTCGCGGGCAGCCGGGTTGGTCACGTCGTTTGCCCCGATCACGAGCGCGACGTCGGTCTGCGGGAACTCCGGGTTGATCTCGTCCATCTCCTTGAGGGAGTCGTACGGGACGTCGGCCTCCGCCAGCAGGACGTTCATGTGACCTGGCATTCGGCCCGCCACCGGATGGATGGCGTAGTCGACCTCGATGCCGCGCTTCTCGAGCTCCGCGGCCAGCTCCTTGACTGTGTGCTGGGCCTGCGCCACCGCCATGCCGTAGCCAGGGGCCACAACCACCTTGCGAGCATAGGCAAGCTGGATCGCCACGTCTGAGGGATCGGTCGAGCGGACCGGCTTGGCTTCCTCGCGGTCGCCGGCCGTGATCGTCACCCCCCCGAACCCGCCCGCGAAGATGTTCCCTATCGAGCGGTTCATCGCCTCGGCCATCAGGTTGGTGAGGATCGAGCCCGACGCGCCGACGATGATGCCGCCCACGATCAGGGCCACGTTGTCGAGCGCGATGCCCGCGGCGGCCGCCGAGAGGCCGGTGAAAGCGTTCAGCAGCGAGATCACCACCGGCATGTCGGCGCCGCCGATCGGTAGAACGAACATGTTGCCGAGCACCGCGGCGGAGACCAGGATCAGGATGAACAGGGGCTGGGACTCGGTGCCCGCCGCGATCGCCACCGCGCAGCCCACGGCAAGCGCCAAGAGGCCGATGTTGATGAACCGCTGGCCGGGGAGCTGTATCGGCCGCCCGGGGATGACCTCCTGGAGCTTGCCGAACGCGATGTTCGAGCCCCAGAACGAGACCGAGCCGATGATGGCCGCGAACAGGATCGGGATCAGCGTCTCGAGCGGGGGGTTGCCACCGCCGGCCAGGGCGTGCCGGTAGTCGGCCCAGGAGATCAAGGCCACGGCCCCGCCGCCGACGCCGTTGAACAGCGCCACCATCTGCGGCATCGCTGTCATCTTCACGTTGCGCGCCGCGGGGATCCCGACCGCGGTCCCGACCGCGATGCCCAGCGCGATGAGGCCGTAGTCGCCGACCGTGTCGATCAGCAGCGTGGCGACCAGCGCCACCGCCATGCCGATTGCCGCTATGAGGTTGCCGCGGCGGGCCGTGCGCGGGTGCGTCACCAGTCGCAGCCCGAGGATGAACAGAGCGAAGGCGACGATGTAGAGCGAGCGGATGACGTCGAAGTCGACCGCAGCCAGTCGGGTCACTTCTCCTCGGCCTCCTGCGGCCGCCCGCGGGCCTTGAACATCTCCAGCATGCGGTCGGTGACCAGGAAGCCGCCCACCACGTTGATCGTCCCGAAGGCGATCGCGATCACCAGGATCAGCTTGTTGACGAAGCCGCTCACCTCGCCGATCAGCAGGATCCCGCCGAGCAGCACGATCCCGTGGATGGCGTTCGTGGCCGACATCAGCGGCGTGTGCAGCGTGTTCGGGATCTTCGAGATCACCTCGAAGCCGACAAAGGCGCCGAGGATGAGGATCGTGAGCTCGGTCAGCAGGTCCATGGCCTAGGCCGCTGCTCCCACCGCCTGCTTGGCGCCCTCGTTCACGATCTCTCCGTCGCGGGTGATGCAGGCACCGGCGATGATCTCGTCGTCGAAGTCGAGCTCGAGCCGGCCCTCGTCGGAGACCATCAGCTCGATCAGGCTCTGCACGTTCTTGGCGTACAGCTGCGAGGCGTGGTCGGGCATCGAGCTCGGCAGGTTGAGCGGGCCGACGATGGTCACGTCGTGCTTGACCACGGTCTCGCCGGCCTCGGTCAGCTCGCAGTTTCCGCCGGTCTCGGCCGCCAAGTCGACGATCACCGATCCCGGCTTCATGTTCCGCACTCCGTCCTCGATCACGAGCAGCGGGGCTGGCCGCCCGGGCACGGCGGCGGTGGAGATCACCGCATCGACCTTTCCTATCTCCTCCGCGAGGAGCTCACGCTGGCGCTGCTGCTCCTCGTCGGTGAGCTGGCGGGCGTAGCCGCCGGCGGCCTCGGCGTCCTCGAGCCCGAGGTCGAGCTCCAGGAAGCGAGCGCCCAGCGACTCGATCTGCTCCTTGACCGCAGCGCGCACGTCGAAGGCCTGAACCACCGCGCCGAGGCGGCGAGCGGTGGCGATGGCCTGCAGCCCCGCCACGCCGGCTCCCAGGACCATCACCGTCGCCGGGCGTACCGTGCCGGCCGCGGTGGTGAGCATCGGGAAGAAGCGGCCCAGCTCCTGGGCCGCGATCAGCGCCGCGCGGTAGCCGGCGACGGTGGCCTGCGAGGAGAGGGCGTCCATCGACTGCGCCCGGGTGATGCGGGGAATTGCCTCCATGGCGAAGGCCGTGACACGCGCGTCGGCGAGCGCTCGCACCGTGTCGGTTGCGGTCAACGGCTGGAGGAAGCCGACCAGCACGCCGCCCTCCCGAAGCGAGCCGATCTCCTGGGCCGAAGGCGGCGCTACCTTGGCCACCACGTCGCCCGAACAGCCGGCGCCGTCCTGGATCTCGGCGCCGGCCTCCTGGTAGGAGGCGTCCGGATGGTGGGCGCCCGCCCCGGCGCCCGGCTCCAGCACGACCTCGAGCCCGGAGCGGGTCATGCGCTGGGTGACCTCGGGTACGAGCGCGACACGGCGCTCCCCTGCGGCCACTTCCTTGGGAACGGAGACCTTCATCAGCGGCGGCCCCTCCGGGAGAGGGGCGCGAAAGGCTAACCGAGCCGCCACCGAAGCGTCCGTTGCGGTCGCGGGTTCCAATGGAAAGCGGTCGCGCGCATGCGCGCGGTTTGGCCGCCCAGCCAGGCCCGGTTTGGCAGCGTGGCTAGACCCGCTTTGGCCGCCCGGCCAGGAAGCTACACTCGTTGCGAGGCTCGCCTCGGGATGACGGAAAAGACACTGGAGAAGAAGGACCGCGTAGTCGTACGCTTCGCCGGCGACTCCGGTGATGGCATGCAGCTGGTGGGGAGCCGCTTCACGGACGAGACCGCCGTTGCGGGCAACGACCTGGCCACCCTGCCGGACTTCCCCGCCGAGATCCGCGCGCCGGCCGGTACCCCGCACGGCGTCTCCGCGTTCCAGATCCACTTCGCCTCGCGCGACATCCTCACACCGGGCGACCACCCCAACGTGCTGGTTGCCATGAATCCCGCGGCGCTGATCACTCAGGTCGGCTCCCTCGAGCGGGGTGGCACGGTGGTCGTCAACGAGGACGGCTTCACCGACCACAACCTGAAGAGGGCCGGCTACGAGGCCAACCCGCTCGAGGACGGCTCGCTCGACGACTACCAGCTCTTCCGCGTGCCGATGACGAGCATGACCGTGCGGGCCACCGAACCGATCGAGGGCATCACCTCGCGCGACGCCGCCCGCTGCAAGAACCTCTTCGCGCTCGGCCTCGTGTCGTGGATGTACGGCCGGCCCACCGACCCGACGATCACGTGGGTGGAGAAGAAGTTCGAGAACCGGCCGCCGGTGCGCGACGCGAACCTCGCGGCCTTCCGCGCGGGCTACAACTTCGGCGAGACAGCCGAGCTGCTGGCCGTCCACTACGAGGTCGAGCCGGCCCCGGCGCCGCCCGGCACCTACCGCAACATCAACGGGACTCAGGCGCTCGCATTGGGCCTGATCGCCGCCAGCGTCAAGAGCGACCTCCAGCTCTTCTACGCCAGCTACCCCATCACCCCCGCCTCGGAGCTGCTGCACACGCTCTCTCGCCACAAGCGCTTCGGCGTTCGCACGATCCAGGCGGAGGACGAGATCGCCGCGGCCAACATGGCGCTCGGCGCCGCCTTCGGCGGGCAGCTCGGCGTCACCGCCACGAGCGGCCCAGGCATGGACCTGAAGACAGAGACCATCGGGCTCGCCGTGGCGCTCGAGCTGCCGATGGTGGTCATCGACGTGCAGCGGGCCGGGCCGTCCACCGGCATGCCGACGAAGACCGAGGCCGCCGACCTTCTGATGGCGCTCTACGGGCGTCATGGTGAATCGCCGCTGCCCGTGGTGGCGTCGCGGACGCCGGGGCAGTGCTTCGAGGCGGGGCTCGAGGCCGTGAGGATCGCCGTCAAGTACCGGACGCCGGTGATCCTGCTATCGGACACCTTCCTGGCCAACTCCTCGGAGCCCTGGCGCCTGCCGAACGTCTCGAAGCTCCCGGAGATCGACCCGGACTTCGCGACCGACCCGACCGGCTTCCAGCCCTACAGGCGCGATCGCAACCTGGCGCGGCCGTGGGCGATCCCGGGGACTCCGGGCCTGCGGCACCGCATCGGGGGCCTCGAGAAGGAGGACGTGACCGGCAACATCTC
>Ga0126313_10000300_pt1 | contig 22837 bp, 24 predicted proteins | sample Plot105A_FD_89954 | JGI IMG/M metagenome (GOLD analysis project Ga0126313, IMG submission 89954) | Serpentine soil microbial communities from UC McLaughlin Reserve, CA, USA - Plot105A | ecosystem: Environmental > Terrestrial > Soil > Grasslands | place: USA: UC McLaughlin Reserve, Lake County...
AGGCTCCACTCCGCGGGGACCAGGACGACAAACTCATCGCTGTCGGGCAGGTGAAACGTCACCGGCTGGTAGAGCGCCTTCGTATAGCTCACCGTCTCGGCGGTCAGGCTCTCGATCGGCCGGGCGGGGATGGGCGGCCTGAGCGCGACCTCAAGAAACGACTGACCGTCCCAGTGGGCGACCTGGCCGGCGGCCGGGCCGCCGATGATGTTGACCCTCATCTCTCTCCCCAAGAGTGCATCCCGCCCCCCGGGGGGGTGGGTTAGAGCGAGAGCACGGCCCGCATAGGCCCGTTCAAGCTCCGAGGGCCCGCAAGGACATACCCGACGACGAGCGCGGCGGACACACCTGGCTGAGGTCCGACACCTCCCCTCTTGCCAGGATCATTCGCCATGAGCGCGACAATCTCCAACAGCTTCGCTGCCCAGTTCGAGGCCGAAGTTCATACGGCCTATCAGCGGATGGGCTCGAAGCTGACCAACTGCGTGCGGAAGAAGAACAACGTCAAGAACACCACGACCTTCCAGAAGATCGGGAAGGGCTCGGCCGGTCAGAAGACCCGCCACGGCAACGTTCCGACGATGTCGCTCGACCACACGCCCCTCACCGCGACCCTCGCCGACTACTACGCTGCGGATTACGTCGACAAGCTCGACGAGCTCCGCATCGAGCACGACGAGCGGGCCGTGGTCGCCAATGCGATTGCCGGCGCGATGGGCCGCAAGTCCGACCAGATCCTCTTCGAGACGATGGACACCTGCACCAGCGTCACGTCCGAGGGCGGCACCGTCGGCCTCGCGACCGCAGCCTCGCGCGCCAAGATCGAGACGGTGTTCGAGTCTTTCGGCAACAACGACGTGCCGGATGACGGCGAGCGTTATGCCGTGATCGCCCCGTCGGCGTGGATCGACCTGCTCACGCAGGCCGCCTTCACCTCCGCGGACTACATCAAGTCCGAGGACCTGCCGTTCCAGGGCGGCATGGTGGCCAAGCGCTGGCTGTCGTTCATGTGGTTCGTCCACTCCGGCGTGCCGGTCGTGTCGACCACGATCCGGAAGAACTACTTCTTCCACAAGACGGCGCTCGGCTTCGCCAGCGGCCAGGACGTGAAGTCGGAGATCAACTACATCCCGGAGAAGGTCGCTCACCTCGTGACCGCCTACCTCCAGCAGGGTGCGGTTCTGATCGACAACAACGGCATCTACGAAGTCCAGTCCTACGGCGCCACCTCGTTCTCGGGCGGCGAGTAATCCCACAGCCTGGGGGAGTGATCCCCCGGGCCCTGATCTCTTTTGCAAGGATTGCCACGATGGCATTCGCACAGACCGGCCTTCGCAAGGTTGCCGAAGGTCTCTTCATCTACTCGGCCGGCGCCGACACTGCCGCCACGGTCATCGCGTCGGGCTACTTCAGCACCGTCACCAAGCAGCTCAAGCAGGGCGACGTGATCCTCATCCTCGGCAACACGCTCGCTTCGATCGACGTCGCGTTCGTGAACTCGGCCACCGGCGCGACCACGGTCACGACCGTCGCGGTCGAGGGTGTCACCGCCACCTAATGACGATCGGGGGGCGCCATCCGCGCCCCCCACTCTCCACACGAATACACATCTGGGGCATCGATGGCCGACACCGATATCGACATCTGTTCGCGTGCCCTGGTCCTGCTCGGCGAAGCGCCGATCACCTCTTTCAATCAGAACACCACGGCCTCGCGCACCGCGAAACTGCTCTACGAGGCGACCGTCACCGACCTGCTCGGCGGCCGGCGCTGGCACTTCGCGCAGACCACCGCGCAGATGTCGCGGCTCGCGGCCGAACCCGTCTCTGACTGGGATGCCGAATACACCCGCCCCTCGGGGGCGCTGGTGGTTCACCGCGTCACCATCGACGACGTGCCGATCGAGTTCGAGCTCGGCGAGAACACCATCCGCTGCAACGCGGATGAGACCAACGAGGTCTACTGCACCTACACGGTCCGCACGCTCGAGGCCTACTGGCCGCCGTACTTCCGCGGTGCCGTCGAGAAGGAGCTCGCGGCCCGCTTCGCCTTTCCCGTGACCGCCCAGGAGGCGCTCGCCGCCAAGGCCCAGACGCTCGCCGATCGCGCGCTGCGCCAAGCCCGGCTGCTCGACAGCCAGTCCCAGACCGCCCCGACCGTGCGCCAGAGCCGGTTCAAGTCGGCACGCTGATGTCCCGCATTCACACGGTCCAGACGAACTTCTCGAGCGGGGAGATCGACCCCGACATGCGCGTGCGCGTCGATACCGGCGCCTACCAGAACGGGGCGCGCACCCTGACCAACGTGCGCATTCTCAACACCGGCGGCGTCGAGCGCCGGCCCGGCACCTGGACGGTCGCGCCGCTGCCCGGCCTGTGCCGCCTCGAGCGCTTCGTCTTCGACCAGGACGAGGTTTATATCTTCGCGTTCCGCGCCAGCCATTGCACGATTTACGATGCCGACGGCGTCGAAATCGATGACGTGGCGGGCAACTGGACCGCCGACGAGGTTTGGGAGCTGACCTTCGCGCAGCTCGCCGACACGATGTTCGTGTTCCACCCCGACAACAAGCCGCGTGTCATCACCCGCACCGGGCTGACCACCTTCACGGCGAGCTACATCGACTTCGAGAACTCGCTCGACAACACGAAGACCTATCAGCCCTATTACAAGTTCGCGGCGGAGACGATCGCGCTCAAGTCGTCCGCGCTCTCCGGCGCTGGCGCCACCATCACGGCCTCGGCTGCGGTCTTCACCGCCGACCACGTCGGGGTGCGGCTGCGCATCTACGGCGTCGAGGTCGCGGTCACGGCCTACACGAGCTCGACCCAGGTCACGGGCACCCTGAAGGGCAAGATCCGGGCGCTGCTGGAGCCCGATCCGTACAAGGTCACGAAGGGCTCGACGACAGTCATCTGCACCCACGTCGCGCACGGGCTCGCCGACGGCGACACCATCACGCTGGCCGGCTCGAACGACACCGGCGGCATTGCCTCGGCCGATCTCAACGGCGCCCGGACCGTCAACGTCATCGACGAAAACTCGTATTCGTTCACGGCGGGCGGCTCGGCGACGAGCTCGGTCGACGGCGGCGGGCCGTCGGTGTCGTTTAACGCCGTCAACCTGTGGACCCGGGCCTGGGACGAGGCCGCCTACTCGAACGCCCGCGGCTGGCCGTCGGCCGGCTGCTTCCACGCGAACAGGTTCTGGATCGGCGGCGGCTACGAGCTGCCAGCCGCCCTGTTTGGCTCGAAGGTCGGACGTTATCTGAACTTCGATCTCGGCTCGGCGGGTGAAACCGATGGGATCGGCGTCATCATCGGGCAGGATCGGGTGGTCTCCATTCGTCATATCTGCTCCTCCAAGCACCTGCAGATCTTCACCGACGCCGCGGAATACTACATCCCGAACCCGCAAGAGCAGCCGACGACGCCGCTCAACATCCGGGCCGAGAAGGCGACGCCTTACGGGATCTCGTCGATCAACCCTTACGTCTTCGACGGCGCCACGATCTTCGTGCAGCGCTCGAAGAAGGCGGTGCGCGAGTTCATCTACTCCGATCAGGAACGCCAGTACGCCGCCAACCCGCTGTCGCTGGCCGCGACCCACCTTTTGACCGGGCCGCGCGATCTCGCGGTGGTCTATGGCACCGAGGACCGGCCCGAGCAGTACGCGATCATCGTCAACGACGACGGCACCCTGGCGGTTCTGCACTCGCAGCGCGTCGAGCGCCTGGCCGGCTGGGTGCGCTGGACGACCTTAAGCGAGGACGGCACCACCAACGGGTTCCAGTCGGTGACGGTCATCGACGGCACGATCTGGGCCTGCGTCCACCGCCGCGGCGCCTACTGGCTCGAGCGCTTCGACACCTCCGGCACTCTGACGCTCGACGGCGCGGTCAGCCTGTCGGCCGCCTCGAGCAAGGTCTGGAGCGTCGGGACGTGGGGCGCGTCGGGCACGGCGTCGATCGTGTCGCGGCGCGAGGACGATGACGACAGCCAGGTCTGCTACTCGTTCGGCTCGCTCACCGTCGCGGCGAGCGCGGTGACGCTGCCGGCCGCCGTCGACAACATCATCATCGGCGACGACTACGGCATCGAGATCGAGACGCTGCCGCCGGCGATCCAGACCGACGCCGGCACGCTGCTCGGTGACAAGAAGCGGATCGTCAAGGCGAAGGTCGCGGTGTCGGACACCATGCAGCTCGTGGTCGGCGGTGACGAGATGATCCTGCGCGCCACCACCGACGACCTGTCGCTGCCGCCGGTCGCGCTCACCGGGTACTACGAGTTCACGCAGCTCGGCTATCTCGAGGAGCCGACGATCACGTTCACGCAGGACGACGCGCTGCCCATGCGCCTGATGGGTGTCGTGATGAAGGTTTCGGTCTGATGGGAATGGAAAGCCTGATCTTCGGCGGGCTCTCCGCGATCGGCGGCATGATGTCGTCGGGCGCCGCGAACCGCGCCGCCAAGCAAAATACGCTCTCGGCGATCATGGAGCTGCAGGGCCAGTACCAGCAGGTCAATACCCAGAACGAGCAGCTGCTGCAGGAGGTCGACCTCATCCGCATGAACGCGGAGGGGCAGTTCAACGAGCGCTACCAGCAGCTCCAGGACGTCAAGGAGAACAACCGGCTGTTTGTCGCGACCTCCGGGCTGTCGACGAACCAGTCCGAGCAGGTCGCCTCCGAGGTGTCGGACCGCAAGGCCTACAACGACATCGGCGCGATCGAGTTCTCGGCCGCCGCGCAGCGCCGCAACATTTCGCAGCAGATCAAGGTCAACCGCGACTCCTTAAAGTTCGCCGGCTTCAAGGCGGCGGGCTCGATCCAGAACTCCGTGCACCACGCGCAGGGCGTCGCGCAGCAGGCCGTGCTGTCGACCGTCTCGTCGCTGTTCAAGTACGCCCCGCCCGGCACCTTCGGCGCCGGCTCCGGCATGAAGACCTACCCATAAGGACGTTTAAAAATGTCACGCGGCTTCGGCATGGTGGTGGACGAGGACAAGCAGGTCGTGCGCCAGACCGGCGTCGGTCAGGGCTTGATCCGCGGGTTCAACACGAACCTGCCGACCGCGGATAACAGCCAGCTCATCAATGCCGGCAAGTCATTGCAAGGCGTCGCCGACGACCTGTTGCGCCTGACCGGCACCGAGGCGGCCGAGAAGGCGGCGCGGGAAACCAAGATCGGCCAGGACGCCGACGGCAATTACATCCGGCCCGAGACCCCGATGATGGGCCTCGCGCTGCGCGGTCACTTCAACAAGATCGTCGATCAGTCGTTCATCGAGCGTGTTCACCAGGACCTCTCGGCCGACCTCAACCAGATCCAGACGGACCACTTTCAGGATCCCCAGGTGGCCGGGCCCAAGATGACCCAGGCCGTGACGGCGCGGCTCAACAAGGTCGGCGACGAGGGGTTGAAGAACCAGCTCGGCATGCTCGCCGGCCGTGACGTCAACGAGCGCATGCGCTCGATCTCGACGACCCGCGCGCACATGGATTTCCGCAACGAGGTCGAGCACCTCGACTACACCATGAAGTCGCATACCGACCGCTACTTCTCGGCGCTGACCGTCGGCGATCCCGAGAAGGCGGCCGAGGAGATGGAGCTCATCCGCAACGCGCAAGGCCGCAAGATCGGCATGGGCGTTGACGGTCCTTTCGCGATGGAGAAGGTCACGGACGACCTGCGCCAGATGGGAGCGGCGGCGAAGATCTACCGGGTGCTGGAGCAGAAGCTCGAGGACGGCACGCTGACCGAACAGCACTTCCGGCTCTATTCGGCCTGGCTCGCCGGCGGCGGCTCCGACGAGGACAAGCTCGATGGCGTGACCAAGCGCGGGATCTTTGAGCAGATGCCCTCCGAGAAGGTGAGGGATCACCTGCGCTCCAAGCTCGGGGCGATCTATGAGCGGTACAAGGTGGCGGCCGGCGCACGGGCCACGGCCAACGCCGACGAGGTCCTCGAGAGCCACTGGAAGACCGTCGGCCGCGGCCAGCTTCCGCGCGGCGCCAGCGAGGATGACTTTCAGGGCTGGTATCAGCGCCGGTTCGGCAGCGAGCTGACCCCCGAGGGGATCCAGAAGGCCTTCGCGGTTTCGGGCGACGTGCCCCAGACCATGATCAAGAAGGCGTTCGAGGGCGTGCGCGTCGGTGGCGCCGAGAAGGCCAAGCAGCTGCTGCAGGTCTACAACACGCTGGCCACGCTGCCGACCCCGGACGGCGGCACGACCTCCGCGAAGCTCGCCGGCATCAACGATAGCGATGCGGCCTTCATGTACCACTTCGCGCAAGGCCGGACGACCGACGGCCTCAACGACAAGGAAGCCGCCGAGAAGGCGGAGGCCATGGTCGCGCGGGGCGAGAAGGAGTGGAAGGAGAACAGCCAGCCGCTGGCGATTATCCGCGAGGCGCTCGGCCGCGATCCCACGATCACCGCCTATTCGGGCGGCGTCACCAATGCCGCCGTGAAGGCCCGCGTGTTCGCCAAGGCCAAGGAGCTCGACGACGGCGGCGCCCAGGACCTCGACCCGCGCGCCGAGACGGTGTTTCTCGGCGCCGTCGCGCGTCGGGTGGCGCTCGGGCAGCCGCTCGAGCAGGCCACGGCCGGCGCGCTGGCGACGTTTCACAAGACCTGGACCTACGACGAAAGTCTGTACAGCGGCGGCGCGAAGGGCCGCTGGGTCCCGAACGGGACCTCGGTGCCGAAGATCCCCGACGTGACGGGCCGGCGTGCTGACACCGACGATTACATGAAGCCGATCGTCGCCGCGCTGTTGCGCGCCAAGCCCGACCGGACGCAGCCCAAGGACGAGGAAGCCGCGGTCAAGGATTACGCCCGCTGGATCCCCAAGGTGCAGCAGGGCAACTACGACAAGGACGGCAAGCTCGTGAAGGGCTCCGGCATCGACATCAGCGATGGCGAGTGGGGCAAGAACATCAAGGCGGTCCCGGCGACCGAGGGCGGCAACGCCGGCAACCCGACCTTTAACCTGATTTACACATTCCCCGACGGCCGCGGGCTCGTGCTGCGCGACCACGAGCTCAAGCCGGTGAAGATCCAGCTTGGCGAGGAAGCGCGGGTTCAGAGCAAGGCGGCCGTGGACTACCTCAACAAGCCGGGCGGCTACGAGGCAGACCTTCGGCGGGCCCAGACCGCGGGAACCAAGTGGGGCGTGTCGGACATCCCCGACCTGCTGGCGGGGCGCACGCCTGGAACCTACGGCAAGCCGGCCCCTGGGGGGGTGGTTCTCGACCGGGTCATCGTGCGCGAGGATCCGGCCGCGATCAAGGATCCCGGGATCGTCTCGAAGGGCGGGACCGGCGGCCGGCGCCGCGGCTTTGCGCCCGACCGGGTCAACGATGGCTCGCCGGAGCTGTTCGGCCCCTCGGCCGACCTCGAGGCCGACGACGCCCGCTTCGTGGTGCAGAACTTCGCGATCGACGAGCGCCGCAAGCAGCAGGTGCTGAACATGCACCCGGGCTTCGCCAAGGCGGTGGCGGCCGGCGTGAGGGACATGCCGCCCGAGGTGCGCCGGGTGTTCCGGGTCGTCTCGGCGCACCGCAGCCACGAGCTGCAGCAGCACCTCTGGGACAACGAGGTCGCCGAGCGCGGCTCGTGGGCGGCCGCCCGCGCGGCCGGGATGGTCGCGCAGCCGGGCCGCTCGAACCACGAGCGCGGTCAGGCGATCGACATCGACCGGCGCTCACCCGGCGCCTCGGCGGCGATCGAGTGGTGGCACGCCAATGCCGAGAAGTACGGCCTGTTTTTTCCGATGAAGCGCGAGCCCTGGCACATGGAGCCGATCCGCAAGGTGCCGGTCGCGTCGAACGACCCGGACGGGGACGACCTCTATGGATGATCTCGACCTCGGCCCGCTGCCGCTTCCGACCACGGAGGATCCAGGCCCGAACCCGTTCAAGCAGCTGCCCGACGAGGGGCGGCGCTCGCTCGTCGGCACGCCGGTCGGCGCCATCGGGACGGCGGACCCTGGCCATGTCCAGCTGATCACCGACAACTACCACCTGACCGGGATCATGCAGGGGATCGGCCACCTCGGCGAGACCCTGATGCCGGCTGAGCCCGGCTACGATCCCCACCAGGATCCGCAGCTCGACGGCGACATGCGCCGGATGATGCCGTGGTTCATCGACAGCAAGAGCCACCAGGAGACGGCGGTCCGCAAGGCGCGCTTCGAGGAGAACTCCGCCCGCGAGGCGCGGGTGTCGGAGCACGGCTACTGGTATCACGCGCTGATCGGCGGGGCGTTGACCCCGGACAACGCGATCCCGGGCGTCGGCGCCGTCGGTAAGGGTCTCGTGAAAGGCGCGGCGCAGGGCGCGGCCTGGGGCTTCGGGCTCGGCCTCGGCGACGAGGCGATCCGGCTGCGCACCTCGAACGTCGGCGCCGACGACGTCGACCTGACCTCACTCATGTATGGCACCGCCGCCGGCGCGCTGTTGGGCGGGCTCGGCGGCGGCCTTACGGCTCTGAAGCGGGATCCCCACGCACAGGTGGGCGCATTCGCGCGGGCCATGGCGGAGGACCATGTCCGGCTCGACGAGCTCGCCACCCGGCCGGGGTTCGATCCGAACAAGATCGGCTACGAAGCTCTGCCCACGGCTGACCCGCGTGACGTGCGGGCGAAGCCAGTGTTTTTAGAGCTGCAAGAGTTGATGGGGATTGGCGGAGTGTGGAACCCGGTGGGCTCCGCACTGGGGTGGCTGGTCCAGACGGGCCATCGCGCGATCTCTGATTGGGCGACCCTAGTGGGCGGCGACTTCGCCTTTCTCCTTGGGGAGAATGCGAAAGGTCAGAGCGCAGGTGCATCCGTTCACCTCCTTGCGGGACGGTGGCGGGCCCTCGGCGCGGATGCGATCCGAGGGATCGACAACGATTACGCGACCTACTTGGGATCCCCCGACGCGCTGGCGCCCGTCGGCATGAACCTTCGGGTTCAAGGAGCTAAGCTTGGCGATGCCGTGCGGTCAGCCCGGGGAAAGACCCGGAGCGATGGTAGGCTTTCCGTCGACGAATACCAGCGGGCTGTGACCCGAGCCCGCATGCAAGGCGGCGTCACGGTCGACACCGAATGGCTACGGGACAAGAGCCCGGCGGCTGTCAAAGCCGTCAACGACGGCGCCCAAAAGCTGGGGAAATTTCTCGATCAGGCGCGTGAGGAGGCGATCAAGCACGGTTACTTCGGCCCCGACAGCCTGAAGCAGAAGACCACCAAGCTGCTCGATCGCCACGACAAGAACGCCAAGGAGATCGCGGCGCTCGAGGCCAAGCGGACGACCGCCACGGGCGGCACGACGACCACGACCACGACGCCGAACAGCACCACGACGACCACGATCGGGGCCACGCCGGGCACGCTCACCCCCAACGAGGCGGCGCGGCTGACGTTGCTCAAGCAGCACCAGGCCGAGCTCGAGAAGGAGATCCCCGAGGCAACCTTCAAAGATCGTCGCTACGACACGCTGCGGAGCTCGTACACGGCGATGATGGGTGAAGTGGTCCGGCTACGCGGGTTGGTGAAGGACGCGCCCTACGAGGGCCGCAAGGGCTTCTACGACGCGATCCGCCTCCAGATCGAACAGGCTCGCCCGCTCCACGAGGAGCTGAGGGCGCTCGAGGAAGAGGGGATTTGGGGCTCGCGGCCGTCGCGCGCCCGCTTCGAGATGCAGCCGGTCCAGACCGGGTTCGCGGCGCCGGATGTTGCGGCCAACCGCAACGTCCCGGGCGAGGGCATGCCGGTCCCGGCCAACGATCAGCCGGGTCTGCCGCCCGGCATGGCGCCCCCGGCCAACGACAGGCCGGATGTTTCACGTGAAACATCGGGTGTATCGGCGGGTGATACTGCCGGCGATACCACCATCGAGGTGCAGGGCCAGGCCGTGAAGGCCTATGCCACCACCGAGCCGGCCTTCAATCCGCCCGCCAACGACAGCGGCGTGACCTTCATGCCGTTCGAGGGGCAGGCCCGCGAGCCGGTCATCCAAGGCGGCACGAAGGACGAGGCGCTGAACGCCGTCGCCGACCGCGCCCCGAGCTTCGAGGCCTATCGCGACGACGCCCTCAAAGCGGTGGCCGAGGCGTTCGACAACGGCGGCTTCTCGCCGGAGATGTACGATCGCCTCAAGTATGGCATCGAGATCAAGCTGCCCGCGGACCTCGACGACATCCCGCTCGACGAGAGGCACTTCATCGAGAACAAGTTGCTGATCATCGGGATGGACAATTCCGGTCCGGCGATGACGAAGATCAAGCTCGAGGTGATGCTGCGCGAAGCCGCCGCCAAGCGCATCGAGGCGATCGTCGTGAAGGCGCTCGAGGGCCGCGAGGTCGTGCCGGGCTACGAGACCTTCAAGACCGGCCAGCCCGTGGTGGCCGACACCTTCCACGGCACGCGCCGGGTTCTGAAGGACGGCGAGTTCAAGCTCGAGATGTCGGGCACGGGGGCCGGCGGCGGCGACACCGACGGCGTGATCTACTCGGCGATGAACCCCGAGACCACGAACGATTACGCGGGCTACCACGGCCCGAGCTCGACGCTCGCCGAGAAGCCGACCAAGACCTCGAGCTATGAGGGCCTCGACGACGACGTGCTGTGGGCTGGCGACAAGCCAGCCTCGAAAACCTCATGGGAGACGATCGCCGATCCTGACGGCGTCCTGGGCCCCGAGGAGATCGACGACGCCTATCAGCAGTACAAGGACGGCTGGGCCGAGAGCAAAGCGCTCGCCGAGCTCGACAAGAAAATCGAGGCGGGCATCGCCAAGCTCGAGGCGGACAAGAAAATCGAGGCGATCTTCGCCGAGCTCGAAGCGCTCGGCGGCAAGACGTCCGACCAGGAGCCGTTCGAACCGGCGCCTGTGACCTTCGGCAAGAAGAAGCCGACCGGGCCGCTCGATGCTAAGGCGCCGTTCACCTATGACGAGTGGCTGGCGCAGTACCCGCATATCAAGAAGGACAGCGTCGAGGCCATCGAGGCCATCGAGGGCTATCACATCTACACCGCCGAGTGGACGCCCGCGTCGGCTGGTGCCGACGCAGTGCCGGAGCGCGCGCCGAACGTCGTCATGTCGCGCGTGCGCATGAACAACCCGCTCGTCTACGACAACGTCGAGGCACTGGGCTGGAGCCCGCAGCGCAACCGCGACCTGATCGCCCGCGCCAGAGCCGAGGGCCGCGACGGCGTGATCATCCTCAACACCCGCGACGGCGGTTCGACCGACCACATCTTCATCACCTTCTCGCCGGACCAGATGCGCTGGCGCTTCGACCCCGAGGCGCACGCGCGCAAGAAGCTGCACGCCAATTTCGTGGAGCGGCTCGGCGAGCCGGTGCCGGTCGGCCGCCCGGACAACGACAACTACCTGCCGCTCGACGACGAGACCGAGCTGCCGCGCCGCGCCGATGGCTCGCGCACCGACCGGCTCAGCGACGCCGAGATGGTGAAGCTCGAAGCCAACAACGACAACCGCAAGGGCGCCGGCAACCCGGCCGACTACAAGGGACCGGAGAGCGATCCGAACTATGTGCCCCGGCTGTGGGACAAGGAGGCGATCCGCGCCAACCCAGACGCCTTGCGCGAGGCGTTCAGGAAGTGGCACGCCGAGCAGGGCGTCGATCATTTTTCCGACGACGACTGGGCCAAGATCCTCGACAACATCCTGTCCGGCCGCGGCACCGCGTCGGCCGACGGCACGCCGATCGGCGGCTCGTTCCGCATCGGCCGCAAGCTCGACATCCCGAACGAGCGCGTCACCGACTTCATCGAGGACCGCGCGCAGGACCTGCTGCACTTCTACTCCGGCCGCTTCGGGCCGGGCTTCGAGATGCACCGCATGCTCGGCTCGCGCGACGGCCGGCTGTCGATGTACGACGCGCAGCTGCAGGCGATCAGCGAGCGCCAGGGCACCGAGCAGGAGCTGTTGAACTTCGCGGCCCAGACCCGCAAGCGGCAGGAGTTCCTGCGCGACCAGGTCCTCGGCGACCTCGCCTCGAAGGACGAGCTGACCTACACCAAGGTCGGGGTCGAGGCCATCAAGGCGTGGGTCATGACGACCTCGATGGGCAAGGTGCTGTTCTCGCAGATCCCCGAGATCGCGCGGCCGATGATGGTGCACGGCTTCACGACCAATTATCAGTTCATGACCGAGACCGTGATCGGCAACATGGCGGGCTTCAAGCAGGAGCTCGGCCACCTGCTGCCGGTGGTCGGCGAGGTGCTCGACACCGTGCTCGGCATGGCGGGCTATCGCATGTTCGAGATGGGCGACCTCACCAGCCTGCCCGGCAGCCGCGGCGCGGAGCGGGCGCGCGCCGTGCTCAAGCCGTTCCTCGATTTCGCCAACGGCCCCTACAACATTTTGAATTTAATGGGCCCGATCACCGACGTGATGAAGGGCTACACCATGGTGCTGTCTTCGCACCTGTTGATCGAGGACATCCAGCGGGTGGCGCGCGGGACCGCCGGCAAGAAGACGATCGCGCGGCTCGGCGGCGTCGGCCTCAACAACGAGACCGTGGCTGCCCTCGCGGCCATGCCGTTCGACAAGTCGGGACGCTTGAACCTATCCAACTTCGACGCATGGCCGGAGGGCAACGAGGTCCTGAAGCAGCGCTTCGCGGCAGCGATCCGCGGTGAGGTGAACCGGGTCATCAACACGCCGGGTCCCTCGACCAAGAGCGCCATTCAGCAGGGATACCTGGACTACGCGGAAGGGCGGCGGCAGCACGCGCTGCTCACCATCCCGTTCCAGTTCCTGAGCTGGGGTCTGGCGGCCTCGCAGAAGGTGACGCTGTCCGCGCTGCAGGGGCGTGACGCCTCGATGTTCTCGGGCGCCATGGGCATGGTCGGGCTGACCATCCTGTCGCAGTACCTCAAGACCAGCGACGCCGCCTGGGAGCGGATGCCCTGGGAGGAGAAGGTTCTGTCGGGGGTCGAGCAGTCGGGGGTGCTCGGGATCTGGGGCAACCTCAACGGCATGCTCGAGCGCGGCACCATGGGCCAGCTCGGGATGCGCCCGAGCCTCGGGCTGCCGCCGCAGTTCGGCGATCCCGAGAACACCGACCCGCTCGAGACCATCGGCGGCGCCGGCACCACCAAGCTGATCGACGCCTGGCGCTACTTCGCGGATCCGACCCTGCCGGACTGGCGCAAGGCGGCGATCGGCCGGCGGGCCATCCCGCTCAACGACATCTGGCTGTGGGGTGGCCTGGTCAAGGACGCGCAGCGCGCCTGGAACCAGCCCTAAGAGTGCATCCCCCCTCCGGGGGGGAGCGGGTAAGCCGGGTCCATGAGCTGGCACAGCCAGCCGTGGGGGACCCTGGATGGCCATGCTCGTCAACGCCGTGACGCCGCGGGTGGAGTACACCGCTACGTCCGGGCAGACCGTATTCACGGTGCCCTTCGAGTGGCTCGACGACGACGATCTCGAGGTCTACGTCGAAGGAGTCGAGGCCGACTTCACGGCGACCGGCGCCGGGGTCACGGGCGGCGGCTCGATCACGCTCGATACCGGCGCGGTGCTCGGCGATACCGTGGTGATCCTGCGCAACACCGAGATCCAGCGGCTCACCGACTTCCCGACCTCCGGCCCGTTCGACATCGAGCAGCTCAACCTCGAGCTCGACAACATCACGATGATCTTGCAGGAGCTGCGCGAGTTCGACGGCCGCGTGATGGCGCTCGATGCCACGGCCGCCGAGGACGAGGCGTCCTGGGATGCGCAGGGCCGGCGCATCATCAACGTCGGTGACGCCGAGGACAGCAAGGACGCCATCAATAAGGACATGGCGATCCTGCTCGCCGAGATCGCGGCGATCGAATTGGGTGGCGGCACGGGCGGCAGCGGCGGGGGCGGGGGCGACGGCTACACCACGGTGCAGATCGACTACCTGCTGCAGACGCTGGAGAGCGACCTCACCACGCTGATCACCACGACCGTCAACTCGACGGTCACGACCCAGATCGCAGCCGCGCTGTCGACGAGCTACCGCATCCGCGAGATCGCGACGTTCACCGGACCTGGAACGCTGGCGATCCCCGACTGGTGCGTGGCCTATCGCTTCATCCCCTGCGGCGGCGGCGGCGGCGGCGGCTATGCCGACGGCGAGGGCGTCGGCGAGATCGGCGCCGGCAACGGCGGCGGCGGCGCCGCGACCGCCGTGTCGCCGTTCATCGAGAAGGGCAGCGCGACCCTGTTCACCGTGACGATCGGCGCGGCCGGCACCGGCGGCATTGCCTCGACCCTGACCCCGGCGACGCACGGCGGCACGACCACCGTCACGGATGGCACCAACACGACCACCGCCCAGGGCGGCCGGGCGGCCGGCTCGTCGGGCTCGACCACGGTCGACGCCCGCGCGAGCTCCTCGCCCGGCAACGGCGGCTACACCTGCACCGGCCACCAGTACGTGATCCCCGGCCACAACGGTGAGCGCGGGGTGATCTTCGGCGTCGCGGGCAACGGCTTCGGCGGCGGTGGCGGCAACTCGTTCTTCGGCCGCGCCGGTCCTTCGAACGACGACAACCAGTCGGGCTATGGCGGCTCGGGCTACGGCGCCGGCGGCGGCGGCGGGTTCTCGGTCGGCACCTCCAACCGCAATGGCGGCGCCGGCACGGCCGGCCTCGCCCTCATCGAGATGTACGAATGAGTTGTCTTCCGCCTGCGTTTCAGTGGCTCGCGAACGAGATCGCGCCCAAGCATCTGCTTCATGCGCTCGGCCTGTACGGGATCAAGGAGCGGATCGGCCAGACCGGCAAGGTCGACAACCCGGTCATCCTCGATTGGGCGCGCGAGCTCGGGGCGCTCGAGGTGTTCACCTCGACGCGCGTCCCGTGGTGCGGGCTGTTCCTCGCCAAGGTCATGCACGAGGCGGGGCGGCCGGCGCCGTCGGCGTTCTACCGGGCCCAGGAGTGGGGCCAGTGGGGGATCGCCTGCGGCGGCGGCCCGTCGCTCGGCGACGTGCTGACGTTCTGGCGCGACGGCGGCGGGCACGTCGGACTGTACGTCGGCGAGGGTCTCGTCAAGGGAACGAAGGTCTACTGGGTTCTGGGGGGAAATCAGAATGACCAGGTGTCGATCGTGCCGCTCGCGCAAAGCCGCTTATCGACCGCCCGGCGACCGGCCTATGTCGCGAAGCCGGCGAACGTCCGGCGTGTCTTCATCACCGCCACCACCGCCGACACCCTCTCCCGTAACGAGGCCTGAGATGAACGAGATCAAGAACCTGTTGCAGTCCAAAACCGTGTGGTCGAACATCATTGGGATCGCGTCGCTCTTGTCGCCGTCGGCCGCCAAGATCCTGCTCGGCGTCGATCCCGGCGCCATCGCCGAGGCGGTCTCGAACGGCATCGCGTTCGTCGCGTTCCTGACCTCGACGTGGTCGCGGATCGTCGCAACAAAGCGCCTCGTGTAACCGTTCAACATGGGTTCTTAACCCATGTTGGAGGTCTTCGGTGCATCCCCAAAACGCTGCCGCTTTGAGATCGTCCCGCCCAGGGGGGTGGGTCATGGTGTTGGGCAAACTGATCGAGTTCGACGGCAAGATCCCGGTGTGGGCGCTGCTCACCATGGGGGTCGCGCAGGTTCTCTACGGCTACCAGGCGCTCAACGATCTCGACAAGCGGCTGACGCTGCGCGAGCAATCGAGCGCCCAGTACAGCTTGATCGTGGACAAGCTTCAGCTCGACCAGCGTGAGGTCATGGCGATGAAGGGCGACATCTCGACACTGAAAGAGTTGTTGGTACGCATCGAGCGCAAGCTTGATAACCCGCCGCGGTGAGGGCATTTTAAGGGTGTGCCACACCTGTGCTGGGTGAAACACATCACTTGTCTGAAGACCCTCGAGGCGTAGTGCCCCTCGGGGGTCTTTACGTTTCAGGGCTCCCCGAAGCGCTGGATCCGGCGGCACGCCGGGCAGGCGAGCGAGCCGCGAAACCCCTGCCGGATGTGCGACCAGCTCCACGTCGTGACGTGGCGGCAGGTCTGGAACTCGATGCGATGGTAGCCCGAGTACCCCGGCCAGTGCGGGTCGAGGGGCGTGAGCCCGTGCGCGGCCAGGAAGGCGTCGGCACGGGCGGGTCGTGGCCGCGGCGGGCGGGGGATGTACCCCCGCCACATCTTCGGCCAAGCCGGGTTACGGTCCTGGCTCATAGCTCCCCTGTTTTGAAGGCTGCCATCCGGTCGGCCAGAACCCAGAGCGCCCGGTTGAGGCGCACGTCCTGGTCGATGTTGTTGATCGGGCGGGTGGAGACGGAGCGGATCCGATTGTGGGCATCGCGCGCCTGGCCGTGCTGGCCGCCGCGGATGACGTTCTCCTGGATCCGGTTGAAGGTGCTCCACAGCGACGGCCCCATGTCGTGGGCGCGGCGCGTGCGCAGCAGGTCGTCGGGCTTGATGGCCTGACGCAGGGTGTCGGAGGCGCCCTCGAAGCGCAGCGTGTGCGCGGCCTCGGCGAGCACCAGGTCCTCGCCCTTCTTGAGCTCGATCGCGCGGAACTGCTCGACGCGGTTCATCACCCGCTCGGTCTCTTTGACCACGGACCAGGTGCCCTCGATCACCGTATCCGTGATGTTGCCGGTATGGCCGACACGTACATCATCAACGAGGTTGTCGGCGACCACCATCCCGTTGAGGCAGATGAGCCGAAACAGCCCTGCCATGATGCGATACGAAGACGTGCCGTCGTGTGAGTTGATGAGCACGATCTCCGGACGGGTATCACCCACCTGACGCATCTCCTGCGTTCCGTGCCGGAACCGGATGAGGTGCTTGGTGAAGTTCTCTTTGCCCTCGACACGGGATCTCCCCTGCTTGGCGACCATCGGCTCGAAGCCCTGCTCGCGCAGCGCGTTCACGATGCCGATCGTCGGGACGTAGGTGTAGCGCCGGCTCCGGCTCTCGTGCTTGTCGGGTGCGAAGATCGACGGCGCGAGGCGGTAGAGCTGGTCGTCGGTGAGCGGCTCGGTGCCGAGCCGTTGCGTCAGCGCGCGGCCGAGGCCACGCTGGATGTGCATGTTCATGTTGGTCTCACTTGTGCTGGGTTGAGTGGGGGGTTTCTGCGCCGGACCCCCCGGCCGACAGGGGCGGGAATGGCTAACCCGCTGCAGCTCCTAGAAGGGGATCTCGTCGTCGAGGTCGAAGCCGTACTTGTCCTTCTCGGGCTTCTTCTCGGCGGGCTCGCCGCCCTTCTTCACGGTGCCCTTGACGGAAGTGCGTCCGTCGCGGGCGCCCGCGTAGTCGTCGCGTCCGGCGCTATCACGGTTGTCGTCCTTCGATCCAAGCAGCTTGATCTCGCCGTTGAATTTCTGGATCACGATCTCCGTGGTGTAGCGCGTGTTGCCCTCCTTATCCTCCCATTTTCTCGTTTGGATTTTTCCCTCGACGTAAACCTCTTTGCCTTTGGTGAGGTACTGCTCGGCGATCTCCCCCAATTTGTCATTGAAGATGACCACGTTGTGCCATTCGGTCCGCTCCTTGCGCTCGCCGCTGGCATCCCGCCATCGTTCGGAGGTGGCGATCGAGAAGGAAACCACTCGATCGCCGTTGTTGAGGTGCCGGACCTCGGGGTCTTTGCCGAGCCGGCCGATCAGAGTTGCCTTGTTCAGTGTCATAGCTTGTTCTCATGGCTCGGTCGGATGGGTCCTCCTGCCTTGGCGTACTCGACGGCGTCGCTGAGACGATCCTCGAGCGGAAGGTTGGAGGCATTGAAGCGCTCGCAGAAGAGCTGCGCACGCTGGTCGCCGTCCTCGCCCTCGAACACGATGGTCGTGAACTGACCGTCGAATGCGATGCGGAAGTGGACGTAGGCTTGTCGCGAGACGGGGCCGAAATAGATCTCGCGGCGAAAGGTGGCTTTGGTCTCTGCCATGTCTGGTCCTTGGGATGTGCCGGGGCTTACTCACTCCCCCCCGGCAGGGAGGTCAGCGGTGGCTGATGCGGTTGATGACGATCCACGCGATCGTCATGCCGATCACGCCGAGGGCGAACGACGGGAAGTCGAACGCCCAGGTCATGCGTCGTGGCCGTTGGGCTTGCGCTTCTCGTCGACCCGCTTGGCGATGGCCGCGACCGCCTCCTGAGACGGCACGCCCTGGTCGGCGAACTCCTTCACGACGTCGTACTGGTCGGCCGTGATCCCGATTGTGAGCGCCCCGTCTTCCGTCTTGAGCACCACGTCAGGGCTCTCGGTGACGACGGCCGCCACCTCGGCTCCCTCCTCGAAGTACGAGGGTGGCGGAATGAGCGGGACCTCCTGTTGATTTGTGCTCCAATCAACAGAACCCGACGCCGGGTCGAGAAACCCAACAGGCGGATTGAGGAGCTGGTCTCGGCCGGCCTCGATCCACTGGATCACCAGCAGGACCGCCTCCTCGTGACCGTAGCCCTCATCGACGAGCTGCTGCGCGACCTTCTCGGCTACTCCCTTGACCCGATCCCTCTGCTCCCAGGTCATCGGCTTGTCCTGCCAGCATTGGCGATTGAGCTCGGCGCCGTAGCCGAATGAGATCACCACGTCCGTGTTGGCCCGTATCTTGGGATCGGTCGGCACGCTGTAGACCTGCGCGTGCGTGACATAGGTCGGCTTCTCGGGGTCTTGGTTCCACCACACCGTGCGCCAGCCTTCGGCCTTCACCTCGTCGTGCAGCCCGTCCATGCGCTCGTCGTAGAGCTTCTCGATCAGGCCTGGGTTGGTGAGGTACTTCTGATCGCCGAACAGGTCCTGCTCGACCCGGCCGCCGGCGTCGAGGTAGGCCCGCATGCCGACGATCTGCACCTTGCTGTTGGCCTCGGTCAGCCGCTCGTCCTTGTCGAGGTACTCGCGCAGGTCCCAGGCATCGAGCGGCTCGAGGGCTCGTTCGTTGGGGTCCTGGTCCGCACTGAACACCTCGTCGAACGCCTCGGCCTGCTTGCCCGGCTTCAGCTTGGCGAGCTTCTTGGCGATCTCGTCGTCGATCCAGCCGTTGCGCCAAGCGTCCAGCCATGCGGGGAGGATCGAGCCCAGCGCCAGGCGCTGCTTGACCTGCCGCTCGGTGAGGCTGAAGTGCTTGCCGATCTTCTTGAGGCTCACCCCGTCGAGTCGCAGCTTGGCGAACGCCCGGTACTCGTCGACCGGGTGCATGGCCTGACGCATGATGTTCTCGGTCAGCGCCAGCTCGGTGCCGGTCTTGACCCGGACGACCGTCGCCGGGATCGAGCGGCATTCCAGCTTCTGCATGGCCGCGAAGCGGCGGTGGCCGGCGACGATGGTGTAGAGCTCACGGCCGTCGTCGTGCCCGGTCAGCCGGACGGTGATCGGATTGATCAGACCGAGCGCCTCGATATTGGCGGCGAGCTCGTCGATCCCCTCGAGGTCTCCGCTGCGTGGGTTGTCGGGATCCGGCAAGATCTGGTCGGGTGCCAGTTCGTGAATGATGGGCATATGCCTGTCCTTGTGCGTGCTGGGTGGAACCGGGGAACCCCCCCGGGGGGGCTTACTCGGCCTGTTCGGCCGGAGCTCGGGTGCGCTTGGTCGTCTCGGCCTCGGCTTGGTCAGCCTCGGCCTTCTGCGTCGCGGCCTTGTCCAAGGCCTCGGCCTTCTGGCGGCAGGCGGCGAGGTACTTGTGCGCCGTCGCCTTATCGAGCAGCCCGGCCGGGACCGCCGCCTTGATCTGCGTGTGCAGGGTGTTCAGGACCTTGATGTCGGTGGCGTCCTCGATGCCGAGCTCGATCGAGAGCTTCGTCTCCTTGACCTCGGGGCTTTCGTAGATGGTCTCCTGATCCTGGTCGGGATCGTCGCCGCTCTCGAGGCCGAGCGCCTTGAGGAGCGCGTACTTCACGGCATAGGAGATCGCCTTGCCGGGGCCCTTGTCCTGCTCGTCGATGCCGTAGCCCATCGAGGCCACGTCGATGTAATCGGAGCGGTCGTCGATGTTCTCGAAGCGCACCGTCATGGTGCATTGCGTCCTGTTGCCCGACTGCTCGACCTTGATCTCGCGCGGGTAGTAGATCACGCCCTCGTTGACGAGCGCCGGCCGGACCTTTGCGGTGACGGCATCGTGCGACACGATGCTGTATTTCATGCCCTGCTTTTTTTCTTTCTCGACATACGTGACCGTGAACATCACGGCATTCAGCCGTTGCGCGATGTTGCGCTTCGGTGCCCCCTCAGTGGGGGCTTTTGGGTTCGCCATTGTCGTTCGCTCCTTCTCTCATACGCTGTTGAAACTCCGCGATCTCGTGGTGCATCGCGCGGGCGACGTCATGAGCGAGACGGACCTTCTCGTGGGGCGAGACGTTCCGGTCGGCCATGACCTTGACGATCGCTTCGAACGCTCGTCGGCATTTACTCAGGAGGTCCAAGCATTTTCTCCACGTGGGCGATGGACTGTTTGATCATCCCCTCCAGCGCTGCGACCTTGGCCTGGGCATTGAGGCCCGGGTTGTCGATGACCGAGAGGTAGAGCTGGTGAATGCGCACGAAGATCTGCGCCGCTCCCTTGTGCAGCTGCTGCTGCAGGAGCTCGTTGTCGTTGTCATTGGTCGGGGACATGCTGGCCTGCCTCCTCGGGGTGACGTCCTTCCCAGCGGGCAAGCAGCTCACGCAGCGCCACATGCACGTCGTTGCGGGCCCCGTTGCTGAGGTAGTTGATGCGGCCGCCCGAGACCTGGCCGAACTTGAAGGTGAGCAGCACGAAACCGATGCGCTTGGGATCGGCGATGCCGCCCTCGCCGTCACCGTTGAAGGCCTGGTCGAGGCCATGCGCGATGAGGTTCATGGTTCTGCTCATGTCCTCGCTCTCGACGGGTCCATGCGTCATCAGTGTTTCTCCCTTCGGTTGATCAGGTCCTCGCGCATGGCGTCGAGGTGCGGGCGATTGGCGCGCACGTGCGCGCATGTCACCTCGACGAGGTTGTCGAGGAGCGGGAAGCAGGCCTCGCGCATCAGCCGGCGGGCGAGCTCCAGTTCACCGTCGGCGTCCTGCGCAAAGGCGTGGGCGAGCAGGTAGCTCAAGGCGTACTCGACGGTCTGGCTGGTCTCTCCATTCATGATCGGCGAGAGCTTGCGGGCGAGCGCTTCGCCCGAGGTGAACATCTTCATGGTCTCATGCTGCAGGTTCATAGGCTGTCGTGCTCCTTCACGGTCAGGCGGTTGCGCTTGTCGCGGACGATTTGCACGCCGGCACCGAAGCAGCGCCGCCGGTCCTCGGGGATCAGCGCCTTGAGCTCCTGGCACACCTCGTAGAAGCGTTCGGCCTGGGGCTTCAGCGTGCGGTACTCGTCGCACAGGGCGGGCCAGCGATTGTCACGGCTCATGTCGAGGTCGGACTTGTAGCCACCGACCAGGATCTCCGAGACGTGCTCGGCGGCGGCGTTGATCTTCGCCGTCGGCAAGAGCTCGGGCTCGATGTCCTGCGTGACGTGCCACCAGAACGTCTTCTCGAGGTCGATCAGCTTCTCGATGTAGTCGTCGTGCCGCTGGATCTGGGTGGTCATCGGCTCGTCGTTGCCGGGGATGACGCTGAACCAGCACCAGTCGGAGCCCGTGACGGCGAGCTGGTGCTGCAGCTGCGGCATGTAGTAGTCGGCGCTCTCGCGCAGCGAGGCGTTCGAGTGCGAGTGCTTGGCCTCGAGGTGGGTGTCGTTGGTGAAGTCCCAGCCATCGAGGGTGGCGTAGATGAACGGGTGTGTGGGGTGGTGCTGCCGGACCCAGTCGCCGCCGGTCGCCACCTGCAGCTCGCGCTTCTCGCCGACCCACTTGATGTGAAACTCTTCGGTGATCTGGCCGAGCCGGACCCGGAAGATTTTGGAGAGGTCGGCCGGCTCCTGTCGTTTTGTTTTCTCCCGCCATAGCTGGTGCCAATCGCCGCTCATGATCAGCCGGGCGTCGCTGGCGCCGATGCCCTGGGTACGATCGAACTCTTCACTCACGTCATCCTCCTCGTGCTGGATAATCAGGCCATGCGTTGTGCTTCAGGCGCACGACCTCGCCGGCCAGGTGCTCAGCGTCGGCGACCTTGCGGGCGTAGGCTTGCTCGAGCTGGCTGCAGCGCACGGCCAGGTGCTCGCGCAGCTTCCAGTCGGTGCGCGCCTCCTGCTCGAGGGACCGGACCTGCTCTTCCAGGTCCCTGATGCGGGTGAGGTACGGCTTGAGCTCGGTTAAGTGCTCGCCTTCGGTCGGCTTCACGCTGTCTCTCCTCGAATAGGACCAGGTCGATGGCTTCGATCTGATCTTGGGCGTGGTTCAGGCGGTCGATGCAGTCGCGGATGCGCACGTGGCGGAGGTCGTCCCAGCTTTCGCCCTGCTGTTCGTTGAGCTGGCGCCAGGTGCGGGCGCTTCGCACCTTCACGAAGCGCCATTGGATCAGGCGCCGGCGGCGAGGGTCGGTCGTGCGCCAGTAGCGACACAGCCGCAGCTGATAGGCATGCCACCACAGCGGATCGTCGAAGGACCGCCCCGTGAACCACGTCATTGCCTCGTCGGGTGTTCGTCCACCTGCTGGACCGTGACGTGGTCGCCGAGCGCCTCGGTGAAGTAGTTGAGCGCCGCCTCGGCGGCCCGCAGCCAGCCCTCGGCCGCCTGTTGGGACGACAGGCCGGGTGCCGGGAGAAGCATGTTGGTCAGCACCACGTGCGGGTCAGGGTCCGGGCGCTCGAGCTGATAGGCGGCCTCGATCAGGCGCACGGCGAGCTCGCACTGGTTCATGACGACGGCTTTCATGATGGCTTCTCCAGAAGGGCGATGGCCCGGTCGACCGACTGCGCCCAGAACTGCAGCTCGGCATGGGCAGGACCGCAGGCGGCCAGGATCTCGGCCGGGTACGGCAGGCGGGGATA
>Ga0126313_10000302_pt1 | contig 22813 bp, 16 predicted proteins | sample Plot105A_FD_89954 | JGI IMG/M metagenome (GOLD analysis project Ga0126313, IMG submission 89954) | Serpentine soil microbial communities from UC McLaughlin Reserve, CA, USA - Plot105A | ecosystem: Environmental > Terrestrial > Soil > Grasslands | place: USA: UC McLaughlin Reserve, Lake County...
CCAGCTCTCGATCCAGGGTCTGGTCATCCACGATCGTCCGCGGCGTCAGCCGTTCGAGGCGGGCGGGAACCGGCTCGTCCCCGAACGCCAGGAGCACCTTGCCGTTCGCCGTCGCATGGAGGGGCGTCGCCCGCCCGGTCCAGTCGGTCAGGCCGACGAAGTGCGCGGACGCGACCTGGTGGACGTTCAACGCACGGTCGCCGTGGCGGACGGCGAGGTTCACGGTCTCGCCCGTATCCTCCGCAAGCTGTACGAGCACCGGCCGGGCAGCCAGCAGCAAATCCACTCCCGGATCGGTCAGGGCGCCAAGCCGCGCGAGCTCGGGACCCGGGGTGAACCTGTCGCCGACGCGCTGGACGAGCCCACGGCCTTCGAGCGTCGCGAGAAGCCGCGAGACCGAGCTTTTGTGCATCCCGAGCTCGCGCGCGAGCTCGGTCACGCCGAGCTGGGGGCGCGTGACGCTGAACGTGCTGAGGATCGCAAGCGCACGATCGGCGGACTGCATCGTGTTGCTCATTTTGCAACGTCGATGCAGTGAGCGCAACCGATCTCTAGGAGGACGCAACGGCGAGAACGTCGTCCACCACGCGCGCGTGCACGGCCTCGCCCAGCGCCTCCACCGAAAGCTCCGCGCCGTCCTCGAGGCCCGCCGGGAGGTAGGCGAACCCGAGCATCTGCTCAGCCGTGAAGCCGTAGGCGGCGCTCCGGAGCCGTGCGACGACCTCGCCGTCGAGAGAGATCGCCTCGCCGCCGTACACCGGGACGTAGGCACCCTCGCTGATCGCGACCGTGCGGAGCCTCGTCGCGGACTCGCCGGCCGCCGCGAGCGCGGTCGAGCCGACGAAGTCCTTGTCACGCGCCACGCAGAACCCGAGGCCAGCCGCGAACGGCGTGTCCCCCGCGGCCAGGTCGGTGCCGAAGTAGCGAAAACCCTTCTCGATCCGGAGCGAGTCGAGCACCCGATAGCCGCCGGGCTCGATCCCGTGCGCCAGCCCGACCTCCCACACCCGGTCCCAGACCTGCACGGCCCATTCGGACGCCACGTAGAGCTCGAAGCCGTCCTCGCCGACGTACGAGACACGCTGGGCGAGGACGCGCGCGTCGCCGACATCGATCTCCGCCGCACGGCGCGACGGGATCGAGCCGGCGCCGACGTCGTCCTCCGTCACCGCGGCGAGCACGTCGGGCGCGCGCGGCCCCCAGAGCCCCACGACGGCCAGCTCGTCACTCGTGTCGCGGAGCGAGACCTCGTCGACTGCGTCTCCTGCGTGGAGCGTGAGCCAGCCGAGGTCGGAGGACACGGTTCCGGCGCCGGTGATCACACGGAACGCGTCCTCGGCGAGCCGAGTCACCGTGACGTCGGCGACGATTCCCCCACGCTCGTTCAGGAACTGCGTGTAGACGACGCTCCCGATCGGCCGGTCGATTCGGTTGTCGCAGACCCGCTCGAGCAGGGGGAGCGCTCCGGGCCCGGAGACGTCGATCTTCCCGAACGACGTCAGGTCGATGATCCCGACTCGCTCGCGGAACGCTGCGCTCTCCTCGGCGAGGCGTTCGAACCACGGCGGGCGCGTGAAGCCGTAGGCGCCCTGATCGGCGCCGGCCCGCCGCGGCGGGGCACCCGGCTCGAACCAGTCAGCGCGCTCCCACCCGTTCTTCGTCCCGAAGACGGCTCCGAGCTCCTGCAGCCGCCCGTGCAGCGGCGAGAGGCGCTTCGGGCGCCCGAGCTCGTCCGCGTCGTACGGGTAGCGAAGTCGGTAGTAGTAGCGATAGACCTCGCGCGCGTTCTCGGTCGCGTAGCGGGGGTCGCGGTGGGGCCCGCCGAAGCGCCACGGGCGGTACGAGGTGACGTCGAGCTCCGTCTCGCCCGCGGTGATCCATTCCGCGACCGCACGGCCGATGCCGCCGGCCCCGCCGAAGCCGTTCAGCGAGAGACCCGCGGCGAGCCAGAAGCCCGGGACGCCCGGGATCGGCCCGAGAAGTGGGTTGCCGTCGGGCGTCATCGCGTCCGGGTGGCACACGAGCGCGACGATCCCGGCGTCCTCGAGGAACGGGAAGCGCCTCACGGCGCCGTCCATGAGCAGCGCGAAACGCTCGTGGTCAGGCGGGAGGCTCCATGCCGCGTGCTCCCACGGCACGCCGTCGGGCCACCGCGCGACCGGGTCCGGCTCGTAGCCGCCGAAGAGGACGCCGCCCGCCTCGGACTTGCCGTAGACGAGGTTGTCGGTGTCGCGGAAGCACGGCATCTCCCGCGGCAGCTCGTGGCCGTCCACGACCGCGAGAGCGACGTGCTGGTGGTCGACCGGGACCGAAGGTGTGAAGGCGCCCACCATCGCCGATACGCGCGGCGCCCACATGCCGCACGCATTGACGACGAGCGGGGTCTCGATCTCGCCGGCCTCCGTCTCGACGGCCTCGGCCTCGCGGTGCCGGCCGAGCCGGATGCCGGTGACGCGCCGGCCAGTCTCGATCCGCACTCCCCCCTCGCGCGCCGCGGCGGCGACAGCGTACGTCGCGATGTGCGGATCGACCGAGCCGTCGTCGGGCACCCAGATCGCGCCGTGGAGGTCGCGCTCCGAGGCAGCCGGCATGAGCTCGAGCGCCTCCCGAGGGCCGATCACGTCGACGTCGAGCCCGATCGCCCGCGCCCGGCTCGCACCGCGCCGAAGCTCCAGCAGGCTGTCGCGACTCGATGCGATGCGCAGGCTCCCGACGGTCTCGAACACGCCCAGCTCGCGATACAGCTCTACGCTGTAGCGGCGGAATCGCATCATCGTCGGGCTGGGGTTGAACTGCGTGACGAGGCCGGCGGCGTGGCAGGTCGATCCGCTCGTCAGTTCGTCCTTCTCCAGCAGGACGACGTCACGGATGCCCGCCTTCGCCAGGTGGTACGCGACGCTGCATCCCGTGATCCCGCCGCCGACGACGACCGCGCCGGCCCGCTCGCTCCTCATGCGCATCCGCTCCGACTGAGATAGAAACCGCACGCGTGAGCGTAGACGGAACCCTCGACCGCGTCCTTTCGACCGTCCCGGAGCTGGCCGATCCCACCGACGTGGGCGAGCTCCCGGGCGGCCTGACGAACACGAACTACAAGGTCACGACCGAGTCCGGCGCGTACGTCGTCCGCGTCTCCGCGAAGGACGCGAGCCTGCTTGCGATCGACCGCGAGAACGAGCACCACAACACGGTTGCGGCCGCCGACGCCGGCGTCGGAGCCCCGGTCGTCGCCTACCTCCCGGACGAGAACGTCCTCGTGCTCGAGTTCGTCGAGGGCGAAACGCAGAGCCCAGAGTCGCTCCGCCGCGGCGACAAGCTCGACCTCGTCGCGGCCGCCTGCCGGAAGCTCCACGGCGCGCACCGGTTCCGGGACGACTTCGACATGTTCACGATCCAGAAGCGGTATCTCGGGCTCGTCCGCGAGCGCGGCTTCCGCCTCCCGGAGCGCTACGAGGAGTTCGAACTGCAGGTGCGCGCGATCGAAGACGCCATGGCCGTCCGTGACGAGGGCACGGTGCCGTGCAACAACGACCTCCTCGCCGAGAACTTCATCGACGTCGGCGGCGAGTTCAAGCTGATCGACTACGAGTACTCGGGCAACAACGACGCCTGCTTCGAGCTCGGGAACGTCTGGAGCGAGTCGAACCTCTCGCTCGACCAACTCGAGGAGCTCGTCGGCCACTACTACGGCGAGCCATACCGCAACAAGGTCGCCCGTGCGCGCCTGTGGGGGCTCATGTCGAAGTACGGCTGGACGCTCTGGGCGTCGATCCAGGACGGCGTCTCCGAGATCGACTTCGATTTCTGGGGCTGGGGGATGGAGAAGTACGAGCGGGCTGTCGCCGAGTTCGACGGGCCGGACTTCGAGCAGCTTCTCGAGGAGGTCCAACGCGAGGATTAGACGGGCGGGCCCGGAGGCCCGCCCGTCGCTCGAGACCTACTCCGCCGGGATTTCGTCGTACACCTTGCCCACGTCCATGCCCTGGCGGCGACGGACGATGCGCGAGACCACGTAGATCCCGAGCGCGACCGCGTACAGGCAGCCCATGTAAACGAGCGAGCCCGGGTCGTTCGAGCCGTACACGTCGTCCTTCAGCCACTGGAAGATGCAGAAGGCGAGGAAGGCGAGGAACGCGAGCGCCGCGACAGTTATCAGCGGCAGCCCGAGCACGCGGTACTTCGCGATCGGGCTCGCGTTGTAGATTTCCGGCTTGCGGAACGGCAGGAGCCCGGCCGCGACCGTCGATCCGACGAATGTGACCGCGATGACGAGCGTCGCATCCAGCGTCCACGTCGTAAACGTCGAGTTGTACGCGTAGAAATACGCGATCACGAGCGATGGGACGAACATGATCAGGATCGCGTAGTAGGGGACGCCACTCTTCGAAACGCGCGCGGCCCACTCGGGGAGGATCCGGTCGAATGCCGTCGCGAAGATCACGCGGCTCGCGGTCAGGAACACCGTCCCGACCCAGCCAAAGAACCAGAGCGACATGAGCAGGATCACGATGAACTGCAGCCATGGGCTCACGAAGAACGTCGCGAGCGTCACCGGGTACGGCCAGACGCCGCCCATCGAGTCGGTGCCGCTCCAGAACGCATTGTTCGCCGCGTTGTAGAAGTCCCAGCCCATCGTCTTCGCGATGAGCAGGAAGAAGATGACGGCCGCGATCGACGTTACGACGAGCGCGCCGGCCATCGCGTAGATGTTCTTGCGGAAGTCGGAGGCGCCGCGGACCTCGCCGTAGAGCGTGGCGCCCCAGTTCGACCAGAGGTTGAAGAACGCGATCATCGGGATCAGGAGGACGGTCGTCCCGAACGCGAGCCCCGCGAGGTTGTCGGCACCGTCGTAGTTCCCCTTGTCGAGCGTGGCCTGGTAGGCGTTCGCGCCCGCGCCGTACTGGTCGGACGCGCCGTCGTTGAACGCGCTGATGAACGCGTCCTTCGAGTGGAAGAGCAGGAGCCCGAAGATGATCGCCAGGCCGAGCACACCGCCGTAGAAGCAGAACTTTTGGAGCTTCGCGTAGCCGCGCATGCCGAGCGAGATGAAGAACGCGGCAAGGACGGCGGTGATGACCGACGCCGTGAAGATGCCGCGCGCCTCGCCCCAGTACGTGACGCCGCTATCCCAGCCGATGACTGCAGCGAGCGGCTGGAAGAACTCCTTCACGAGGATGTTCGCGTAGATGGGAACCCAGTGCCAGTTGATGAACCACCAGCCGCAGACGGCGAGCACGAAGCCGAGCCCACCCCCGATGACGCGGCTGACCCAGACGTAGTCGCCGCCCGCGCGCGGCATGACCGCGATGAGCGCGGAGTAGACGATCGTCTGGAAGAGGAGGTAGGCGCCCGAGAGAAGGACGGCCCAGAGGAGGCTCGCCTTCGGGATGAACGGGCCGAACGAGAAGATGTAGAGGCCCAGCGTGATGAGGTTGATCGAGAAGGTCGCGTAGATGAATGCGTCCTGCACCGACCAGCCGCGCACGAGGCCGGTCGCCTTCCGGACGAAGAGCGAGCGCTCCTCGTACGGCATCTCTCCCACGGTCGTCGCCATTGGTGCCTCCCTATCCGCTCGTGAGCAGGTAGCGCTTGACCTTCTTCTTTCCGTCGAGATCTATTAGGGCTCCGAGCAGATCTCCCTGCTCGTAGGAGCTTCCGGGATTGATCGAGAGCGTCCGGCCGATCCGGGTGGCCGCCTTGCATTCGTGGATATGTCCGTGCAGCGAGAGCGCGGGCTGGAAGCGCTCGATCGCATCACGCACGGCCGTCGAGCCGACGGGCTTCGTCGCACGGCCGGCGTCCTTCAGCCTCATGTCCTCGGTGAGCGCGGGCGCCTCGTCGAGGCCCGAGTCGTAGGGCGGACAGTGGAAGCTGAAGACCGTGCGCTCGGGTTCGGCGGTGACGTGGTTTACGACCTTCCCGATCCGCTCCGCGAGCGCCGGCTCGTCCTCCTCGCGGTACGTGTCCCAGGGGGTCAGGTTCGACCAGCCGGTCGAGACCATCTGGAACCCGTCCATCTCGACCACACGCCCCTCGGCGAGCTCGACGTGCCGCGCGATCGCGACGACCTCGTCGATGTCGAGCTGGTCGTCGTTCCCGGGGCAGACGAAACATCTGATCCCGGTGCCCGCGAGCCGCTCGTCCGCGAGCGCCATCCAGCGCTCGACCGTCTTCAGCATCTCGTCGTGGAAGAGCGCGTGCCAGCGCGGCTCGTCCTCGGAGAGCTCCCGCAGCTCCTCGGGCGTCGTCCGGAATGGGTAGTACCCGCGGCGGATCACCGCGTCCTCGAAGGCCGTCGTCTCCTCCTCGCCCACGAGCACCTCACGGTTCTCGAGCAGCGTGGCGTGCCAGTTCTCGCCGCCGTCATGGATGATCGGGACGAGGGCCTTCCCAGTCATGTCGCCGCCGAGCACGATCACGTCGGCCTCGTAGTGCTTCCCACTGTTCAGGAACTTGCGCCAGCACGTCTCCGACCCGTGAATGTCGGTCGCAAAGAACAGCCGCACTGCGCAATTGAACTACGCCCGTCCCGGGAAGTAAAACGGCACCCGCTAGGGGCCGCCTCCCACCTCCTCCGGGAGCTCGTACCACCGCTTGCGCTCGCCGATCCTCGCCCGCAGACGCCACGCGCGCGACTTCGGCTCGGACTCGATCCGCTCGAGCAGCCGCTCGATCCGACCCCCGACGACCGCCTTGTCGTCGCCGTGGAGCCCGTAGGCGTCTAGGTGGTCGTGGACGGTCGCCAGGTTGCCGGTGATCGTCCGCCACAGGCCCCAGTCCGCGCTGCAGAGCTCGACGATCCGGTGCGAGTTCACGGTCTCGCCGTCCGTGTCGCCCACATCGTGTCCGTGCAGGAGCGCGAGCGCGTCCCGAACATCTTTCTCGTTCAGCTCGGCGATCTGGAGCTTCGTGAGGAGGAGCTCGGCGAGCGGGACCGAGATCGGGTCGACCTCGAGGCGCTCGGCGAGCGGGATCTTGTGGCACATCGCGAACGCCCCGACGAACACGTCGACCTGCCGCTCGTTCGGGTCGTCGAAGAAGAGCATGCGCTCGCCGCCGTGGAGGGCGTTGAAGGCGACGTGCGCCTCGTAGCCGTCCTCACTGAGCATCCGGTCGACGTCGCCGGCGGCGCGCTTTGCCGTCACGACGTCGAGATCCTCGTAGCGCCGCTGGAAGGCCGGGTGGAGCTCCAGTGCCCGCAGCTTCACGGCCACGCCTCCGAGAAGGCGCAGCGGGACCCCGCGTTCGGATGCCCGGGCGAGGAGGCGCTCGCCCTCGGCCACCACGTCGCCGAGGATCTCCGTCACCGACGCACCTTATCCCGCGCGTCCTTGCTCGTCCGCGCGCACGCGTGTAGCGTCGCGCCGTCGAAGCCAAGGAGGATGTATGCCGCAACAGCGCTTGAGGCTGGTCCTCGTGATCGAGGCGAGTCCGCAGCAGCGGATCAGGATCCGCCTCGACGAGGATGAGGCCAGGAAGGGGCACGGTGCGCTCAAGCCCCTCAAGGGCGGAACGCTCGTCGACGTCGAGCTCGAGGAGGACGACGACTAGCCGAGGGCGAGCATCTCGACGCCGCGGGCGGCCGTGACCGTGTCGCCCTTGCGCTCGCTCAGCTCGACCGCCACCTGAACGACGTCCCGCGCCTCGGCTGAGCGGTCGCGTGCACGGAGCACGTCGGCGAGCGCGAGGAGCGTCTGTGATCGAAGCGCGAGGTCGTCGGTCGGCTCGGCGAGCGCGACGGCCTCGCGGGCAAGGGTCTCGGCGTCATCGTCGCTTTTCCCACGCGCGGCGAGCCTCGCGCGCGTCGTCCGCCAGAGCGCCTGCGAGGCGATGTCGTCCGAGCTCGCCGCCTCCTCGCTGATACGGGAGTAGGTGAGCGCCTCCTCGTCCCGTCCTTGCGCCTCGAGGGCGCGGGCGAGGTACGCGGCGACCGTCGAGAGGACGCCGAGCTCGCCCATCGCCTCGAGGATCTCGTAGCCGGAACGAAGCTCGGCCTCGGCGGCGGCGGGATCGCCGGCTAGAAGCTCGACTCGCGCGTGCACCATCGTCCACGCGGCGACCGAGTACGGGCGGCCGAGGTCTTCGTGGATCGCCCGCTCACGCCGGTAGAGCTCGCGCGCCTCCTCGAAGCGACCGCGCATCGCCTCGAGGCCGGCGAGCGTCCCCACAAGCGCCGCCTCCACGGTTGGGCCGTGCCCGCCCTCGGCCCGGCGCGCCTCGCAACGCGCGACCGCTTCCTCGACCCGCGTCGGACCCCAGAAATGCGCCGTCTCGAGGCTGATAATGAGCTCGGCCTCGCGCTCGCCGCCGGATCGACGGGCGTGCTCGAGGGCGCGCTCGAGCGCCTCGGCGCGCTCCCCGTACCGGCAGGCCATCAGATGAACGCCTGCCAGGAGATCCCAGGCGGTCGCGAGCCCGGCGTCGTCGCCCAGCTCGGAGAGGACGGCAAGCGCGCGGTCGGCGACCGCACGGGCCTCGTCGGTCGTGCCCTCGGGGTCAACACGGAGGCGGAGAAACTGCTGCTCGAGCAAGGCGCGCTGCTCGAGCCCGCGATCGCCGCTACCCGCGCCCAGCCGTGCGGCGTCGCCAATGAGGCGCTCCGCCTCCTCGAGAGCGCCGTCCTCCACCCGTGCACGGGCGAGCGGGACGAGCAGCGACGCCCGCTCGGGATCGTCCTCGGGCAGGAGCGAGACCGCTCGCTCGAGGAGGGACGCCGCGCCCGAGGCGTCGTCGCGCTCGGCTGCACGTCGGCCCGCTGCCGCGAGCCGGGCCGCCGCCGTGACGGCGAGGTCGCGGTCGTCGGCCCCGAGGCGCCCGAGCTCCTCGCGCAGACGGTAGGCCCGCTCGAGGTGGTAGGCGACGATCTCCTCGTACTCGAGCGCCCGTTCCCCCGCCTTCTCGAGCAGCCAGCCTGCGAAACGCTCGTGGAGGCCCGCCCGCGTCTCCTTGGGCATGGCCTCGTAGGCCGCGTCGCGGATCAGGATGTGACGAAAGCGGAAGGCCTCCTCGCCGGGGAGCGTCGACCGCTCGGGACGGACGAGCTCCTTGCGCACGAGTGAAAGGAGCTTCGCGTCCACGTCGGCCTCCGGGGCAAGCGCACGGACGGTGCCGAGGTGGAACACGTTGCCCTCGAGGGCGCCGCGCTCGAGGACGGCGCGTTCCTCCACCTCGAGGCGATCGATGCGCGCCGCAAGGAGCGCCTGAACCGTCGCCGGGATCCGTAGGGCCCCGAGGTCGTCGCCCGCCGCCGCCGCCCAACCGCCGTTCTCGCGACGCAGGTGCCCTTCTCGGACCAGCATCGAGAGGAGCTCCTCGACGAAAAGCGGATTTCCCTCCGAGAGGTCGGCGACGCGCGTTCGCACCGCGTCGTCGACGGCGCCGAGCCGCTGGTCGATGAGCGCGACCGCCTCGTCGCGGTCGAGCGGCTCGAGGAGGACGGAGCTCGCGTTCAGCTTTCCGCCGGCCCAGGTCGGCCGCTCCTCGAGAAGCTCCGGACGAGCGAGGCAGACCAGCAGGATCGGCGTCTCGCGCGCCCAGTCGGCGACATGCTCGATGAGATCGAGGAACGTCGCTTCCGCCCAGTGGACGTCCTCGAGCACGACCACGAGGGGCCGCTCGCGCGCAAGCGCTCCGAAGAGCCTCCGCACGGCCCAGAAGCTCTCCTCGCCGCCGCCCGCTTCGCCCGCGAGGCCCACGAGAGCCCCGACCCGGTCGGCGACGAGCTCGGCGTCCTCGTCGCCCGCGAGGAGCGCAGCGAGCCGCGCGCGCGCCTCCTCCGGGGACTCCTCTCCGGCGAGGCCCGCGGCCATCTTCACGATCTCGGCCAGCGGCCAGAAGGTGATGCCTTCGCCGTACGCGAGACAGCGACCGCGGGCGAGGCCCGCCCGACCCTCCACGGTCGCGAGGAACTCGTCCACGAGCCGCGACTTCCCGACTCCCGCCGGGCCGAGCAGGGTGAACAGGTGGCACGCGCGGTTCCGCTCAACCCGCTCGAAGGCGTCGGTCAGGAGCCGAAGTTCGTTGACCCGCCCGACGAACGGCCCATCCTCGCGCCGCCTTACGCCCACCGCGTCCGCATCGAGCCTCTCGAGCCGGTACGCCTCGACCTCCGCGTCTCGCCCTCTCACTGCGAGGCCGTCCAGGCGCTCGCCCTGCACCGCGTCCCGGACGAGCGCCCAGGTCGTGCCGCCCACCAGGATCTCTCCCGCGTCTGCCGTCTGCTCGAGCCGCGCTGCGACGTTGACGGCGTCTCCGGTCGCGAACGAGTCCGCACCCTCGCCGGTCACGACCTCGCCCGTGTTGACGCCGATGCGGATGCGGAGGTCGATGCCGAAGCGCTCGGCAAGCTCGGCATTCAGCGCGGCGATCGCGTCACGCAGCTCGACCGCTGCCCGAACTGCGCGGAGCGCATCGTCCTCGTGGACGACCGGGATGCCGAAGACCGCGACAACCGCGTCGCCGATGAACTTCTCGACGCTGCCGCCGTGGCGCTCGAGCACGACGCGCGCCTCGTCGTAGTACCGCGTCATGACGCGCCGAAGCGACTCGGCGTCGAGGCGTTCCCCGAGCCGGGTCGAGCCCTCGACGTCGCTGAAGAGGATGGTGACGGTCTTTCGGACCTCGCGGTCGTCGATCGCGAGCGGCTGCCCGCAGGCAAGGCAGAACCGCGCTTCGTCTGGGTTCTCCTGACCGCAATAGGCACAAACGGCCATGGCGCAAGCGTACGCAGGCGCGGGCGACGGATCCACCGGGGCTCACGTGTCGAGTCCGGTGGAGTCCGCCGGGGGGCCGCTCAGGAAGATGAAAGGCGCGCGCGAAGCGCGGCCACTCGTGCCGGGTCGGGCTCGTGACCGGTTTCCCGCAGCGCCGCTTCGAGGTCAGCGAGGACGGAGGCGCGGAAGGCAACGTCGCGGACGGCGCGCTCGACGAGCCCGTCGAGTTCCGCCCGTGCTGCGGGGAGCTCCTGCGCCGCCTGCACCCATCCTTCGGGTGCGGGAGGGAGTTCAGCGAGCAAACGTGCGATGCGGTCTTCGTCCCATGCGCTCATGCGGTCACCTGCTCACCCGACGCGCGGGGGGCGTCCGATCTTCCCTCGAGTTCGTCGCGGAGCTTTCCAAGGCACCGGGAGATCCGGCTCGCGATCGTCCCCGCCGGGATGTCGAGTGCCTCGCCGATCGTGACGTAGCTCTCGTCGCGGGTGAAGAAGCGGTCGAGCACGTCCTGGCAGTGGTCCGGAAGGGTCGCGAGCGCCTCGCGAACCGCCATCGCCTCCTCGAGCCGTGCGAGCGTCTCGTCGGCAACACCCGAGTCGACGTCCTCGCCGGTCAGATCCTCACGGCCGCCCGCGCGCAGCCGGTCGATCGCCAGCCTTCGGGTCAGCTGGCCGATCCACGGCCGGATCGCGCCGTCGTCGCGCAGCCGATCGAGATGCTCGTACGTGCGGGCAAAGACCTCCTGGAAGACCTCTTCGGCATCGTCGCGGCCGAGCCGGTACGCGCCCACGGCGATCGCGTAGACGTATCGGGAGAACCGCTCAACGAGCTCGCGCCACGCCGCTTCGTCGCCCATGCGGCAGCGAGCGACGAGTTCAGCGTCGGTCAGGGCCGCAAGTGACATTTGTCTGTCTATGAAACCACCCCCGTCGGGCGGCGGGAAGATGCTACTTGGTCAGACCGTCCTCTGAGTATGAAGACCGATCGGCAACCCAGGCGTCTCCGCCCTGATCCGTTGCTCGCCCGTCGCCACCGCGAGCTCCTCGCGAGCGCGGCCCGCGGCGAGCTCGCGACGGTCCTCGCGGCCGCCCGCCGGCGCGACCGCCGCGATGCGGTCGCACGCCTCGCGCTGCGCCGCCCCGCCGCGGCCATCTAGGCGGTTGCTGCGGCCGCGCGCTCGGCCGCACGGCGACACGCGGCGGCGAGCGCACGGGCGCGCTCCAGTCGCGCGTCTCCCTCCACGGTCGCGAGGTTCACCTCGACGAGGCTCGCGCACGTCCGCGCCGCCGCCTCGGCGAGCATCGCGGCCGCGACCGCGTCGGCACGGACGTCGGCGCGAACCGAAGGCGAGGCGTAGGCCGCGAGCTCCGCCACGTCCGCGGAGGCTTCGACGATCCGGAGCGGGATCTCGGCAGCCCGTTCGAGCGCCTCGCCGAGCGCCTCGTCTCCCCCACCTGCCGCGAGGCGCTCGAGCGCCTCCTCGAGCGCTTCCGCGTCGGCCTGCGCGAGCGGCTGGAGCTTGCGCCTGATGGCCTCGGCCTGCGCGGCGATGCCCGCCGCGTCCTCCCACTCCTCGACGGACGCGCGCGCCGCCATCGCCACGACCGCGGCGGCGGTCGCGGCGACGAGCGCGGCGGCCGAGCCCGCCCCCGGCGATCCGCCCGAGGCGGAGAGCCGGTCGAGGAACTCGCCGATCCGCAGGTCGAGAAGATCGCTCACGGCGCGATCCAAGCAGGAAACGCACACCGCAGGGAAGGACGCGCCTTCCTCCGCCGTCCTGTAGATCGACGACCAGAAAGCCCGGCGTCAGGCATTCAGCGCCTTCGCTGCGCGCCAGACAGAGCCCCGGTCTCGCCGGCTCGCGACGAGGCCGGGGCTTCGCGCGTAGGCCCTTCGCCACACTTGGCTTGCCGCTCCGATCGACTCCCAGGCCGGGTTCGTGGAGTCGGGACGGCCGGATTCGAACCGGCGGCCTCCTGCTCCCAAAGCAGGCGCGCTACCAGGCTGCGCTACGTCCCGCCGGGATGCAGTGTAGTCCCCAAACCGGGCGGCCCCCGATACGCTCGCCGGACGTGGCCGACGCCCCGCTTCCGCCGCCGCCCAGAACGCTCGAGCGCCCCGGTCACCCGCTCCTCGGGTACGCGCTCGTGTGGAGCGCCGTGCTCATGTGGTGTGTGAACGGGACCGTGGCGAAGGTCGCGCTGAAGTCCGGTGGCCTTACGCCGGAACGCCTCTCGGAGGTCCGCGCAGCCGGGTCCGCGCTTCTCCTCTCCGCGATCGTGCTCGTGACGTGCCGCGAGACCGCCCGCGTGACCCGCCGCGAGATCCCCTCGCTCGTCGTGTTCGGGATTCTCGGCCTTGCATTCGTCCAGTACTTCTACTTCGTCGCCATCAAGCGCCTGGACATCGGGATCGGGCTCGTCATCATGTACACCGCGCCGGTCCTGGTGGCGCTCTGGGCCCGGTTCTTCGAGCACGAGCCGGTCCGGCGGCGGCTCTGGTTCGCACTCGCGCTTGCCCTGGCTGGCCTCTCGCTCGTCGTCGACGTTTGGGGCGGAGTGACCCTCGATGGCCTGGGCGTCGCTTCGTGCCTTGCGGCCGCGGTTTCCTACGCCGTCTACATCGTCATGGCCGCCCATGCGCTCAGGCGCGGCCGCAACGCCCTCTCTCTGCTCGCGTGGGGCTTCCTCTTCGCCTCCGTGTTCTGGCTGGTCGTCGCGCCGCCGTGGAGCTTCCCCACCGACCGCCTAACCGAGAGCGCCTCGCTGCTCGGCCGGCTCGAAGACGTCAGACTGCCCGTCTGGCTCCTTCTCGGCTACGTCGTCCTCTTCGGATCGGTCGTGCCGTTCATCTTCATCGTCACGTCGCTGCGCTATCTCTCCGCGACCCGTACGATCGTGCTGGCCATGCTCGAGCCCGTGGGCGCTGCGCTCGTGGCCTACGCGTGGCTCGGCGAGGAGCTGAGCGCCGGCCAGATCGTCGGCGCGGTGCTCGTCCTGGCGGGGATCCTCGTCGCGCAGACCGCGCGGGTGGAGCCGATCGAGCCTGCGCCGGCCCTACGCGCGCTCGAAGAGCGCGCGTAGCTCGGCGATCTTCTCGGCGCGCACCTGCTCGCGCTCGCCCCGCTCGACCGCGCTGACGACCTCCCGGATGAGCGATGCGAGCTCGACCGGGTTGAATGGCTTCGTGATGTAGTCGAGCCCTCCGAGGTCGATCCCGCGTGCGCGGTCGCGTAGGTCGGCGCGGGCGGTGAGGAAGACGATCGGGATCGCTTCGGTCGCGGGATCGGCGAGCAGTCGCTCGGCGACGGACCAGCCGTCGAGGCCGGGCATCATCACGTCGAGGAGGACGACGTCGGGCTGCTCGCGCACGGTCGCTTCGAGCCCCGTGATTCCGTCGGCCGCCTCGAGGACCTCCATGCCCTCGGCCTCGAGGTTGACGCGACAGAGCAGCCGGATCGGCGCCTCGTCGTCGATGACAAGGACGCGTGTCACGAGCGCGCTGCCTCCACGGCCATGTCCTTACCCACGGGAGCGGCCTTCGAGACGGGCAGCTCGACCGTGAACGTCGACCCCTGGCCCTCGACCGAGTCGACAGTGATCCGCCCGCCCATCGCCGTCACGAGACCGCGAGCGAGGAAGAGGCCGAGACCGGTCCCGGGCGAGCCGGTCGCGACCGGCGTCTCAGCGCGGTAGAACTTCGTGAAAATCCGAGCCTGGTCGACGTGCGGGATCCCGATCCCCTCGTCCCGGACGCGGACCTCGACGACGTCCGCCCGCCGGCGCGCCGACACGGTGATCGCGCCTCCGTCGGGCGAGAACTTGACCGCGTTCTCGACGAGGTGGTGGACGATCTGCTCGAGCTTCTCGCGGTCCGCGTCGGCGAGGAGGGGGCCGTCCCCGACCTCGGCGGCGAGCTCGAACTGACCGTCGAGCATGTCGCGCACACGCTCGACGACCTCGCCGACAACCTCGGCGACGTCGGTCGGCGAGAGGTCCAGGCCGAACGTCCCCGCTTCGAGCCGCGCGACGTTCAGGAGGTTGTCGACGATGTCGATGAGGCGCTCGGACTCGGAGACGACGTAGGCGAGGAAAGTCGCGCGATCGTCGGCCGAGAACTCGACGTCGCTCCGCAGGAGCGTCTCGGCGAAGCCGTAGATCGAGGTGAGCGGTGTGCGGAGCTCGTGTGAGACGGTGGCGACGAAGTCCGATTTCATCTGCTCGAGCATGCGCTCGCTGGACACGTCGCGAAACGCAAAGATCCGCCCGGCGACGTTCCCGCCGGCGTCGGTCATGACGGCCTGCGTGACGGCGAGGAAGACGTCCTTCCCGCCGCGCGCGATCGTCGCAGGCTCCTCGCGCCCGACCGGCCCGTCCTCCTCCGCGAGGTCCCGGCCGAGGAGGTCGCGGACGCGCCGCCCATGTGCCTCCTCGGGCGGGACGCCCGTAACGCGCTCGGCGGTCGCGTTCCAGAGGACGACGGTGCCGTCGCGGTCGACCGCCACGATCCCGTCCGCGATGTTTCGGAGGATCGCGCTCGAGCGCTCCTGCTCCTCCGCGACCTGCTGGTAGAGCTCGGCGTTCGAGAACGCGGCCGAGGCGACGACGGCGAGCGCGGCGAGTGCCTGCGTTTCCTCCTCGCGCCAGACGCGGGGTGCGGCGGAGTACACGGTCAGCACGCCGAGAAGCCCCGTGCGGCCACCCATCGGCACTGCGACACACCCGCCCATGCCTGACCCGAGCAGCGCGTCGCCGCGGCTCGCGTCGCGGTCGGCGGCCGCGTCGACGACAACCATGGCGGCGCGGGACTGGACGACCGAGCCGACGACGCCTGCGCCGACAGGCTCGCGGCTGCCGACGAGCTCGTGGACGGCCGTCCCGTCCCCGCCCGAGGCGGCACGGACGACGAGCTCGTCGCCATCGAAGAGCCTGATCGTCACGGCCTCCGCCTCGAGCAGCGCGGGAGCCTCGCGGACGAGGTCTTCGAGGACCGCCAACGGGTCGAGGTTCGTCACGAGGCTCGCACCGATCGCCGCCAGGCGCTGCGACAGGCGCCGAGCCCGCCGCTCCGTCTCGAAAAGCTCCCCGCGCTCGAGCGCGCCTCGCGCCGCACGGGAGAGATGGCGGGCGAGCGCGAGGTCCTCGTCCGAGAACGTTCGCTCCTCGGCGAAGACGACAACCACCGCACCGGACCGCCCGGCGCTCACTGCGACCGGCGTCGCAAGCAGCGCGCGTGCGTCGGCGTCTCCGAGGAAGAGCGCCCGCCACCGATCCGAGAAGCGGTCGTCGTCCGTGAGGCGGCTGGACGTAACGATCCGTTCCTCGCGCGCGGCCGCGGCGAACGGCGCTTCGTCGTCGGAGATCCCGTCCTCGAGGGCGGTTCGGACGACCGGTCTCACATCGTGTGAGCCGGCGAGCAGGAGGCGGTTTCCGAGCGGCTCGAGCACGAAACCTGCAACGCCACCGAGGGCACCCGCGGCGGCCTCCGCGAGAGCGTCGACCGTCTCGGCGAGCGAGAGCGGCGAGCCGAGCACCTCGGCGATCCGGTAGAAGCCCTGCTGGATCTGCGCCTGGCGCTCGCGCTCCTCGAAGCTCTCCGCGTTGTGGAACGCGAGCGAGGCGAACCGGGCGTACGCGTCGACGATCTCGAGGTCGGTGTCGTCGAAGTGGCCCGACTCGAGCGCGCAGATCCCGAGCACGCCGCGCACCTCGCCGAGCCACGTGATGGGCGCCACCATGACGTCGCCGAAGCTCGCGTAACTCGGGCTCGGCGGCGGATCCTCCGTCGCTGCGAAGGCGCGGTTCACAGCCGGACGTCCGGTTCGGACGGCCTCGCCCATGGTGCCTTCGGGCTTGATCCTGCGGCCGACCTCCGTCGACGGCAGCCCATGGACGGCGCGACAACGGAGCAGCCCGTGGCCCTGCTCGAACATCCAGCAGTCGGCGGCGTCCGCGTCGAGGAGGTTCGCGACCTGGTCGACGAGACGCCGGAGGACGGACTCGAAGCGAAGGTCGCTCGTGACGACCTGGGCCGCGGTCAGAAGGGAGTTCTGGCGCTCGAGCCGCCGCGCGTCGGCGCGCAGCAGGCGCGCAGCGTGGATTGCGAGCCCCGCTTCGCCGGCCACCGCCTCGGCGAGGGCGATCTCGCCGTCGCTCCATGCTCCCGGCTGGGCGCGGTGGAGGACAAATACCCCGATCAGCTCGTCGAAGACGACGATCGGTGTCGCGAGCGCGGCCCGCGTGTTGGCATCGAGGAGGGTCTCCCGCCCGCCCAGCGCCGGGTCGTCGAGCTCAGGCGCGGTCACGACGTCCGCGACCGTCACCGTCCGCCGCTCGCGCACGGCGAGGTTCGACACGGGGAGCCGCTCGGCCTCGTCCACGATGGAGCCGACGCCGGCGCTCCTCCACTCCGCGGCGACGGGCATCGGCCCGTCCGAGCCGAGGCGGACGACCACGCGGGCGACCGCGAGCGCCCGCCCCACCTCGCCGACGGCGATCTCGAGCACTTTGTCGAGGTCGAGCTCCGACCGGACCTTGCGTCCGATCTCCGCGATCAGCCGCTCCCGCCCGAGCGCAACGGCGAGCGAGTCGGCCGACCGGCGTTGCGCGACCGTCGACGCCGCGGCCTGGGCCGCGTCCGCAAGCCGCTCGACCGCCTCACGCGGGAAGTAGCGCCTTTCGTCGCGGCACGCCGCCACGAGGACCGCGCCGACCCGTCCGCGGGCGACGAGTGGGACGAACACGGCGCTTCGGGCGCCTAGTGGCTCGAGCGCGCCGTCGGCACCGCCTGCGTCGAGGTCGTAGACGGTGAACGGCGCCCCGTCGCGCGCGGCCGCGACGATGCCGGACACGTCGTTCTCGAGGTCGAGCGAGACGCCGCCCCACCACTCCTCGTCGGCTCCCCGCGTGGCCCAGCCCTCCGCGCGCCCGGCCTCGCGGTCGACTAGGGCGAGCAACGCAACGTCGACGCCGGGGACCGCGAAGGCAGCGTCGAACAGCACCTCGACCGCGTCGGCGTCGCGCGACGGGGACTTAACGGCGGCGACGGCGGCGCTCGCGGCACGGTCCGGCACCCCGTTGGTTCCCGGATGCGCGCCGGCGCCAAGGGATTTGAGCCACCTGCCGGCGCCGCGGACGAGCGATCGCGGCCAGAAGAGCAGCGATGAGAGCTCGCGTGCCACTGGGCTAAGCGGATGATAGATGCTGACTTCTTCGGCCGGGAACCGCGAAATCGAGCGAAATCTAGTCGTGAACCGAGGTTCTTGTCACTTTCGAAGATGGGCCGAACGGCCCATTGTGCGCGGCCCACACCGCCGGATACGGTCTCGTGACTGGGCGATGCGAGCCGCGGTAGGTGTCCTGGCCAAGTACGCCGCGGTGAGCACTCCGGAAGAGCCCGTCGCGCAACCCCCCCGAGCGACGGGCTTTTCCGTCTTCCAGCGGGCCCCTCGCATGCGGCTGAAACCCGCTGGCTACCATCGATCTCGATGATCAAGCGCCTCCTCCTCGCGTCGCCGCGCGGGTACTGTGCCGGCGTCGAAAGGGCCATCGACACGGTCGAGCTCGCGCTCGAGCGCTTCGGTCCGCCCGTCTACGTGCGGAAGCAGATCGTCCACAACCTCCACGTCGTCCGGGGCCTGGAGCGTCGCGGGGCCGTCTTCGTGGAGACGGAGGACGATGTTCCTGAGGGCGCGGCGGTCGTCTTCTCGGCGCACGGGATCGCGCCGGCCGTCCGTACCAACGCCGAGCGCCGCGGCCTGCGAACGATCGACGCGACGTGCCCGCTCGTGACGAAGGTGCACTCGGAGGCTCGCCACTACGCATCGCGTGGGTACGCGATCCTCCTGATCGGCCACGCCGGGCACGAGGAGGTCGAGGGCACGACCGGCGAGGCGCCTGACGCGATCCACCTCGTGCAGTCGGTCGAGGACGCGCACTTGGTCGATCCACCGGCCAGGAAGCCGCTCGCCTACCTGACACAGACGACGCTCTCGCTCGACGAGACCGACGAGATCGTCGCGGTGCTGCGCTCCAGGTTCCCGGCAATCGAGGCGCCGAAGCGCGAGGACATCTGCTACGCGACGACGAACCGCCAGCGGGCGGTGAAGGCGCTGCTCCCCGTGGTCGACCTCCTGCTCGTCATCGGCTCCGTGAACAGCTCGAACTCCCGCCGCCTCGTCGAGGTCGCCGGCGCCGCTGGCGTCGACGCGCGACTCGTCGAGGACGCGGCCTCGCTCGACGAGTCGTGGTTCGACGGCACGGAGACGGTCGGCCTGACGTCCGGCGCATCGGCACCCGAGCGGCTCGTACGGGAGGTCGTCCGGTGGTTCCGCAAGCGGGGCGTCGACGAGGTCCGCGAGGTCGGCGGCGAGCCCGAGGACGTGGCGTTTCGCCTGCCGGCCGAGCTGCGCCGCCGGCCCGTCGCGGCCTAGCGTCAGGCCTTCTCGATCGCGAGCTCGTCGCCAGGCTCGATGCGGGTCGCGAGCACCTCGGCCTTGATCCAGTCGGCGTGGCGGAGCAGGTCGCCGTCCTCCGGGAGCCGGACGACGATCCGGTCGGTGAGCTCGAGCCCCTGCTCCTTGCGCATCGCGTTCAGCCGCCGGATCAGGTCGTAGACGCGGCCCTCGAGCCGGAGCTCCTCGTCGAGCTCGGTGTCGAGCTCGACCGTGACACCGTCCGCCGAGGCGATCGCCGACCCCGGCCGGCCCTCGCGCTCGACCAGCACCTCGTCGGGCCCAAGCTCGTGGCCCGCCGCGCGAAAACGGCCTTCTTCGAGCGCCTCGAACTCGCCTGCGGCGAGCGCCTCCTGGATCGCTCGGAGCTCCTTCCCGAGCCGCGGGCCGAGCACCGGCAGGTTGGGGCGGACGCGAAGGTCCGCCTCCACCGGCGCGAAGACAACGTCCTTCACGCGCACCTCGTCCGCGATCTCGTCCGCGTGGCCCCGCGCCGCATCGGCGCCCTCGACCACGACCCGACGGAGCGGCTGGCGGAGCTTCAGGCCCGCGCCGGCGCGCGCCTGGTGGGCGAGCCCGACGACCCGCCTGACGCCAGCGATCTCCTCGAGGAGCGCCCGATCCGGCTTCGACGCCTCTGGCCAGCCGGCGAGATGGACCGACTCGGGCCCGCCGCGGACGAGGTTCCGCCACAGGTGGTCGGTCAGGAACGGCAGCACCGGCGAGAGGACGCGGAGGGTCTGGACGAGCGCGTACCAGAGCGTGCGGAGCGCGACCTCGTCGCCGTCCCAGAAGCGGCGGCGCGAGCGTCGGATGTACCAGTTTGAGAGGTCGTCGACGTACGCCTCGTAGACATCGATCACCTCGTTGGCCAGATAGCGTTCGTAGGCGTCGGCGGCGTCGGCGACGAAGGCGCGCGTGCGCTCGACGAGCCACCGGTCGAGGGGCTTCAGGTCACCCGTGGGCTCGAGCCCGGACCACGACGGCTCGAAGCTCTCGACATTCGCGTACGAGACGAAGAACGACACCGAGTTCCAGAGCGTCAGGAGCTCGCGCTTGATCTCGTCCGCCGGGCCGAACCCGAACAGGAGGTTACGGTCGGGCGGCTGGCCGCAGAACTGCCAGCGCATCACGTCGGCGCCCATCCGCTCGAACGCCTCTTCGGCGGTGATCATGTTCCCCCACGAACCGTGCATCTCGCGGCCCGTCTCGTCGAGCATCTTCTCGTAGCCGAGGACGCGCGTGAACGGCGCGCGTCCCGTGAGCACGACCGCCATGAAGAGCTGCGAGTAGAACCACAGACGGATCTGCTCGCGCATCTCCGAGACCCAGTCGGCCGGGAACCACTGCTCCCAGTAGCCGTGGTCGGGGAGATCGGCACGCGTGAGCCCCTTCGCGGCGCCGGTCGCGTAGCCCTCCTCGATCCGCTCGGAGTTCTCCCAGCCGAGCGTCGAGAAGGGCACGATGCCGGCGTCGAGCCAGACGTCGCCGACCTCCTTGATCCGGTCGACCGGCTCCCCGCAGGCCCCGCATCGGATTGGCACCCGATCGATCCACGGCCGGCGGAGCTCCTCGAGCTGGTCGAGACCGCCGAGCGCGCGTTCCTCGAGCTCACGACGCGAGCCGATCACGTTCAGCCGGCCGCACCCGCATGGGTAGAAGGGCAGCGGCAGGCCGTAGTACCGCCGGCGTGAGATGTTCCAGTCGCCCATGTTGCGGAGCCAGTCGTCCATGCGTTTGCCCATGTACTCGGGCGTCCACTTGACCGTCGCGTTGGCATCGAGCATGGGCTGGCGCAGGTCGGTGACCGAGATCAGCCAGTCGTCGGCGATCCGGAAGATGAGCGGCGTGTCGCAGCGCCAGCAGTGCGGGTAGCGGTGCTCGTAGAGCCCCGCCTCGACGAGGAGGCCGCGCGACTTCAAGTCGCCGACGATCTGGTCGGCTGCCTCGACAGTCGAGAGGCCGTGGAGCCAGCCGTAGTCGGGGTAGAAGCGCCCCGCCTCGTCCACGGGCGTGAGCACGGGCAGGTCTTCGCGCCCGGCGAGCTCGAAGTCCTCCTTCCCGGCGCCCGGCGCGATGTGAACGAGGCCGGTCCCTTCGTCGAGCGTCACCTCGTCCCACGCGACGACGCGATGGTCGACTCCTGCGCCCGGCCCGAGCGTGTCGAAGGGCCCGCTGTAGCGCCAGCCCACCAGCTCGCTTCCGGGTAGGCGCTCGTCGAGGTGCTCGTCGGGGTAGCGGGCGGCGGCGACCCAGTCGCCGGTCGGGCGGCGACCGTACTCCGCTTGCGGGTCGACCGCGACCGCAACGTTCGCGGGAAGGGTCCAGGGCGTGGTCGTCCAGACGACGACGGCCTCGCCGTGGCGGTCACGGAGCGGGAAGCGCACGAAGAGTGAGGGATCGGCGCGCTCCTGGTAGACGCCCGACTGGCTCAGCTCGTGCTGGGAGAGCGACGTGCCGCAGCGGGGGCACCATTCGGTCGAGCGGTGGCCCATGTAGAGCCAGCCGCGTTCGTGCACGCGCCTGAGCATCCGCCAGACGTACTCGATGTTCGTGTCGCTGAAGGTGAAGTAGTCGTTGCCCCAGTCCATCCACTGACCGAGTCGGATCGAGCCCTTCGTGAGCTCCTCCGACGACCAGACGACGACGTCCCGGCACTTGGCCGCGAAGCGCTCGAGCCCGTAGTCCTCGATCTCGCGCTTCGAGTTCAGGCCGAGCTCCCGCTCGACGCCGACCTCGATCCAGAGCCCCTGGCAGTCGAATCCGTTCTGATAGCGCTGATCGAAGCCGCGGAGCGCCTTGTACCGCTGGAAGACGTCCTTCAGCGTCCGCCCCCACGCCGTGTGGACGCCGAGGGTCTTGTTGGCGGTCACCGGACCGTCGACAAACGAGAAGCTGGGCCCGTCCGCATTCTGCTCCCGCAGCCTCGCGAATGTGCGCTCCCGCTCCCACGTCTCGAGCATCGCCTCCTCGAGCGCGGGATGGTCGGGGACGCGCGGAAGCTGGTTGAACGGCACGGGGCCAGTGTAGGAGGCTCGGCGGGACTATTCGCGCCGGTTTGGTCGTTGGCAGAAGTAGGAACAACGAGCGCGCCGAGGGGCGCGCTTCTCTACAAGACGAGGAGACCACATGGCGACCGAGATCACAGAAGCAAGCTTCGAGAACGACGTCCTCCAGGCCGAGAAGCCTGTCATCGTCGACTTCTGGGCGGAATGGTGCGGCCCGTGCCACGCGGTCGCACCGGTGCTCGACCAGATCGCGCAGGAGCGCGACGGCGAGCTGACCGTCGCGAAGGTCAACATCGACGAGCAGCCCGCGCTCGCACAGCGCTATGGCGTGATGAGCATTCCGACGATCATCCTCTTCAAGGGCGGGAGGCCCGAGGCCGCGGCCGTCGGTGCGCAGCCGAAGGGAATGCTCGAGCGGAACCTTGGCCTAAGCGCTGCCTGAGAATCGATGCGAGCGATGGGGGCCCCCGCCCGCCATCATGAGCTACGCCTCGGCGGGCGGCGCGCCGTCGGCGAAGTCCGTGAAGGCTTCGAAGGCCGCGTGCTTCGCGAGGCAGTCCTCGATCTCCGCGACGACCTCGCTGGCCCACCCCACGACCCAGTCCTCGGTGAGGTAGTCGTCCATCGGGTGATAGCCCTGG
>Ga0126313_10000303_pt1 | contig 22792 bp, 28 predicted proteins | sample Plot105A_FD_89954 | JGI IMG/M metagenome (GOLD analysis project Ga0126313, IMG submission 89954) | Serpentine soil microbial communities from UC McLaughlin Reserve, CA, USA - Plot105A | ecosystem: Environmental > Terrestrial > Soil > Grasslands | place: USA: UC McLaughlin Reserve, Lake County...
ATGCGCTGGGCTCGCGCGTTCATCCACCCGACGAAACGGTCGACGTCACCCTTGCCGACCCCTTCGGCCAACGCAACGGCCGCGTCGTTCGCGCTCTGGATGAGCGCCGCGGACAGGAGATCGCGAACGGTGAGGCGCTCGCCCGGGCTCAGGAAGATGCTGGACTCGCCGACGGTCGCCGCGGCGGGCCCGACCGTGATCCGCTGCGACGGACGCGCGCGGTCGAGCACGACGAGTGTCGTCATCAGCTTCGTGATGCTCGCCATCGGAAGGCGCCGGCGCGCGCCCCTCTGCCAGAGGACGTTCCCGTCCCGGGTCGCGACGAGCGCGGCGGTGGCGTCGACCGGTGGGGGCGTTACCGTCGCGCCCCCGGGGGGCGGAACGAGGAGAAGGAGGGCGAGGACGGAAAGGAGCGCGAGGTGAGGGCCGGGTCTCCAAACCACGAACGCCAGCCTAGCCGCGCCCCTCGGCGGGGGTCCGCCGCGCCGCCCGAACCGCCCTCCCCCGTTCGGAGGTCATGCGCCGGGGGTCGTCGGCCGACCCCAATCGAGATGGTTCGTCATCGCGTTCTCATCCCGGCGTTCGTACTTGTGGCGATGCTCGTCGGGGTCGCGCCCGCAGCCGCCCTCCACTGGGAGGCCAAGGTCGTCCGGGTCAAGGACGGCGACACGATCCTGGCCGACGTCCCCAACGACGGAAAGAACGCGCTGCCGGTTCGCTTCGCCGGGCTCGACACGATGGAGCTCGGCCTCTGCCACGCGGCCGCGGCCAAGGCGCTCACCCAGCGGATCCTCGGGGCGCGGGTCGAGCTCACCGCGAGGCACAGCAGGCCCCTCGCGTCGCTCGGACGCTACCTGCGCTACGTCGACACGGCCCGGGACACGAGCTACACGTGGAACCGCGACGTCGGGGCGATCCTCCTGAGCAAGGGCCTGGCGACCCCGTACCCGAGCAACGTCGAGCCGACCCGGAATCTGAAGTACAAGCGGATCGCCCTCGAGGCGCAGCGCCGCGGGGTCGGCATCTGGGACCACGGGCCCGTCATGGCGAACGGCGAGCCGAGCGGCTCGGACGCTTGCGGTGCAGGGCCGTACCAGCTCACGCCGATCAAGCTCACCGTTCGCTGGGACGCCGACGGCAACGACGACCGGAACAAGAACGACGAGTGGGTCCGGATCGACAACGACGGCGACACGCCGCTCCCGATGAACGGCTGGACCCTTCGGGACGCCTCCCACCGCCACTTTCACTTCTCCGAGAAGGCGCCGGGCACGGTCATCCAGCCGCACTCGTGGATCAAGGTCCACAGCGGCTCCGGGCAGAACTCCGAGCACCATCTCCACTGGGGCTCCAGCCGCTCGGTCTTCGACAACGCAATCTTCCGCAGCGGCCGCGTCGCGGGTGACGGCGCGTACCTCACCGATCGGGACAACGACGTCCGCGCGTTCGTCGAGTACCTGTGCATCACGGCGTGCGTCGATCCCGTCGGCCGGTCGATCGACCTGAGCGCGAACTGGGACGGGGCCGGGAACGACGACGAGCATCCGAACAACGAGTGGGTCAACGTGCGAAACATCGGCGGCGCGCCCGTCAGCCTCACAGGGCACACGGTGAGCATCTGGCCCTATACGTACGAGTTCGACCAGCGCACCGTCATCGACCCGGGCCAGCGCCTTCGCCTCTACATCGGCCGGGGCTCCGACTCCACGCTCGCCCGTTACTGGGGCCGCGCCGCTTACTACGGCAGGGGGACCCGCGGCATCAACGAGGGCAGCGTCATGGGCGCGGACGACAAGGTCGTGCTCGGGACGTACACGGGGCCGACCGCGAAGCGTCTCGCACTCAACGGCTGCCCGGCGATCTCGCAGACGATCGTCCGGCAGGCCTGCCCGAAACCCGACGTCGTCATCTCGTCGGTCGACGCCTCGGGCGACGCGTTCGTCGTCCGCAACAACACCGGCCACAAGGTCGATCTCGTCGACTGGATGGCCTTCGGGAGCGGGCTGGCCTACGACTTCCGCACGAGCCGCGTCCTCGGATCGGGACAGAGGCTCCGCGTCGCGGCGGGAAGCAAGATCCCAAACGACGGCGGGGTGCTCCGGCTGCTGACGCCCTACCGCGACACGGCGAGCTGCCGGGCGTGGGGTCGCAGGCGCTGCTGAGCGCTCGCCGCTAGAGTCGCCGCCATGGCGACGGAGCAGCGGCAAGGCGAGCTCGTGCGCGGCGTCGAGCGCTGCCTGGAAGTGCAACTCGGCTCGCTCGGCGGCTTCGAGCTGCGGCCAACCCGGTGCTTCCTCTGGACGGGAGATGAGCGAAGCGGCGAGCGCGTCGTTTCGGCGGGCCGCACGCCGCGAAGTCTCATGGTGCCTCGCCGCGAGCGACACATGGACGCGGGAGCGGTGCGCGTCCGGACGCTAGGGAATCCCGTCCTGACCGTCGCCCTCGCGGGCGTCCACGCCGCGCGGGCATTCCGCGAGCGAGCCCGCTCGGGTTAGGCCCGTGTTAGCGGATCCGGATGCGCTCGCCGACCGTGAGCGCGGCCGGATCAATGCCGGGGTTCAGCGCCTCGAGCTCGGCGACCGTCGTCCCGTACTGCACGGCGATCGTCGCGAGCGTGTCGCCCGACTGGATCTCGTAGAAGCGCCTAGGGCGCCGCTTGCGCGGCGGCTCCTCCGTGGTCGCGGTCGTCGGGGCGCTCTGCGTCGTGGCCGAGGGCTGCGTCGCGGTCGGCGACGTGCTTCGAGACGCGGCCGTGTCGTCGCTCGAGAGCGCGCCGTGAATCAGGATGATGAGGACGGTCGCCGCGACGAAGAACGCGAGCGGGGCGACGAGGCGGGGGGCCCACTCGCGCCACCGGTCGTCTACCACCCCGCAGCGCTCCAGACCTCGCGGCGCAGCCGGGCGGCCTCTGCTCCCGCGGCCTTGCGCCAGTCGGGGCCGTCGTTCCGGAACGCGTAGATGATCGAGCGGGACACCGGGACGAGGGCGCTCGCAGGCCCACTCGTGAAGGCACGTGCGACGTCCGCCGGCGTTGCCCCCTGCGCGCCGACACCCGGCAGGAGCAGGATCGCCTGCGGCATGAGCCTGCGCGCCTCGCCCACCGCCCGCGGGTACGTCGCTCCTACGACCGCGCCGACGCTCGAAAGACCGCGTTCGCCCACGAGGTCTTCCCCCCACTGCGCGACGAGCTCGGCCACCTGGTGCCAGACGCGACGGCCGTCCGAGAGGGCGAGGTCCTGGACGTCGGCGCTCCCGGCGTTCGACGTCCGGACGAGGCAAAAGATCCCCGTGCCCGAGCGGCGGCACGCGGCGAGGAGCGGCTCGACCGAGTCGCTACCGAGGTACGGGCTCGCCGTCATGGCGTCGACCGGTGCGCCACCCTCGCGCTCGAGGTAGGCCTCGGCGTAGGCGCGCGCCGTCGAGCCGATGTCCCCGCGCTTCGCGTCCGCGACCACCAGGAGGCCGGCGTTCCGTGCGTAGTCGCAGACGTCCTCGTACACGCGCATTCCGTCGGCTCCGAGTGCCTCGAAGAAGGCGAGCTGGAGCTTCGCCCCGACGACGTACGGACAGACGGCGTCGATGAGTCCGGTGCAGAAGCGCAGGCAGGCGTTCGCGGCCTCCGCGCGGCCGGCCGAGACGGCGGCGCGGAGCTCGACCGGAAGCAGGTCGGGACGGGGGTCGAGCCCCACGAGCAGCTGGCTCCGCCTGCGCTCCACCGCCTCGGCGACGCGGTCGCCGAACTGCGCGGCGGGCATGCGCGCGATAGCCTCCCCGGGCTCCATGCCCTGAGCTTAGAGTCTGGTCCGCACGCCCAGCGCCTTGCCCTCGCACGCCGCCAGGATCGCGGCCTCGTCGAGAGGCACGACGGTAAGCTCGGGCGGCGGCCGGCGGAGGAACCCGTCCACGAGCAGAAGCTCGTCTGCGGAGACTGGGTCGAGCGCGGGCGCCTCCGACTGCGCGCGCCGCGCGGCGGCGAGCCCCGCGCGAACCTCGAGCGCGGCGCCGGCGCCCAGACCGAGGACGCGCACGGCCGCGATCTTCCCACCTGCGACGAAGAACGCCCGCCGGAAACCGTCCTCGCGATCGGGGAGGACGAGGCAGCAGCCGGCCGATCGGAGGCGCTCGAGCCGTGCGAGGTCGGCGACGACCGCCTCGAGTGCGCGAATCCGGTCGCGGAGGCGGGCCGCGTCCTCATACCGAAGGGCGTCCGCAAGGTCGCGCAACTTGGCCCGGAGTCGCGGCAACGGCCCTCCGGATGCCAGCAGGCCGAGCTCGGCGTCGGTTGCGCCTGCGAGCGCGCGGGCCGCGAGCTCGGCACGGCGGCGACTCCGGATCGGCCCGAGTGCGCCGGGCTCCTTCGTGACGACGACCGCGTCGCCGCGACGGCGGAGATAGACGCAGCGGTCGGGCCGGAGCGCGCGAGCGTTCGCCGGCGGACGGAGCTCGCGGATCAGCCGGGCCTCCTCGAGCGCCGCCTCGAGCTCGGAGCCGAGGACGCGCCACTCGACCCGCTCGAGCGCGAGGAGCGCAGCCTCGACGGCGGGACGCTGACGCTCCGAGCGGAAGTACGAGCGGAGCCTGGCGCGCAGGTCGCGCGCGCGACCGACGTAGAGGACTTGCTCGTTCCGGTCGCGGAAGAGATAGACGCCGGGGCGGGTCGGCGCGCCGAACGCGAGCGACCGCTTCCCGTAGACGCGCCGGGTGCGCGGTGCGGCGAGCTCGAGGACGTCGCCGACCGTCTGCGCGCCACGCTCCTGCGCGAGGCCGAGGAGCGCGACGAGCGCCTCCGCGGTGGCCTGGGCGTCCGGAAGCGCGCGGTGGCACGGCTCGACCGAGGTGCCAAAGAAGTGTGCGAGCGAGCGCAGCCCGACCCGCGGCGATCGGTCGGCAAGGAGGCGCCGCGCGAGCCAGACCGTGTCGAGCACGGGCGCCGCCACCCGACGGCCCTGGAGCCGCTCCACCTCCCGGTCGAGGAAACCGACGTCGAAGCGCGCGTTGTGGGCGACGAGGACGGCGTCGCCCGCGAAGGCGAAGAAGCGGCGGACCGCGTCGCCCAGCCGCGGTGCGCCTCGGAGGTCGCGCGGCTCGATCCCGGTGAGCGTCGCGATCGTGTCCGGGAGCGGCCGGCCCGGGTCGACGAGCGTCTCGAACGTCCCCGCGGGCTCGAGCGCCGTGACCCGGACTGCGCCGATCTCACAGATGGCATCCCGTCCCGGCGAGAGCCCCGTCGTCTCGAGGTCGAAGACGACGTACGTCGCGGCCTCGAGCGGAAGCTCCTCGAGCGCCCCGCGCGCACGCCCGACGCCCTCGCCGCGCCACGCGAGCCGTGCGTCGGAGGCAACCACATCCGCGAGGAGGCACCGCGCGAGCCCGCTCGGAGGCCGGACGAGCGCGAACAGCGCGGTCGCGGCCTCCTCCGCGGATACTGGGCCGTGCCGCTCCTCGACGAGCTCCACGAGGCGGTCGGCGGCATCGAGGCGGAGCTGCATGACACCCAAATCGTACACGAACGTATGTTCGTGTAGCGATCGCTCAAAGCAGTGCTCCCCGCCCACCGGGCCCTCCATGAGCCGGGGCCCGCGCGCGCGCGGGCCCCGGGAGTTCGTGGAGGGGATCGAGAGTCGCGCTAGGTGTTCTTCAGCGCGTTCTTCAGGCCGCTTCCGGCCGAGAACTTCGGCACGGTTGCCGCAGCGATCATCACTCGCTCGCCGGTGCGGGGATTGACGCCCTGACGGGCGTTCCGATGCTGCGGCGAGAACTTGCCAAATCCGGTGAAGGTCACCGAATCGCCCCGCGTCAAGGTGTCCTGGACCGAGTCCAGGAAGGCGTCTACCGCCTTTGAGGCGTCGCGCTTCGAGAGACCGCTCTTGTCCGCGACGCGGTCGACGAACTCCGATTTCGTCACTGCCCGTCCTCCTCCGATCGATTCCTAGAACTCCCGCGCCACCCTAACAGCGAGTGACTTTCCATGCAATCATGCGGGTTTGCGGGCTTTTATCACGCCGACAGGACGTCAGCGGCCGTAAAGAGGGGCGTGAGACGCACTCCCTCGCGCGCGAGCGCGTCGACGCCGCCCTCCTCCCGGTCGACGACACACACGGCCCGGCGCACCTCGAGACCGGCCTCGCGAAGAGCCCGAATCGTCGCCACCGCTGCCCCTCCGCTCGTGACGACGTCCTCGACGAGGCAGACGTGATCACCCCCCTCCCACGCGCCCTCGAGGCGGTTTTCGGTGCCGTAGTCCTTCGCCTCCTTGCGGACGATGAGGAACGGAAGCCCAGACGCGAGCGAGGCGGCGGCAGCCAGCGCGACCGCGCCGAGTTCGGGCCCGGCGAGGCGGTCCGGCGGGTCGTCCGTCGCCGCCGCGGACGCGATCCGCTCGCCGAGCGCGCGCAGGAGCTCCGGCTCGGTCTCGAAGCGGTACTTGTCGAGGTAGTAGGACGAGCGGCGGCCTGAGCGGAGCACGAAGTCCCCCTCGAGGTACGCGTGCTCCCGCAGCCGCCGTGCGAGCTCGGCGTCCGTCACGAACGCGCGCTCGCGAGGGCACGCCGCGCGAGGGGCAGGAGCCTTCGCCCCTGCGCCGAGTCCGGTGCGAACGTCACCGAGGAGCCGTCGGCGAAGTAGAGCTCGACGCGCTCGGGTGGAACGGCTCGACGCCGGCGAAGGAGGACAAGCCCTGCGATCAGCGCCAGGATGGCGACGACGTTACGCATCGGCCGCCGCCTTCTTCGCGGGGGCGCGCCGCTTGGGCTCCTTTGCCGGCTCGGCCTCGACGATCGTGCGCAGACAGGTCTTCAGGTCGTAGAAGACGAGTCCGGTCGTCGGCTGGGCGCCCGTGACAGCCGTAGCCACGAGCGTCTCTCCGCGGACCACGAAGAGGCACCCTTCGCGCGTCGCGACACGGAGGTGGGTGGGCTCCTCGCCGGCGCCTCCGTCGGAGGCACCGTCCAGGAGCCGCACAGCGTGCTCCGCGAGCGCCCGCGACGCGTCGTCGGGGAGGGTCGATGCGATCGGCTCGCCGGTCGGCGTGGCCACGAGCGCCGACTCGATCTGCGTCGAGATTTCGGTCAGGTCGGCGAGCGCCTCGGCGGGGTCCACGCGCGGACGCTACCACGGCAGACGTCGAGGCCCGGGCGCTCGGAAGAGGCCCGGACGTCGACCCCGGGGCGAAGCTCAGTAGTCGCGCGTGACCGTCCCGAGCGGCGCTGCGTCCGCCCCACCCCCCGCTGTCGGCGTCCCGTTTGCGACGAGCGGCAGCCAGTTGTCGGCGGGGAACCTGCGCACGCTCATCCCTTCGGCGGAAAGGCGCAGACGGATTCCCGGACTGCTAGAGAGCTTGGCGAAACAGCCGTTGCGCCGTCGCGATGCAGCGACGAAGACCGTTCCGCCAAGCGCTCCTAGGAGCTCGTCGGGTCGTCCAACCCCCCGGCGACCCTGCGGCCCAGAGTCTTCACGATCTCCCGCTGGATCTCGGGCTGGTGGTCGAGCACGCTCCAGAACGCCTGACTGGTGAGGACGAAGAACCGAAGCGGCGTCGCCGCCGTGACCGTCGCCGTCCGCGGGACGTGCTCGACAAGGGCGATCTCGCCGAAGAAGTCACCCGGCCCGAGCGTCCGGATCGCCTCGCCGTCCTTCGTCACGTCGGCCTGTCCCTCGACGATGACGAAGAACTCCCTGCCCGTCTCTCCCTCGCGGCAGAGCACCTTCCCGGAGGCGACGTCGAGGTCCTCCGTCACCTTCGCGAGCGCCGCGAGCTCGCGACGGGAGAGTCCCGAGAACAACGTTGTCTGGCCGAGCGCCTCCGCCTTCGTATCGTGGCTGAAGAGCGGCACGGGATGACCTTACTTGAGCCCGCGCGGCAGGCTCAACGCGTCCGCGAGCGCACGGGCCGCCCGGGCCCGGTGGCTCGATTCGGATTTCCAGGCGTCGCCGAGCTCCGCGACGGTCTGCTTCTCCCCGTCGGGAACGAACACCGGGTCGTACCCGAACCCTTCGGACCCGCGCGCCTCGGTCGCGATGCGACCCTCGAGCGTGCCGCGCGCGGAGACCTCGCGGCCGTCCGGACCGAGCGCAACGAGTTCGCAGACGTACCGCGCCCTGCGGCCGTCGCCAGCGATCCCGTCGAGGCGCGCGAGCAGCAGGTCGAGGTTCTCCGCGTCGGTCGCGTCCTCGCCGGCGAACCGCGCCGACCGGATGTCCGGCTCGCCGCCGAGCCCGTCGACCACGAGGCCGGAGTCCTCACCGCAGACCCAGTCGACGCGAACCACATGGTCGCGGCCGAACCTGGCCTTGAGGCGCGCGTTCTCGAGGAACGTCGAGCCGGTCTCCTCCGGGGGGTCCGCGTCCGTCTCGAGCGGCAGAACGTCCCAGCCGGCCAGGATCGCGCCGAGCTCGCGCGCCTTGTGGTAATTGCGAGAGGCGAGGACGAGCCTCACTCGAGCCAGCGCACCGCCTGGACGTCCTCCCGCCCCGCGAGTGCCTCGGTGACGGCCCGGTTCCCGTGCGCAATGGGTAGATCGACCTCGACGCGCAGTCGGCGATACCGCTCCTCGTCCTCGAGCTCGAGCCCGTTGATGCGAGCTCGCCGACCGCGGAGGAACGCGACGACGTCCGAGATCGGTTGGCCCGGAGGCAGCTCGATCTCGAGCACCCCCGAGTCGCCGCCGAAGCGGTTCACGGCCTCCTCGACCCAGCGGAACGGCCCGAGCCCGACGAGAACGATCGCCGTCGTGATCACGGCCGCGATCCAGAAGCCTGCGCCCACCGCCATCCCGATCGCCGCGACGACCCAGAGCCCTGCGGCCGTCGTGAGACCGCGCACGGAGAGACCCTGGCGAAGGATGGCCCCTGCGCCGAGGAAACCGATGCCGGTCACGACCTGGGCGGCGATACGGGTCGGGTCGAACGCGGTGCCGCGCGAGCGGTCGAAGATGAAATCGCCCCAGGCGTAGGCGGAGACCAGCGTGAAGAGCGCCGCGCCGACGCCGACGAGCATGTGAGTGCGAAGACCCGCCGCCCGCTCGCGCATTTCGCGCTCGAGGCCGATCGCTCCCGAGAGCGCGGCGGCCGCGAGCAGGCGGAGCGCAATGTCCCAGGCCGGGATGTCCGGAACGACCTCGATCCCGCGCGCGGTCACGCGGCGGCCGCGCTCCGCTGCAACGCGCCGATCTCGGCGATGCCCTTCGCGGCGAGGTCGACGAGCGCGTCAAGCTCGGCGCACGTGAACGGCGCGCCCTCCGCCGTCGCCTGCACCTCGACCAGCCGACCCTCTCCGGTCATGACGACGTTCATGTCGACCTCGGCGGAGGAGTCCTCGACGTAATCCAGATCGAGGCGCGGCTCGCCATCGACGATGCCGACCGAGACCGCGCCGACGAGGTCGTCCGGGGCCGGAAGGCTCTTCGCGGCGCAGGCGCGCGCGAGGGCGACCCAGGCGCCGGAGATCGCGGCCGTCCGCGTTCCGCCGTCGGCCTGGATCACGTCGCAGTCGAGCCAGACGGTCCGCTCGCCGAGCGTCTCCATCCGATACGCGACCCGGAGCGCCCGGCCGATCAGGCGCTGGATCTCGACCGTCCGGCCCTTCTGCTTTCCTTCGCTCGCCTCGCGCCGCGTGCGCTGCCCCGTCGAAGCCGGGAGCATCCCGTACTCGGCAGTCAACCAACCGCGGCCCGAGCCGGCAAGCCAGCGGGGGACGCCCTCGTCCACCGAGGCCGTGCAGAGGACCCGAGTCTTCCCGAAGGAGATGAGCGCCGAGCCGTCGGCCTGCTCGACGTAGTCGTGCTCGATCGTGAGCGGCCGGAGCTCGTCGGGTCGCCGCCCCTCGCGGCTCATGCCGCGGCGCGCTCCAGCGTCTCGAGGGCGACGCGCTCCACCTCGCGGATCGGAAGCTGGAGGAAGCGCTCGCCGAGCGCGCGAAACTCCTCCGGCGAGCCGGTCGTCAGGAAGCGGCAACCCGAACGATGTGTCGGATCGTGGGCAACGCCCTTCCGCGCGAGCGTCTCGGCCGCCTCGCGCGCCGCCTCGTCGGCCGAGAAGACGAGGGTCGTCGAGCGGCCGAAGACCCGCTCGAACACCGGGCGGATGAGCGGGTAGTGCGTGCAGCCGAGGATGACCGTATCAACCCCCGCGTCGCGGAGCGGCGCCGCATAGCCACGAACCGCCGCGTCGATCTCCGAGGTCGCAACGCCGCCGGCCTCGATCATCGGCACGAGGCTCGGGCACGCGACCGAGACGACGGTCGCTCCGGCGTCGAGCTCGCGGATCGCCCGCTCGTAGCGCCCGCTCGCGACGGTCGCCTCGGTGGCCAGGACCCCGATCCGGCGGTTCCGCGTCGCCTGGACCGCGGTGTGCGCCTCGGGCGAAAGCACGCCGATGACCGGCACGGACAGGCGCTCCTGGAGCAGCGGGAGCGCCGCGGCGGTCGCGGAGTTGCACGCGGCCACGATCAGCTTCACGCCCTCGCCTTCCAGATGGGTTCCGAGCTCGAGCGCGAAGCGCCTGATCTCGCCGGCCGAACGCGGCCCGTACGGGCACCGCGCTCCGTCGCCCAAGTAGATGAAGTCCTCGTGCGACATCGTGACCAGGCACTCGTGGAGAACGGTGAGCCCGCCGGCGCCCGAGTCGAAGATCCCGATCGGCCTCGTGTCCACGGACTGAGTCTACGAAGCCCTGCGGGCGAACCCCGCCTATGGGTTTCTGCTGCGGTCCTCCGTAGGCTAGTTCTGTGTTCGACGTCGCCGCGGACGCGTACGACCGCTTCATGGGCCGCTATTCGGCGCCGCTTGCACCACTCTTCGCCGACTTCGCAGGCATCGAGATCGGGCAGCGCGCGCTCGACGTCGGCTGCGGGCCAGGCGCGCTCACGACGGAGCTCGTCGGTCGGATCGGCTCCGACGCGGTGGCCGCGGTCGATCCTTCGGAGCCGTTCGTCGCCGCGGCCCGTGCCCGCCACCCGGGCGTCGACGTCCGGCTCGGCGCGGCTGAGAGCCTTACGTTCGCCGACGACGAGTTCGATGCGTCGCTTGCCCAGCTCGTCGTCCACTTCATGGGCGACCCGGTCGCCGGCCTTCACGAGATGGCGCGGGTCACGCGTCGCGGTGGAACGGTGGCGGCCTGCGTCTGGAACGTCTCCGAGAGCGCCAGCCCGCTCGGGCTCTTCTGGGACGCTGTCCGCGCGCAGGACGCCGGGGCGCCGGGCGAATCACACCTCGCGGGCACGGGCCCGGGCGAGCTCCTGCGCCTGTTCTCCGACGCGGGGATCGGCGAGCCGAAGGAGACAACTCTCGCGGTCAGCGTCGAGCACCCGAGCTTCGACGAATGGTGGGCACCTTTCGAGCTCGGCGTCGGCCCGGCGGGCGCGTACGTCACGAAGCTCGACGCGGACCGCCGCGTGGGCCTGCGTCGGCTCGCCCGCGAGCGCTTTCCCATGGACGGCGTGCTCACCGCGCGCGCCTGGACCGTCCGCGGGCGTCCCTGACCGTTCGGGACACGGCTAGCGTACGGCGCGTGCTCGAGCTCGATCATGCCGACGGCGCCTTCGAGGCGCTCGAGGACCACCTACGCGAGGACGGCTTCTTCGGAGGCGCTGCCAGCGACGTGGTCGCCGACGTCTTCCTCGGGTACGGACTCTCGCGGACGCTGCGGCGGACGGCCGCCGCCGAGCCGCCCGAGCCGTGCCGGCTGCCGCTCCTCGCCTGCCGCATCCGGCCGGTTGGCGAGCCGAAGCGGGCGACCGGGGCGTTTCGAGTCGGCGCATGGCAGGCGACGTGGTCGGAGGACGACTACGCCCGCGCCGTCGAGTCGGTGCGTGCCGCGATCGCACGGGGCGACGTTTACCAGGTCAATCTCGTCCAGCATCTTTCGGCGCCCTTCCGCGGCGACGCGACCGGCCTGGCGACGGCGCTCGCGCCGCTCCGGCCACTCGTGCCTCGGCCGTTCGCCGGAGACGGGTGGACGATCGTCTCGGCCTCCCCCGAGCTCTTCCTCGCCCGCCGCGGCGACCGCGTCTGGACGAAGCCGATCAAGGGAACGCGGCCGCTCGAGGCCGAGGACAAGCTTGCCGAGTCCGAGAAGGACGCGGCCGAGCACACGATGATCGTCGACCTCGAGCGGAACGACCTCTCCCGCGTCTCGGTGCCAGGCACCGTGCGCTGGCCTGAGCTCCGCGCAGAGCATCAACTCGCGGGAGTCTCGCACCTCGTCTCGACCGTCGAGGGCCGACTGCGGCCCGAGGTCGGGCTCGCGGAGCTCCTCGCGGCGCTCTTCCCGGGCGGCTCCGTGACCGGCGCGCCGAAGATCTCCGCGGTCGACCACGTCGCGGCGCTCGAGCCGGTCGGGCGCGGCGCCGCGATGGGGGCGCTCGGGACGATCCAGCCCAATGGCAACCTCGAGCTCGCGCTCACGATCCGTACCTTCGCGGTCGTCGACGGGCACATCCACCTCTGGGTCGGCGGCGGCGTCGTCTGGGACTCCGACCCGACCGCCGAGGTCGAGGAGTCGTGGGTGAAGGCTAGGCCGCTCCTCGCGGCGATCGGCGCTCCGCTCCCCGAGCCGGCGGTCGTATGACCCTCCTCGCGGTCGCCGTCGACGGGCGCGGCGCCGTCGGGCCCGACGAGCCCGTCCTCCACGCAGACGACGAGGCGCTCATCCGCGGTCGGGGCGCATTCGAGACGACACGCGTCTACGGTGGCCGGCCGTTTCGCCTCGATGCCCACCTCGATCGCCTCGCGGGGTCGGCCGCGCGTATCGGGCTCCCCACGGTCGATCGTGACGCCATGGAGGCCCTGGCCGGCGACGCCCTCGCCGCGGCCGATGCCCCCGACGCCGTGCTGCGGCTCTACTGGACGCCGGGCAGGGAAGGAAGCCGCGAGCCGACCGGACTCGCCCTCGTCAGCTCGCTGCCTCCGGGGCTCGACGAGCGGCGCGAGCGGGGCATTGGGCTGGCCGCGCTCCCGATCGGCGTCCACGCGGATCTTCGCGCCGTGGCGCCCTGGCTCCTGGGGGGCGTGAAGTCGACGAGCTACGCGGTGAACATGGCCGCCGAGGCCGAGGCACGCCGGCGCGGCGCGGACGATGCCGTGTTCCTCGCGTCCGGGGACATCGTCCTCGAGGGGCCGGTCACGAACATCTGGTGGCGGCGCGAGCGCGTGCTCTTCACGCCCGCCCTCGAGCTCGGGATCCTCGCGGGCGTGACGCGCGCGACGCTCGTCGAGGAGGCGACCCGGGTCGAATACGAGGTACGCGAGGGGGCGTTCCCGCTTTCGCACCTCGCCGACGCCGAGGAGGCCTTCTCTTCGTCGTCCGTCCGCGAGGTCGTCCCGGCCGTCCGGCTCGACGGGCGGCCCGTCGGGGACGGGACACCCGGCCCTGCCGCGGGCGAGCTCCAGGCTGCGCTGCGGGTGCGGGCGGGCGTGGCGTAAGCTCGGCGCGTGCGGGTGCTTTCGATCATCCACGGAACGGACGCGCATGCGGGGACGTTCGGCGAGACCGTCCGGGAGGCAGGGCACGAGCTCCACCAGGTGAGCTACGCGCTCGACCAGCCTCCGACCGGGCGCCCTCGGGAGTACGACGCCGCGATGGTCTTCGGCGGATCGATGAACGCGCACGAAGAGGATGAGCACCCGTGGCTCCGGCCCGAGAAGGATGCGATCCTCGAGCTGCTCGACGCCGGGACACCGCTCGTCGGAGTGTGTCTCGGCAGCCAGCTGATCGCCGAGCTCGCGGGCGGCGCCGTCCGGCGCGCGACGGAGCCCGAGATCGGCTGGCACGACGTCGATCTGACGGCTAAGGCCGCGGACGACCCCGTCTTCGGGACCCTTCCCGAGCGGTTTCCCGCCTACCAGTGGCACAGCTACGAGGCGACGCTCCCGGGCGGGGCCGTCGAGCTCGCCCGAAGCCCGATCTGCGTGCAGGGCTATCGGCTCGGCGACCGCATCTGGGGCATGCAGTTCCACGCCGAGGTGACGCGGCAGATCGTCGAGACCTGGATCGCGAGCTACCAGACCGATCCCGCCGCGGTCGAGCGTGGCTTCGACCCGGAGGCGGCCAGAGCCGAGCTCGCAGAGCGGATCGACGAGTGGAACCGGCTGGGCCGCGGGATCGCGCAGGCGTTCCTCGTCGCCGCGGCCGCTCGTGCGGGGACGCCCGCAGCGCGCGCCACCGCGTGAGCGTCCGCTACCGCTGCCTCTCCCAGGAGGACGTGGTCGCGGCGGGCGGCCTCGACATGGGCGCCTGCCTCGACGTCATCGCCGAGACGCTGGTCCTCCACCACCGCGGCGAGACGATCGCGCCCATGAAGGCGGTCGTCCACTGGAGCGACGAGCTCGACACCGACGAGACGCTCGGCCGGATCATGGCGATGCCGGCCTACGTGGGCGGGGACACGCGGATGGCAGGGCTGAAGTGGATCCCGAGCGTGCCCTCGAACGCGGCCCACGGCCTGCCGCGCGGGATCGGGATGATCCTGCTCTCGGACCCCGATACCGGCCTCCCTCGCGCCGTCATGGACGGCACAGTCGTCTCGGCGATGCGGACCGGCGCGGTCTCGGGGCTCGCGGCGCGGGCCCTCGCGCGCGACGGAGCCGCGGTCCTCGGCCTCCTCGGCGCCGGCGTCCAGGCTCGGACACAGCTCCTCGCGCTCGAGCGGACGCTCCGCGGCCTCGAGGAAGTCCGCATCTTCGACCCCGTACGCGAGAACGCCGAGGCACTCGCCGGCGACGGCCGGACCGACGGGCCCTCGCGGGTCGTCGTCGGGAGCGCCGAGGAGGCGGTGCGAGGCTGCGACGTTGTCGTGCCGGCGACGATGGCGCCCGCGCCGTTTCTCCCGGCCCAGTGGCTCGGACGCGGGTCGCTCGCGATCTCGGTCTCGTCGCTCGACTTCGAGGTCGACGTTGCCGCGGCCGCCGACCTGCTCGTCGCCGACGACGTCGAGCACGAGACGGGCCATGCAGGACGGCTCTTCGCACGCGCGGAGGCGGAGGGCGTGCTCGAGCGGTCGTCGGTGGTCGAGCTCGGTGCGATCCTCGCGGGCGACCATCCCGGGCGAACGCGGGAGGACGAGCTCGTCGTCGTCAGCCCGGTCGGGCTCGGCATCGAGGACGTCGCGTGGGCGAGCTGGGTCTGGCGGTGCGCCGAGGAGCGCGGCCTCGGCTCCGAGCAGACGCTCTGGGACGAGCCGGTCTGGCGCTAGTCAGCGAACTACGGGCCCTGAGTCAGGTAGGCGGCGTGGATGCCGCCGTCGACGACGAGCGAGGCCCCGGTCATGTACGACGAAAGGTCGCTCGCGAGAAACAGGGCGGCCTTCGCGATGTCGTCGGGCTCGGCGAAGCGGTTGAGCGGAATGTGGTTCAGGCGGTTCTTCCGCCGCGCCTCGTCGCGGAGCATCGGCTCGAGGAGGGGTGTCCGTACGGGGCCGGGACAGAGGGCGTTCGCGCGAATCCCCTGGCGCGCGTACTGCACGGCGATCTCGCGCGTCATCGAGAGCACGCCGCCCTTTGACGCCGTGTACGCGATCTGCGGGGTCGCGGCGCCCAAGAGCGCCACGAACGAGGCCACGTTGATGATCGTCCCCCCGCCCGCGTCGCGCAGCCGCGGGATCGCGTGACGGCAGCAGAGCCAGACACCCTTCAGGTTGATGTCGATCGTCCTGCCCCAGACGTCGAGGGACGTGTCCTCGGGGCCCAGGTCGTCGGGATGCATGATCCCAGCGTTCTGGTAGCTCACGTCGAGGCGGCCGAAGCGCTCGATGGCTTGCTCGAACAGCCGGCGCACGGAGTCGTCGTCGGAGACGTCGCCCGCGAAGAAGGCGGCTTCGCCGCCGGCCTGCGCGGCGAGCGCGACCGTCTCCTCCCCGCTCGCCTCGTCGACGTCGTTGACCGCGACGCACCCGCCCTCGCGCCCGAAGAGGATCGCCGCTGCACGCCCGAGGCCGCCGCCCGAGCCCGTGATGAGGCAGACCTTGCCGTCGAGGAGGCCCATTGGCGGCGCCTACCCTAGACGGTTGTTCGGGAACTGTGGCGTCGTCGAGGGGGCCGTGACCGAGCCTGACGCGTCACGGGCGCCATCCCGGTGACACCGTTCGCGACCGATTTCCGATCACGCTTCGAAACCGCGGCGCGACCACTCGTGCCACGAGCCCGGATAGTTCGACGCGTCGACACCCGCGAGGCGGAGACGGGCGGCCGCGATCTCGGAACGCTGGCCGGAGTGGCAGTAGGCGACGATCTCGGCCACCGGGTCGATGGCGCGCTCGCGCAGCAGCGCGACCGGATCGGGAGCCGCCATGAGCTCGTCGAGCTCGAGGTGGACCGCCCCCGGGATGTGGCCCTGAACCGGATCACACGGGTACCCGACCGTCCCGTCGAACTCGCCGCGGGTTCGCACGTCGAGGACGAGGACCGTTCCGTCGGCCAGGCGCCGCTCGAGCTCCGCGGCCGTCACGCTTCGGCCCTCGGGAAGGGGGCCCCGGGTCACAACGCATCCTCCACAAACGCGGCGACGGCCGCCGTGAACGCCTCCGGCCGCTCGAACGGCGCCAGGTGCCCCGCCTGCGGGATCGCCCGGAGCCGCGCGCCTGGAATCCCGTTCGCAAGAGCGGCGGCCTCGGCGAGCGGCACGATCGCGTCGTCCTCGCCGTTCACAACGAGAGCCGGCACGGAGATCGTTCCGAGCGTCGAGGTCGAGTCCAGCCGGTCGCGGATCGCCTCGACGGTCGCGACGAGCGCCTCGGGCTCCCGGCTCGCGGCGATCGCGCGCGCACGCTCCCGCACCTCGCGCGACGCGGTCGGCGACAACACCCGATCCTCGAGCTCGCGCCACACCGCCTCGGACCCGCCGGAGCGGATCGTCGCGATCGTCCGCTCGCGTCCCGCCCTGCCCTCGTCGCTCTCCGCCTCTGCACGTGTGTCGCACAGAACGAGCGCCGTCGAGCGGTCCGGCGCGCGGCGCCACAGCTCGAACGTGAGGTAGCCGCCGACCGAGACCCCGACCGGGACGAAGGACCCGTCGATCGTGCGGAGCACGTCCTCGGCCCACGAGCCGAGATCCCTGCGACCGGGCGAGACCGGGAGCGTCGGCGCGACCGTGCGCACGCCACGGGCGCCCAACGACGGCCCGACCTCGTCCCACATGCGGGCGTCAAGCGGGAACGCGTGCAGGAGGAGGAGCGTCGGCCCGCTCACCGCGGAGACGGTAGAGGACGATCGCGGCGAGCGCGCCCCCGAGGACGAGAACGCCCAGCCAGGCGCCGTTCAGGGTCGGCTCCGTAACGGACGGCATCCGCGCGCCCGCCCAGCCGCGCTTCACGACCTGCTCCAGCCACGCGTCGTTGGCGGCGTTCGCGAGCCCGTACACGACCATCACGCTCAGATAGCCGGCCAGCCAGCTGCGGCGCGACGACGGGCGAAGCTGGGGTACGACACGCGAGAGAACGAGCGCCGTGGCGGCGAGGAGCGACCCGTAGAGGCCGTGGTGCAGCCCGTGGTGGACGGCGGCGAGGTCAGGGTGCCCGGCCTCAGGGATGATCTTCGAGCCGAGGTACGGGGCGTTGACGTAAAACCCGAGCAGCGCGCCAATCCACGGCAGCGAGACGGCCAGGAGCACTGCGCCGAGCATGAGGCGGACCGGGTCGATCGGCACGCGCCCGCGAGCCTGCCCGAGCCCTCCGCGCCGGTAGGCCGCCGCGAGAAGGACGACGGCGAGCCCCACGCCGACCGCGGGCACCGCGTTGATCCAGCGCGCGTCGAGATCGTCCGACCGGACGACGCCCGGGAGCGCGATCACCGCCGAGAGGGCGATCGCGACGCCGCCAATCCACCGCCAACGGGCCTCGGGCAGGCGCTCGAGCGCGACGAGAACGAGCGCGACCGCGACGAGCGCGATCGGGAAGTTCAGGTGAACGAGGGCGCGCGAGAAACCGCCCGCGATTCCCGACTGCGAGACGTTCCAGAGCTCCGAGACGGGAAGACGCGCGTACGTGACCACGGTGGCCAGGACGGTGAGGGCCCAGATGGCGGCGACGGCAAACGGCTCGCGGAGGCTCGGCCGCTCGCCGCACGCGATCATGCGACCGCGAGCAGGTCTATCTCGGCGCGCACGGCCGGTCGCTCGGCGAGGCGGTCACGCCACGCGACGAGCGCCGGGAACGAGGAGAGGTCGACGCCGAGCCGCGTCTCGGCCCGCAGGATCCACGGGAGGTAGCCGATGTCGGCGAGGCCGTACGCCGCACCGGAGAGAAACGGCTGCTCCTCGAGGTCGGCGTCGAGCGCAGCCAGCCGAGCCTCGAACGGCGCCGCGTCCGCACGCGCGCGCATGAGGTCGTAGTACGGGGCCGAGAGGTCGTCGAAGCGGTCCAGGCGAAGGCGGACGAGCGCACGTTCTGCGGGATCCTGCGGAAGGAGCGGAGGCTCGGGGAACCGCTCGTCCAGGTACTCCATGATCACGCGCGACTCCGGCAGGACGAGGCCGTCGTCCTCCTCGAGGACGGGAACTCGCCCGGTCGGGTTCTTCGCGAAGATCCACGCAGGCCGGTCGTCGAGGTCGACCTCGACCGGCTCGTACACAACGCCCTTTTCGGCGAGCTCGATCCGCACGCGGGCGCAGTACGGGCATCTCGCGGCGTCGAAGAGCGTCAGCACCTCTGCGATGCTAGCGCGCCTGATGGGGTTCAGAAGCGCACCCGAGCGACCGCCCGCCGTCGCCGCGGAGGCGATGGTCGCCACGAGCCAGCCGCTCGCCACGCGGGCCGGCCTGCGCGCGCTCGAGCGGGGCGGGAACGCGGTCGATGCCGCGCTCGCGGCGGCCGCGATGCTCTGTGTGGCGGAGCCGATGTCCACGGGCATCGGCGGCGACGCGTTCGCGATCGTGTGGGCCGGCGGGGAGCCGCACGGGCTGGACGCCGCTGGTCCCGCACCCACGGCGGCCGAGCCGACGGAGGCCGTCGAAGAGCGGGGCCCGCGCTCGGTCACCGTGCCCGGTGCGGTCGGAGGGTGGGCGGCGCTCGCGGAGCGCTTCGGCCGTCTCGGGCTCGGCGACTGCCTCACGGACGCGATCAACGCCGCGGAGCGAGGCGTCGCCGCGAGCGCGCGCGTCTCCGAGGCGTGGCGCACGCACGGCGGTCCGCCCGAGCTCGGGGCCGCACCCGGTCTCGGCGTGCGGTTCACCCTCCCGGCCCTGGCCACCACGCTCCGGCGCATCGCGAGCGGCGGGCCGGATGCGTTCTACCGGGGCTACGTCGCGAGCGCGATCGCTCAGTGCTCATGGCTCACCGAGGAGGATCTCGCCGCCTACGCTCCGCGCGAGGTCGAGCCGCTCGAGATCGACTACCGCGGGACGACCGTCTACGAGCTTCCGCCCCCGACCCAGGGCGTCGCGGCGCTCGAGGGACTCGGGCTGCTGGCGCTCGGCAAACCCACCCTGCCCGCCCAGGTCGAGTGCGTCGCGCTCGCGCTCGAGGACGCCTTCGAGCGGGTCCGCGACGGTGCCGACGTGACCGACCTCATCGAGCCGGGCCGCCTGGCGAGGAGACGGGGCGAGCGGCCGCACGGCGTTCACGACCCCGCCGCCGGCACCGTCTACCTCTGTGCAGTCGACGGCGAGGGAACGGCCGTCTCGCTGATCCAGAGCCTCTACGAATCGTTCGGCTCACACGTCGTCGCGCCGGGCACGGGCATCGTCCTCCAGAACCGCGGCGCCTGTTTCGCGGTCGGAGGACGCGTCGAGCCTGGGCGGCGTCCGTACCACACCATCGTCCCGGCCCTGCTCGCCCGGGGGGGCGACGTGCTCGGCCCCTTCGGCGTCATGGGCGGGTTCCTCCAGGCACAGGCGCACGTGCAACTCGTGTCGGCGCTCGTCGACGTCGGCCACGATCCACAGGCCGCTCTCGACCGCCCGCGCTTCCGCGTCGAGGGTGACACGGTGCGGCTCGAGGAAGGGCTCTGGAGCCGCGAGGCGGAGCTCGCATCGACCGGCCTCCGCCCCGTTCGGAGCAGCGACCGGGGCGAGTTCGGCGGTGGCCAGGCGATCCTCCGCTCCGGCGACGCCTGGCTCGGCGGCTCGGATGCCCGCAAGGACGGCTACGCGGCCGGCTTCTGAGTCGTGACAGGATGCGGCCGTGAACCAGCGGGTGACCGTCATCACGCTCGGCGTTCGCGATCTCGCGCGGGCCAGGCGGTTCTACGAAGCCCTCGGCTGGAAGACGGGCGCTGCGCCGGAGGACGACGTCGTGTTCTTCCAGGCGGGCGGCATGGTCGTCTCGCTCTGGAGCCGCGAGAGGCTCGCCGAGGACAGCGTCGTCGCCGACGCGGGCGGCTGGGGCGGCATCACGCTCGCCAACAACGTCCGCTCGCCCGAGGAGGTCGACGCCGTCCTCGCCGAGGTCGAACCGGCGGGCGGAACGGTGGCGCGACCCGGGGCTCCGACCTTCTGGGGCGGATACTCGGGCGTCTTCCACGACCCCGACGGCCATCCCTGGGAGGTCGCGCACAACCCGCACTGGGCGCTCGCGGACGACGGCTCGGTCGTCCTGAATCCTGACGAAGGAAGCTAGCGCTCGACTGCGATTGCGCCCTGCGCGCCGAGCGCATCCCGGAAGGACATCTCGGCAGCAGGAACGCCGAAGAGCCGGGCGATGCCGGCCAAAAGCTCGCGGGTGGGCGGCAGCGCCTCGGGCAAGTCGGCCGTCTGCGCGACGCGCCGGACCTCGTCCGCGTCCGCGCCCGTCATCCGCGACATGAGGCGCGGGTTCGCACCGAGCGCGATCACCTCGCCCGGCGGAAGCTCGCCGTAGTACTCGGGCACCGAGAGGTACTCGTCGACCACGCGCCCGCGCTCGAGCGCCACGTACCGCACGACCCGACCCTCCTCTGCGCCCACCGCGATCACGAACGCACCCATGCGATCCGAGATTTCGCGCGCGAGCCGCCGTAGAAGCTCCGGCTCGCGCTCGGTGAGCTCGTCGAACACGGCGATCCACCCCTCGGCAGGCGGCAGGACGACGCTTCCCTCCGAATGTCCGAGCCGCGGCACGAACGTCTGGACCGCGCGGACGACCGCGTCGAGGTCGTCGCTCTGGACGTGGACCGATCCCAACGAGGGCTCCTTCGCCGGGCCCATCCGGCCCTCGAGGGCCGCGAGCGAGATCGAGAGCGTCCGTGCGAGCTCGGCGAAGCCGGCGCGGATCCACGCCTCGCCGGCCTCGTGCGTCGTCTCGACGACGATCTCGCTCTCGCCCGCGGCACGGGCCTCTTCGGCCAGCTCGCGCAGGACCTCCTCGGTCGGAATCGTCTCTCGACGCGACCAGTGGCTCACGGCTCGATCACCCGCATTCCGGTCAGAAGGTAGTGGGCGGCGAGGTTGCGGTGCGGCGAGAAGCGCACTCCGGCCGCTCGGGTCTCCTCGACGCTCGGGTCGCGTCCGCCGAACAGGAAGCGCCCCACCGCCTTGCGCAGGCCGAGGTCGCCCGCCGGCCAGGCATCCGGTCGCGCGAGGCAGCGGGCGAAGAACCAGTCGGCCGTCCACTCGCCGATGCCGGGGAGCGCGGTGAGGCTCGCCTTCACCTCGTCGTCCGGAAGAGCGGCAAGCGCGCCGAGATCGAGGTCGCTCCGCGCGAGTCCCTCGATGTAGAGGGACTTCCGCCGCGAGAAGCCGAGCGCGAGGAGCTCCTCGGGCTCGACCGACGCGACGCGCTCGCGAGACGGGAACTCCCAGGCGAGGCCGACGCGGCGACCGAAGCGCTCCACGAAGCGCCTCCGGATCGCGAGCGCAGCCTGGAGCGAGACCTGCTGGGACGTGATCGCCCCGACGAGCGCCTCCCACGGATCCGACACGATCGGCGGGCGGAAGCCCACGAGCGCTCCGACGATCGGGGCGAGATCGGAATCGTGGGCCGCGAGCGCCCGGAACCCCTCGAGATCGAACGCGGCTCCGAGGAACGCGGGCACGTCCGCGGCCGGGCCCTCGTCGCCGGGCTCGACGCGGACGCCATGCGGAGCCGCCTCGAGGCGCAGCTCGACGCCCCGGAAGACGCGGTGCAGCCCGCCTTCGTGCCAGAGCGCGGCCGGATCGGGGCCGAACGTCCGGTAGCGCTCGAGCGAGAGATCGAAGCTGTACGGCGCGGGCAGCCCGACGATCACGCTGACGCGAGCCAGCCGAGAACGCGCTCGACGTCCTCCTCGCCGCTGCGATGGTTCAGAACGCACATCCGCAGCGCGTAGCGTCCGGCGATCCGGGTGGAGGACACCAGGCCCTCGCCCGAGTGACGGAGCGCACTCACGAGCTCGACGTTCGCGGCCTCCTCGGCGAGTTCGTCGAGGCCGTCGTACCGCCGCCGGAAGCACACGACCCCGAGCTTCGCGCCCGAGAGCAGCTCGAGGTTCGGCGTCGCCTCGACCACGGCCTCGGCGTGGCGGGCGACGTCGAGCGACCGGTCGATCGCGGCTCGGAAGGCACCGACGCCGAAGAACTCGAGCGACAGCCAGAGCTTCAGGGCGCGCGCCGAGCGCGTCAGCTGGATCCCACGGTCGGCGAAGTTGACCTCGCGGCCGCCGACGACCGTGTCCTGCAGGTAGTCCGGCATGATGTTGAACGCCTCCCCGAGCCGGGTTCCCTCGCGCACGAGGAGACAGCCGGCCTCGTACGGCTGGTAGAGCCACTTGTGGGGGTCGAGGGTCGCCGAGTCGGCGCGCTCGATGCCGGCGAGGGCCTCCCGTCCGCGCTCGGTCAGGACGGTGAACCCCCCGTAGGCGCCGTCGACGTGGAACCAGACGTTCGTGTCGCGACAGACCTCTGCCATCGCGTC
>Ga0126313_10000304_pt1 | contig 22738 bp, 23 predicted proteins | sample Plot105A_FD_89954 | JGI IMG/M metagenome (GOLD analysis project Ga0126313, IMG submission 89954) | Serpentine soil microbial communities from UC McLaughlin Reserve, CA, USA - Plot105A | ecosystem: Environmental > Terrestrial > Soil > Grasslands | place: USA: UC McLaughlin Reserve, Lake County...
CGCCGGCAGGGACGGGTAGATACCGGCCCCGATCGCCCCGATCGAGCCGAGCGCGAAGTCGAAGAGCACCCACTCGAGCGTCGTGCGGGCGAGGATCCCGAACGCGTCGCCCTTCCCGATCCCGAGCGCAAGCAATCCGCTCGCGAGCTCGTCGACCGCGCGGCGAGCTTCCTCCCAGGAGACCTCGCGCCACTCACTGTCCGTCTCGATCAGGTATGCGGTTCCCGTCCGGGACTCGGCTCTGCGCCAAAGATTGGCGATCGTTCGTGTACCGGTCGCCCGCTCGACCTCGATCGCCATCGGCATATCCTAGTTCGGAGGATTAGCCCCATGAGGGGCGAAAGATGGCGGTCCCTCTAGACTTGGAGACCTCGATGCGGACAATCTGGAACGGCTCGATCAACTTTGGCCTGGTGAACATCCCGGTCGGGCTCGCGCTCGCCACGAAGCCGGCGGCGAGACAGTCCGACGTCAGCTTCCGCACGCTGCACCGCGAGTGCGGCACGCCGATCAAGCAAAAGCGGTGGTGTCCGCTGCACGACCGCGAGGTCTCCGCGGACGAGCTGGTCAAGGGCTGGGAGGTCGCGAAGGGCGAGTTCGTCTTCGTCGAGGACGAAGACCTCGAGGCGATCACGGTGCAGGACGACTCGCGGGCGATCGAGATCCAGCGCTTCGTGCCGCTCGACGAGGTCGACCCGATCTTCTTCGACCGCACGTACTATCTCGCGCCTGCCCCGGCGGCGGCGCAGCGGCGCCCCTACGTCCTCTTACTGCGCGCCATGCAAGAGACCGGCATGGGCGGCCTCGGCCGCTTCGTCCTTCGCGGCCAGGAGCATTTCTCCCTGATCCGTCCGTATGACAACGCGCTGGCGCTCGAGACGCTCTTCGTCGCCGAGGACGTCCGCTCGGCGGCCGAGATCGAGGAGGCCGTCGGCGACACCGAGGTCAAGGAGGCCGAGATGGAGCTCGCCCGCCAGGTGATCGACAGCCTGGCCGGAGACTTCGAGCCCACGGAGCTCGTGAGCGAGTACCGGCGCGACCTGCGCTCGATGCTCGAGGCCAAGCTCGCGGGCGAGGAGATCAAGCGGCCCGAGCCGGAGCCGGAAGAGGCGCCGGTGATCGACCTGATGGAAGCCCTGCGCCAGAGCGTCTCCGAGGCACAGAAGAAGCCCGCCGCGAAGGCGAAGAGCAGTCGCTCGGGCGGGACGCGCAAGCGCGCCGCCGCCGCAAAGAAGTAGTTCTTACGCCGCGAATACCGTCAAGACGACGTTTCCCGTCTTCTGCCCCGTCTCGACGTACCTGGTCGCCTCGACCACCTGCTCCAGCGGGTAGGAGCGGTCGACGACCGCCCGATACCGCCCCGCCTCGATGAGCTCCCTGAGGAGGAGGACGTCCTTCTTCGTGTAGTTAGGTGTCGGGAGCGTCACCCTCTTGTCTCCGATCCGCCGAGTCGCGAAGGCCAGTATCGGGACGTGCCACAGGAACCCGAGGTCGGTTTCAATGTAGATCCCACCCGGTTTCACCGAGCGCCTGCACCGCCTGAACGAGTGCTTGCCGACCGCGTCGAAGACGACGTCGTACGTCGTGCCGTTCTCGGTGAAGTCTTCCTGCGTGTAGTCGATCACCCTGTCGGCTCCGAGCGACCTCACTAGCTCGAGGTTCTTGGTGTTGCAGACGGCGGTGACGTCTGCCTCGAAGTACTTGGCCAGCTGCACCGCCGCGGTTCCGATCGATCCAGAGGCGCCGTAGATGAGAATGCTCCGCCCTTCGCGAAGGTCTGCCTTGCTCAGGCACGTCAGTGCCAGGATCGCTCCGTCGCAGACTGTCGCAGCCTCTTCGAAGCTCATACCGGTCGGCATCTGCGCCAGCGGGCGATCCTCCGGCATGCAGACAAACTCCGCGTGTGCGCCGAAGTAGTTGATGCCGAAGACGCGGTCGCCGACCTCGAACTCGGTCACAGCTTTACCGACTGCCTCGACCTCTCCGGCCAGCTCGCTGCCCAGGATCCTCCGCTTCGGCCGGCGCAGGCCGGTGAAGTAGCGGGTTATGAACGGCTTCGCGCTCCGCCAGCCGCAGTCCGACCGGTTGACCGTTGTGGCGTGGACCTTGACGAGGACCTCATCGTCTTTCGGGACGGGCCGCTCCACTTCTTCGAGTCGCAGAACCTCCGGAGGCCCGTACCTGTCGTGGACAACTGCTCTCATCGAAGTACCGGCCGGCGAGCGATTCCCGCCGAGCCACCGGACCCTCGCCTCAGATAAGTCGGGAGACCGTCAGCGAGGCGGAGCGGCAGGTGCACCTGTCGCCTGGAGCTGCGCTGCGAAGAGGGTCTTGTCGATTTTCCCGTGGTAGATCGGCACACCCTCTTGGAGACAAAGCCGGATCACCTGCTCGCGATCCAGGTTCAGCTCCTTCGACAGCTCCTCGGGCGTCAGGTGGTTCGGCATGCCGTCTCTCCTCTCGCTATCAGGATGTTGGGGACAGGATTAATCCTGTCCCCATGAACATTTCAAACGGTCCGCAAAAAAGCCCGCCGCCGCAAGGCGTCACGGGCTCGAAAGCTCGCTTGTCGGCTGGGCGGCTCATCACTCGCTCAGCTCCCTGGTCGACACACTCAGATCTTACACAGGGTTAGGGAGGTCGAGAAACTCCCACTCGAGGTCGAAACGCTCGGCCAGCCGCTCGGCCAGCGCCTTGATCCCGAACGTCTCCGTGGCATAGTGCCCGCCGGCGAGGAAGTGGCTGCCGAGCTCCCGGGCGGCGTGCAGCGTCGGCTCGGCCGGTTCGCCCGTGACGAAGGCGTCGTAGCCGAGCGCGGCGATCTGAGGGAACAGCCTCGCCGCGCCGCCGGTGATGACGGCGACGGGGCCGACCCGCTCGGGCCCTCCGTCGAAGACCCGCGGCTCCTGTCCCGTCGCCTGCTGGAGGCGGCCGGCGAGTTCATCAATGGTGACTTCGGGATCGAGTCGCCCTCCGAACCCCCATTCGAGCACCCGCTCGGGCGACTCGATGCCGAGCTCATGCGCGAGCAGCGCGTTGTTGCCGATCTCCGGGTGCGCATCGAGCGCCAGGTGGTAGGCCGCCAACGTCACGTCCCCGGCGAAGAGCGCCTGAAGCCGTCCCTTCAGCTGGCGATCGACGACGCGGGGGTCGTTCTCCCAGAAGAGCCCGTGGTGGACGACCAGCAGCTCAGCGCCGGTCTGGGCCGCGCGCTCGAACAACTCGCGTGAGCTGGAAACGCCCGCCGCGATCTTCGTCACGTCGTCGGCGCCGACGACCTGTAGGCCCATCGGCCCGTAGTCGTCGAAGCTGTCGAGGTCGAGCAGCTCGCGTGCGAAGTCCAAGATGTCGTCGCGCCGAGCCACGTCCACAAATCTAGTTCGCGGGACGATCGGTTTCTGGAGCGTTTCTGGGGGTTAGCGGCCGGAGGGCACAGTGCTGTAGCACGGGCCGGAGAGCCGCGGGCCGCCAGAGACGCTAGGCGGCGGCGGAGCCGGGCTTCGCCCGGCGGGAGCCGCCGCCGCCCAGAATCCGATCGGGGTGCCCAGATTTGAACTGGGGACCTCTCCGACCCGAACGGAGCGCGCTACCAGGCTGCGCCACACCCCGAGAACGCCATAAGGCTAGCGACCGCGGCGTCATGCCGCCGCGGTCACTTTTGGTCGGCGCCGCCGAGTCGGCGCCTTAGTAGCCGAGGTTTCGATGGACAATTGCCGTGCAGAGATCCTCGACGTAGTCCAGGCCCGCTTCCGTCGCGATCCGGCGCGCCTCCGGCGAGCGCAAGCCGAGCTGTAGCCACAATGCCTTCGCGCCGGCGTCGACCGCTTCGCGCGCGTGCCCCGGCAACGCCTCCTTGCGCCGGAAGACGTCGACCACGTCGATCGGCTCGTCGATCTCTGCGAGCGATGCAATACAGGGCACCCCGAGCACCCGGCCGCCGTCCAGCGGTCGCACGGGGATCACGCGGTAGCCCTGGGCGAGCAGGTAGCGCATGACGCTGTGGCTCGGCCGCGTCGGGTTCGGCGACGCGCCGACGAGCGCGATCGTCTTCGCTTCCTTCAGGATCTGCTCGGGGGATCTCACGGCCCGGGGCTATCCTGCCAGTCGATGTCCGGCACGCTGCGCGTCGCCTGCGTCCAGCTCACGAGCCGGTCGGACAAGGCGGCGAATCTCGAGAAGGCCGAAGCACTGGTCGCCAGGGCCGCGGCGACGGGAGCCGACGTCGTCGTCCTCCCCGAGAAGTGGAACGCGATCGGCGATCAAGAGGCGCTCCAGGCAGCGGCCGAGGTGCTGGAGAGCGGTGAATCGGTCGAAGCGATGGCCCGCTGGGCGCGGTCGCACGGGATTACGCTCGTCGGCGGCTCGATCACCGAACGCCGGGAAGGCCGCGAGAAGCTGTCCAACACGAGCATCGTGTACGACTCCGAGGGGTCGATCGCAGGCGTGTACCGCAAGATCCACATGTTCGACGTCGAGGTCGGCGGCCAGGTCTACCGCGAGTCGGACGCGGAGGAGCCGGGCGAGGAGCCGGTAATGGTCGACGTGGAGGGTTGGCCGACCGGGCTGACCGTCTGCTACGACGTTCGCTTCCCGGAGCTCTACCGCATCCTCGCGCTCCAGGGCGCCGAGTTGGTGACGGTGCCGGCACATTTCACGCTCTACACCGGCAAGGATCACTGGGAGCTTCTGCTCAGAGCCCGGGCGGTCGAGAACCAGTACTACGTAGCCGCTGCGGCCCAGATCGGCGAGACGCGCCCGGGCCGACGCAGCTACGGCCGGTCGCTGATCGCCGATCCGTGGGGGATCGTCGTCGCGATGGCGCCCGACGAGGAGACGGTAATCGCCGCCGAGCTCGACCGGCGGCGGCTCGAGGAGGTGCGCTCGAAGCTTCCCTCGCTGGCGTCTCGGCAGCCCCATGCGTACCGCTGGCCGGCTCCCACCGCGTAGGCGCATGGACATCCAGGCGGTCCTCTTCGACCTCGACTTCACGCTGGCGAAGCCCGGTCCCGATCTCGGGCCGGAGGGCTATCAGCGCCTCGGTCGCCGTTTCGGGCTCGAGCTCGACCCGTCGCTCTACAAGGAAGCCCGCGCGAAAGCGGTCGAAGGGCTGAGGAAGCATCCGGACTTCCGTCATGACGAAGAGATCTGGATCGCCTTCACAGAGCGGATCATTCGAGGGATGGGCGGTGACTCGGACCGAGCCTACGAGTGCGCCGTCGAGATGACGCGGGCGTGGGAGCACGCCCGCAATTTCGATCTCTTCGACGACGTGCCTCCGGTCCTGGCGGAGCTCCGGCGCCAGGGGCTCAAGCTCGGGATCGTCTCGAATACCGGTCGGGACGTCCACGAGTTCCTCGAGCATCACAACCTCGAAGTCGACGCGGCGCTCTCGTCGCGGGTCCACGGGAAGGTCAAGCCGCACCCGACGATCTTCCAGGCGGTTCTCGACAGCCTCGGCGTCGAGGCTTGGCGGTCGGCGATGGTCGGCGACTCGCCGGAGGACGACCTCGAGGGCGCACGGGCGCTCGGGATGCGGGCGTTCCTCGTCGACCGCGAGGGGGTCTACCCGGATGCGCCCGACCGCCTGCCGGACCTCATGGCCCTCCCGGCGGCGTTGGGGCTTTCCGGCTAGCGTCGAGGAGGGCCCCAAGCGGGTTCTGTGTCAGAGATCCCGTTCCGCGTCACCTTGCGGACGCGACCTGTCGAGACGTCAAGACGAAAGATCTCTGAATCGGGGCGAATCTTTCTCGTGAAGGCAAGCTCGCGCCCGTCCGGCGACCAGGTGAGGTTGACCACGTCCTCGAAGCGTGGTGCCAGCAAGCGAACGGCGCTCCCGTCCGGTCGCATCACAGCCAGCTGACCCCGGTCCGAGTTCTGCGGCCGGCGGACGAACGCGATCCAACGACCATCAGGAGACCACGCGGGCTCGAAATCCCACTCGGGGCCTTCTGTGATCTGCCGCACCTTTCCCGTGGCGACGGCGACCACGCAGATGAACGCGTCCATGCTGACTGTGTCTCGGACGAACGCGATCTGTTTCCCGTCCGGCGACCAGCCCGGCTGGTAGAGCTCGTTCCCCTGCCGAGCGAGATTACGTTCCTTTTGAGCCGTCAGCCATGGCCACCAAGATGCGGTTGCCCCGCGTGTACACAATGAATCGCCCGTCGCGGGAAAACGCTTGGATCGCCGGTACCGGTCCTTCCGCGTGCGATCAACGGACGCAGGCCCGTGCCGTCGTCGTTCACCACGTAGATTGCCGGGACGCCGCGGCATGACGTGACGAACGCGAGTGCGCGTCCGTCGGGCCGCCAAGCCGGAGACTGAACACCGAACTCCCCAGGCACCAGCGTTCTGGCATGACTGCCGTCGGCGTTCATCAGCTTGATTCGCGAGTCATCGCCTCCCTGAACGACCGCCAGTCGGCCCGGTGTATGGGACCGCACCGTAGCCCCTCCAGCTACAGGAAGCATGACCGCGAAGAGCGCGACCGATGCAATCGCCAGTCTCAGCAGCGATCCGAGTCTGAGCATGCCTCGAGCACGCGCACGGACGGCGGTGAACGGCGCCCGTTCGGCCAGCCGATCCTGATCCGCACCGAGGCGGCGTTGTTCTCGTAGCGGAGCTCTCGGAAGAGGAAGCGTCGGTTCGCGCGGTGGACCAGGACGTACGTCCCCGCCCTGACGACCGTCAGGTCGATGTTCTGGCCGTGAAAGTGACTCGGGTAGCGGTCGGTGTAGCCAACGGACGTACCCTGGTGAACTGCCATCGCCTCTGGCCGTCCCTGCTCGCAGTAGTCGTTGAACACCGGGCCGCGCGGCTCGTTGAGGAAGCTCCCGGGCGCGTGAGCGTAGTGGTCGGCTAGGCAAAAACCGCTCTTGCGGTCACGCAGCAGGAGCGCGTGGTCCGATGCTCGCCACAACTCGTAGCGCTGAAAGCCCATCACGTGCCAGTGCGAGTGCGTGGGTGAGTACACGTAGCGGAGGACTCCCACACGCGGGAAAGTCTGCCGTCGGCCTCCCCTGGCGAGCCGGACGACCTGCGAGGCACGCATGAACGGAAGTCTCCGGCTCGAGCGCCTCGCCGTGATCACCACCGGCCCGAGGCCGATGTTGTCGGTTGCCGAATCGAAGCCGAGCACGAAGTGACGGCGATGGCCCCGAACGACGCTCCTGATCGAGAGGTCGGTCGGCGGTCGCTGCTCGAAGTCCGGAAGGAGCTGGACGACCCGAGGCTCCGGGCGCGCCGTAGCCGAGGTCGCGAACGGGGTGGAGACGAGTACGTCCGGGGGCCCCGCAGCCGGTCCTGTCGCCGGTGTCCGCCAGAGCAGCTCGCCGCCGCTCCGATTGCTCGCGAAGACCACGTTCTTCCCGTTGGCGCTGAAGGCAGGCGCTCCGTCCACCGCCGGGTCGGCGGTCAGCGGCGTGACGGCCCCCGAGCCTAGGTCGAGGACGTAGATGTCCAGGGCTCCCGTTTCGTCGGAGACGTATGCCAGTCGCCTGCCGTCGGGGGCCCACGCGGGAGCGGTCTGCGCGCCCGGCGCCGACGTCACCTGTCTGGGGCGACCGCCCTTCGTCGAGACGAGGTAGAGGTTGTCGCCGTCCGTGAACGCGATTCGACGCCCTCCGGGCGACCAGGCCGGCTCCAATCCGGCACCGAGGCGTCGTCCGCCGCCACCGTCCGCGCGAACTACCACCAGCGTCCCGCCGCGCTCGACGACGAGGTGCCTCCCGTCCGGAGACCAGCTCGGGGAGGCTTCGTCGACTCCGTCAGTGCGCGTTATCCGGCCGCGGTGCGTGCCGTCGGCATCTGCGACGAAAAGGTCGCCGGCGCCGCCCGAGCCGGAAGCGACGAAGGCCAGTCTGCGTCCGTCCGGCGACCAGGCCGGGTCGACCGCCCCCCGCTTGAAGCGGAGAACCCGTCGGCGACCGGCTAGGTAGAGGCCGCCACCGACGCTTTCCGAGCGGGCGAACGCGAGAGTTGCCCAGGATGTAGGCAGAGGCGCCGAGCGGGTGCCGGCCACCGATAGGGTCGTCGCGAGCAGGCTTACCGAGGCCAACGTGAGCGCGGCGAGGGCCACGGCGGCCCGCACTACTGTGGGCTCCCGAACTCTGCTGCAGCCTCCTCGAGTGTTGCCACAGGCCCAACGCAGACGTCTTCGCGGTCGAGGAGCTCGAGCCACGCGCTCAGTGGTTTGGCGGCGAAGGTCTCGGCGAGCGTGCCCGCGAGCTCAGATTGTGCGGCAGGGTCGAACTGGCGCGACGCCAGCTCGTCCAGGCCGAGGAGCTCGCAGAGACGCGCGAAGAACTTCTGCTCGAGCGCAGCGACGGTGAGGTGGCGTCCGTCGGCAGTCCGGTAGACCCCGTAGCAGGCAAGGCCTCCCGTCAGAAGTCTCGGGACCGGCTCGCCGCCGAGGCGGTGCGCTGCGAAATGATGCGAGCCGTGGGTCATCGAGACGACGACGTGCGCCCCGCGGCCGGTCTGAGCGCGTGCAAGCAAGGCCGCGAGTATCCGGTTCACGGCCGCCAGCGAGCCCGCGGCGAGATCGGCGAGCTGTACCGGGGGTAGCGCCGGAGCCGTATCGGCGAGTACGCCGGCCCATCCTTGATAGTTGAGGTCGTGTCCAGCGCGCCGCTCATGCCTGCCGCCGAGCCCGAAGCCGGTGATCGAGCAGTAGACGACGGTCTCGGGCAGGGCGGCCGGCCCGATGCCGAGCCGGTCGGCGACGCCGGGGCGGAACCCCTCGATGACGACGTCGGCTTGGGCGCAGAGCGACCGGGCGCGCTCCGGCTCCGCCTTCAGGTCACAAGTTACCGACTCCTTCCCGGCGTTCAGGGCCTCGTGCCAAGCGGGTGCGACGTCGCGCATCGGGTCTCCGCCGGGTGGCTCGATCCGGACGACCCGCGCGCCGAGCTCGAGTAGCTCACGGCTCGCAAACGGCCCCGGCAGGTACCGGGTCAGGTCAACGACGAGGGCTCCCTCCAGCGGCCGCACCGGGACGAGGAAGCTATCAGCGTCGACGGGCGTTTCTCTGCGTGAGAGGATGCAAGCGAGTGCGGAAGGAGGCGGGATGACGAAAGACGGCTACGCGAAAGAGGTGCTCGTCACGACCGAGTGGCTCGCCGAGCACCTGAACGACGACAACGTCGTCGTGGCAGAGGTGGACGAGGAGCCCGACCTCTACGAGGAAGGCCACATCCCTGGAGCCGTGAAGCTCCATTGGCAAGAAGATCTCGAGGATCCGGTCGAACGGGATCTCGTCGAGAAGGACGCGTTCGAGCAGCTGATGGGCCGGCTCGGCATCGGCAATGACACCACGCTCGTCCTCTACGGCGACAAGAACAACTGGTTCGCCGCGTACGCGTACTGGTACGTGAAGATCTACGGACACAAGGACGCTCGCATCCTCGACGGCGGGCGGCAGAAGTGGATTGACGAGGGACGCGAGCTGCCGACAGACGTTCCGTCACCGTCGCCGGCGAGCTACTCGGGGCAGGACCGGGACGAGTCGATTCGGGCCTACCGGGACCAAGTGATCGAATGGGTCGGCGAGGAGGGCCGCGCGCTGGTGGACGTGCGCAGCCCGGGTGAGTACGCGGGCGAGCTGCTTGCACCGCCGGGCTACGAGCAGGAAGGAGCCCGGCGCGGAGGCCACATCCCGACCGCGCAGTCGATCCCCTGGGCGACGGCGGTCGCGGACGACGGCACCTTCAAGTCCGCCAACGATCTGAAGGAGATCTACACGCAGCAGGGCGTCACACCGGACAAGGAGGTCACCGCGTACTGCCGGATCGGCGAGCGCAGCGCGCACACGTGGTTCGTGCTCCGCGAGCTCCTCGGCTACGACCGCGTTCGCAACTACGACGGGTCGTGGACGGAGTGGGGCAACCTCGTCGACGTCCCAATCGAACGCGGCCCTTAGAGGCAGACGCTAGGAGCCGCTCGTGACCGGTGCTCGCTCCGCTGCGGCGACGGCGAGCGCCGGTCCCCACGCGGCCAGAGGGGAGATGTCGCCGCCGCGACCGTTCAGCTGCCGGTAGCCGAGTGCGTGCTCGGCCTGCATCAGCTTGTGAATCTGCGTCGTGCCCTCGTAGATGATCGGCGCGCGCGCGTTGCGGAAGTAGCGCTCGATCCCGTACTCCGCCGAGTAGCCGTAGGCCCCGTGCACCTGGATCGCGAGGTGCGCAGCGCGAAACGCCGACTCCGTCGCATGCCATTTCGCGAGCGACGTCTCACGCGTATTGCGCCTGCCCTCGTTCTTCATCCACGCCGCCTGCATCACCAGCAGCTTCGACGTCTCGTAGCCGAGCACCATCTCCGCGATCATGTCCTGGACGAACTGGTAGCGGCCGATCGCCTGCCCGAACGTCTCCCGTTCTCGCGCGTACTCGACTGACCGCTCCAGACAGGCACGGATCACTCCGCACGCTCCGGCCGCGACCGTGAACCGGCCCTGGTCGAGGCCGTACATCGCGATCTCGAACCCTTGACCCTCCTCGCCGACGAGATTCTCGGCCGGGACCTCGACGTTCTCGAAGAAGAGCTCGCCGGTCGACCCCGCCCAGATGCCGAGCTTGTGCTCCGTCTCCCGCGTCGAGACTCCGGGCCACTCGCGCTCGACCACGAAGGCGGAGATCCCTTTGTGCTTCGCCGCCGGGTCGGTCTTCGCGAAGACGAGCTGGTGGTCCGCAACAGTGGCGTAGGAGATCCAGTTCTTCTGACCGTTGAGGAGGTAGACGTCCCCTTCCCGCCGCGCCGACGTCCTCATCGAGGCCACATCGGAGCCGGCCGCGGGCTCGGTCAGTCCGAAGCACGCCACCTTCTTGCCGCGCGCCTGGGGGACGAGATACCGCTGCTTCTGCTCCTCGCTTCCGTACCGCAGCAGTGACAGCGAGTTCAGCCCGACATGGACCGAGATCAGCGTTCGGAACGCCGCCTCGCCCCGCTCGATCTCCTCGCAAGTGAGCGCCTCCGAGACGAAGTCGAGGCCGGCGCCGCCGTACTCCTCGGGGACGACGATCCCGAGCAGCCCGAGCTCGGCCATGCCTTCGATTACCGACATGTCCAGCTCGTGGGCGATGTCGTTGTCGACCGCGTTCGGGAGCACCTGGTCGTCCACAAACGCCCTTACGGTCTCCTGTATCAGCCGTTGCTCGTCGGTGAGCTCGAAATCCATCGCGAGGAGTGTACGGACAGGATCTCTACGCTAAGTTGCCGACAGTCGTGTCAATCGAGTTGCGAGGCGGAGCATGGCGGTGATCGAAGAGGCAACGGCATCCGGGGTTTCCTTCGCCCTGACGAGCGAACAGCGCGAGCTCAGACAGCTGGCGCGCGAGTTTGCAGAGAAGGAGATCCGGCCGAAGGCTGCGGAGTACGACGAGCATTCGACTCACCCGGAGGACATCATCGCCAAGGCCCACGAGGTCGGCCTGATGAATCCGCACATCGCCGAGGAGTACGGCGGGCTGGGACTGCCGGGCTTCGACGGAATGCTGATCGGCGAGGAGCTCTCCTGGGGGTGCTCGGCGATCGCCGTCTCGATCGTCGCCAACACGCTCGGCGCGGCCCCGGTCATGATCGCCGGCACCGAGGAGCAGAAGCAGCAGTGGCTGCGACCGCTCATCCAAGAGCCGATCCTCTGCTCATTCGGCCTCAGCGAGCCGAACGCAGGGTCGGACGTCTCCGGCATCCAAACGACGGCGGTCCGGGAGGGCAACGAGTACGTCATCAACGGCTCGAAGATGTTCATCACGAACGCCGGCCACGCCGACTGGCTCGTCGTCTTCGCCTCGACCGACAAGAGCAAGGGACACCGCGGCCTTTCGGCCTTCATCGTCCCGACCGAGCTCGACGGGGTCACCGTCGAAAAGCACCTGGACAAGATGGGCCAGCGCGCGACGGACACGTCGGCGCTCGCGTTCCAGGATGTCCGAGTCCCGGTCGAGAACCGGCTCGGCGAAGAGGGCGAGGGCTTCAAGATCGCGATGAAGACCCTGGATTTCACGCGGCCCGGCACAGCGGCCGGCGCCGTCGGGGTGGCGCAAGCCGCGTACGACCACGCGGTCGAGTACGCGAAGACCCGAGTTCAGTTCGGCCAACCGATCGCGATGAACCAGGGAGTCAGCTTCCTGATCGCGGACATGGCTACCGAGATCGAGGCGGCGCGCCTGCTCGTCTGGCAGGCTGCTTGGCTCACCGACCGGGGCAAGCGCGCAACCCTGCAGTCGTCTCATGCCAAGCGCTTCGCCGCTGATACGGCGATGAAGGTGACGACCGACGCGGTTCAGATCTTCGGCGGCTACGGCTACATCAAGGAGTACCCGGTCGAGAAGCTCATGCGCGACGCGAAGCTGTTCCAGATCTACGAGGGCACCTCCCAGATCCAGCGGTTGGTGATCGCACGGGAGATATTTCTCCCACGCGACGACTAACGAAATTGCTTCCCAAGGATTGAGCCTCGAGATCGATCTTTCCGGCCGCGTGGCGCTCGTCACCGGCGGCTCGCGCGGCCTCGGCCGCGCCGACGCGCTGACGCTGGCCCGGGCCGGCGCCGACGTCGTCATCGCCGACATCCTCGTCGAGTCGGATGACTCGGGCGAGGCCGAGCGCTACGGGCCGCTCGCCCAGGCGGCGCGGGCTCGAGGTCTTGTGCAGACCGAAGCGACGGCGGAGGAGATTCGCGGCATGGGGCGCCGGGCGCTCGCGCTCAAGTGCGACGTCACGGACTCGAATCAGGTGGGGCAGACAGTCTCGCGGGCGGTCGACGAGCTGGGCTCGGTCGACATCCTCGTCAACAACGCCGGCACGCTCGACCACGTCGGGCAGATCGAGAACCAGGTGCCGGAACTCTGGGAACGTGACCTGCATGTCAACCTGACCGGCGCCTTCCACTGCTGCCGAGCGGTCTGGCCGCACATGAAGGAGCGGGAGTGGGGGCGGATCGTAAACATGGCATCAGTCGCGGGAACACTCGGCGGCTTCGGCCAGGCGAGTTACTCGACGACGAAGGCAGGCCTCCTCGGCCTCACCAAGTCACTTGCACTGGAGGGCGCCCGTCATGGGATCACGGTGAACGCCATCGTCCCGGGGATCATCGGGACCGAGGCCTTCCACTTCGGCAATCCCGAGATGAACGAGCGGATGGTCATGCGCACGGCCATGCGGCGTACGGGCGAGCCCCAGGACATCGCCAACGCGATCGCCTTCCTCAGCTCCGACCTGGCCTCGTACATCACCGGGGTCGAGTTGAACGTCTCCGGCGGGATCGAGCTCTTCACATTCTGAGCAAATCCTGGGTTTTGCCCGCCAGGCCCCGCGCTAGACTGACCTGCTTGCAAGCCGAGGCCGGGTCTCGGGCGGTGTACCTCCGCCGAAGACGGGCTGCTCGAAAGCGGCTCGCTTGGCAGTGGTCGCTTGTCGGCGTAATTGCCTTGGCGCTCGTGACGCTCGCGCTCGGCCTTGGGTTCGCGGGGTCGCCGAAAACGCTGCCCGAAGGCGCCAGCATCGCGGGGATGGACGTCGGCGGGCTCTCGACCCGGGAGGCGATTGCGAGCCTCGAGCGCCGCTATGAGGCGCTAAAGACGACGCCCGCCGTCTTCACGGCCGGGCCGCGGCAATACCGGATCCGGCCGAATGAGCTGATCCTCGAGGTCGACTGGGCAGCCGCGGTCGAGACCGCGCATCGCCAAGGCGACGGTTTCGCACCGGTTCGAGGGTTTCGACGACTCGGCGCGCGGTTCTTCGGCGCCGACGTCACGCCGCGGGCACGAGTGTCCACGGCCGCCCTCGCGTACGAGCTCGACGTCTTCTCCCGCCGCATCGACCGGCCTCAACGCTCTGCCTCGATCCGGCTGCGCGGCCTCCAGCCTGAAATCGCGCGCGGCGCGACTGGCCGGACGCTCGACCGCGAGGCGACCGCGCGGCTGATCGTTGCCTCACTCGTCTCGCTCGACCGGGACCCGGAGGCGCTTCCCGTCCAGATCAGCCAACCGGAGGTCACGGCCGAGGAGCTCGGGCCCGCGCTGGCGCAAGTTCGCACTGCGGTTTCCGGTCCCGTCCGCCTCACGCTCGGCCCGACCCGCTGGCGGCTCCCCCGCTGGCGGATCGCGAAGATGCTCCAGCTGCCGCGCAACGGCGAGACGACGCTGGCGCTCGGCGGGCCGGGGGCCAACGCGTTCTTCAGGCGCTTCCGCAGTGTCGTCGACCACCCACCCATCGATGCCCGCTTCGTGGTTTTGCCAACCGATCGCGTCCAAGTGCGACCCGCGCAGCCTGGGCGCCAGCTCGACGTCGAGGCTGCCAGGCGGGCCATCTTCGCGGCAGCTCTCAGCCCAACGGACCGGACCGCGTCGCTTGTGGCCGAGCTCGCTCAGCCCGAGCGGTCGACGCACGAGGCCCGCGCCATGCGGATTAGCGGTCGGGTCGCCGGCTACACGACCTACTACGGCGGCGAGCCAAACCGGATCCACAACGTCCAACTCGTCGCTCGCTTGATCGACGGGGCCCTGATCGCTCCGGGCACGACGTTCTCCTTCAACTCGACAACGGGCGAGCGATCACCGGACCGGGGCTTCCGCGAAGCGCCCGTGATCATCAACGGCGAGCTCCAGAACGGGATCGGCGGCGGTGTCTGCCAGGTCTCGACGACCGTCTTCAACGCTGCGTACGAGGCAGGGCTCCCGATCGAGACGCGAACCAACCATGCGCTCTACATCTCGCACTACCCGCAGGGCCGCGACGCGACGGTCAACTACCCGGACATCGATCTCAAGTTCCGGAACGACACGGGGGGGTGGCTGTTGGTCCGGACGTTCGTGGGCGCGTCGGCCCTGACCGTGACGCTCTACGGCACGCCGCAGAACCGCCGCGTCGAGACCGAGACCGCTCCGCTCGAGGTCACGGGCCCGCCCGGTGTCAAGCGCGTCCCCGACCCGAGGATCTGGGTGGGCACCAAGATTGTCGACGACTCGGGCGAGCCGTCGCGTAAGACGAGCGTCGTGCGCCGGGTCTACGCCCCGAACGGGAATCTCCTGTCGGAGGACACCTGGTCGTCCTGGTATCGCTCCGAGCCGGAAGTCGTGCGCTACGGGACGAAGCCGAGGCCGAAGGAACCGCCGCCTCCGCCGGACAAACCGAAGCGGCCGCCCGCGCCGCCTCCGACTCCGCCCGCGCCGTCACCGCCGCCGCCCACCACGCCTACGCCGCAGCCTCCGCCGCGCTGATCTTTTCCACTAACCAGTCGGGGACACGGGTCGGGCGGAAGGTCACCGCGTCCACACAGGCATGTCCGGTCCAGCCGTCTGCGATCGCCTCAGCGTCGCGCTCGACCACGTACTCGTAGCGAAACCGCGCTCCGCGAACGTCGACGCAGCGCGCGTGGACCTTGAGCCGATCGTCGAACCGGGCCGGCTTGAGATGACGCACGTGCGTCTCGACCGTCATCGCCTCTACGCCCTGCTCTCGCAGAGAGGTATAGCCACCCCGAAATCGCCCGAGGTACTCGACCCGCGCGACTTCGAACCAGACGAGATACTCGGCGTTGTTCGCGATCCCTTGCGCGTCGGTCTCGGCGAAGCGAACCTTGACCTCGGTGTGGAAGTGGAATCCGTCGATGAGGAGACTCTAAGGCGACTTGCGCAGCTCGTTCGTGAGCGCGGTCCTGCCATCGTCCTCACCGGCGCGGGCATCTCGACCGAGAGCGGGATTCCCGACTTCCGCTCGCCGAGCGGAATCTGGGCTCGCTACGACCCTCAGGAGTACGCCACGATCGACGCGTTTCGGGGCGATCCGGTCAAGGTCTGGAGCTTCTACGCCCGTCGCTTTCGCGCGCTTACCGATGCGCGCCCGAACGCCGGCCACCTGGCGCTGGTCGAGCTCGAACAGGCCGGGTGGGTTCGAGCCATCGTCACCCAGAACATCGACCTGCTGCACGAGCGAGCGGGGAGTCAGGAGGTCGTCGAGGTGCACGGGTCGATTCGCACGTCGAGCTGCCGGCGCTGCTCGACTCGCTACGGCGTCGACGAGGTCCTGCGGCTCCTCGACGAGACGGACGCGCCTCGGTGCACTGCCTGTAACGATGTCCTGAAGCCCGACGTCGTCTTCTTCGGCGAGCTGCTGCCCGAAGCGGCAATCGATCGCGCGTACGAGCTGGCGCGCTCTGCCGGCCTCCTGCTCGTCGTCGGCTCCGGGCTCGAGGTCTGGCCTGTCTCGATGCTGCCTGACGAGGCCGCTCGCTCAGGCGGCCAGGTTGCGATCGTCAACTTGGGCCCGACGATGTTCGACGATCAGGCGGTGCTGAAGATCGAAGGGAGCGCCGGCGAGACGCTCGCCGCGCTCGTGAGCGAGCTAGGTACTTAAGCCGCTGCGCGGCGGAGCTGGCGTTCAGCGAGGACCGTCCGGCACTCGCTGCACACTCGCTGCTCCACCTCGTAGGGCACGCCTGCCCGCTGCCGGATCACGTGGGTTGTGACCTCGTGATGCCGGTGAGATCGTGTTCTGCGAAGCATATTCATGTCTTCATTAGTTCGGACGGCAGTCCTGCTCGGTTTGTTGGGCGCTCGCGGTCGGCTTTACACCTTCGATACAAGCTTCACCTTCGCGGCGGACGGCGAGAGGCTGCGATCCCGGTCGGTACGTTCCCATCCGGGCGTGGCTGGGTAAGGTTCGCTTGATGGCGCAACAGAACAAGCAGAAGGACCTACTCAGCCGGCTCAGCGGCGTCGGCGAGGAAGCGATCTCGCGCGTCGCCAGCTCGCAGACGACGACCCGCTTGATCGAGACCGTCGGCGGCATGCGCGAGCGGCTCGACGACGTCCAGAAGAAGGTGCGCGGGCTGGATGCACTGGAGAAGCGGGTGGCGAAGCTCGAGAAGCGCGTCGCCGAGCTGTCGAAGCCCAAGCGAGCGACCACGTCGCGCAGCCGCACGACGGCCAAGAAGCCGACCGCCTCGACTCGCAAGAAGCCTGCTACGTAGATGCCGCGGAACGGGCTTGCCCGTTCCGCTCACTACCTTCGCCGGAAAGGAAGCGGCGAGCGGTTCTGGGCCGCGCAGCGCGAAGCGCTGCCCGGCTCGATAGGGTCGCTGAAAGTCGCGAGACTTTCAGCGAAAGGCGGGCGTTAGCCCGCCACACGCAGGCGGATTGCCGCCGGCACGATCTCGAAGCGCACCGGCGTTGTGCCCGGCTGCTCGCCGTCGAGCTGCACGGGTAGCGGCTCGTCTGCCTCGATCGAGACTGTGCGGCCGCGGAGCAACTCGCCCTTCGGGTGGGGAAGGTGCGTCCCCCGGTAGATCTTCGGCATCACCCGCACGAGCTCGGTCTTCGTGAGGTCTCCGATCAGCAAGACGTCGAAGAGCCCGTCGTCGGGCTCGGCGTCGGGCGTGATCATCATGCCGCCGGCGAGATAGCGGCCGACCGCGGCGATCGTGTCCTCCATCAACGCATCCCGCTCCTCCTCGTCGACGCGGACCCGGAGGTGAACGTTTTTCCAGCGGGCGAAGACGACTCCGAGCGCGAGCAGATACGAGGTCTTGGCGCCAAGAACCTTCGTCGTCGCGTTCGCCTTCGCGGCGACCGCGCCGCTCATGCCGACGCTGGCCATGTTCGCGAACCAGGCGGCCGCCTGGGTCCCGTCGGCCTGGAAGCTGGCCCGACCGAGATCGAATGGACGGGCGATCCCATCCCTGGCGATGCGCAGCGCCTCGCCCAGTCGCTTGGGGATCGCGTGCGTGCGCGCGAAGTCCCGTCCCGTACCGCGCGGGATGAGCGCCAGCTCCACGCCGTCGCGTCCGGCGATGCCGTTGACGACCTCGTGGACGGTCCCGTCGCCGCCGACGACGACGAGCATGGAGACGCCGTCGTCGGCGGCCTCACGCGCGAGCTCTCCAAGCTGGCCCGCGCGCTCGGAGAAGACCGCCTCGCCGTGCAAGCCGGCCGCGTGAGCCGCCCGCGCGATCTGCGGCCAGCGTTTCCCGGTCTTCCCGTTCGCCGACGCCGGGTTGACGAGAAAGACGGTGTTCTCCAGAGCTAATGCTCCGCCGTGATCGTCCGCAGCGCGAGCTCCGTCATCTGATCGACGGCGGCGCGCATCTCCTCGTCCGAGATCCGCACGAACGCGCCCTCGACGACGACATCGCTGACCGTCAGAAAGCAGCCGGCCTGGACTTTTCGCAGCGCGCCGAGGGTGAAGAGGATCGACGCCTCCATCTCGACGGCGAGGATGCCCCGCGTCGACCAGCGCTCGTACTGGCCGTCGTCGGGGTTGTAGAACAGGTCGCTCGAGACGATCGGGCCGACGCGGACGGGTTTGCCCAGCTCCTTGGCTGCGTGCACACCGCCGTGAACGAGCCCAAAGTCCGAGGTCGGAACGTGCGGCTCGAAGCCAACGAGCTTCTCGACCGTCCGATCCGCGGCCACGGCCGAGACCGCGATGATGAGATCGCCGAGGCTCATGTCTGGCTGGAGCCCGCCGCAGGTTCCGACGCGCAGCAGCCGCTTCACCCCCAGTTGGACCAGCTCCTCGACGACGATCGCAGCCGACGGGCAGCCCATCCCGGTCGACTGAACCGAGACCGACCTTCCTTCAAAGGTCCCGGTGTAGCCCAGCATCCCTCGCTCCGCGTTCCGCTGGACCGGGTCGTCGAAGAACGTCTCGGCGATGTACTTGGCCCGCAGAGGATCACCCGGCAACAGGCAGGCCTCGGCGTAGTCGCCGGGCTCGGCGCGGATGTGGATCGGCATGAGCGGAGCCTAGTGTCTCTTCAGGTAATGCTGCTTCCCTTCTGGGTCGCGAGCACCAAGGCAGGGTCCGCACTCCGACGAGCCAAGGCTCGACAGCCTTGGTGAGGAGGAGGGTGGCTCTGGCGCCGCGTGATCGCGGGCCAGAAGCAGGCGTGTATTCCCTGGAGAGACACTTTGATCCGCCAACTGATAAGAGTCGTCAATCGCACGCCTCGGTGAACCGACGCTCGACCAGGTGCTCGAGTTCTGCTCGGCCGAGCCCGTCGAGCGCGTCTTCCTGGACGAGGCGGCCAGGCGCGGGTTTGGGCGCATGCTGGCAATGGTGGAAAACGGGCGGGTGAGCGCGCTGTGCCACTTCGGCGCCAACGTCGTCCCGTCGGGCCCGGGCAGCGGTGCGTTCGCCAAGGAGACCGCGGGTTCGCGCGCGCGCATGATCATCGGAGACGAGCGGGCGGTGACCGACCTCTGGGAGGCGGCGCGGGCACACGTTCCGCCGCCGCGGGAGGACCGTCCGGGCCAACCCGTCTTCGCGATCTTCGAGCCTCCCGAGCCCGGCCGCTCCGGTCTGCGCGAGGCCGTTCCCGCTGACCTGGAGCTCCTGCTTCCAGCGTGCGCGGCGACGCACGAAGGCGAGATCGGGGTCGATCCGCTTCAGGTGGACGCCGAAGGGTTTCGGCGCCGCACCCGACAGCAGATCGACGACCGCCGTTCCTGGGTCTGGATCGAGGCCGGGACGATCCTCTTCAAGGCCGAGGCTTCCGCCTGGACGCCGCATGCGGTTCAGCTCCAGCAGGTCTGGGTCGACCCGGAGGTCCGGAACCAGGGCTACGGGCGGCGCGGCCTGTCCGACCTGATCCGCCTGCTTCTCGAGCGGGTACCCCGCGTCTGTCTGTTCGTGCGTGCCGACAATCCGATCGCGATCCGGCTCTACGAGCGCGTCGGTATGGAGCGCGTGGGGTCCTACCGAAGCCTGCTCTTCTAGTGGAGCGCGCTCTGTTCGTCCGCCACGGCGAGAGCGAGTTCAGCGCGAGGGCCCTCGTCAACGGCGATCCCTCGCTTGCGTGCTCGCTGACGGAGCTCGGCCGGCAGCAGGCGCGACAGCTGGGCGAGCGGCTGGTGGGCGAGCCGATCGGCCTCTGCGTCGTCACCGAGTTCGAACGCACGACCGAGACAGCCGATCTCGTCCTGGCCGGCCGCGAGGTGCCGCGGCTCGTCGTCGCCGACCTGAACGACCCGTTCTACGGCGCGTTCGAGAGCGGTCCGCTCGTGAACTACCGCACGTGGGCCGCGACACACGGGCCCGAAGACGAACCGCCTGGCGGCGGCGAGACGAGGCTCGCGATCGCCTCGCGGTATGCGCGCGGCTTCCGGACTGTGCTCGAGCGCCCGGAGACAACCGTTCTCGTCGTCTGCCACTCGCTGCCGATTGCCTTTGCGGTAGCCGCCGCCGACGGGCGTAGCTTGCGGGCGAAGATGCCACTGATCACTCCCGCCGAGCCGCACGTGCTCTATGCCGACCAGCTCGCGCACGCGATCGAACGGCTGGAGGACTGGATCCGCGATCCGGTCTACGCGTGATCCGCCGGCTCCTCGTCTGGGGTGCCGCGGCCTGGGTCGTGCGCTGGGCCGTCCTCTTCGCGGCGTCGGCACTGGAACGGCGCAGGCGACAATAGGGCGATGGGCGCCGCCGACCTTCGCCGCCGAGTCGAGGAGCACATTCGCGCTCGGGAGCTGATCCCGCCGGGCGGCGACGTCGTCTGCCTCGTCTCGGGCGGGCCCGACTCCACCTGCCTCTGGCGCGTGCTGCGGGAGCTCGGCTACCGGGTCTCCGCCCTCCACGTGAACCACGGCCTGCGCGGGGCCGAGTCGGACGAAGACGCGCGGTTCTGCCGTGAGCTCCTCGGCGCCGAGGTCGTCGAGGCTCCAGGCACGACCGAGGCGGAGCTTCGCGAGCTCCGGTACTCGTTCGCGGCCAACCGGTTGCGGGCGACGGGGCACACCGCGTCGGACCAGGTCGAGACGGTGTTGTACCGGCTCGTTTCGAGCGGACGACCCGGTGGGATCAAGCCCAAGCGGGAGGACGGCGTGGTGCGGCCGCTCTTGACCGTCTGGCGACAGGAGACCGAGGCCTACTGCCGCGCGCTCGGGATGCCGTTTCGGATCGACTCGTCGAACCCGGACACGAAGCGCGGCCTGATCCGCGAGCGGATCGTGCCACTGCTCCGCGAGCTCGACGAACGCGCAGAGCAGAACCTGCTCGCCTTCGCCGAGGGGCGGCCGACCCGGCTCGATGCGCTGCTCGCGAGCGCTGAAGGCTCCGGGCGAATCGATCTCGGCGGCGGGCTCCAGGCGGTTCGAGAGTACGACCGGGTCTGGCTCGAGCGCGGGCCTGTTCGACTGGAAGGAGAGGTCCAGTGGGGCCCCTGGCGGATCCGCTCGTCGGTTCCGGGGCTCCAGGTTCGAGGGTGGCGGGCGGGGGACCGCCTCGCAGGCCGCACGAAGAAAGTTCAGGATGTGTTCGTGGACGCGAAGGTGCCCCGGTCCGAGCGGGACGCGTGGCCGCTGGTCGTGCGGGGCGACGAGGTCGTCGCCGTGCCGGGTCTCGTCGAAGCGGCAGGCGTCAGCGCGGAGCTGGTCGAGTGACCGATACGCAAGTGGAGCAGGGAATCGCGGAGATCCTGATCGAGGAGGACGCGCTGCGAGAGCGCGTCGCCGAGCTCGGCGCCGAGATCTCGGCGGACTACGCCGGCCGAGACCTGCTGCTGGTCGGGGTGCTCAAGGGAGCCGTCTTCTTCATGGCCGACCTGATGCGCTCGATCGAAGTCCACTGCGAGGTCGACTTCATGGCGATCTCGAGCTACGGCGCCTCGACCGACTCCTCCGGCGTCGTCAGGATCCTCAAAGACCTCGATACGGCAATCGAGGGCCGCCACGTCCTCGTCGTCGAGGACATCATCGACTCGGGGCTGACGCTCTCCTACCTGATGCGCAACCTGAGAGCCCGCAACCCGGCCACCCTCGAGGTCTGCGCGCTGCTGACCAAGCCGGACCGGCGCGAGATCGACGTGCCGGTTCGCTACATCGGCTTCGAGATTCCCAATCGGTTCGTCGTCGGCTACGGGCTCGACTTCGCCGAGCGGTATCGCAACCTCCGTTACGTGGGCGTTTTAGGCGACGACGCGGGCGAAGGGATGACCTGATTTCACCCGGTTTGGGGCAGGTTCCGGAGGCAGGGCCACTGCTACCCTGCGCGCTAGACCGGCCATGAATCGCTTCTTCCGCTCTGCCCTCTTTCCCCTGATCGTGATCGTCCTGCTCGTCTACCTGGCGAGCCAGACGCTGATGGGGTCGGAGCCGAAGGAGAAGGTCACGTACTCGCAGCTCCAACAGCGGGTCGAGACCAACCCGAAGCAATTCAAGGAGATCGTCGCCAACCCGAGCAAGCAGGAGCTCACCGTCGAGCTGACGCCGGACAACGGCGAGGACAAGGGCGAGAAGTACAAGGTCGCCTACCCGAGCCCCGAGTCGCTCCGCGACTTCGAGGCGAAGATGCGGACAAACGACGTCCAGTTCGACTCGAAGTCGATCGGCGGGTCGCCGTGGTGGTCGCTCCTCACCTCGCTGCTGCCGTTCGTGCTTCTGTTCGGGTTCTGGATCTTCCTGATGAACCAGGTTCAGGGCGGCGGCTCGAAGGTGATGAGCTTCGGCAAGAGCCGCGCGAAGCGCATGACGCCTGACTCGCCGAAGATCGGCTTCAAGGACGTCGCGGGCGTCGACGAAGCGGTCGAGGAGCTGCACGAGATCAAGGAGTTCCTCGAGAACCCGAAGAAGTTCCAGGCACTCGGCGCTCGGATCCCGAAGGGCGTGCTGCTCTACGGGCCGCCCGGCACGGGCAAGACCCTGCTCGCGCGTGCCGTTGCCGGCGAGGCCGGCGTCCCGTTCTTCTCGATCTCCGGTTCCGACTTCGTCGAGATGTTCGTCGGTGTCGGCGCCAGCCGCGTCCG
>Ga0126313_10000305_pt1 | contig 22713 bp, 23 predicted proteins | sample Plot105A_FD_89954 | JGI IMG/M metagenome (GOLD analysis project Ga0126313, IMG submission 89954) | Serpentine soil microbial communities from UC McLaughlin Reserve, CA, USA - Plot105A | ecosystem: Environmental > Terrestrial > Soil > Grasslands | place: USA: UC McLaughlin Reserve, Lake County...
CGAGGTGTACGAGGCCCTACGGCGCCAGATGCCGTCGGAATACGACGCGGGCGGGTCGATCGGCCGCCGTTACCGCCGACAGGACGAGATCGGGACGCCTTGGGGCGTCACGATCGACGGGCAGACGATCGAGGATGACACCGTCACGTTGCGCGATCGCGACACCCTCCAGCAGGTGCGCGTGCCGGTTGCGGAGCTGGGCGAGGAGCTGGAGCGCCGCCTGGACGCGCCCTGGACCACACCCAAGCTCAGGAGCTGATGAACGGGCAGCGGGTCCGAGGCGGCGGACGCCCGTCCGTTTCGCCCTTCGACAGCCCCACGGGCGACCCATCGAGGCTCGCGTCAGCCATTTGCGGCGACATTGCAAGCCAATGCGACGGGGCTCCTGAAGGCGACGCGCCGGCCGCCAGCGCGTCAACGGCGTCGCGGGTGGCCGGGGCCCCGCGACGCGGTACCGTATACGTCATACCACGCGGCGGAGGTGGCGTTTGGCCATGCAGGCCCAACCACGTGCTGTAACCCGTTCGAACGGGTCGGATGACTCGAACCTCCTCGCGCGCCTACGCACGCGTCTGTACCCGTTCGGATCCGCTCATTACCCCAAGGCAGACGCGAGGAATGGCCTGACCGAGCACGAGTGTCTGTCGCTCCTGGGATACGAACGCCGCTTCAACGGGCACGCCGAACACAAGCGCTCCGGTTGACCACCTCGTAGATCTCCTTGCAGGGTGGCGATCTCCACACGACTCCTGGCCCTGATTCGCGAGCACACGGCCGCGGACCCATAAGGGCGAAGACCTATGTGCTGGACGATCTCGTGATCTGCATCCTCCGCGACGACGGAGCGATCCCGATCGAGCAGACCATTCTGGAGGAAGTCAATTCCGAACTGGCCTCCAGCTGCGACGGGTACAGCCCGAGGGCTAGGGCGGGCCGCGGCAATCGGGCCGCCCGAACCTGCTTGCCCCTAGGAGGGTGAGCTCCACCTCACGAAGCGGTTGGGAGCTGCGACGCCCGGCGGCCATCGCGGGTACCTTGATAGGTGCGTCAAAGGCGAGGCCGCCGGACCATCCTGGGGGGAACCCGCTCTACCAGGGGCGCCGGCTGACCGGATGACCCGCCGGACGAACCGCGCGTCGTCTCGCGACGTCGCGTCGAGTCCGGCGCTCGGACACTCGTGATCGAGTGTTCGTCGCCGGTCCGCACGGAGACCGACGGCGCGTCGGCGCCCGTCCGATCGGAGAGCAGCCTTGCAACCAGCGGCAGCTGCCGCGCGGCTCGGAGCGCGTCCGCAGAGGTGCCGGTGATTGTGGTCATTTCCCCCCGAAAGGGGGCCCGCTGATCGCGGTCCACTACCCCGGTGCGCATCCCCTGGTCCGCGCGCTCAGTTCGCTTCCCTGAGCAAACCCGGCAACCGGCCCATCCAGGACGAGCAGCTGCCTCGGTTCGCGAGTCGAAGCCTGCTACGCCCGCGCAGCCGCGCGCTGTGCGCTGCCGGGGCCTCGAATCCTGACCGCCCGCGGCTCCGCAGGCGGTGGCCTGGGAACGCACCCGTGCCAGGCCCTGCCCGCTCAGTAGCTAACCAGCCGCTGCGCCCAGCAGCCTGCGCGCCACCTGCACCCCGAGCTCGAACGAGGCGTCGCTGTCCCAATCCGGGTCCGAGCTCAGCTGGATTCCGAAGCCGTCGCCGAGGGCGAAGAGGACCGCCGCGACCGACTCGGGGTCGGCTTGGAGGGTGACGACGCCCTGCCGCTCCTTCTCGCGGAGCGCGGCCGCGAGATCCTGGCGCCAGCGGCGGTAGAGCTCGGCCAGCTCCGAGCGAATCTCCTCGCTGTGGCGCGAGGCGCTCAGCATCTCGTAGGTGACGGCCTGGCTGCCCGGCGCCTCCTCGATGAACTCCTCGAGTCCGTGAACGAGCGCCTGGACGATCCCGTCGACCGAGTTCGCGCGCGCCAGCCGCTCGTCCATCGCCTTGATCCGCACCTCGCAGTCGTGGCGGACCACCTCCACGAGCAAGCGCTCCTTGGAGCCGAAGTAGTAGTGCAGGAGGCCCCGGGAGACGCCGGCCTCACGGGCCACGTGGTCGAACGTCGAGCCGGCCGCCCCGCGCGTGCCAACGCTGGCGCGCATGGCCTCGATTATCCTTTTCGCCTTCTCTCCCTCGAGCCTGCCGGGGGCTTCGACGGATGCCTCCATAACCCGCCGGGAGTCTAGCTGGCCGGCCAACCAGAATGGTTAGGGGGCGCCGTCTGGCGCCCCCTCGAAGCTGGGCCGTCCGGCCCGCGCGGCGTCTACGTGGTGCCGACCGGCTCGGTCGAAGCGGGCTCGGGCGTGGTGGTCGCCGTGTACTCGAACTCCTCCTCCGCCCCAAACAGAGCGTCGAGGACCTTCTTGCGCAGGCCCTCGCTGAGCGCAAGCGCCAGGCCCGCGCCAACCACGGCCATGAGGAGGACGCGGCCGCGACGCCGCTTCTTCTTCTTCCCGCGCAGCTGGTCGGCCGCCTCGCGGAGCGAAATGGCCGCGTCGCGGAGCTCCCTCTGGACCTTCTTGTCCTCGGTCAGCGACCTGACGGGGCTTTTGCCGTTGGACATCCGCGTGTAAGCCCTTCGCGCGGACTCGAAAGCCGTGCGAAGGTTGTCGCGCAGGTCGTCGTCCTCAACCAACCGCTGGACGTACTCGTTCGTCCGAACCGCCCGACCAGCCGCTACGGCTCCGGCTCCGGCCTTCGCGGCTCTCTTCTTAGCTGCCATCGCTCTCCTCGGATTGGCTTTCGCGTGCGCACACTCTAGCTGGAAAGCGGGGTCTCCTAGAGCGGCACCCGCAGTCGCGGCGAGCTGCGGTCGGGGGCGCCGCGCCGGACCACATCGGGCGCCGGCTGGGCCCGGCCGGGGGTGTCGCGCCCGCCGTCTCGGGCCGCTGAGGCGTCAGCTCTTGCGCCGCGCCGCCACCGGCTCGCCGCTGCGGCGGCGAGCACGTCTCCTCGCGGCTTCTGAGCGCGGCCGCCCGTCGCGGCGCTCGTCCCTCGGCCGGACCGGCTCCAGCGCCGCCTCCAGGACCTCGTCGACCGAGTCCACGAGCAGGAACTCCATGTGCTCCCGCAGGTGCTCCGGTATGTCGTCGATGTCGGCCTCGTTGCGGCGCGGGATGACGATGCGGTTGATGTCGGCGCGCTGGGCGGCGAGCGCCTTCTCCTTAAGCCCGCCGATCGGCAGCACCTGCCCGGTGAGGGTGATCTCGCCGGTCATGGCGGTGTCCGAGCGCACGGGGCGGCCTGTGACGAGCGAGGCCAGCGCCGTGACCATGGTCACGCCGGCGCTCGGGCCGTCCTTCGGGATGGCCCCGGCCGGTACGTGGATGTGAATGTCGTGCGTGTTGAACCAGTCCTCGGGCAGCCGGCTGTCCGTGAGGCTGTTCGCGTTCCGCCTCACGTACGAGAGCGCGGCGGTCGCGGACTCCTTCATCACGTCCCCGAGCTGTCCGGTGATCTGGAGCTTCCCGTCGCCAGGGTAGACCGTGGCCTCGACGAACAGGACGTCGCCACCGACCGGCGTCCAGGCGAGACCGGTTGCCACGCCGGGCTCGTCGGTCCGGCGCTGGACGTCCGGCTGGAACCTCCGCTTGCCGAGCAGCTCCGTCACGGTCTTGTCGCGGATCACCCGCTTTGACTTCCGCCTGCCCTCGGCGAACTCGCGCGCCACCTTGCGGCAGATCGAGCCGATCTCGCGCTCGAGATTGCGGACGCCGGCCTCGCGCGTGTACCCCTCGATGATCGAGTCGAGCGCCTGGTCCGTGAACTCGATCTTCGACTTTCCGAGCCCGTTGCGCTCGATCTGGCGTGGCACCAGATAGCGCCTGGCGATCTCCCGCTTGTCCTCGTGGGTGTAACCGGAGAGCTCGATCACCTCCATGCGGTCGCGCAGCGCCGGCGGGACCGGGTCGAGCAAGTTGGCCGTCGTGATGAAGAAGACATTCGAGAGGTCGAACGGCAGGTCGAGGTAGTGGTCGCGGAAGCTGGAGTTCTGCTCGGGGTCGAGCACCTCGAGCATCGCGCTCGACGGGTCGCCGCGGAAGTCGGTGCCCATCTTGTCGATCTCGTCGATCATCAGGACGGGGTTGCTGGACTCGGCGTCCCGAATGGCCCGGATGATCGTTCCGGGGAGGGCGCCGATGTAGGTGCGACGGTGGCCGCGGATCTCGGACTCGTCGCGCACGCCGCCGACGGAGATGCGCTCGAACTTGCGACCCATCGCGGCCGCAACCGACCTTCCCAGCGAGGTCTTGCCGACGCCCGGCGGGCCGACAAAGCAGAGAATCGACGAGCGGGCGTCCGGCTTGAGCTTTCGAACGGCGAGGAACTCGAGGATCCGGTCCTTGACCTTGTCGATGTCGTAGTGGTCGTCGTCAAGCTGCTTCCGGGCGGCCTTCAGGTCGAGGTGGTCCTCGGTCGACTTCGACCAGGGCAGCGACGCCAGCCATTCGAGGTAGGTGCGGATCACGCCGTGCTCCGCGGATTGCGGCGGCAGCCGCTCGAACCGCTGCAACTCGCGCTCGGCCTGCTTGAGCGCGTAGTCCGGCAGACCGGCCTGCTCGATCTGCTCTCGCAGCTCCGCGGCCTCGGCCTGCTGCTCGTCTACCTCGCCGAGCTCCTCCTGGATCGCCTTGAGCTGCTGGCGCAGGAAGTACTCGCGCTGGCCCTTCTCCATCTCCGACTGGACCTGCGACTGGATCCTGGTGCCGATCTCGACCAGCTCCAGCTCGCGCGCAAGGAGCTCGGAGAGCAGGCGGAGGCGCTTGGCCACGTCGCGCTCCTCGAGCAGCGCCTGCTTCTCCTCGGTCTTGATCCGGAGGGCCCCGGCGATCATGTGAGCGAGCTCCGCGGGATCCTCTAGGTTGGCCACCGCGAGCTCGAGCTCCTCGGGCAGGTATGGGACCCCCTGAATGATCTGCGAGAACGTGCTCTGCACGTTGCGATGCAGGGCCTCGAGCTCGGGCGACGGAGTCACCTCATCGGGGGCCTCGGTTATGCGCGCCACCAGGTAAGGCTCGGTGGCGACATAGTCGCCGATCTCCACGCGCTGGGCCCCGTGCACGAGGATCCGGAGGCTTCCGTCCGGCACCTTCAGCATGCGAGCCACAACGCCCGCGACGCCCACGTCGTAGAGGTCGTCCGGGCGGGGGTTCTCCACCTCGGGGTCGCGGGACGCCACCATGGCCAGCATCCGGCTGCCGCCGAGCACGTCGTTCACGAGCTTGATCGACCGCTCCTGGGCGATTGCCAGTGGCGTGAGCGTCTCCGGGAAGGGAACGCTGTCACGAAGCGGCAGGATCGGCAGCGCCTCCGGGAGGCGTGTGCGGATGGCTGCCTCGCGGGGCTCGCCGTCGCCGGAGGGGATGTGGATGCTCATTCGGCCTCCCCCTCCTCGATCGGGACCCGCCGCACCTGGTCCTCGCGCTGAAGCAGCGGGATCTCGACCCTGAGGATGCCGTCCTCGTAGCCGGCCTTGGCCTCCTCGGCCACCACGTCGACGCCGAGCTCGACGAGCCGCCGGAAGGGCCCGTGCTCGATCTCGATCTGCTGGTAGACGCAGCCTTCCGCGTCGGTGGAGCGGCGCTCACCCGAGATCAGCAGCTTCCTGCCGCGGATCTCGAGGCCGACGTTCTCGATGTCCACGCCCGCAAGGTCGGCCTTGACCACCGCGCGCGGCGGGTCGTCCGTGTAGAAGACGTCGACCGAGGGCGAGAAGCCGCGGCCCCTGAGCCCCGTGGAGCGCTCGAACACGTCGCCGAACAACTCGTCGATCTCGCGGCGCATGCGCTCGAAGTTGGCGAACAGATCGCGGGAGGGAGGCATGCCGTCGAGGTTACCCGTTGGCTGGCGGCTGGCAGCTGACAGCTGGCAGAGAACGACCTCGGCGCGTCGCTCTACCGCTCTGCCAGCCGCCAGCTGCCAGCTCAAAGGTCGTAGACGGCCCCCTCTTTCGCCACCTGCACCGGCCTACCGAAGGCGCGTGAGGCCTCGGTGCGTGCCCAGGTGGAGTCCAGCTCATCCGAGATGTGGGTGATGACCACCCGCTTCGCTCCGGCCTCCCGGGCATGCTGGCCCGCCTCCGCGGGCGTCAGGTGGCCGCGCACCCCGGTGCGCTCCGGACGGGGGAGCGTCGCCTCGATCAAAAGGAGGTCGGCGCCCTTGACGAACTTGCAGAGTTCGTTGCTGGGGCTCGAGTCTGCCCCGTATGCGAGCTTGCCCTTGCCGTTCTTCGAGGCCACCCGGATGGCAAAGGTCTCGGTGAAGTGAGGCACCGAGCGGAACTCGAAGCGCAGCGGCCCGACCTCGGGCCTGGACGACTCCTCGTACTCCTCGAGCTCGAAGGCGCTCTCGATCAGGTCCTCGTTTCCCCACGCGCCCACCACACGGCGGAAGGTCTCGCGGGCCCCAGGCGGTGCGATCAGCCGGGGTCGGGCCGGCTGGTCGGTGCCGGGCCAGGGCGGCACCGGGACGGGCTGCTGGCGCGGGGCGTAGGTGAGCGCGTATGCGAAGGGGACCAGGTCCAGGAAGTGGTCCGCGTGAAGGTGCGAGAGCACGACCGCGTCCAGGTCCACGTAGTCGATTCGCTCGCGGAGCTTGGCGAAGACGCCGTTGCCGCAATCCATCATCACCGCGGTGTCTTTCTCCCGGACCAGATAGCCGGAGCAGGCCCCCCCTGCGTCCTGCCAGGAGGGTGATTTCCCCAGCACGGTGACCCGCATGGGGCGACTCTATCCCTTCACAAATGCCCCGAGTCAGGCGCCGGCGGGCGGCGGAAACGCGTACGCGGCCGTGGTGCGCTCCGTCCGGAAAACGAAGGCGAGCTGCCGCTCCGGGGCCAGGCCGCGCTCAGCGGGGCGAAAGGTGGTGCAGGGCTTCTCCAGCTCGAGGGCGCAGAGCATGTTCTGGTGGAAGAAGCAGTCCTCGCAAGTGGGCTGCTTCGCTCTGCTCTTTGCCACGGCCTCATCCTGCAACAGCGGCGGCGATGGCGCCACGTCAGTTTCCGCAAAACCGAGCCTTTTCGTTTTTCCGCAACCAGCAGCCTTTTCGTGCCGACGCCCGCTAGTTGCAGGTTTTACCGAGGGGCGAGTCGCCCGCCCCGGTGGCTTACCCCAAAGCCCCCGGCATAGCGCCGCGGCGATCGGGAAGGATGTGCCGCTATGGAGCTGGTCACGGGCGCGACCGGGTACATCGGCAGGCGGCTCGCACGCCGCCTGGCGCGCGAGGGGCGAAGCGTGCGTGCGCTCGCTCGCGATGCCTCGCGCCTCGAGCGGCTCGGCGGAGTCGAGCCGGTCACCGGCGACCTGCTCGGCAAGCACGGCCTCGAACGGGCGCTCGAGGGCTGCTCGACCGCCTACTACCTGGTGCACTCCATGGAGGCGGCCACCGGTGGCGGCTTCGCCGACCGCGACCGCCGGGCGGCCGAAGGCTTCGGCCTGTCGGCTGCAGCCGCCGGCGTCGAGCGGATCGTGTACCTCGGGGGGAGTTCGCCGGCGGGCTCGCTGTCCCGGCACCTCGGTTCGAGGCTCGAGGTCGAGCGGATCCTTCTGGAGGCGGTACCCGGGTCCACGGCGCTGCGGGCATCGATCGTGATCGGGGCGGGCTCGGCCTCCTTCCGCGTGCTCGTCCGGCTGGTGGAGCGCCTGCGTGTGCTGATCCTGCCGGCCTGGCGGCACAATCGGACGCAACCGATCGACGAGCGCGACGTGATCGAGTTCCTGGCCCGAACACCGGACACCGCGGCCGCGGCCGGTCGCTCGCTGGACGTGGCAGGGCCGGACGTGCTCAGCTACGCGCAGATGATCGAGCGGATCGCCGAGCTCATGGGCGTGGGCCGACTGCCGCTCGGCCTCGGGGCCTCGCTCACCCCGCCCGCGAGCGCGTTGGTAAGCGCCGTAACCGAGCAGCCGCTCGAACTCGTGCGGCCGCTGATGGAGAGCCTCGAGTCTGACGTGTTGCCGCGCGACCCCGAGGAGGCTCCACGCCTGTATGGAATCCGCCCCCGCCCCTTCGAACGGGCGGTCGAGCACGCGCTCGCCGAGTGGGAGTCGCACGAGACGCTGGCGGCGCGATGAAGGTCGAGCGGACGATCGAGATCGCTGCGCCCCCGGAGCGCGTCTACGAGGTGGTGATGGACCCGAGGCACCTGGAGGACTGGGTCACGATCCACGACGATCTCGAGGAGGCGCCCGACGGGAGGCTCGAGAAAGGCTCGGAACTGACCCAGCGCCTCAAGCTGGCCGGCAGGAAGTTCCACGTGCGCTGGAAGGTCGTCGAGAACGACGCCTGCCGGCGCGTAGTCTGGGACGGAAGGGGGCCCGTCCATTCCCGGGCGCGGGTGGTCTACGAGTTCGAGCCGAACGCCGACCGCACGCTTTTCTCCTATACCAACGAGTACGACCTTCCTGGCGGGCTGCTGGGGAGGATGGCGGGCGGCGCGGTCAGGCGGGTTACGGCCAAGGAGGTGGACGCGACGCTGGAGCGCTTGAAGCAGCTGCTCGAGTAGCCCTTCCGCTCGCGGACCGTCTTTAACTGTTACAGTCAAATGACGGTTATTCGTTACGTGGATAGGGAACATGACTGATTTTCTCGACGAGAAGCGCAAGGAGATAGAGAGCCGGCTGCGCGAGCTGCGTCCGCTGGTGGAGGAGTACAACCGATTGGAGCAGGCCTCTCGCGCCCTCGCGGGCGTCGGGGGACGGGCCTCCCCACGACCCCGGAGCGGCCGCCGCGCAGCCTCCGGCCGCCGGCGCCGCGGCCGCCCCCGCGGCACCGGCACCCGCTCGATCCAGGCCTTGGAGCTGGTCCGCGCGCGTCCCGGGATCACGATCCGCGAGCTAGCCGACTCGATGGAGATAAAGGCGAATTACCTCTATCGCGTGATGCCGACGCTGGAGCAGGAGGGCAAGGTCAAGCGGCGGGATGGGGGATGGCAGGCGGCGTGAGCCGGCGGCTGACAGCTGGCAGCTGGCAGGGCCGCGGGCGCTGCCACAACTAGGCTGGCAGTTGGCAGGGCGCCGGCTTCGCCGGCTGCAGTGGCAGACCTGTGTCCTCAGGACTCTGCCAACTGCCACCGCCAACTGCCAACTCAAACGAGCTCCAGCTGCTTGACGGTATCCCGCTCTTCCTTGAGCTCATTCACGGTCGCCTCGAGCCGGGCCCGCGAGAAGTCCGTGAGCTCGAGCCCCTCGACGACCTCGTATTCACCTCCGGACGTGGTGCAGGGGAAGGAGGAGATGATTCCCTCCTCGACCCCATAGTGGCCAGTCGAGGGGATGGCCATGGAGATCCAGTCGCCCTCGGGCGTACCGGCGAACCAGTCGTGGACATGGTCGATCGCGGCGTTCGCCGCCGAGGCGGCGCTCGAGGAGCCGCGGGCGTCGATGATCGCGGCGCCGCGCTTCGCGACGGTAGGAATGAAGTCGTTCTCGAGCCAGTCCTGGTCCTGGCCGACCGCGTCCCAGGCGCTCCGCCCGCCCACCTTCGCGTTGAAGACGTCCGGGTACATGGTCGTGGAGTGGTTGCCCCACACCGCGAGATTCGTGACCTCCCCCACCGACGCGCCCGCCTTCCCGGCCAGCTGGGTCTTCGCCCGGTTGTGATCCAGGCGCGTCATCGCAGTGAAGCGCTCCCGCGGGACATCTGGGGCGCTGCTCATGGCGATCAGGCAGTTCGTGTTGGCCGGGTTGCCGACCACCAGCACGCGCACGTCGTCCGCGGCGTGGTCGTTGATCGCCTGGCCCTGCGGGCCGAATATCCCGCCGTTGGCCTCGAGCAGGTCGCTCCGCTCCATCCCCTTCGAGCGTGGTCTCGCGCCTACGAGCAGCGCTACGTTTGTGCCGTCGAACGCCTCGCCCGAGTCGTCCGTGATGTCGATGCCTTCGAGCAGCGGGAAGGCGCAGTCGTCCAGCTCCATTGCTACCCCCTCGGCGGCCCGCACCGCGTCGGGGATCTCGAGCAGCTTCATGCGGATGGGCGTGTCGGGCCCGAGCAGCTGGCCGCTTCCGATCCGGAACAGGATCGCGTAGCCGATCTGGCCGGCGGCGCCGGTGACGGTGATATTTACCGGGGTCATTGCATCTCCTCTATGACTGCGTCGGCAAACTGCGAAGTACCCACCGCACTGGGATCGTCACGTGAAGGCTTGAGGTCGTAGGTGACGTTTTCGCCCTTGCGGATCACCTCGGCGATCGCGCCTTCCATGCGGTCCGCGGCCTCGGCCTCGTCGAGGTGGCGGAGCATCAGCATGCCCGAGAGCATCAGCGCTGTGGGATTGACCTTGTTCTGCCCCCTGTACTTGGGGGCGGACCCGTGCGTGGCCTCGAACGTGGCTCCCTCGGAGCCGATGTTCGCGCCGGGGGCGAGACCCAGCCCGCCGATCATCCCGGCGCCCAGGTCGGACACGATGTCTCCGTACAGGTTGGGCAGCACGATCACGTCGTACTCCTCGGGTCGCGACACGAGCTGGTTGCAGAGATTGTCGATGATCCGGTCCTCGAACTCGACTTCGGAGTGGCGTTCGGCGACCTTGCGCGCGGTGTCCAGGAACAGCCCGTCGGAGTGCTTCATGATGTTCGCCTTGTGCGCGGCGGTGACCTTGGACCGCCCGTACTCCTTCGCGTAGTCGAAGGCTGCTTCCACGATCCGCTCGGAGCCGAAGATCGAGATCGGCTTGATCGATATACCCGAGTCCTCGCGCACCGGGCTGTCCAGCTCGTCCGCAAGGAAGCGGGCAAGCTTCCCCTCCTCGTCCGAGCCCTGCTCGAACTCGATCCCGGCGTAGAGGTCCTCGGTGTTCTCGCGGACGATCACGATGTCGGTCTCGGGGAAGCGGGTGCGCACTCCCTCGTAGGCCTTGCAGGGGCGGATGCAGGCGTAGAGGTCCAGCTCTCTTCGGAGCGCCACGTTGATCGAGCGGTGGCCCAACCCGACCGGGGTCGTGGTCGGTCCCTTGAGGGCGATCCCGCGCTCGCGGATCGACTCGACCGTGCGCTCCGGCAGCGGGTTGCCCTCAACCTCGAACACGTCGACGCCGGCGTCCTGGACGTCCCAGTCGAACTCCACGCCGGTGGCCTCGAGCACCCGGCGGGTCGCCTCCGCGATCTCCGGACCCGTGCCGTCCCCAGGGATGAGCGTCACGCGGTATGCCATGCGGCGGGAGTTCTACCCGAGGAGCGTCGGGTCAGTCATCCCAATGAGCGGCGAGCAGGCGGCCCGCGAAACACTGCTCCCATACTCCATAACCCGCCAGGAGCTCGATCTTCGCGAGCGGCATCGCAATCGGCGGCTCCAGGGTGCCGAAGCGCACTCTGCCACCATCTCCTACACAATGCTCAGCGGCCGCTCAATCCAGCTCGTGCGGGTGCTCGGCATCCGCATCGGAGTCGACGCGAGCTGGTTCTTCGTGCTGTTCCTGATCATCTGGTCGCTGTCGGGCTACTACAACGACCTCTTCCCGGGCGACGACACCAAGGCGTTCACGCTGGCGGTGGTCAGCGCGCTGCTGTTCTTCCTCTCGATCCTGCTGCACGAGCTCGGCCACGCCGTGGTGGCTATACGAAACGGAATCGGCATCTCGGGGATCGACCTCTGGATGTTCGGCGGCGTGGCGAAGATGCAGCGCGACACCGATACCCCCGGCGTCGAGTTTCGGGTGGCGGTGGCGGGGCCGGTGGTCACGCTGCTCATCGCCCTGATCTGCTTCGGGATCGGCTCCGCCATCTCCAGCCCGGACCAGGTCGGGCACGCGGCCCGCTTCAGGATCGGCGACTTTGGGGGGGCCTTGGCTGTGCTGGGGTACCTGGCGGGCATCAACGCGCTGGTGCTTGTGTTCAACCTGATTCCCGGCTTCCCGCTCGACGGCGGCCGGATCGCGCGGGCGATCGCCTGGTGGCGGACTGGAGACCGCACCCGGGCCACGCGCTTCGCCGCTCGGCTGGGGCGCGGCTTCGCGATCGCGATGATCGCCCTCGGCGCCTTCTGGTTCCTCACCGGCGACGTGATCGGGGGCGTCTGGCTCGTCTTCATCGGTTTCTTCCTGTCGCAGGCGGCGCGCTCGGCCGAGCTCCAGACCGTGATCACGAGCCGAATCGAGGGGGTGCGGGTGAGGGATGTCATGGACGCGGAGCCAGTCGCGGTACCCGACGACATGCCGCTCGACCGGGCTCTCGACGAGTACTTCTTGCGCTATGGCTGGCCCTGGTTCCCGGTCGTTGATTCGCTGGGACGCTTCGTCGGCCTGGTCACCCGCCAGTCAGTGGAGGGCGTGCCGGAGACGGTCCGCCCCGGACGGACCGTGGCTTCGGTCATGGCCCGTGACGAAGCTGGCGAGCTCGCCGCCGGCCTCGAGCAGCCGCTGGAGGCACTGCTCGGCCTGGACGCCCTCCAGCGGCTTGGCGCGGTCATGGCGGTGGACGCCGACGGCGTGCTCCGCGGGATCGTCACGATCGACACAGTCCGGCGAGCGCTTCAAGAGCCGGCGGCCGCCGTGTAGAGCATAGAATCGGCCGCCCTCCGAATGCCCCAGCACGACGTCCTCGTCATAGGAGCCGGACTCGCCGGCCAGCGCGCGGCCCTCGCCGCGGCCGAGGAGGGGGGGACCGTCGGGATCCTCTCCAAGGTACACCCGGTTCGGTCGCATTCGAACGCGGCCCAGGGGGGCATCAACGCCGCCCTCGACGCCGAGGACTCCTGGGAGTCGCACGCCTTCGACACGGTCAAGGGCTCCGACTACCTGGGCGACCAGGACGCCATCGAGATCATGTGCCGAGAGGCGCCCCAGGAGCTGCTCGACCTGGAGCACCTGGGGGTGACCTTTCACCGGAACGAGGAGGGGCGGCTCGGCAAGCGGGCCTTCGGCGGGGCGTCGGCCGCGCGCACCTACTACGTGGCGGACATCACCGGCCAGGCGATCCTCCACGTGCTCTACGAGCAGCTGATGAAGCATGAGGAGGTCTATCGCTACGAGGAGTGGTTCTCTACGGCCCTGGTCCGGGACGGCAACGGCAGGATCGCGGGAGCCGTGACGCGCAACATCCGGGACGGCTCGATGGAGCTGTTCACCGCCAAGAGCGTGATCCTGGCCACCGGGGGCAACGGCCAGGTCTACACCCCAACTACCAACGCTCTCATCTGCACCGGCGACGGGATCGCGATGGCGTACCGCGTCGGAGCGCCGCTGATGGACATGGAGATGATCCAGTACCACCCGACCACTCTGGCCGGGCTTGGCCTGCTGATCACCGAGGGCGCGCGAGGCGAGGGCGCCCACCTCTACAACGCGAAGGGCGAGCGCTTCATGGAGAACTATGCGCCCAACAAGATGGAGCTCGCCTCACGCGACGTGGTCTGCCGCGCCGAGCAGACCGAGATCAACGAGGGGCGGGGCCACGAGGACGGCACCGTGGCCCTCGACATCACCGTGGTGCCTCGCAAGCGAATCCATGAGGCGCTACGAGAGATCGTCAACGTCGGCCGGGACTTCGCCGGGGTCGACATCACCAAGGAGCCCATCCACATCAAGCCGGGTAACCACTACGTGATGGGCGGGATCAAGACCGATACGAACGGGCGGACCGCGATACCGGGCCTTTACGCGGCGGGCGAATGCGCATGCGTGTCGGTGCACGGGGGCAACCGCCTGGGCGCCAACTCGCTGCTCGACACGCTCGTTTTCGGCCGTCGTGCCGGGCAGCATGCGGCCCACGCCGGCAGGAACCAGGGGATGCCCGAGCCCTGGAAGGGCGCGCTCGCCGACGAGGAGCGGATGATCTCCGAGCTCGTTCGCCGGGAACCCAGCGGGCGGCGGGTGTCCGAGCTGAGGGCCGAGCTCGGCCAGACGATGGACAAGTACTGCGCGGTGTTCCGCGACGAGGACGGGCTGCGCACCGCCCTCGACACCGTGCGCCGCCTGAGGGATGAGGCCGAAACCGTGGCTGTCGACGACAAGGGCAGCATCTTCAACCAGGACGTCCTCGGGGCGCTCGAGCTGCATTTCATGCTCGAGAACGCCGAGTGCATAGTGCTCTCGGCGCTCGAGCGCAAGGAATCCCGGGGCGCTCAATACCGCACCGATTTTCCGCAGCGCAATGACGACGACTGGCTCAGGCACATCAACGTGAGCCTGGACGGGGCCGAGCCGGAAATCTCCTTCTCCGAGGTAACCCTCACGCAGTGGGAGCCGGAGGAACGGAAATACTGATGACAGTCCTCAGTCCTCAGTCCTCAGTCTTCAGGGACTTGTCGGAGGTCGTTCCTGAGGACTGCGGACTGACTCCTAATGGCTGATTACACCCTCAAGATCAGGCGCTTCAACCCGGAGAGCGGCGAGGCCGCGTACTGGGAGGACTTCGGCGTGGATTTGCCGCCCGAGCGCTCGGTGCTCGACGGCATCCTCCAGGCCAAGGACCGCGAGGACGCTTCGATCGGCATCCGCTGCTCCTGCCGCGCCGCGATCTGCGGCTCCTGCGGGGTGAAGATCAACGGCAAGTCCCGCCTCGCCTGCAACACGAAGATCGGCGACGCCGCCAGCCAGGCCGCGTCCAAGAACAGCGGCGCCGTGGTCGTCGAGCCGATGGGCAACATGCCCGTGCTCAAGGACTTGATCGTGGACATGGACGCCGTCCACTGGAAGAAGGTCCAACGCGTGGTTCCGTGGCTACTGCCCGAGGGTCCGCCGCCGGATCGCGAGTACGTAGTGCCGGCCGAGGCGATGATCGACGTGACGCAGTCGATGGCCTGCATCCACTGCGGCGCCTGCGTATCTGCCTGCCTCTCCCTGGAGGTGGATCCAGGGTTCATCGGTCCGGCGGCCCTGGCCAAGGCCTACCGCTTCGTGGGCGACCCACGGGACGGCGCCACGGAGGAGCGTCTGCGCGACCTGGCCGAGGACCCGCACGGCATATACGACTGCACCCACTGCTTCGCCTGCATCGAAGTCTGCCCCAAGGACGTCGCGCCGATGTCCCAGATCATGCGCCTGCGGCGCCGCGCCACCGCGGACTACGAGATCAAGGACCGCAACAACGGCTACGGGCACGAGCAGGCGTTCACGAGCCTGGTGGAGAAGTACGGGACGCTATTCGAGGCTCAGCTGTTGCCGCGCTCGTTGGGCGACGGCTCGCTCGTCAAGGGTCAGCTCTCACCGAGCGGCGCGAAGCAGCTCATTCCGACACTGCCCACAGCCGCCCGGGGCCTCAAGTCCGGCAAGGTCTCACCGCGCAAGGCGCTGACCCACCCCAAGCTGCCCGACCAAAAGCAGGTGCGACGCATCTTCAAGGAGATCGAGTCCAAGGATGAGCGCCTGGAACTCAACCTCTACATCGTGGGTGAAGAGGGCGCCGAAGAAGAAGGGATGGCCGAAGGGGGCCTGGAGGCGTGAAGGTCGCCTACTGGCCGGGCTGCGTCTCGCGCGGCTTCACCCCCGAGCTCCACGGCTCGATGGCGGCCCTGGCCCCCAAGCTCGACCTCGAGCTGGTCGAGCTGGACCGCGCCAACTGCTGCGGCGCCGGCGTGATCGCCGAGCACAACCAGGAGCTGGTCGACACGCTCAATGCGCGCACGTTCGCGATGGCTCAAGGGGTCGAGGACGCCGCGGGGATGATGAACATCTGCTCCACTTGCCAGGGAGCGCAGTCCGAGTGCCAGGAGCGGCTCGACGCAACCGGCGAATACCGCGACGGCATCAACTCGAATCTCTCGGGGGAGGGTCTGCGCTACGAGCGCGACGGCCAGTGGTGGAACAAGAATCTGCTCTGGTTGCTGGTCGAGGAGATCGGACTCGACACCGTCCGTGAGCGGGTGGTGCGCCCGCTCGAGGGGCTGCGGATCGCCCCCTTCTATGGCTGTTACATCGTCCGCCCGACGAGGCGGCTCGGTTTCGCGGACCATCCGGAGCGCGACCAGTACCTGGACCAGTTGATCGAGGCGCTCGGTGCGGAACCGGTCGAATACGCCGGTGCCCGCAAGTGCTGCGGCTTCCCGGTGATCACGATGAACCGCACGACCTCGCTGCGCCAGGCGGGCCGCCACCTGGCTGACGCGATCGATGCGGGGGCCGACTGCCTGGTCACGCCGTGCCCGCTCTGTCACCTGAACCTGGACCTGCAACAGCCCGACGCCGAGAAATACGTGGAACGCAACGACCTTGGCATTCCGGTCCTGCACCTGCCGCAGATGGTCGGGCTCGCGCTCGGCCTCGAGCCCAAGGAGCTCGGGATGAACAAGCACGTAGTGTCGACGAAGGCTGTCGTTGAAAAGCTCGCGGCGGCGCCGGCGGCGGCCTGACGAACGCTTCCCTGCCAGGCGAACCGAAAAGCGGCCCAGAAACGAGAAAGCCGACCGGTGGCTGGTCGGCTCTCGTGAAACTAGGCGTACCCCGGTCCGCCCTGGACGGCGCCACGAACGCCCAGATCGCGCACACCCTCTCGATCGGCTTGGAGGCGGTGCGCACGCGTGCCCGCAACATCTACCGCAAGCTCGGCATCTCCTCGCGGCGCGACCTCGCCAGGCTCGGCCGGCCGGAGCCGATCGTGGTAGACGCCCCGGAGGCCGACCCGCAGGCGACGTCCTAGGCTGTCGGGGCGCCTCGGAGCAGGTTGCGCACCTGGAGCAGCTCCGCCAGCTGCACGGCGTTCGTGGCGGCGCCCTTGCGCAGGTTGTCGCCGACCACCCACATGTTGAGGCAGCGCTCGTGCGAGGGGTCCCGTCGGATGCGGCCGACCAAGACGTCGTCTCGCCCGGCCGCGTCGATCGCCAGCGGGTAGACGGCGTCGGCGGGATCGTCCAGGACCAGAACGCCGGGTGCCTGCGAGAGCACCTCCCGGCAGTCCTCGGGCGTCAGCGGCTCACGCGTCTGTACGTTGATCGACTCGGAATGGCCCGTGTAGACCGGCACGCGGACGCAGGTGGCCGAGATCCCGATGTCCGGGGCATCGAGGATCTTCCGCGTCTCGGCCATCATCTTGCGCTCCTCGGTCGTGTAGTCGTCGCCGTCCTTGAACCTCTCGACCTGCGGCAGCACGTTGAAGGCGATCCGGTGCGGGTACACCGACGGGGGCGGTAGCTCGTGCGCCTCCAGCACCGCCCGGGTCTGATTGTGCAGCTCCTCCACGGCGCGCTGCCCCGTGCCCGAGACCGACTGGTAGGTCGAGATCACGAGCCGCTCGATGCCGGCGGCATTGAGCAAAGGCTTGAGCGCAACGACCATCTGCATCGTCGAGCAATTGGGATTGGAGACGATTCCGCGGTGGTGGTCGAGCGCACCCGGGTTCACCTCGGCCACCACGAGCGGCACGTCCTCGTGCGTGCGCCAGAAGGAGGAGTTGTCGACCACGACCGCACCGGCCTCGGCGAAGCGCGGCGCCCACTCCTCGCTGACACCCGAGCCGGCCGAGAACAGGGCCAGGTCGAAGCCGCCTAGGGCAGCGTCCTCCAGCGGCCGGACCTCGATCTTCACTTCACCGTGGTCGATCTTGCGACCCGCCGAGCGCGCCGAGGCGAACGGCACGACCTCGTCCGCCTCGAAGCCACGCTCGCGCATGACGCCGAGCATCGTGGAGCCCACCGCTCCGGTGGCGCCGACAACCGCGACCCTCACGAGCTGGCCTCCGGCTGCACGACCGGCCGGTGGTCTCCCGCCACGTCTTCCGGCTTGACCGCATCGGCTCCGAGCTCGAACGCCTCGTGCAGCTCCCGGACCGCCGTGGCCACGTCCTGCTCGCGCACCACGCAGGAGATCTTGATCGGCGAGGTGGAAATCATCTCGATGTTCACGCCGGCATCGCCCAGGGCCCGGAAGGTCTTGTAGGCGACTCCGGGGTGACTCTTCATTCCCGCGCCGACCACCGACACCTTCCCCATCAGCTCGTCTGTCTGGATCTCGCCGAAGCTGAGGTCCTCGTTGAGGCCTTCCAGCGCCTCACGCGCCATGGAGAGGTCGTCGCGCGGAACCGTGAACGACATGTCGGCCTTGTGCCCCTCAGTCTGCGGCTCGTTCTGAATGATCATGTCCACGTTCACGTTCGCGTCCGCGAGCGCGCCCATCACCGCAGCGGCGATCCCCGGGCGGTCGGGCAGCCCGGTGAGGGTCACCCTCGCCTCCGCCGTGGAGTGGGTGACCGCAGTGACGAGGGGTCGCTCCATGGTCTGCTGCTCGTCGAGGATCAAGGTACCGGGTCCGTCCTCGAAGCTCGATCGGCAGTGGATCGGGATGCCGTAGTTGCGGGCGTACTCCACGGAGCGCAGCTGCAGCACGCCGGCGCCGGAGGCGGCCATCTCCAGCATCTCCTCGAAGGACACTTGGACGAGCTTGCGGGCATTCGGCACGAGCCGCGGGTCGGCGCTGAACACGCCGGCCACGTCGGTGAAGATCTCGCAGACGTCGGCTCCCAGAGCGGCGGCCAGCGCGACAGCGGTGGTGTCCGAGCCGCCGCGGCCGAGGGTGGTTACGTCGGCCGAGGTCGATACGCCCTGGAAGCCGGCGACGAGAACGATCTTCCCCTCGTCGAGCCCGCGGCGGATCCGGCCGGCGCGGACTTCCACGATCTTGGCCTTGGTGTGGGAGGTGTCGGTGACTATTCCGGCCTGCGAGCCGGTCAGGGAGATCGCCTCGTGACCGAGGTCGTTGATGACCATCGCGGCCAGCGCGCAGGACACCCGCTCCCCCGTCGAGAGCAGCATGTCCATCTCCCTCGGGTGGGGGCGGTCGGAGACCTCGTGGGCCATGGCCACCAGCTCGTCAGTGGTCTTGCCGCGCGCGGACAGCACCGCGACCACGCGGTTGCCCTCTTCCTTGCGCTGGACGATTCGGCCGGCCGCCGCCTTGACCCGCTCGGCGTCGCCCACCGAGGTGCCGCCGAACTTCATCACCACTGTCTCGGCGGCTTCGGACATGGGGTCGAAAGATAGCCTTCGGGCGCGCCGATTCGGACGCCCGATCTCGCAGCTCGCTCTAGAGGGCGTGCCGCCCGCGCAGGGCGTTGCCGAGCGTGACCTCGTCCGCGTACTCGAGGTCGGAACCCACCGGTAGTCCGCTCGCCAGGCGCGTGACGGCCACCTCGGGGGAGCGCTCGCGCACGGCCTCCGCCAGGTAGAGAGCCGTGGCCTCGCCGGTCGTGGTGGCGTTGGTTGCGATCACCACCTCGCGCACCCCGTTCGAGGAGACGCGCTCCAGCAGCTGGCCGATGTGCAGGTCCTCTGGATCCACGCCGTCGATTGGCGACAGCGCCCCGCCCAGCACGTGGTAGCGACCGTGGAACTCGTTGGTGCGCTCGATCGGGATCACGTCGCCCGGCTGCTCGACGACGCAGATCACCGAGGCTTCGCGCCGCTCGTCCTGGCAGATCCGGCAGGTGGGCTCGACCGCGAGGTTGCAGCAGACCTCGCACTGGCCGACGCTCTCCTTGACTTCGCGTATAGCGTCGGCCAGCGGGAGCGCCTCCTCGTCCGAGACGCTCAGAAGGTGGAAGGCGAGCCGCTGCGCCGTGCGCTGTCCGATGCCGGGCAGCTTGGCCAGCTCGCCGATCAGCCTGTTGACGGGAGGCGCGAACACCCGAACCCCTCAGCCTAGCCGCCCACTCGGAGGTGTCAGGCGGCCTCGAGCTCGACCCGGTTGTCGTTGAATGTGGGCCTCGGGCTCAGACCTGGAGAATGCCCTGAGGGCTACATCCCCGGCAGGCCGAGGTTCCCCAGGCCGCCCAGGCCGCCGGTTGCCTGCCCCATCTTCGACGCGGCCAGCTCTTGCGCCGAGCGGATCGCCTCGTTGACGGCGGCGAGCACCATGTCCTGGAGCAGCTCGACGTCCTCGGGGTCGACTGCCTCGGGATCGATCCTCAGCTCGAGCAGCTCCAACTCGCCGCTCATCTTGACTGTGACCATGCCCCCACCCGCGCTCGCCTCGACCACCGCGCTCTTGAGCTGCTCCTGGGCCTTGGCCATCTCGGCCTGCATCTGCTGGACCTGCTTCATCATCTGGTTCAGGTTGGGCTGCTTGGGCACGCGATCAGTCCTTCCCATCGTCGTCGGGTACTTCGGTGGCGCCGAACTCGGAGCGCAGCCGTTCGAGCAGCTCCTCCTCGCTCAGCAGCGCCGGGCCCTGGCCCGCCGCGGGGGTGAGCTCGTAGGCCACCGTCAGCCCCCGGCCCGTCAGCCCTCGAAGGGCCTCGGCCACGAGCTCGCGGTTGGCCTCAGCCTTCTTCTTGGCGAACGTGGCGTCCTCCCCGAACGCGACCATGAGCCGGTCGCCCTCGAGCTCGGTGGGCCGCGCCTGAGCGAGCAGAGCCCCGAGCATGCCGTTGCGCTCGCGCACCGCATCCGCGACGGCCGGCCAGACCTGCTGCACGTTCTCGAGGTGCAGCGTAGGCGCCGCCTCGGGGACGGGATCCGGCTCGGCGACGGCCGGCGCCGCCGCGGCGCTCGCGCCACCGCCGGCCCGCGGCTGCGAACTGCTGCGCGGCGCCGAGGCGGCCGCCGAGGAGGGCGCGTCGCCTGCGCCCCCGAGGCCCCGCTCGAGCTGCTCGATCCGGTACATGAGCCCCTGCAGCGAGAGGTCTGCCTGTGGCTGCGTGGACTTCAGCAGCGCGAGCTCCAGCTGGATGCGCGGGTCCGACCCGTCCCTGACCGCGGCAATCCCGCTCCCCAGGAACTCGATCGCGCGCACCACCTCGCCCTGGGCGATGCGCTCGGCCTGACCGCTGACGCGGTCGGGGTGGGCGGCGGTGACGGAGAAGGTCTCGGGCAGCTCACCCGTGATCTGGACCACGAGCAGGTGGCGCAGGTGGGCGGTCAAGTCGCGCATGAACTGCGTGAAGTCACGACCGGAGCCCGACAGCCGCTGGACGGAGGAGAGCGCGGCCCTAGCGTCACGCTCGACGAGCGCGTCCGCCGTGTCGAGGACCAGCTCGGCATCGGCCACGCCGAGGATCTCGAGCACGTCGTCGAGCTGGACCTGCTTGCCGCCGTAGGTCACGAGCTGCTCGAGCGTGCCGAGTGCGTCGCGGAAGCTGCCCGTCGCGGCCCGCGCGATCATTCCGACAGCCGGATCGGGCACGTCGATCTGCTCCTGCTCGGCCACCCGTCGCAGCACCGCGGCGATCTGCTCGAGCGAGGGGCGCTGGAAGTCGAAGCGGTGGCACCGGTCGACAATGGTCGGTGGCACCTTGTGCGCCTCGGTTGTGGCCAGCACGAATATGACGTGCGGCGGTGGCTCCTCGAGCGTCTTGAGGAAGGCGTTCCACGCCTGCGGGGTGAGCATGTGCGCCTCGTCGAGGATGTAGACCCGACTCCCGCCCTCCATCGGCGCGAGGCCCACGTTCTCCCGCAGCTCGCGGATATCGTCGACGGAGTTGTGAGAGGCGGCGTCCATCTCCACCACGTCGAGCGAGGTCCCTGCCAGGATCGCGCGGCAGGCCGGCTCCTCCGGGTCGAAGTCGGCCCGCGGGCCGCCCTCGGCGTTGAGGGCGCAGGCGAGGAGCTTGGCCGTGGAGGTCTTGCCCGTGCCGCGTGAACCGACGAACAGGTAGGCGTGGTGGACCTTGCCGAGCTCGATCGCGTTCCTGAGCGTGCGAACTATGTGGTCCTGGCCGACTACCTCGTCGAAGGTGTGGGGGCGGTGGCGGCGGTAGAGCGAGAGCATCGGCTCAGCTCATGCTAGCCGCGCGAGCGGCGATAGCCGCGCGGCGCGGCAGCTCCATCCGCGTGGGGCGGCCGGGCTTGCCGGTCGGGCGAGCAAGCGGCGATAGGGGCGCAGCGCGGCCCAGTTGCATCCACGGGCCCGGCCGGCGCTAGGGTGCCGCGAGATGGAACGCGCCATCATCCAGTCGGAGGAGGCCCCGGAAGCGGTCGGCCCGTACTCGCAGGCCGTCCGCGCCGGCGATCTGCTCTTCTGCGCCGGCCAGATCCCCCTGGATCCCTCCACCGGCGAGCTGGTCAAGGAGGACGCCCCCGGCCAGGCGCAACGCTGCCTCGAGAACCTCGACGCCGTGTGCCGCGCGGCGGGCGCCCAGCTCGCCGACGCGGTGCGGTGCACCGTCTACCTCACCGACATGGGCGACTTCGGGCGGGTCAATGATGTGTACGCGGAGTTCTTCGGAGAGGAGCCGCCTGCCCGGGTGGCGATCCAGGCCGCCGGCCTGCCGCGGGGCGCGGACGTGGAGATCGACGCGATCGTCGCCCTCTGAGGGTCTGACTCCGCTAAAAGCCGCTGCGCGCGGCTGCGCCCTGGGCCGGGATGTCGTCCTGGGGGACGAAGGGCTTGATGTCCAGTACCGGGGTCCGGTCGAGCAGGTCGACACCCGCGAATCGGATTCGCGTCCCTTCGATCCCCAAGACCCGCACGAGGCTGAGGCCGACGGGGTTTGGGCGAGCGGGAGAGCGAGTCGCGAAGACGCCGAAGCGGCGCCCGGTTCCTCGCAGCGGCCGCGGGACCTGCTCGAGTGGAGCGGGCTCCCCGGCAACCCGGTCGAACCACGTTATGAGCCAGACATAGTCGAAGCCCTCGAGGCCCTTCAGCCCTTCCCCGAGCTCCGCATGGACCACGACCTCGCCCTCGCTGACGTTGTCGGTCGCCTGAGCGGGCGTGCTGTCGCCCCGCTCGAGCCCGGTGAGCACGTAGCCAATCGGGCGCAGCGTCACCTCGGGCCGGTCAATCGAGCTCGTGGAATTCAATGCAGCGCTTACCCTTCGGCGGGCCG
>Ga0126313_10000307_pt1 | contig 22709 bp, 25 predicted proteins | sample Plot105A_FD_89954 | JGI IMG/M metagenome (GOLD analysis project Ga0126313, IMG submission 89954) | Serpentine soil microbial communities from UC McLaughlin Reserve, CA, USA - Plot105A | ecosystem: Environmental > Terrestrial > Soil > Grasslands | place: USA: UC McLaughlin Reserve, Lake County...
CGGATCTCCTCGTCGGTCAGGCTGGTGCGCTCGCTCATCTCGACTCCTTCCGCTCGGGGGTGTCCTCGCGACACTACAGACGCACTGAGTGATCTGTGACCCACAGGATGTCCTGCGCCTCACTGCGGAAACGCTCGATCGACGAGAGCGGTCCGAAGAGCACGCGCACGACAGAGCCTTCGCGGAGCTCCTCCGACCCGGACACGGTTGCGCTCCAGGACGCGCCCGGCCCGAGCGCCGGCGGCGGCCGCGGCAACACCGCGGTGGGCTTCAGCGCCGGCGGCGCGTGGGTCAGGTTGCCAGTCAGCCGCCGAAGCTCGGACTTTGTCTGCGTGTCGAGCAGCACCAGGCCGATGGAGCGTTCGTCGAGTCGGTACGCGCTTCGGGAGCCGTTCGTCAGCGAGACCGTCAGGCGCCACCCGTCGTCGGCGATGACAAGGCGCTCGACACGGTATGTGAACCTCGTGGCCTTGTCGCGCTCGACCCAGTCGAGCTCGATCGTCCTCGGCTCGGCGGGCGGTGCCAGCGTCGGCCCGTCCGGCGAATCACCGCAGCCCGCGAGCGCCACGGCCACTGCGACCGCGGCCGAGGCGCCGACTGGGCGGCGCCGACAAAAAAAGGCCATGCTGGCTTTGCCAGCGTGGCCGCATGGATAGACTCGCGGGCCGCGCATGGACCTGTACGAGTATCAGGGAAAGGAGCTGTTTCGCCGCTTCGGCATCCCAGTCTCGGACGGCCGGCTGGCGACTTCTCCGGAGGAGGCGCGCATCGCCGCTCAGGAGCTCGGCGGGCAGGTTGTCGTCAAGGCCCAGGTGCTCACCGGCGGGCGCGGCAAGGCGGGCGGGATCAAGCTCGCCGACGGCCCGGACGAGGCCGAGTCGCACGCGCGCGCGATCCTCGGGATGGACATCAACGGGCACGTCGTGCGCAAGCTCTGGATCGAGTCGGCCTCGGACATCGCCACCGAGTACTACCTCTCGCTGACCTTCGACCGGGGCGAGAAGAAGGCGCTCTTCATGTTGACGAAGGAGGGCGGAATCGACATCGAGGAGGTCGCCGCCGAGCGGCCCGAGGCGCTCGCCCGCCTGCATGTCGATCCCCTCGAGGGCTTCCAGCGCTACCAGGCCCGGCGCTTGATCTACGGCGCTGGGATCGAGGACGAGGGCGAGCAGAAGCAGATCGCCAGGATCGCCGAGCAGCTCTACGCCGCCTTCATCGGCAGCGACGCGATGCTTTGCGAGATCAACCCGCTGATCGTCACGCCCGACGGTGAGGTGAAGGCGCTCGACTCGAAGTTCACGGTCGACGACAACGCGCTCTACCGGCACCCGGACATCGCCGAGATGCGCGATCTGGACGCGTATCCGCCCGAGGAGCGAGCGGCGCGCGCGAAGGACGTCACGTACGTGAAGCTGGACGGCGAGGTCGGAGTGCTCGGAAACGGCGCCGGCCTCGTTATGTCGACGCTGGACGTGGTCGCGCTCGCCGGCGGCCGGCCCGCGAACTTCTGCGATCTGGGCGGCGGCGGTGACGCGCAGGGCGTGGTCGACGCCCTCGAGATCATCACTGCCGACCCGCAGGTCAATGCGATCCTCTTCAACATCTTCGGCGGGATCACCCGCTGCGACGAGGTCGCGCGCGGGATCCTCCAGGCGCTCGGCCAGCTGACGATCGACGACCCGATCGTCGTCCGGCTCGACGGCACGAACGCCGAGGAGGGCAGACGGCTCCTGCAGGAGGCGGCGCCGGCGAACCTCCACGTCGAGCCGACGATGCTGGAGGCTGCGAAGCGCGCGGTGGAGCTGGCGACATGACGGATCTCTGGAGCGAGCGTGCCGAGACATATCGCGGCTTGGCGGACCAGCGGGAGGGCGCTGACCTCGAGCTGCTCGTCTCCTGGGCGGAGGGAGAGACCGCCCTCGACGTCGCCTCCGGCGGCGGGCACACCGCCAACCGCCTGCGCGCGGCCGGTTTCCGCGTGACGACGCTCGATCCTGCGCCCGGCATGCGGGCGGATGTGCTCGCGCCGGCCGAGCACATTCCCTTTGCCGACTCCTCGTTCGACGTCGTCACGTGCCGGATCGCTCCTCATCATTTCGACGACATCGAGGCCGCAGTGCACGAGATGGCACGCGTCGCCCGCCGGCTCGTTCTGATCGAGGACACGCTGTTCACGAGCGAGCGGGTCGAGGACGCCGAGAAGCTCCGCGACCCGACGCACGTGCGCTCGTACACCGAGGGCGAATGGCGCGACCTCCTCGAGGACGCAGGTCTGCGGATCGAGCAGGTCGAGATCCTCGAGAAGCGCCGTCCGTTCGAGTCCTGGCTCGCGCGGACGGAGACCACCGGCCAGGAGGCCGAGCAGGTGAAGGCCCTGGTCGCCGACGCGATCGACGACGGCGACTACGTCGACCGGAAGATCCTGCTCAAGGCGTCGAAGCCCTAATGGCGATCATCGTCGACAACGAGACTCGGCTCGTCGTCCAGGGCCTGACCGGCCGGGAGGGCTCGTTCCACGGCGTCCGGAACCGCGGCTACGGCACGCAGGTCGTCGCCGGCGTCACGCCGGGGAAGGGCGGGCAGGACGTCGAGGGCATTCCGGTCTTCGACACCGTCGCCGAGGCGGCCGACGAGACCGACGCGAACACGACGATGGTCTTCGTCCCCGCCCGGTTCGCGACCGACGCGATCTACGAGGCCGTCGACGCCGGCATCGAGACCGTCATCTGCATCGCCGAGGGGCTGCCGGCGCACGACATGCTGCGCGTCTACAACTACATCCGTCCGAAGGGGATCACGATGCTCGGGCCGAACTGCCCCGGTGCACTCTCGCCGGGGAAGGCGAATGTCGGAATCATCCCGGCGGAGATCTTCCGCGAAGGCCGGATTGGGCTCGTCAGCCGCTCGGGCACGCTCACCTACCAGATCGGCCACGAGCTCACCCAGCTCGGGCTCGGCAACTCGACGATCGTCGGCATCGGCGGCGATCCGGTCGTCGGCGCGTCGTTCATCGACGTGCTCGCCCGCTTCGAAGCCGACGAGGAGACCGAGGTGGTCGTGATGGTCGGCGAGATCGGCGGCGCGGAGGAGGAGGAGGCCGCCGGCTTCATCGAGGCGGAGATGTCGAAGCCGGTCGTCGCGTACATCGCGGGCTTCACCGCGCCGCCCGGCAAGACGATGGGCCACGCCGGCGCGATCATCTCCGGAACCGCCGGCACCGCGCAGGCGAAGAAGGAGGCGCTCGAGGCCCACGGCGTCCGCGTCGGGACGACTCCGACCGAGGTCGCCGAGCTCGCCGCCGACACCGTCGGTGCGCGAGCGTAGCGCCCCGTCGTGATGGGGTCAGACCCCGCTCCTAAAGGCCCTCACCTTTGTCACGAGAATGTGACGCTCAGACGCTGAGCTCCTTTGCGCGTCTCGCGGGCCCCGTCCGTGCTGTGGAGAGGAAATTCCACTCTCGTGAAGGGGTCTGACCCCGACGGCGGGGCGCTAAGTGCGGGCTGATCGGCGGGCCATAGAGCTTCCGCCCAACCTCGTTCGGACGATTACGAAGGAGGGCCCGGGCGGGGCCGAGTGGATCGCGGAGCTGCCCCGCTTGCTCGCTGAGTGCGCGGAGCAGTGGTCGCTGGACCTGGAAGAGCCCTTCGATGCCGCCTTCTCGCTGGTGGTGCCGGCCGGAGACGTCGTGCTCAAGCTCAACCCGCGCGGCGACCCTGAGCCCGAGCACGAGGGCGATGCCCTCGAGCGTTGGAATGGACTCGGCGCGGTTCGCCTACTCGCGCACGACCGCGAGCGCTGGGCGTTGCTGATCGAGCGCTGCCGACCGGGGACGCAGCTCTGGGCGCTTCCCGACGAGGAGGCGACGGAGCTCGCCGCCGACGTGCTCGAGCAACTCTGGGTTCCTGCCGACGAGCCGTTCCGGCGGCTCGCGGACGAGGCGGCGCGCTGGGCAGAAGAGCTGCCGAACCGACCGTTGGAGCGCGCGCTCGTCGACCGGGCCGTCGCCTTTCTCCGCGAGGCTGGGCCAACGCAGCGCGAATCCGTGCTCCTGCACCAGGACTTCCACGGCGCCAACGTGCTCCTCTCCGACCGCGGCTGGCTGGCGATCGACGCCAAGCTGCTCGTCGGCGAGCGGGAGTTCGACGTCGCCTCGCTCATCCGCGATCGCCGGCCCACGACCAAGGCCCAGATGGAGCGGCGCCTCGACTACCTCGTCGAACGCCTCGGCCTTGATCGGGAGCGGACACGCGGCTGGGCGATCGCCCACGCCCTCGCCTGGAACGGGACGCCGGACATGATCGAGTGCGCCCGACTCCTCACCTAGTCAGAATGTCCAAGGACCGGCAGCGCGCGTCGTCAGCGGGCGACGGCCTCGACGAGCTGCGGGAGTGCGGCTCCGGTGAGTGCCGAGCCGACGCCGATCCCAACGGCGCCGGCCTCCAACCAAGAGGACGCATTCCGCGCATCTACACCGCCAACGGCGACGAATCCCGCCTCGGGGAAGGGCCCAGCCAGACTCCGAAGCCAGTCGGTGCCGAGGACAGAGGCTGGAAACAGCTTCAGGATCCGGCACTCAAGCGCGAGCGCGTTCTGCACCTCCGAGGGTGTTGCGACACCAGGCAGGTACGGAAGGTCGAGTCCTTGCGCCGCGGCGACGGTGTTGGAATCGAGCCCCGGCGCGACGGCGAAGGCGGCACCGGCGGCCGCTGCGGCAGCCACCTGGTCAGCCGTGAGGACGGTGCCGGCACCCGCCGCGTGCCCCAGCTCTCGGCCCTGACGGCAAACGGCCTCCAGCGCCGCAATCGCATGCTCGCCGGACAGCGACACCTCTACGAGCGGAATCCCGGCGCGCCAGCACTGCTCGGCGGTCGCCACGGCCGAAGCCGGTTTGAGCCCGCGCAGGATCGCGAGCACCGGAACGCCGCTGAGCGCTTCCGCGAAATAGTCGGTCATGGTCGCTTGACGCGCCATGACGCGGCATTTTAGGGTTTCGTCTTGTGATACTCCGTTTCACGGTACGAAACAACTGCGATGGAAGGGGGCAACAGCGGTGCGCACTAGGAGCTCGAGCTGGCTACTGCTGATCGTCGTCGCACTGGCGCTCGGGGCTTGCGGCGGAACGGATGACGAGGAAGGCGAAGGCGCGGCCCAGGCGACCACAGCCACGGAAACGAGCAAGGCGGCGGGGGCCGCGCCCGACGCCAAGGCCGACTGCGCGAACGTCAAGGGCGACGCCGAGGGCGCGCGGATCGCGTACATGCCGCCGGCAACGGAATTCCCGTACTACATCGCCATCGGCGAAGGCATCAAGACAAAGGCGAAGCAGATCGGCTACAAGACCTTCATGCTTGCGCCGCAGAGCGGCGCCGACATCGAGGGCCAGATGGGCATGATCCAGGACGTCCTTACCCAGGACGTTGACGCGATCATCCTCTCGACCCACGATGAGAAGGCGGCTGCCCCGCTCGTGAAACGGGCGGTCAACAAGGGGGTCGCAGTCATCATCGTCAACTCGGACATCGCTGACTTCCCCACGCCGGTGCACGGCGTTGTCGGCTATCGCCAGCGGCCGGGGACCCACAAGATCGGCGAGTATGCGATCGACCTCGTGGACGGCGAGGCCACGATCGGCATCATCGAAGGGCAGCCCGGGTACCACTCGACGGAGCGCGTCGGTGGTTTCGTTGACGCGATCAAGCCAGAGGACGGCATGGAGATCGTGGCGAGCCAGCCCGGCGCGTGGAACGTCGAAGGCGGAAACAAGACGGCGATGGACATGCTTCAGGCACACCCCGACATTGACATGATCTTCGCCGCGAACGACTACATGGCGATCGGGGCCGACCAGGCGGCGAAGGCGCTCGGCAAGGACGACTTGATCATCCTGGGCAATGATGGCGACACGCAAGCCCTCGAGGAGATCTACGCCGGCGACTGGACGGCGACCGTGAACACGACGCCGTTCGAGATGGGCGAAAGAGTGCTCGAGGTCGCTCAGGACTGCCTGAAGAAGAAGTTCGACGGCTTCTACGTCGAGACCCCGACGCAGGTTGTCGACAAGGAAAACGCACTCGAGTTCCTGCAGCAACCCGAACGGCTCCATCCGAAGCCTTCGAAGGAGTACTAGCGGAGTAACGCCTCGCCAACGGTGGCTTCGTCCCGGCCCCTCTGGGAGCTCCGGAGCGTCGTCAAGACGTTCCCGGGCGTTCGTGCGCTCGACGACGTCTCGCTCGCGCTCGGCGCAGGCGAAACGCACGCGCTGATCGGAGAAAACGGGAGCGGCAAGACAACCCTCGCGAAGGTCCTCTCCGGCGTCCATCAGCCGGACGCCGGGGAGGTCATCCACGCGGGCGAGCGGGTCACGCTGCGTGATCCACACGAGGCACAGAGCCGCGGCGTGGCGACGTTCCACCAGGAGTTCTCGCTCGTGCCCGACCTCAGCGTTGCGGAGAACATCTACCTCGGCCGTCTGCCGCTTCGTTGGGGCGTCGTCGACTGGGAAGCCGCGCGGAGGGGTGCCGTCAAGGCGCTCGCACGTCTAGACGTCGAGATCGATCCCGATCGCCAGGTGGCGTTGCTCTCGGTGGCCGAGCAGCAGTTCGTCGAGATCGCAAAGGCAATCTCGCGCGAGATGACGCTCTTGATCCTGGACGAGCCGACGGCTGCGCTCGGGCCCGCCGAGATCAACCGCCTGCACGAGGTGATCCGGCTGCTCGTCCGGCAAGGGACGGCGATTCTATACATCTCGCACCGGCTCGACGAGGTATTTGCGATCGCGGAGAACGTGACTGTCGTGAAGGACGGCAAGCTCGTCGGCACGAGGGCGCGAAGGGATCTGTCTGTCCGCGAGGCGGTGCGCATGATGATCGGGTCGGATCTCGAGGAGCACTTCGAGCGGAGCGAGACCGCGCGGGAGCGACCACGCCTCGAGGTGCGCGATCTACGGACCGAGAACCGCGTCAACGGCGTCAGCTTCTCCGTCTCCGAGGGCGAGGTGCTGGGCCTCGGTGGGATCGCAGGAGCCGGACGGACCGAGATCGCGCGCGCGCTGTTCGGCGTCGACCCGAGCGTCGCAGGTGAGGTCCTGGTCGACGGCCGGCCATGCAGCCTCACTTCGCCGAGTAACGCGATTCGTGCGGGGATCGCGCTCGTGCCGGAGAACCGCAAGGCGGACGGACTGTTCTTCAACTTCGAGGGCCCGGCGAACATGACGATCGCGGCTCTCGAGGCGATCCGGGTCGGGCCACTCCTCAGCCTGACGCGAGAGCGGCGGCGTGCGCGTCTCCTGATGCAAGACCTTGCTATCGACCGGAGGGCCGAGAAACGGAGCGTGCGATTCTTGTCCGGCGGTAACCAGCAGAAGGTGATGCTCGCGCGGTGGCTGTTCACGCCGACGCGCGTGCTCATCCTTGACGAGCCGACACAGGGGATCGACGTGGCGGCCAAGCATGAGGTCTATCGGGTGATCAACGAGCTGGCGGCGAAAGGCATCGCGATTGTGCTCATCAGCTCTGACTTTCCCGAGCTGCTCGCGATCAGTGACCGCATCGCAATCGTGCGGCGCGGGCGGATCGTTCACTTCGCCGGACACGGCGAGCTGACGGAGCAGGCGCTGGTCGAGCTCGCCGCCGGCGGCGAAGCGTCGGAGGAGGCCGCGTGAAGGAGCGCTTCGCCGACGCGCTGCGCTCGCAGGTGATCGGGCCCTTCCTGATCATGCTCACCGTCGCGGCCGGGGTCGCGATCTCGACCGACCGCTTCCTGCTCAGCCAGAACCTCAAGAACGTCGCTCTCCAGGCGTCGATCGTCGCGATCGTCGCGATCGGCGCCACGATCGTGATCCTGACGGCGCAAATCGATCTCTCATCGGGGTCGCTCGTCGCCCTGACGACCGTGCTGCTGGCCGACCTGGTCAAGAACGCGGACGTAAGTGTCGCGGTCGCCGCGGTCCTGATGATCCTGATGGGCGCCGGACTCGGATTCGTGAACGGATTCTTCTCGAGCTACGGGCGGATTCCGTCGTTCATCTTCACGCTCGGAACGCTCGCGATCTTTCGTGGCCTTGCGTTTCTGGATACCGGCGGGACGCCGATCTTCTCGGTCTCGCCGCAGCTCGACCCGATCTTCTACGGTGAGCTGCTCGGTCTACCGCTCCCATTCGTGTACGTCGTGGTCCTGTACACGCTCGCTTGGGCGTATCTGACCTACACCCCCCGGGGCCGCCAGATCTATGCCGTCGGCGGGAACGAGTCGGCGGCCCGGCTCTCAGGGATCAACGTCAACCGCGTCCGGACCGAGGCGTTCGTGATCGCTGGCGCGCTCGCCGCGGTCGGGGGCGTGCTGTTGACGGCTCGCCTCGACTCCGGCTCGCCGAACTACGGGCAAGGGATGGAGCTGATGGCGATCGCGTCGGCCGTGATCGGAGGCGCGAGCCTGTTCGGCGGCCAGGGCAACGTCTTCGCGACGCTGTTCGGCGCGTTCACGATCGTGATTGTCCAGAACGGGCTCAACTTGCATGCCGTCGCGTCGGCTTGGCAGAACATCACCCTCGGGACGATCATCGCCCTCGCTGTCGGCGTCGACATGTGGCGGGGCGACCTGGCCCGGTTCGTCCGTCGCCTCTGGTCAGGGCGCCGGCCGGGCACCGAGGCCGAACCTGTCGTTCCAGACACCCCGGGGGAGGACCGTGTTCACTCACGGACGTAAGAGCGGCTGCCGCATCACCCTCGATTACACCTATCGCGACCTGCGCGTGGCCTACCTCGAGAACGATGCCCTTCGTGTCGGCGTGCTCGTTGACAAGGGCGCCGACGTTTTCGAGCTGACTTACAAGCCGCGGGACGCCGACTTCATGTGGCACTCGCCGATCCCGTTGAGGAAGCCGTTCGCGGCCACGAGCGCACTGCCCGAAGGCGCGTTTCACGACTACTACTACGGGGGCTGGCAGGAGATTCTGCCCTCGGCCGGCTGGGCCGAAGAGCCCTACCTGGGCACGTACCAGGGCCTGCACGGTGAGGTCGCGCTCCTGCCCTTCGAGGCTCGCATCCTCGAGGACTCAGCCGAGCGGGTCGAGCTCGAGCTCACCGTGCGGACGTACCGCTCGCCTCTGCGGCTGGTGCGCCGGATGTCGCTCCGCGGGGCGCAGCCGGCGCTCTTCCTCGCGGAGCGGCTCGAGAACGAGTCGCCCGGCGAATTCGCGATCATGTGGGGCCACCACCCCGCCTTCGGCGCGCCGTTCCTCGACGAGACCTGCAGCGTGAACGTCGACGCCGGGGCGGTCGACGTGCTCGCCTTCCACGACAATGGCCTCTGGGAACCCGGCGAGGACTACGCGTTTCCACTCGTTCCGAACCGGCGCAGCGGCGAGGCCGAGGACATCACGCGCGTGCGGCCTCCGGAGACGGGATCAGTCGATGTCGTCCGCTTCAAGGATCTGCGAGAAGGCTCATACGGCCTGACGAGCGGGCGCCTCGGCCTCGGGATCGGGATGGCCTGGGACGCCGAGCTCTTCCCGAGCCTGTGGATGTGGCAGGTCTATGGCGGTCACCACGACTATCCCTGGTACGGGCGGACGTACAACTGCGCGCTCGAGCCGTTCACGAGCTGGCCGCCCGCAGGAGTCAAGAACGCGATCGAAAATGGCAGCGCGCGGGTGCTGGAGCCGCGAGAGGTGATCGAGACCGACCTCGTTGCCGTTGCTTACGAGGCAGACCAACCCGTCCGGATCCGCCGCGACGGCTCCATCGCGTCGTGAGCCAACTCGCGACACGGGACTACGCGGTACGGGCGGTCGTGCGGGCCGCGCGGCTGCTCGAGCTCCTCCGGGCATCAGACGGCGGAGCGCCGCTGAACGAGCTGGCGGCGCGTTCTGGGCTCGCGAAGGCGTCCGTGTTCCGGATGCTGCGCACGTTGGAGGGCCTCGGCTTCGTCGAGCGGCCGGATGGCGCGGACAGGTATCGGCTCGGCGTCCGCTGCCTTGAGCTCGGCCAGGCCTACCTCGAGCAGACGGACCTACGCCGCGAGGCGCGGCCGGTGCTCGCCCGTCTCCGCGACCGCTTCGACGAGACCGTTCATCTCGCGGTGCTCGACGACGAGTACCGCGTGGTCTACCTCGAGAAGCTCGACTCGACTCACGCGGTCGGGATCATGATGTCGCGCGTCGGCAAGACCGCGCCCTCGTACTGCACGGGCCTTGGCAAGGCGCTGCTCGCGGCCCGCGAGGACGACCCGGTCGCGGCGCTGGTAGAACGTGGCGCCCTGCGCCGGTTCACGAAGAACACGATTCACCGGCCGGCGGAGCTGCGCCGGGAGCTGAGGCGAATCTCCGGCCGTGGCTACGCGCTCGATCTCGAAGAGCACGAGCCCGGCGTCCGCTGTGTCGCCTGCGCGATCGAGGGGCCCAGCGGCACGGCCATTGCCGCGCTCTCGATCGCGGGCCCCGCCCAACGCCTCACCGAGCAGTCGCTGCGGGGGGAGCTCGCCACGGCCGCGTCGGAGGCTGCGCGCGAGATCGGGCTGAGGCTGGGAGCCGCACGCCGGAAGACCGCGGAGTGATCGTCGCCGTCGACTCCGGCACCACCTCGACCCGGGTATGGGTGCTCGAGCATGGCGAGGTGAAGGCCAGCTCAGGCGGCCGCGGTGGGGCGCGAGACGTCGCCCGCACGAAGGACCGGAGCGAGCTGCTGGGCCGGGTTCGCGGTCTCGCGGACGACGCTCTCGCGACTGCCGAGTCGAGCTGGGAAGCGGTCGAGGCAATCGTTGCCTTCGGAATGATCACGTCGGAGCTCGGACTCGAGGAAGTACCGCACCTCGAGGCGCCCGTCAGTTTCTCGATGCTTGCCGAGGCGATGCTCGAGCGCCGCTACGGCGATGCGTTGCCCGCGCCGGTCCACCTCGTTCCGGGAGTTCGCTCAGGGGGTGAGGAGCTCGAGCTCGCTGACTTCATGCGCGGCGAGGAAACGGAAGTCGCCGGCCTGCTCGCCCTCGGCGAGAACGAGCCTCCGTTCCTCTACATCTCGACGGGGTCGCACACCAAGTTCGTCGGCGTCGACAGTGAAGGGCAAATCGACTGGAGCCTGACCACGCTGAGCGGTGAGCTTCTCCTGGCACTCCACCGCGAGACGATTCTCGCCGACTTGATCGACCTCGAGGCGCCGCTTACCGACCTCGCGATGCTGGAGGACGGTTCTCGCTTCGTCGAGCGTGCCGGTCTCACCCGAGCCTTGTTCGCGGCAAGGCTGCTCAACCGCGTGCGCGGGGTGAGCCCAGCTGTCTGTTCCGATTTCCTGCATGGCGCGATCGCGGGCGCGGACCTGCTCTCGCTGCGCAGGGCAGCCGAAGCCCGCGGAGGCTTCCCCGATCGCGTCGCGATCGGGGGGAAGGGAAGCCTGCGAGACGCCTATCGCCACCTGCTCGAACGGCAACCCGGGGTGGCGGAGCTGCGCGCCTTCGACGTTCCCCTCGGCGCTCTCGGCGCCTGGAACCTGTTCACGACCGTGCGGGAGGCCGCCCATGCGGGAACTCCCCAAGAAGGGAGCTGACATGCGCAGGGTCATCAACGAGGCGACGAGGCCGGATGCGAAGGTGCTCGCAGGATTCCAGTCACTGCTTCCGCGCTACAGCCCAAGCTGCATCGTCAGCGACGTGATGGAGCGTGCACGGACGATGCACAGCTCGCTCACTCAGGCGTCTCCCGGACGCTTCGCCGGGCCTGCCCTGACCGTGAAGCTCTATCCGGGCGACCTCGTCGACTGCCTCGACGCGCTCAGGGTCGCGCAGGCGGGAGACGTGATCGTGGTCGACGCTGCGGCAGAGACCGAGACGTCGATCTGGGGCGGGCTCATGGCAGGCCTCTGCCTCCAAAAGGGCGTCGCAGGCGCCGTCGTCGACGGTGCGGTCCGCGACGTGGACGAGGTACGCGATCTCGGCTTCCCCCTCGTCTCGCGCGCGATCGTGCCGCGCTCGACCCACTCCCCGTACTCGAAGCGGCTGGAGCCGATCGAGATCAACGTGCCGATCGTGTGCGGCGGCGCACTCGTGAACCCGGGCGACATCATCCTCGCCGATGAGATTGGCGTCGTCGCTATCCCGCAGGAGGAGGCTGCCAGCGTCCTGGAGCGGGCGCTCGCCCAGTCGGAGCTGGAGGAGGCGACGAGGCAGCGGATCTCCGCCGGCAAGAGCGTAGACGAGCTGCTCGAGGAGTTCGGTCGCCTATGAATCCCACCTCAATCCCGGACTAGGAGGATTGCCATGAGCCTCGAGGGACGCGTTGCGATCGTTACCGGCGCCGCGCAGGGGATCGGCGAGGGGATCTCGGCGGAGTTCGTACGCGAGGGCGCCGCGGTCGTTCTCGCCGACGTCGCCGAAGACGGTGTGGCCTCTGTCGCCGATCGGTTCACACGCGAGGGAGGCCGCGCTGTTGCAGTCACCTGTGACGTCTCCGAGGAAAAGCAGGTGCACTCACTGATCGAGCACGCCGTCTCGGAGCTCGGCGGCCTACATGTCTACGTCAACAATGCTGCGCTCGGCGTCTACACACCGGTGACGGAGACGGCGGTTGAGGACTTCGACCGCTGCCTCGCCGTCAACCTGCGCGGGGTGTTCCTCGGCATCAAGCACGCGGCGCTCGCGATGCAGGCATCGGAACAGGGCGGCTCGATCATCAATATCGCCTCGGTTCACTCGATCCAGAACGTCGGCGGCACCGCCCCGTACGCAGCGTCGAAGGGAGGGGTGGCCGCACTGACGCGTACGGCGGCGATCGATCTCGCGCCGGCGGGCATCCGCGTGAACGCGATCTGCCCAGGCTGGGTCGACACGCCGCTGATCCGCGGCATCTTCGAGAGCGACCCGAATCCGGTGGAGGCACGGCGGGCGGTTGAGCGGCGGCAGCTGCTTGGCCGCCTCGGTCGGCCGGAAGAGATCGGCCGTGCCGCAGTCTTCCTCGCTGGGGACGACTCTTCGTACGTGACCGGCAGCCTGCTCTTCGTGGATAGCGGCATGACCGCGCAGCTCGAGACGTGGTCCGGATGAAAGGCCGACAAATGAACGTGATCGATCAGCGCGTGACCGAGCTCGTGGATCCGCGCGTCGAGATCGAGCTCCTCGCCGACGGTTTCGTCTTCGCAGAAGGACCCGTCTGGAGCTTCCGGGACTCGCACCTGACCTTCTCCGACATCCCGGCCGACACGATGTACCGATGGAACGAGCGGCAGGGTGTGCGGGAATACAGGAAGCCGAGCAACTTCTCGAACGGGCTCGCTTACGACAAGGATGGAGCGCTGATCGCGTGCGAGCACCGCACGCGGCGCGTGACGCGCGAGACTCCGGATGGGCTGGAGACAATCGTGGACACCTACCGGGGGAAGCGTCTCAATGCGCCCAACGACATCGTTCTCGCGTCAGACGGCTCCCTTGTGTTCACCGATCCGCACTATGGCCTCGGCAAAGGGTTCGGCGGGCCGGCGGAGCAGGAACAGCCTGTGCGCGGGGTCTACCGGATCCCGCCCAGCGGTGGCGAGCCCGAGCTGCTCGTGGCCGACTTCACCGGGCCGAACGGACTTGCTCTATCGCCCGACGGCGGGGCCCTCTACGTTGCAGACACGGAGGAGTTTCACATTCGCGCCTTCGCCGTCGCCTCCAGCTGGGCCCTGAGCGGCGGCGACGTGCTCATCGACCTCCCGCGTGAGGGAGAGGGCGTGCCCGATGGCCTCAAACTCGATCTGGCAGGGAACATCTACTCCACGGGTGCCGGCGGCATCTGGATCTGCACGCCGGCGGGCGAGCTGCTCGGGCAGATTTCAGTTCCCGAGGTCGCGGCGAACCTCGCCTGGGGAGACGAGGACGGGCAGACGCTCTACGTGACCGCGAGCACGGGTCTCTATCGCGTGCGCTGCAAGGCGACCGGCCAGGTGCCGCACGCTCCGGCTCGTCGGGCCTGAACCTCGCGCGTCAGCCCATTCAGCTGACCGGCTTGCTCTCGCGGTGCACAGCCACCGCCGCGACGACCAGTGCGACGCCGGCGATTTCGGTCGAGGACGGAATCTGGGCGAGCACGACGATGCCGACGACCGTCGCCGTCGCCGGTAGCAGCGAAACCATCAGGGAGTAGGTGGCGCGGCTCAGCCTGGCCATCGCGAGCTGGTCGCAGACGTAGGGAATGACCGACGACGTGATCCCGACGCCGATGCCGGCGGCGACCGCGATCGGGTCGAGCAGGGCCGGCGCCGCGCTCCAGGCGCCGAGCGGAGTAATGGCGAGGGCGGCGATCAGCATCGCCGCGCCGAGACCGTCGATCCCGCTCATGCGCCGGTCCTGGGCGACGCGGTGGGCAAGGATGATGTAGAGCGCGAACAGAGCGGCGTTGGCGAAGGAGAACGCTACGCCGACCGGTTCGCCCTCGATGCGAACGTCGGTGAGCAGGTAGACCCCGCCGATCGCCGAGGTCAAAGCGACCGCGTTTCTCGCCGTCCGCATTCCGACCGCGGCGAGGGCAATCACGGGGAGGAATTCGATCGCGGCGACCGTGCCGAGCGGCAGCCGGTCGATGGAGACGTAGAAGCACGCGTTCATGACGGCCAGGACGACACCCATGGCAACGACCGTCCGGCGCCCGGTTCCGTCCAGCGCCGCGAGCACCCGCCAGGGTCGCCGCCAGAGAGCGAAGACGGCGGCGGCGGAGGCGATCCGCAGCCAGGCCACGCCGAGAGGCTCGACGAGCGCGAAGAGGAGGACCGCGAAGGCCGGCCCGAGGTAGTGGAAGACCGCACTGCCGACGAAGAAGCTCTCCGGCGGTGCGCTCGCCGCGATGCGCGCGAGCCGGTTCGGGGGAAGTGCTGCGGCGTGCTGCACCCCGAAAGCGTCCCGTGGGCGGCCGGTTTCTGCCAGACTCAGGCGAAGGCGTTTCTGATCCCTCGCCTACGAAGCAAAGGAGTTCCAAGGCAGTGGCCAACGAAAATCAGCTGCTTGACCCCATCAACCGCCGTCTCCTTCAGGAGCTACAGGCCGACGCTCGGGTGACGATGGCCGAGCTCGGCCGGCGGATCAATCTGTCGGCGCCGGCGGTAGCCGAGCGCGTGCAGCGACTCGAGCGCGCCGGTGTGATCACGGGCTACCGCGCCGAGGTCGATCCGAAGGCGATCGGTTTTCCGATTGCGGCGGTCGTACGGGTCCGGCCGACAACGCGACAGCTCCAGAAGATCCCGGAGCTGGCACGAGAGATTCCGGAAGTGGTCGACTGCCACCGCATTACCGGTGAGGACTGCTTCTTCGTGAAGCTGCATCTCCGGTCGATGGACGATCTGGAGGAGATTCTCGACCGCTTCATCGTCCTCGGCCAGACGACGACGTCGATCATTCACTCGTCGCCTGTCGCCGGGCGCGTGCTTCCCCTGGACGGCATCCGACAGCGCTCCTAAAGTCGCCCGCGTGGAGATGATCTCGCTCGCCCGCGGCGTCCCGGCACCGGAGTGCATCCCCGTCGAGGTGCTCGCGGAGTGCGCACGGGCTGCGATCCTGAACGACGGCGCGACGGCGCTCACCTACGGCCCGTCGGGCGGCTACGGCCCGCTCCGCGACTGGATCGCCGAGCGCCACGGCGTCGATCCGGGGCAGGTCGTCATCACGAACGGGTCGCTCCAGGGCTTCGTCTTCCTCGCCGAGCTGCTCGCGCGAGACGGCGCCCGCGTACTGGTCGAGGCACCGACCTACGACCGGCCGCTGAAAATCCTCGACTCACTGGGCGCCCAGGTCGTGGCGGTGAACCAGAACGACGAAGGGATCGACCTCGACGCCCTCGCCGAAGAGCTTCGACGAGGACCGTGGCCGGCGTTCCTCTACGTAATTCCGACCTTTCAGAACCCAAGCGGGCGGACGCTGGGTGTCGAGGGACGCCGTCGCCTCGTCGAGCTGGCCGCCGAGCATGATCTCCTCGTGCTCGAGGACGACCCGTACGGGCTTGTCCGCTTCGAGGGGGTCGCGCCGCCGACGCTGCACGAGCTCGAGGGCGGCGCGCAGGTGATCTACTCGTCGTCGTTCTCGAAGATCGTTGCGCCCGGAGTGCGCGTCGGCTATCTCGTCCTCCCCGAGCTGCTCGCGGGCCACGTCGAGGCGCTTGCTACGTCGACGTACATCACGCCGGCGCTGCTCTCCCAGGCGACGGTCTACGAGTTCCTGCGCCGAGGTGCGCTCGAGCGCAATCTCGAGCTCGTCCGGTCGCTGCTCAAGGCCCGGCGAGACGCGTTGCTTCAGGCGCTCGACGAGCACCTCGAGGGGACGGGCGCCCGCTGGAACCGTCCCGAGGGCGGCTACTTCCTCTGGCTCGAGCTTCCCGACGGCATGGATGCCGCGGAGTTGCTCGTAGCCGCCGAGCGGCTCGGCGTGACGTTCGTCCCCGGGCCGGACTTCTTCCCGCGCGGCGGCGGCGGCCGCTCAGCCGCTCGGCTCGCCTTTAGCTTCGCTTCACCCGCCCACCTGGCCGACGCCGGTGCGCGGCTCGCGTCGCTGCTCTCTGCGTCGGCGGTAGATCTGCGAGAAGAGTACGCCGCCTAGCACCCCGAGCGCGAAGGTGAAGACGATCAGCCAGATCAGGGAGACCCCCGCTGTAAAGAGCACGAAGTCGATCTGGATCCTGTCGTCGTTCTTGACGATGAACGCGATCACGTAGAGCACCAGCAGCAGCAGGCCGGCGAGGAAGGACCACAGCCGAGCCTGCGATTCGTCTGCGCCGAAGCGGCGGAACATCCGCCGCAGTTTATGGAGCCTCTATGTCGGTCGGGGAACGAGCCGAGGCTGCGGCGGCGGCCGCAGGCTACGGGGCCTCGCTGGCCTGAACGTTGGACAGGGGGAGTCCAGGGGGAGGGCGCAAAGTCCCGCCCTGCGGAAATAGCAATCGCTGCAGCTTGCCTCGGCTCGTTTGCTCATTAGCGATCCTGACCTCCAAGGGAAAGGCTCTCGAGCGTGTCCCCGATCTCTCCCTAGGGTTGCCATCTTGCGACCTTTGTCACGTCCGTGCAAGGGGGCGTCTCACGAAAACGATGCAATTTCCGAGCAAAAGAAACCGCCGAAAATTGATGGTTTCTCAACTGGTTTCGGCCTTCGTTGCCAGGGCCTGCAACGCCTGTTGAAAGCTGTCCACAGGGACGACCCGAAGGCCGTTGGCATACCGCCGGGCCTCGGCTGCGTTCTCCCCAGGGACGAGAAACACATCCATGTCCGAACGGCGCGCGCCGATTGTTTTTTGCTTCACACCGCCGACCTCGCGCACCGATCCGTCCAGGCCGATCTCCCCGGTCGCCGCGACGCGCTGGCCATGGTCGACGTCGCGCCCGAGCTCCTCGAGCAGGTCGAGCGCGAAGGCGAGACCGGCGGAAGGGCCGCCGACCTGCCCCAGGTCGAACTTCACCGGCAGCGGGAGCGTGATCTTCGGTTCTTGGAGCTCGATTCCGAGAAACGGCCGGCGAGGATTCTCGGGATTCGGCACGGTGCGGATCATCAGCTCGCGCTCGCGACCTCGCCGCCGCAGGCGTAATGCAACTGTCTCGCCGGGCCGGTGTTCGCTCAGGATCCGCATGAGGTCGTCAGGCAAAGTCACCGCCTCGCCGTCGACGGCGACGATCAGGTCGCGGGCGCGAAGCTTCCCCGCGGCGGGGTAGCCAGGCACCGTCTTCGCGACCCCTGCGCCGACCGGTTCGATCCGGACCGGAAGGCCGAGCGCCTTCAGCGCGACGGCTGACGCGTATCGCTGGCTGCGCCGCATTGCGCGAAGCTCTGCCCGCCGGCGCACCTTCTCGTCGACGCCCTGTGGATTGAGGACGTGCTCCGGTACGAGCGTCGCGCCGTCTTGCAGGCCGGGGAAGAGCTGTTCCAGGAGGCTCGCCTGGCGGACGTCGACCGCCACGTAGTAGACCCCGCCGCCGTCCCGGTCAGCCCTTTCGCCCTTGACGACGACGAGCGGCTTGAGGGCCCGCGCGTCATCCGGGAGGAGGATGTAGTCGTCGGACGGTGCGACGTAGAGAACGCCGACGAGCAGCAGGAGCGCGGCGCCGAGCGCGAGCAGGACGGTCGGCCACGAAGGTCGCTTCATCGGAGGCCGCGCGTCAGGCCGCCGTCGACCGCGATCGTCGTCCCCGTGATGTACGACGCGCGGTCGGACGCGAGGAAGCAGACGACCTCGGCGATCTCTTCCGGACGGCCGAAACGCCGCAGCGCGATGGGCTGGAGGTCGGCTTCGGTCGGGCCATCGGGGTAGACCTCGGCCAGCCCCTCGGTGTCGATTCGCCCAGGCGCAATCGAGTTGACGGTGACGCCGTCGGGGCCGACCTCCCTCGACAGTGTCTTTGCCCAGCCGATCACCCCAGGACGGACGGTGTTCGACAGCACGAGGTTGTCGATCGGCTCGCGCACGGAGCTCGAGGTGATGTTGACGATCCGGCCGTGTCCGCTGCGGCGCAGGTACGGCAGGCAGAGGTTCGTCAGGCCGATCGCGGAGTGGAGGAGCAGGTCGACGGCGTCCTGGAGCGAATCGTGGTCGATCTCGACCGCCTTCGTCCTCGGCGGGCCGCCGCTGTTGTTGACAAGGATGTCGATGCGGCCGAAGGCCCGCAGCGTTCGCTCGACCAGCCGCTCGAGGTCACTCGGGGTCCTCACGTCGCCGTGGACGGCGAGCGCGCCGACTTGTTCCGCTTCCCGCTCGAGCAGGTCGCGACGCCGCGCGAACATCGCCACGTTTGCGCCCTCCGCGGCCAGGGCGCGCGCGATCGCCAGGCCCATCCCGGAGGAAGCGCCGCAGACGATCGCCGTCCGGCCGCTTAGCCCCAGGTCCATTGGGTTCTAAGTCGAGAGGACGCCGACGACCTCACGAACGGCCTCGGCTGACTCGTGCAGGAGCCGCTGCTCCTCCTCGGAGAGGTCGAGCTGGACGATCTCCTCGATTCCGCCGGCGCCGAGCTTGACCGGAACGCCCATGTAGAGGTCGTCGATGCCGTACTCGCCCTCGAGATAGGCCGTGCAGGGGAGCACGCGCTTCTCGTCGAGCATGATCGAATCGACCATCTGGGCGGCCGCCGCGCCGGGCGCGTACCAGGCCGAGGTGCCAAGGAGCTTGACGATCTCGCCGCCCCCCGCAGCCGTCCGCGCCACGAGCTCCGCGATCCGGTCGTCGGAGACGAGCCTACGCAGGGGAACGCCCCCGACGGTCGTCGCTGAGACGACCGAGACCATCTGGTCGCCGTGCCCGCCGAGCACCATTGCCGTCACGTCCTTGACCGAGGCGCCCGTTTCCCACGCGATGAAGTTGGCGAAGCGCGCCGTGTCAAGGATGCCGGCCATGCCGAAGACGCGGTTCTTGGGCCACCCGGAGACGTTTCTCGCGACGTGGCACATCGCGTCGAGCGGGTTGGAGACCACGATCAGGATCGCGTCAGGGGAGTTGCCGACGGCCTGCTCGGTCACTGAGCCGACGATCTTCTCGTTCGTGGCGACGAGGTCGTCCCGGCTCATGTCGCCCGTACGCGGAACGCCTGCCGTGATTACGACCACGTCCGAGCCGGCGGTGATGTCGTACTGGGTCGAGCCGGTCACTCGCGGCTCGTAGCCGAGCACAGCGCCCGCCTGATTGATGTCGAGCGCCTTCCCCTCCGCGAGCCCCTCCTTGATGTCGACCAGCGCGACCTCGCAGTAGTCGCGTCGCGCCAGCTCCTGCGCGCAGGTCGCTCCGACATTGCCGGCGCCGACCACCGTCACCTTTCGCCGGCCTCTGGCGGGCGTGAACTCGTGGCGGCCGAGCTCCATCAGACCCTGACCCCGAGCTTGTCGATGATCGCGTCCGCGACCTCGCTCGTCCCGACCGCCGTCGGGTCGTCGCGGCGCGGCTTCATGTCGTAGGTGACGCTTTTGCCCTCGCTGATCACCTCGGCGATCGCCGCCTCCAGCCGCTCGGCCGCATCCCCCTCCTCGAGGTAGCGGAGCATCATCACGCCGGAGAGCATCTGCGCCATCGGGTTGACCTTGTTCTGCCCGGCGTACTTGGGCGCCGAGCCGTGGGTGGGCTCGAAGATCGCCGTGCCCTCGCCGAAGTTGGCGCCGGGCGCCATTCCGAGCCCGCCGATCATCCCGGCGCAGAGGTCGGAGACGATGTCGCCGTACAGGTTCGGGCAGACGAGGACGTCGTACTCCTCCGGCCGCTGGACGAGCTGCATGCACATGTTGTCCACGATCCGGTCGTCGAACTCGACGTCCGTGTTCTGCTCCGCGACCTCGCGGGCGACGCGCAGGTAGAGACCGTCCGTGAACTTCATGATGTTCGCCTTGTGGACGGCCGTGACCTTGCGGCGGCCGTTCCGGCGCGCGTACTCGAACGCAAACTCGACGATCCGCCGGGAGCCCGTCACCGACAGCGGCTTTATCGAGATCCCGGCATCCGGATACCGGAGCTTGCCGCCGTGATGCTCGATCCAGTCGATCAGCTCGCGCGCGTCGTTCGTTCCCTCCTCGTACTCGATCCCCGCGTAGAGGTCCTCCGTGTTCTCGCGGATGACGACCAGGTCGACGTCGTCGAAGCGCGAGCGCACTCCGGCGTAGCTCTTGCACGGCCTCACCTGCCCGTAGAGATCGAGGGCCTTCCGCAGCGTGACGTTGACCGAACGGAAGCCGCCGCCGACGGGCGTGGTGATCGGGCCCTTGAGCGCCACCCCGGTCTCCCGGATCGAGTCGAGAACGTGCTCCGGCAGCGGGTTGCCGCCGTATTCGTCCATGACGTCGGCGCCCGCGTGCTGCACGTCCCAGTCGAACTCGACGCCGGTCGCCTCGAGCACGCGGCGCGTCGCCTCTGTGAGCTCGGGACCGGTGCCGTCGCCGGGGATCAGCGTGACTCGATGAGCCATACGGCGGCGACTCTAGCGGAGCGTCGAATCGGTCCGGTCCGGGTAGATTCCCCGCGATGACCGACTTCAAGCCCGGTCTCGAAGGGATCGTCGCCGTCGAGACGGAGATCGCCGAGCCCGACCGCGAAGGTGGCTCTCTGCGCTACCGCGGCGTCGACATCGAAGAGCTGGTCGGCAACGTCCCGTACGAGAACGTCTGGGGGTTGCTGGTCGACAACGACCTCGGGTCAAAGATGCCCGACCCCGAGCCGTATGAGCCAGCCGCGCTGACCGGCAACGCGCCGGCCGACCTTCAGGCTGAGACCGCGCGCCTCGCCGGCGAGTGGAGGCTCGGCAAGCTGAACGAGATCTCCGACGACCAGGCCCGCGAGGATCTCGGCCGCCTCTCCTCCCAGATGATGGGGATCGTCGCGCGCTCGGCCGCGGTCGCCGAGGGACTTGAGCCCGCGCCCGACGACGTCGTCGCGCAGGGGGAGACGGCGGCGGAGAAGTTCCTCCTCCGCTGGCGCGGCGAGGCCGATCCTGACCACGTCAAGGCGATCGACACCTACTGGATCTGCACGGCAGAGCATGGGTTGAACGCGTCAACCTTCACCGCGAGGGTCGTGGCCTCGACCGGCGCCGATTGCGGCGCGGCGCTGTCCTCGGCGGTGGGCGCGCTCTCAGGCCCGCTGCACGGGGGTGCGCCGGCGTACGTGAAGCCGATGCTGGAGGAGGTGGCGGCGATGGGCGATCCTGAGCGCTGGGTCCGCGAGCGGCTCGCCGCCGGAAAACTGATCATGGGCTTCGGCCACCGCGTCTATCGCGCCGAGGATCCTCGCTCCCGCATCCTCAAGCAGACCGCAAAAGAGCTCGGCGCGCCGCAGGTCGAAATGGCCGAGCAACTCGAGCAGGTCGCGCTACGCGCCCTCCAGGAAAAGTCCCCCGACCGGGTGCTCGCGACGAACGTCGAGTACTACTCGGCGATCGTCCTCGACGTCGCCGAGATCCCACCGGCCCTCGCGCCTGCGATGTTCGCCTGCTCGCGCGTTGCCGGCTGGTCGGCGCACATTCTCGAGCAGAAGCGCACGGGCCGCCTGTTCCGGCCGTCCGCGAAGTACGTCGGGCCGGCGCCCCGGTCGCTTTCCGCTGTCTGAGCTGGCGACAGCCGCCGCGGAGGCCGACCAACTGGCGGCAGTGGGGTCCGAAAGCCAGCTCGCCGCGCTCCGCGCTCAATGGGAAGACGAGCTCGAAGGCGCGGCGCGCAGCTTGGATTTCCGCGAACGCGCCGTCGCCTACCGCGCGATCGGCCAGTTCCGCTACCGCCAGAAGCTCGAGCTCCTGCGCCGCGGGCTGGAGGACGAGAGCCCGGCCGCGCGCGGCTCGGCACTGCTCTCGCTCGAGCTGCTCTCCCGGGACGGGCCGGCGCCGGTGAACGCCGACCGCTCGCTGTTGCACACGCTAACCGCTTCCGATCCCAACCAGACGGTGCGGCGCCTGGCGATCCTGTGCCTGAAGAACGGCTCGCCGAATCGCGACACGATCGTGATCCTCGAAGGGATCGCGGGCGACGACGAGCAGCCTCGAGAGCTACGCGAGGCGGCGAAGCGGATCGCCGCCCTGCTGACCAAGAAGAGTCGTCAGCGCTAGTGCGAGCAGTTGCAGATGCGGCCAGGGATGCGCCGGCCGCAGCCGGGGCAGATCCGGCGCCGGCGCCGCCACTCGAGCGCCCGCTTCTCGAGCCCGGCGACGACCATCAGGAAACCGGCTCCGGCCGACGAGGCCAGGAGGAGCACGGTTTGTGGATTCATCGCCTTCATCGCTGTCGCCGACGGGCGTGCGGGTGTGCCTGAA
>Ga0126313_10000308_pt1 | contig 22655 bp, 24 predicted proteins | sample Plot105A_FD_89954 | JGI IMG/M metagenome (GOLD analysis project Ga0126313, IMG submission 89954) | Serpentine soil microbial communities from UC McLaughlin Reserve, CA, USA - Plot105A | ecosystem: Environmental > Terrestrial > Soil > Grasslands | place: USA: UC McLaughlin Reserve, Lake County...
CCGGTCTACATCGCCTGGAGCCGCCGCAACCGTTCCGCGCTGGTCAGGGTCCCACTCTACCACCCGGGCAAGGAGAGGGCTACGCGCATGGAACTCCGCTGCCCCGATCCGGCAGCCAACATCTACCTGTGCTTCGCGGCTCTCCTGCACGCCGGCCTAGAAGGCATCGAGAAGGGCTACGAGCTGCCTGAACCGATGGAGCGCAACCTTTACCACCTGACGGCCGAGGAGCGCGAGAAAATGGGCATAGAGAGCCTTCCCGCAGACCTGGGAGAGGCGATCAAGGAGGCAGAGAACTCAGAGCTCCTGCACAAGGCGCTGGGAGAGCACACCTACTCCCGCCTCTTGCAGCTCAAGCGGGAGGAGTTTGAAGACTACAGGGTGCAGGTTACGCCCTACGAGCTCGAAAGATACCTGCCGGTGTTGTAGGTTTCAGGGAAGGGGCGCGGCGAAAACCGCGCCCCTTCGTGCTCGAGCCCGGTAGTCTCTACGGTACTTTTCGGATCGGTCGAACTGACAGGGGATACACCCGCTCCTGGTCCCTGTGCCTCCAAAGATCCTGAAGCCGCGGTTTGCGAAGCAAACCGCTCTAGCGGCTTCCAATCAGGCTGAGCACCTCGGGTAGGAGTGCTCTTGTGGTGCTCATCGCTTCATGGGCGTAGATGGTCTCGTTGCCTGACCAGTCGCCGAAGTATCCGCCCGCCTCGCGGAGGATCGGCGGGAAAGGACCGCAGTCCCAGGGGTCCATGATAGGGTCGAGCATCAGCTCTATCCTGCCCGTGGCGACGAGGGCGTGGCCGTAGGAGTCGGACCAGCCGCGGCTCTCCCCGGCGGCCGAGATGACCCGCAGCCAGGCATCCAAGCGACCGTGCTCCTCGAAGCTGGCCGCGTCAGTGTAAGAGGCCATGGCCTGCGCCAGGCTCCGTTTGGTGGACACGCTGACCCTGCGGCCGTTCCTGTAGCACCCTTCCCCGGTGGCTGCGCACACCATCTCGTCGAGGGCCGGAAAGTACGCGGCGCCGACCTCGCATACGCCTTCTATCTCCAGCCCGACCAGGACCCCGTACAGAGGGACGCCGAGCACGAAAGACCTGGTGCCGTCTAAGGGGTCCACGACCCAGCGGTGGTCGGGGTCGGAACCCTTTAGCTCTCCGTACTCTTCCCCCAGGATCGTGTGCTTCGGATAGCGCACCCCTATCCTCTCCCGGATGAGCCGCTCGGCCTCCCGGTCGGCCACCGTCACCGGCGTGTCATCGGCCTTGAAATCGGGACGCGCCGCCTGTGTCCCGAAGTAGCCGAGCGTGAGCCGGCCCGCCTCATAGGCTGTCTGGACCCCGAACTCGAGGTAAGGTCGCAGGTTCATGCCTCCAAGATAGCATCCTTCCCGCGCCCCGGAACCGGAAAGGCCCTCGTCGCGCTGGCCCACAGGACCCGCAGATTAGACTGCCCCTCCCTTTCCCCTATAATCTATGCGGTCCTGTATCTTGCGTAGAAGGGTGGTCCGGACTTGGTCACTATCGGCGCTACGAGCCGCGCAAAAGAGGGATTTGCGTCGGAGCTGCTCGCGGTAGGCCTTTACAGAGGGGAGACCCCGCAAGACCTCGGTGATGACGCAGCGAGGGTTGTGTCGGACGGAGATTTTTCCGGCGAGGCAGACGAGACGGCCCTGCTGTACGGGCAGTGGGGTCCTGCGCCCCGCCTCTTGCTCGTCGGTCTGGGAGAGAGGGATCTCTCTACCCCAGAGAAGCTGCGCCGCGCATCGGCCACCGTCGCCAGAGGCGCCAGGACTCTCAAGCTGCACAGCGCGGCATTCTCCCTGCCAGCCCTCCCACGTATAACGACAACGGAGGTCGCGCGGACCGTCGCCGAAGGGGTCGGGCTGGGCCTGTACCGCTTCGACAGGCACAAGACCACGGCGGACGACCAGGAGCTCGAAACCTTCTGGCTCGTCACCGACGAAGATGCGCTGGAGGAGGCCAAAGAGGGCGCCGAACTGGGTGCGAAGGTCGCAGAGGGTACCGTGCTGGCCCGCGACCTGGCCAACGAGCCTTCCAACGTGGCCACCCCGGCGTTTCTGGCGGAGAGAGCCCGCAGGATCGCCGATAAATACGGTATGGAGCTCGAGGTCCTCGACAGAGCCGGCATCGAAGAGGAGGGTCTCACGGGCCTAGCGACGGTGGGCCGCTCCGCCTCTAACGAGCCACGGTTCATCGTGCTCGAGCATCGCGGGGGAGGCGACTCTGCGCCCGTCGTCCTCGTGGGGAAGGCCGTCACCTTCGACTCGGGTGGGATCTCCATAAAGCCCTCGGCCGGGATGGAGGACATGAAGTTCGACATGAGCGGCGGCGCCGCCGTCCTCGGGGTTATGGAGACCGTAGGGGCCCTCGACCTCCCACTCAACGCCGTCGCCCTGGTGCCGGCGACCGAGAACCTGCCTGGCGGGGGTGCTTTCAAGCCGGGCGACGTACTACAGATGCATTCAGGGAAGACGGTGGAGATCGTTACGACCGACGCGGAGGGACGTTTGATCCTCGCTGACGCCCTCTCCTACGCCGCGCGCTATGAGCCTTCCGCCGTCGTGGACTGCGCCACCCTGACGGGCGCCTGTGTCGTCGCACTGGGGGATCACGCCTCGGGCCTCATGGGGAACGATGAGGACCTCGTAGCCGAGCTACAGGCGGCGGGCGAGACGACAGGGGAGAAGGCCTGGCCGCTGCCGCTCTTCGACGAGTACACCGAGCAGATCAAAGGCGACACCGCAGACATCAAGAACTCCGGCGGCCGCAAGGGTGGCGCTCTGACCGCCGGCGCTTTCCTCAAGGAATTCGCCGAGTATCCGTGGGCGCACCTGGATATAGCGGGAACGGCCTACGGTAAGAAGGGCAACGCCTACACGACCAAGGGCGCAACGGGCGTCCCTACCCGTCTTCTGGTCGAGTTTCTGCTGGGGAGGACGCGATGATCCTGCAGATGCTGACCGTCGGTCCTTTCCAGGAGAACTGCTACCTCATCGGAGATGAGGTCTCTGGGGTGGGTGCGATCGTCGATCCCGGCGACGAGGCGACCCGCATCGCCATGACGGTGGAGCAGACGGATCTGGAGGTGGGGTCCATAATCGTTACCCACGCCCACATAGACCACGTCGGGGCCGTCGCGGCCCTCGTGGACGAGTACGCCTGCCCGGTCCTGATGCACGCCGAGGCCGAACCTATGCTGAGGCAGCTTCCGACCCAGGCGATGATGATGGGCCTGCGGTTCGGCAAGGTCCCCACGGTGGACCAGCACATCTCCGACGAGGAGGTACTCGAGGTCGGAGATCTCAGGTTGCGTTCGCTCTACACGCCCGGCCACGCGCCGGGACACCTGGCCTTCTATGTGGAGGATGAGGGTCTGGTTCTCTCTGGAGACGCCCTCTTCGCGGGGAGCGTCGGGAGGGTTGATCTCCCTGGCGGGAGCATGGAGGTCCTGATGCGCAGCCTCGAAGAGCGGCTGCTGACGCTCCCTGACGAGACGAGGGTCTACCCTGGACATGGTCCGCAGACCACAATCGGGAACGAGCGCGCATCCAATCCATTTCTACAGGGAGGTCTGTTTTGAGCGAGAGCGTCGAGCGGCACAGGGAGTCGGCCCCGGAGACGGTCAGGGTCGCCATACTGACCATCAGCGACACGAGAACCCGCGAGACCGACACCGGAGGCGACACCGCGGAGGAGATCCTCAGCGGGGCGGGGCAGGAGATCGTGGCGCGCCAGATCGTCAGGGACGAGGGCTCCGGCATCAGGGCGAACCTTATAGACCTCCTGGCGAACCCGGAGGTGGACGCCGTGCTTACCACGGGTGGGACCGGGATCTCCGGGCGCGACACCACCTACGAGGTCGTCGACCGCATGATCGAGAAGAAGCTCGACGGGTTCGGCGAGATCTTCAGGATGCTCTCCTACGAGGAGATCGGGGCCGCAGCGATCATGAGCCGCGCGATCGCCGGCGCCGTCGGCACCAAGTTCGTTGCGAGCCTGCCAGGGTCGCGCAACGCGGTCAGGCTCGCCGTAGAGAAGCTACTCGTCCCCGAGCTGGCGCACATAGTCTTCGAGCTTCGCAAGAACCAGGAAAGCAGGTAGAGCGATGGAGAGGGAGCCCCTGTCCTCCGAGGCCGATGCGCTCTGGCGCCGGCTGTGGGAGATCTGGCAGGACAACGACGAGGAGGACGTAGTCCTCGATTCCACGGAGCTTGCCGACCTCGAAGAGGAGATTCCCGGCCTCGAGAACCGGATAAAAACGGCCCTCGCCTACCTGCAACGCGCCCGCTACATCCAGTACCGCTCCGGGGTCGGGGAGGACGGCATAGAGCCGATCCTCTTCGACGTCTACGAGCCGCGCTAGCATGACCCGGCCGCCCCCACATAGTTCGCCATCAACAGCCGGTTGCGCCAGGTCGTCGGCCCGGTCCTCATCATAGTCGGGGTCGCTATCGTGCAGAGGTTCTAGAGCGGGTTGCAGATGGACTGCGCCCTCTGTGCAACCCTGGGTTTCAGTAAAAGACCGGAACTACCCCATGCTAGGCGAGATGAGGCGTCGACTCCTTGAGGCTCACTCGATGTGAAAACCGACCTGACACCACGGTTTGCACGGAGGGCGCAGTCCCGTTGCAAACCGCCTTACGCGTCGAGGAACGGAGCTACGGTGGACGCCAACGTGGGTGAGAAGAAGATATCGTAGTGCGTGGTGCCTGCTAGGATGGCGAGCCTGGCTTCGGACATTCCAGAACCGTCCCATCCGGCATCTTGCTTGCCACCGCCCAGCAACTCGAAGAACTCTACAGCGTGCGGCGTGCGGACGCTGTCTGCATCCCCGATCACGATCATCGTCGGTGTCTCCATCGCGGCCACTTCTTCTGACCAGTCGTAGTCCTGACCAAGCAACGCGCCGAGCTTGGTGAGCAAGACGGGCCAGTCTTCGGGCCTCGGCGCGACGCCGGAGTAGAGCTGGTACATCGGCGTCTGCTTCATCGGCTCTGCCGCCCCGGGACCCATCTGTTCCATCCCCGCCCTGACCTCAGGGTACCATCCAGCGCGATTGAATGGCGTCGAGACTAGCACGAGCTTGCGCACGATTTCGGGGTGCTGTATCGCCGTTCGCAAGGCGACCCCGCCGCCAAGAGAGTAGCCCATGACGTCGGCCTCGCTGAAGCCCAGGTGCTCGATCAGGGCTGCCACGTCGTCCGCCAGCACTTCGAACGTCATCGGGCGATCGATATCCGCGGTACGCCCGTGGGCCTGTAGATCCACGCCAACGACCTGTCTGCCTTCCGCAAGCAGCGGGAGGACCTCGCCGAACATCTCGATCGCCCCGACGCCACCGTGCAGCAGGATCAGCGGGTCCCCGGCGCCATGGACCTCGTAGTAGAGGTCGAGCCCGTTCACCGCAGCGTAGTTGCCCGCGCTCTCGTTCACGATTCGCTCCTCTCTAACCTCTCGATATCATGGGCAACCTCTGACAGATCGCCGTCGAACTGATGTCCGCGTCCATCGAACTCGCGGAAGGTTGCATGCGGAAGCTTCTTCGCATAAAGCTCAAGGTGGGCGAACGGCACCCACTCGTCGTCGCGGCTGTGGTAGAAGAAGATCGGCAAGTCGCCGGGGAGCTTCGCCGCGAAGTCTTTTTGCAGAATATACTCGCCAACCTCCCAATCCTCGACACCCCAGTAGGGTGTCGCGAGCAGGAACATCCCGGCTACTGGTATCACTGTCATCTCTTCGGAGATGTGCTTAAGCAGAATCGAAGCCCCCAGAGAATGCCCGACGAGAACGACCTCGCCATCCAGCTCAGCGAGCTCGCTGGCTATCCGTTCGCTCCACGCCGCGTACTTCGGGCTATCTGCGTCCGGCATCTTCGGATACCGTGCCTCGTATCCGCTGCCGAGCGCATCTCGCAGACTCGCCACCATCTTGCTGTCTTCCTCGTAGGCTCCTTCTCCGGCGCCGTGAACGAACAACAATGGTCTCTTCATGCGGGCGTTCCTTACTGGCTCGCTTTCTTCCTATCGGCGAACGACAAATCGTTCGAAACCAGGGCATGGCGGAGTTGGTTCAGCGCCTTTGGCCCTACGCCGGGTAGGCTCCCGACCTCCGCCTCGCTGAGGTTCATGGTGACCCTCCCGCCGGCGCGTAGGTGAGCACGACGACGCCGGAAGCGAACGTCTTCGTCTCCATGAGCTGCAGCGTCTTCGCGGCGCTACCTTCACCGAAGAGGTGTTTCCCGGTCCCTACGACGACGGGAAAGACCATCAGACGGTAGTCGTCTATGAGGTCGTGACCCATCAGCGTGTTCACGAGTTCTCCGCTGCCGCCGATCAAGATGTTTTGTCCTGGCTGCTGCTTCAGCCTAAAGACCTCTTCCGCGACATCGCCCTTGATCAGAATCGAGTTGTTCCACTCCAGGGGTTCTTCGAGCGTGGTCGACACGACGTACTTGGGTAGGCTGTTCATCCGGTCGGTAAATGCTTGGAGGGCCGCCCGGCGAGGACCTTCGTACTGTTCCATCATCTCGGGCCACGCTGCCGCGAACCCTTCGTAGGTTACCCGTCCCAGAAGGAGCGCGTCCGAGGCGAAAAGTTCGTCGAACTTGAACTCCTCCTGCTCTTCACTACCGAACTGAAAGGTCCAACGCGGGTCCTCCATCACGCCATCCAAAGACACGAACTCGGATGCGACCAATTTCCTCACGTCAATTTTCCTTTACGACGCGGAACGTGAGATGGGTGACCCCGACGCCCTCGACCACCCTGGCCTTCTCCAGTTCGATCGGCCCGGGTCCCAGATGGTCGAAAAACCTGACGCCCGCTCCCAGCAAGACAGGCACCAGGTCCACGTGTATCTCATCGAGCAGCCCGGCCTTGATGCACTGCTGCGCGATGCTCGCGGCGCCCACGGCGACGTCCTTGTCGCCCGCGACCGCCTTCGCTTGCGCTACAGCACTCTCGACACCGTCCGTGACGAACGTAAACGGCGATCCTTCGTAGAGCCATTCCTGGGGGACCGAGTGGGTAACGACGAAGGTCGGCACGCCCAGGGGCGGTCTGCCACCCGTTCGTGATATCGAAGGTCCTCCGTCCCGTTACGGACGCCCCCATCTTGCCATGCGCCTCCCGAAGGAGCTCGGCGCTCTGCGGCGAGACCATGAATACCATCTCGCTGCCGGGCATCCTGTATTCGGTGTCGCCGCTGGAATACCAATCGAAGAGCCGCATTCCTCCCTCGCCTAGCGGGCGCTCCGGTCCATCGTTAGGCCCGGCGATGAAGCCGTCGAGCGACATCGTGAGACCCGTGGCTACTTTGCCCATCTCTACACTCCTTCCGCCGCGAGGTGGATCGAACACGCCGAGCCGGGCGGGGTCAGCTGAACGAGACGAATCTCATCGCTGATCCTGTAGTCCCTGGCGCAGTCTATGTCCGAGACCACCTCTATCTTCCAGTCCATAGTGTTCTTTTTCTGCTCCTCAGCAGCGTCTAGCCTTCGACTTCCGTAACGATACCTGAGATCTGCTCGGCGGCCTCGAAACCGGCGGTTAGCCGGTTCTTCGTGAGGGCCCACGTAACGCCGGTTGCGATGTCGGCGCACGCGCAGCTCCCACCTGCGCCCCCGACCCCGAGCACGCTCCGGCCCTCTTTTGGGTCCTCTCCCAGGCGGCCTACGGAGTAGCCTAGCGCCCAGGTGGTCGGGAAACCCATGATCTGGTCTTCACCGCTGAACGCCCCGGCAGATATTTCGCGCAGGCGTTCGGGCGAAACGAGCCTGACTCCATCCACCTCGTCTATCAACGCGGCGTACATGCGGGCCACGGCACGCGCGGACATCTTGCCACCGGCGGGGATATCCGCCGTCAGGATATCGGTGCGGTTACCGAACTCGGCGGTGGGGGTCACTTGCCGCGGTCCTAGCTTGAAGAACGGGGCATCATCGGGCATCGAGGCGAGCATCTCCGCGCTGCCTTCCATATCTTCCAACCGGGCCAGCCTGCCCAGCTCGGACTCCGGGACTCCGAAGTAGATCTCATCGACGATACCAAGCGGTTCGGCCACCTCCTCTCTGAGCACCTGCGAGATGGGCTTGCCCGTAATCCGGCGCACGATCTCCCCGATTATGTAGCCGAACGGGTACGCGTGGTAGGCGACCTTCGTGCCAGGCTCCCACCAGGGCTCGGCATCGGCGATCACAGCGCACATCTTGTCCCAGTCACACAGGTCTTCTGGCGTCGTATCGGCAGGTATTCCCGGCACACCGACCGTGTGGGTCATGACGTGACGCACGGTGGCGGCCTCCTTGCCGTGGGCCCCGAACTCGGGCCACAGCTCGACGACGGGCGTGTCATAATCGAACAAGCCGCGCTCGACAAGCACGTGCGCCACGGTCGACGTCGCACCCTTGCCGACCGAGTAGCAGTAGAACGGCGTGTCAGGTTCGACCAGACGCCCGGTTTCGTGGTCTGCGACGCCCGCGACTGCATCGACCACCTGCTCCCCGTGCAGGTAGACGGCGACCTGTAGGCCCCGCTCCGCTCCCGACGCGACCAGCCCGTCGATAGCTTCCTGAATCTGTCGCTGAAGGCCGTTCATAATTTCATCCCTCTCCAGACTATCCTCTAGTCAACGATCATGCCGCTGGTCAGGTTCCGGGGCCTGGATCCTAAGCCGCTTGGCAGTCCGCGGGTTCGGTCTGGATCTCTTCTTCTGTCTGAACTTCGGAGTGCAGCACCGTCACGGCGATGGCTATCGCCACGACGACGAGCGCTGCTCCGATCCCGAAGGCGAGGTGGTAGCCGCTCGTCAACGCCGCCGCGGTGGACTCGCCGCCCCCGATCAGCTCTTCGCTGCGAGATGCCGCCAGGGTCGCGAGCACGGCCAGGCCAAGGGCACCGCCGACCTGAGCCGTCGTGTTGATCAGGCCGGAGGCCAGCCCCGCGTCGCTCGGCGTGGCCCCAGACATTGCGAGCGTCATGAGCGCCGGGAAGCAGAGGCCCGCACCGATGCCGAGCAGGACCATAACGGGCAGGATGTGGATCGCATAGTCTCCGTCGACCGGCGCCCTCGTGAACAGCGCGAGGCCTGCCATGAACAGCGCGAGGCCAGAGAGCACCATCGTCCTGGCGCCGAAGCGCATGACCAGGCGGTCGGTGTAGCGAACGGACAGGGTCCCCATCAGGATCGTAACGGGCAGGAACGCGAGGCCGGTCCGCATGGCATCGTAATCGAGGATGCGCTGCAGGTAGAGGGCGCCCAGGAAGAACATCCCGAACATCCCCGCAACAGTCAATACCTGGATCAGGTTCGCCCCCGCAACGTTGCGCGAGCGGAAGATCCGCAGCGGTATGAGGGGACTCTTCGCCGTCGCTTCGCGGACCACGAAGGCGGCCAATAATAGGAGCGAGAGCGCGCCGATCGTCGGCGTACGACCGGAGCCCCAGCCGTACTCCGCGGCCGGACTTATGATCGTGTACACCCCGAGCATGAGCGAGCCGGTGATCAGGACCGCCCCAGGGACGTCCGCACCGTCACCGAACCCGATGCCCTTGTCGGCTGCGATCAGCCGTCCGGCGAGCAGTGCCGTCGCGATACCGATCGGAACGTTCACGAAGAAGATCCAGTGCCAGCTGATCGACTGGGTCAGGACGCCGCCGACGAGCAAGCCCACCGCCCCACCGGCGGAGGCGACGAAGGCGAAGACGCCGATGGCCCTCGCCTGCTCACGCGGCTCGGGGAACATCGTGACGATCATGCCCAAGATCACCGCGGAGGTCATGGCACCGCCAGCACCCTGCACGAAGCGGGCCGCGACCAACAGCTCCTGGCTCTGCGCGAGTCCACAAAGCAGGGAGGCAGCCGTGAACACCCCAAGGCCGGCCAGGAATATTCTCCTGCGGGAGACGAGGTCCCCGAGCCGCCCGGCGAGCAGTAGCAGGCCGCCGAAGGCGATCAGATAGGCGTTGACGACCCAGGCAAGGCTCGACTGCGAGAAACCAAGGTCGTCCTGAATCGCCGGTAACGCCACGTTCACCACCGTGGCATCGAGAACGATCATGAGCATCCCCACACACAATACGTACAGAGCTACCCAACGCTTCCCACCGTCCGTCGGCCCGGAAGGCCCCTCCTCGTGTTTCCCGATTTCGTACTGCGTCATCTGGATCGTCTCCGTTTCCCGAGATCGCAACGTCATCTGGTCGAAGCATACGACTATAGTCCTAAAAAACAACCATGAATCTTCGAAACCTGACTAGATTATTAGACATCGATACTTACGGTGATATACTGGACGTAATGGCGACAAAACGCACATATGATGACGGGTGTGCGGCGGCGCATGCGCTCGACTTGGTCGGTGAGCGGTGGGCGCTGCTGGTGGTACGCGAGTTGTTGTTGGGGCCGAAACGGTTCACGGACTTGCGGGCGGGGCTATCGAACGCCAGTCCGAATGTTCTTGCGCAGCGCCTACGTGGGTTGGAGGAGGCTGGGATAGTGCGGCGTCGCAGGCTCCCTCCGCCGGCGGCGTCGAAGATCTACGAGCTGACCGATTGGGGCGAGGAGTTGGAGCCGGTTATCATCCGGCTCGGCAGGTGGGGCGCCCGCTCCCCTTCCAAACCCGAAGCCCCTTTGGGCGTTGACTCCCTGATCCTCTCCTTCCGGACGATGTTCGACCCTGGAGCTGCCGAGGATCTCGAGGCGAGCTACGAACTGAGGATGGGTGAGGACCGCTTCCGGGCCGAGGTGATCGGAGGTAGCTTCGAGGTCGAGCGCGGCAGCGCGGAGCGGGCCGACGCGACCATCGAGGCCGACTCGGCTACGCTGGACGGGCTGGTCTACGAAGGTCGCCCGCTTGCGGAGGCGCTAAGCTCGGGGGACGTGAAGATCGAAGGCGACGAGGCTGCGGTGGAACGCTTTCTCACGCTCTTCCCCTTGCCCGAACCTGCCGCACTATAGCGTCGTGCATAAGGGCTCATCCCTTATGCACGACGAGCCATCAGCCTTCAGCAAACAAGAAGCTGACAAGCTGAGACGCTTACTTCGCGACGTCCACGGAGACTCTGTCGGCCTGCACGATATAGCGCACGTACCAGTTCGGGCCCATCGTCCAGTAGTCACCGAAGTTCTCTATGCAGGTCTGCAGGGAGACCATATCCCTGCCGGCCTGAGGAGCGGTTACCCACTTCTCGTCTGGCGTTATCTCTTTGAAGTCCGTAACCTCGTAGGTGTAGGTAGTCCCGTTGACGTCGCCGAGGTAGACCTTATCCCCCTTGGCCAGAAGCGGCAAGTTGTAGAACTGATGGTAGCTCGCCGTGCCAGGCCACCCGAGCCTGTGCGCCGCTATGTAGGTGTTCGAGTTGTCCTGCCACGGAAAGCCTGACTCGGGCAACTTGATGGCCCCATAATCCAATGCAGATTGGGCATCCGTGTTGGTCACGTAGTTGTCGTAGAGCCCGAGCGCCGGGATGGACATCCACAGGTCGTTAGTGGACGGCGTAGGTATCGCAGGCGGCTTCGAGTCAGGCTTCTGTGCCCGTCGGGCAGCCTGCTCTCTGGCGGCCTCTTTCTCATCCGCCCCCAGCGCGGCCTCCCTTTCGACATCGTTCTTCTCGGCCGCGAACTTCTTGTCCTCCTCTTCTGAGCCCAGGGTCTCCGCCCCGTCCTGCTTCTGCTCGTTGGCAGCCTCAGGGGCATCGGCAACGCGTACAGACGATACTCTCGCCACACCTGCCTTCACTACGCTGTGGGAAGCGGCCGGTTGCACATCGGGAGAGGTCATGTCCCTGATCAACTTCACACCAAAGATCACCAGGGCGACCGACGTGAGGAGGATGAACGCAGCCCACCGGCGGCGTCTCCTGAACTTGCGTCGATCAGACCTTTTGCCCATGTACCCTCTCCGTTCTTCTCACCCGCGCAAAAGCTGTTCGTGATCAGCGTCGCCGCCGCGTCGCTGGTGCTTCACCGGACGAAACATGCGCGAGATTTTAGCAGCACTTTTCGCAAAGCGATAGAGTAATTAGTGAATATTTCTTAATAGTTGGCAACGCTTCTGGGGCGATGGCAGCGAGGCTGGGTAGCCGTATGCTCAGGGTGAAGGCGGTCCCTGGGCGCTGGTCCGACCGCCGAGATACGGTAGTATAAGTACCGTTCCCGAGATCTTCCCCCGGCTGTGGCTTTGTCCAAACCACTGGTTGGTTCGGGCTTGCGGCGGCGGTTACCGGGGTCGGGGACCGATTATCGTTTCCAAGATCACAGAGAGGCTGGCGGTTGAACACGGAGAGGATTACGGGGATTCAGCATGAGGAGTCCACCCTGATGGCGCGGGGGCTCAAGAAGAGCTACGCGGACTTCGAGGCGGTCAAGGGTGTCGACTTTGATGTATCCGGTGGGGAGTGTTTCGGTTTCCTGGGTCCCAACGGGGCGGGGAAGACGACGACGATGAAGATGATCTACGGGGCCGTAATACCGACGGGCGGAGAGCTCACCGTGGCTGGCCTCGACGTCTACCATCACGAGCGGGAGATCAAACGCCGCATCGGGGTGGTTCCCCAGGAGAACAACCTCGACGACGAGCTCAAGGTTGAGGAGAACCTGCTCATCTACGGCAGGTACTACGACCTTCCCCGCAAACTGGTACTCAGGCGGGCGGAGGAGCTTCTGGAGTTCATGCAGCTCTCCGAGAAGGCAGAAGCGACGGTCGAACAGCTCTCCGGCGGGATGAAGCGGCGCTTGCTCATCGCGAGGGCCCTGCTCAACGACCCCGAGATCGTCGTCCTCGACGAGCCGACTACGGGGCTCGACCCGCAGGCTCGACACCTCGTCTGGGACAGGTTGCGCGAGCTCACGGAGGAGGGCAAGACCCTCCTGCTCACCACCCACTACATGGAGGAGGCCGCGCGACTCTGCGACAGGCTGGTCATCATGGAAGGGGGATTGATCATCGCCGAGGGGACGCCGGGAGGGCTGGTCGAAGAGCACGTCAGCCAGCAGGTTCTCGAGTTCAGGACGGACCGCAGGTCCCTCGAAAAGCTCGTTCCCATCATCGAGGCGGCCTCGGACGCTGTCGAGCGGACCGGCGATGAGTCCGTCCTCGCCTACACCGAAGACGCTGATGCGCTCCTCGAAAAGGTGCGTGACTCGGGGACGAGGATAGAGAACACCATTTACCGGCAGGCCGGTCTCGAGGACGTCTTCCTGCGGCTTACGGGGAGGAGATTGGTAGAGTAGTGGATACGATTAGGATACCCTCGGCACGTGGATCGTTCAGGGTGTGGCAGCGCAACATCACCATCTTCCGGAAGTACTGGAAGACGATCCTGTTCCCCAACTTCGTCGAGCCGCTACTCTATCTGGCGGCCCTCGGACTCGGGCTCGGGGCGTTCATCCAGCAGGGAGGCATCCACGGCCAGCCCTACGTCCAGTTCGTGGCGCCGGGGCTTCTAGCGAGCAATGCCATGTTCGCAGCCTCCTTCGAGAGCACGTTCAACACCTTCGTCAAACTCAAGATAGACAAGATCTACGACGCCATAATAACCACGCCGGTCAACGCTGAGGACGTGGTCGGTGGTGAGTATCTGTGGGCCGGGACGCGCGCTGCGCTCTACGGCACGGCGTTTCTCGCGACGATAGTGGTGCTAGGGATCGTGTTCGGGCAGCCGCTCGTTACGTCGTGGTGGGCCCTGCTCTTGCCCCCGATGTTGCTGGTGATCGGCATCATGTTCAGCGTGATGGGCACGCTCTTTACCAGCCTCATAGAGCGCATAGACCTCTACGCCTACTACTTTACCCTGGTAGTTACGCCGCTGTTTCTGCTCTCCGGCGTCTTCTTCCCCATAGACGACTTCCCCCCGCCGGTCCCGCAGGTCGCCTGGTTCACTCCGCTCTACCACGCGGTAAACGTGTGCAGGGAGCTCGCCACGGGTCCATCGACAGGGGTAATTGTGGACGTGGCCTGGATTCTCGCCTTTACCGGCGTGCTCGCCCTGATCCCGGTCCAGTTCATGCGCCGGCGGCTCATCGGCTGAGGTTCGGGACTCTGGTAGGATGTCGCGATGGAGGCCGAGCAGTTCACCGTACGCCTCGCGCGGCCCGACGACGACCAGGCTATCGCCGCCCTCGTGGTGGAAGGGTTCCTGGACCAGTTCAGGCACGTCTTCGGCGGTAGGATGGACCGCTCGCTCAAAGTCATGGAGAAGTGGATCAGCCTGGAGCACGCCTCTGGCGGGGTGACCTCCCTGGTGATCGAAGGGTACGCGAGCACTGAGATCGCGGGCAGCATCGGCGTCAGGACCGCAGCCTCAAGGGAGGACATCCTCGCCCGCGGTCTGTGGAGATCTCTCACCCGCAACCTCGGTATTCCGCGGGCCGTTTGGGCGACGACTCTGCTCTCCTACCCGACATACTCCTCCGTCACCTCAGAGGCCTACATCGAGCGGCTCGTCATCTCCCCTTCTTTCCGGCGTCAGGGCATGGCGCGCCGCCTGCTTTCGGCTGCCGAAGACCTCGCCAGGGACGCGGGTAAGAAGGCCGTGGGGCTACACGTGGCAGGCAACAACCTGGGCGCCCTCCGGCTCTACGAGGCGGAGGGTTACGCGGAAGTCTCGCGGCAGAGATCCTTGATCGCCGCCTGGTTTATGGACATCCGCGAGTGGCTGTATCTGAGGAAGGAGCTCTGAAGCGAGCCGCTTTCAGCGGCTCGCGCTAGTCAGCACGCTCTGCCCTTCGGGCTTCGCTTCTCAGCTATCAGCTTCTCCCGCTTGAGGCCTCGCCCTGCACAGCGCACGACACACACCGCTGCCTGCGGCGGCCAGGTTCGACCCTCATGGCAAGGCCACGGGAGTACTTGCTGAAATGCTGAGAAGCCGCCGCAGGCGCCATGCTGACCAGCTGACTAGCTGATATCGTCCTGCTCGTCAGACGGTTTATCCTGGCGCGGCTTGCGGGGCCCGAACTCGCGCCGCGTCTCGGGCCACTCGAAGAGCTCGTCGGGCAGCTCGGGTAGAAAGTCTTCACTAGCAGAGGGCTCACGCCGGGCCCGATCGCCCAGGGTCGGTGACTCTTCGATGGTATCCGGAGGCCGGATTCTGGCCGGATACCTTCCCCCGTGTTTGCGGACGACCCTCGGCAGGTTTTCACGTTTGGCGTCGAACCCCGTGGGGCGCGGGCTGAGATCGACCGTGTCGTCCGCTGGGCCCGCGGTGTATGTAGAGCCTTTTTCGTTCTCTTCCTCAGCGTGGGTTTCGGCCACTTCCTCGGTCTCCGGTTCCGGCTGGGCGAAATCCAGGTAACGGGCGTCGCCCGTCAGGAAGGCGAGGATCTGGGCGTTGAACTCGGCGATACGCTCGATCATAGGCAGGTGGCCGCATTCGTCTATGAGGCAGATCTCGGCCCTGTCCACGCCCTCGGCCCACACCCCTACAGCCTGCGGGTCGACGATCTGATCCTCTTCCCCGGAGACGACGAGGAGGGGAACCTTTATGATCCTGGCCTGCCTGGCAAGCCGGCCGCGGGAGATCTCACGTCTCGAGATACTCAGGGTCTTGGAGACGGCGGCGGGGGTAGACCGGCCGGCGTCATCCACCACCTCGTCGGTGAGGTCGTCGGAGTCGGCGACGAAGGGGCGTATCCAGAGGCGGCGTATCGGACGCGCCACGCGCCCGAGAGCGTAGAAGATGGGGCCGATGATGGGCAGGGTGACGAGCCACAGCATCGTTGGGAGGTCGATCTGGTTCTCGTCGGCCGGGGTCGAGATGATGACGAGACGTCCGACGACGTCAGGATGGTCGGCCGCGAGCTTTACGGCCATGGCCCCGCCGAGGTCGTGTCCGATGACGTTGGTGCGAGTAAGGCCGAAGTGAGCGCAGAAAGCGTAGAGAAGCCTGCTCCCATTTCGAATCCCGTATCCGGAGAGGGGTTTGTCCGACTCCCCGAAACCGCTCAGATCGAGGGTATACACGGTGAAGCGCTGCGCCAGACGCCCTGCGAGTTGCTCCCAGATGCGGGAGGAAGACAACCAGCCGTGTACGAGAACGACTGCAGGACCTCCGCCAATGACACGGTAGCGGATCCAGACCCCCTCCACCTCCACGTACTCCGTGTCGCGGGCGCTCTCCACCTCCCTGGTCCCGCGTCCGAGCGCGATGGAGGCGACGAGGAGCACCCCAACCACAACCAACAGGACTATCAATGTTATACCCATGGCAGCCATGATAGCGCAAAATGGCGCCAACAGGATACCGGCACGGCACGCCCTACTCGCCCGAGATCGGCCGGGTAACTACGCCGTACTCGCTGGCCTCATGTGGCCAGGGACATCGTGTCCCGGTCAGCCTATCCTCTCGCGTTTGTCGTGGCTGTAGAGGCATTCCAGCTGGGAGCGAAGGAGGTTACGATCGTAGAGGCCTGCGAGGCAGTCGATGCAGAAAAGCACCTCCTCGGGGCGTCCGGGGTGCAGGTCGTTGTCCATCATGAAATCGAGGAGCTCCCTGTACTCTTCGCCGACCTGATCCACGAACTCCGAGAACGAAATACGGCCCGAGATCAAACGCTCGCACGCCTCGTAGGGGTCCAGCTTTCCCAGACGACGGTTGGTGTGCCTCACGATGAGCCCGGGGGCGATGTCCCCCAAGCCCATTCCCTCCTTCATCACCAAGACGGTCCCTTTCTAGCCCCCGGAGGGGTCGTTCCCCGTTTTCCTGACACCCCTTAGACCGCCGGCGCCCCTTCCGCTGGCGATTCGTGCAGTCTACGTTCGGGCGCGCGTTTTGTAAAGCGTCTCGCCGAGGGGCGCCATCCTGAACGATATACTTCCGGAAGATGCCGAGTGTAGCGAAGGAAGTGGAACGTGCCGGAAGCTAGCGTGGGCCGGGGGGCGCGCGTGGTCGTCCTCGGCGCCGGATTCGCAGGGGCCTCCCTGCTCAGGCACCTCCCTCCGGTTCTGCGCAGGCCGGGCGAGACGTTGCTGATCGACCGCAGCGAAGAGTACGCTTTCGTGCCCCTGATTCACGAGGTCGCGGTCGGCCGCGTGCATCCGAAGAGCGTAACCTCACCCATCGCCCCCATCTGCGCCGGCGCCTGCGAATTCCTCCATACGGAAGTCTCGGGTATAGATCTTACCCAGAAGATCCTCGAAACCCCGGAAGGCCCCATTGGGTACGAGTATCTGGTTCTGAGTCCTGGCAGCGTCGGGGTCGAGCCGGTGCCGCGGCTGCAGGATTACTTCCGACCCTTCTGGACGCTGGATGATGCGCTGCACCTGCGCGACGCCCTGGGCGACGCCTGGCGCCGCGCCACGAGCCCGGGGCCTCCGCCACCCTCGGGCATACTGACCGTGGCTATCGTTGGCGGTGGGGCGACCGGCGTGGAGGTGGCGGCCGAGGTGGCCGCCCTCTTCGACTATCTTGGGAAGCGCTCCTACCGCAGGCCTTCCGAGGAACCGCGGGTGGTCCTGATCGAAGCTACCGACCGGCTGATGGACTGGCTCGACCCCTACTTCGATAGGGTCGCGAGGAAGACTCTCTCCGACCTCGGCGTCGAGGTACGCATGAACACCCCCGTAGAGGAGGCTAGCGCCGAAGGCGTCCTTGCCGGTAAAGACTGGCTGAAGTCGGCCACCAGGGTGTGGACGGCCGGCGTCGAGGCTCCGCCAGTGGTTAGAGACTTGCCCGGAGACCACGATGCGACAGGCCGCGTACTCGTGGACGAGTACCTAACCCTACCGGATCATCCAGAGGTCTACGTACTCGGGGACTCCGCAGTCTACACCCACCCGCGCCTCGGTCCCCTGCCCCCCACGGCCTCCGTGGCCGTGCAGCAGGGACCGTGGGTCGCGCGCGACCTCAAGCGCCGGTTGCGGAACGCCAAGAGCAAACGCGGTAGGCCGCCGTTCCGTTTCGTCGACCGGGGCTACGTCGTTAGCCTCGGCCCCGAGAGCGCCGTGGCCGACGCCGTTGGCCTCAGGCTGCGAGGCCCGGCGGCCCAGGCTCTCTACAGGAGCGTCCTCCTCTACTACATGAAGAGCCGCCGCGACAGGATACTCACCGGCGCAGACTGGGTGATGGAGCGAGCACTCGGTCGTCTAGGTTTCAGGCCTCAGGAGGAACCAACCCGTAGAGCCTTCCGGTCTGCCCGGTAGCAGGTTCTTTGAAAGGTTGGGTCACGCGTCATCTATGGCCTCTTGCCTATGCCTGATACCTGAAGCCGCGGATGGCTTCGCAAACCACTCTATGTCTCGACCCGCAGCGGAGCCAGGTGACGCTCCACTATTCCGGGCACGTCCTCGGATGTAACGTGGGTGTACCAGACGTCGTCGGGGTAGACGAAGACGACAGGACCTTCCTCGTGGCGACGGGTGCAAGCATTGCGGAGTACGGCGGACGAAGGGATGCCGTGGCGCTCGACCTCGTCTTGGAACATCTCGAATAGTTCGCCGCCCCCCTTCGCGCCGCAGCGTCCTTCGCCCGGGGTGGCGCAAACGAAGATCTGGCACACTTTGCTCATGCCCAGATTCTATGCCGCGAGCAGGAGAAGTCCAGACGCTTCGCGGCTACAGCACTTCTCGGACTCTTGCCGAGTCCGGGAGAGACTTGGTGCCAACTTTGCCGCAGATGACTCGGGAGTCGCGGCAGCACCGCACGCGCGAGGGCCCGTGGATTCTCGCTCCCCGCTTTCGCGGGGAGCGAGAATGACGGCAAGGGCGACGAGCGCCGGTGTTCGATCGGACCTGCCATTACGGGTCATCAAGGTGGTCTACGTGACCCGCTTATCCAGCTTTGAGTGCAGAGAATGCCTGAAACCTGATGCCTGTAGCCGCGGTTTTGGAAGGTGGACCTTCCGAAACCGCTTCAGAAGCTCGTTGCGGTAAGCCCCGTCTCGGCGCGCTCCTGGATGCGGCGGGCCATCCCACTCTCTTTGGCCCTCTCGGCGACCGCTTCGGCGACGGCGGGGGCGACGCGTTCGTCGAAAACGGAAGGGATGATGTAGTCCTCGGAAAGATCTTCCTGCGGGATCACACCTGCTATCGCATCGGCGGCGGCGAGCTTCATCGGCTCGTCTATTTCGCGGGCCCTCACGTCGAGGGCGCCCCTGAAGATGCCGGGGAAACAGAGGACGTTGTTGATCTGGTTCGGGTAGTCGCTGCGTCCGGTGGCGATGATCCTCGCCTTCCCCAACGCTATCTCGGGCCTTATCTCGGGGTCGGGGTTGGCCATGGCGAAGATGATGGGGTCGGGGTTCATGCTCTCTACCTGCTCGAGGTCCAGAACATCGGGCGCGGAGAGGCCGAGAAAGAGGTCGGTCCCGGCGATGGCTTCGGAGAGATCGCCGGTCCTGCCCTCGGGGTTGGTATTCTCGGCGAACCACCGCTTGGACTCGTTGAGGTCCTCGCGTCCCTCATGCACGATGCCCTTCGAGTCGCATCCGACGAGGTTCTTCACGCCTGCGGCTATCATGATCTTGGCGCATGCCACCCCCGAAGCGCCAACACCGTTCACGACTATGCGGAGATTTTCCACCTCCTTGCCGACGAGCTTGAGGGAGTTGATCAGGGCGGCCAGCACCACGACGGCCGTGCCGTGCTGGTCGTCGTGAAAGACGGGGATGTCAAGGTCTTTCTTCAGACGTTCTTCGACCTCGAAGCACCGCGGGGCCGAGATGTCCTCCAGGTTTATACCGCCGAACGCCGGCGCCAGATTCTTCACGGTCTCGACGATCGCGTCCGTGTCCTTCGTGTCGAGGCAGATCGGGAACGCGTCGACGTTCGCGAACTGTTTGAAGAGCGCCGCCTTGCCCTCCATCACCGGCATCGCGGCCCGCGGCCCAATGTCCCCAAGACCGAGGACGGCCGTACCGTCAGAGACTACGGCGACCGTATTGCGCTTGATGGTGAGGTTGAAGGCCCTCTCGGGATCACTGGCTATCGCCCTGCAGACGCGCGCTACACCGGGCGTATACACCATAGAGAGGTCGTCCCGGGTGCGGATCTGGAGCTTGGAGCGGACCTCGATCTTGCCACCCAGGTGCATGAGGAACGTCCTGTCTGAGACGTTGACGACCTTGACCTGGGGCAGGTCCTCGACGACCTGGACCACCTGCTGGCCATGGTCGGAGTCACGGGCGTTCACGGTGATGTCGCGGGTGGTCCTGTCCTGGCGCATCCGCACGATGTCCACGGCGCCGATCATGCCGCCAGCATCCCCTATGGCCGTCAAGATCTTCCCGAGGGCTCCCGCCTCGTGCGGAAAATCTACCCGTAGAGTGAGGCTGTAGCTCGCACTGGGTACCGATTCCATATCGTTGACCCCTCTCCGTCCTTGGCCCGCCCCGCGCGTGGCACAATGGTGATTGTATGTCAGCCCGGCGCCTCGCGCCTTGTCAGCAAATCAGCACGCTCCAGCCTTCGGCTTCCGCTAGTCAGCTAGTCAGCTAGTCAGCTCTTCCCGCTCCGACCCTGCCATGCCGCGCACTACGAACCGCTACCAGCGGCGGTTAGATTCCACGCACTTGGCAAGAGTACGGGACGACTTACTGAGATGCTGACAAGCCGCCGACAGGCGGCGGGCTGACAAGCGCCCGACAGGGCGCGTGCTGAAATGCTGAGATGCTTAAATCGGCAGATACCCGGAATCGCCGGGAAGGTCGGTTCCGGGAAGGGCGTCGCGTCTGGCAAGGAACCATCTCCCCTTCTCACTGAGGGGGCCTGCCTCCTCTGCGGCCTGTTCGAGGCCGGCCCGCAGCTCGTGTAGCAGCGGCGGTCTCTCACCGTAGGAGACCATCTCCAGCTCGGCGACGACGGCGGCATCGACGAACTCGCCCCAGCGGCGTGATGCGGAGACGTCGGGTTCGGGGGGTGAGGCGAAAGCCGCTTTGATCTCTTCGGGGAGCGGGGCGGACGCCAGCATCTCTGTGCGCCCGGAATCGGGGGGACCGGTCTCCTCTTCCAGGTAGCGGCGGGCGGCGAAGAGCAGTAGCCGCGACGGGACGGTGCGTTTCTTCCAGGAGGCGGCTACCGCCTCCCAGTCTATGAAAGATCCAGCATAGAGCCTCCGCAAGTCCATAGGTCTATTCTAGATCAGCATGTCAGCTTGTCAGCACGCGCCCTTGCGGGCGCTTGTCAGCATTTCAGGTAGCGCCTGACCAAGCCTTGGCTGAGAAGGTGCCTGGCGAAGCCTGGCGAAGCCGGGCGTAGCGTGCTGATAAGCGCGGGTTTTGGAAGGGTAATCCTTCCAAAACCCGCTAAAAGCCGCTCGAGGAGCCGCCGTCGAGGATGTAGAGGTCGTCTGAGTCGGCCTCGGGGAACTCGAGTTCCAGGTCCCCGGCCGTAGCCTCTGCCATATAGTCGGACCAGATGTCCATGGGCAGAGTCTCTCCGTTCGGTTCCTGTATGCCGTGGACGCCGACGAGGGAGCGTCGGCCCTCTGCGTAACCGACCCACACGGACGTGCAAAGACGGGGTGTGTAGCCGATATACCAGGCGTCCGCGAAGTTGTCCGTAGTACCCGTCTTACCCGCGGAGGGACGTCCTATCTCCTCGTCGAGGTCGTGGAACATCGTCGCCGTCCCGTCCTCCACCACGCCCCTTAGGACCTGGGTCTCGACCGCCGCCTGGTTGCCCGTGAGCACCCGCTGCCCGCCGATCTGGTGGTCGTAGACCATCTCGCTGTCGCCGTAACTATTCCTTTCGATGCTCTCGATGGAGTAGGGCTCGCGATGGATGCCGCCACCGGCGAAAGTCGAGTAGGCGGAGGCCATGTCGAGCGGGCTGACACCCGAACCCAGGCCGCCTATCGCGGTCGACGGGTAGGGGTCGACTGGCGTGGTGATGCCAAGATCTTCGGCGGTCTCTACGACGTTGTCCAATCCAACGTCAGCGGCAAGCTGCACGAAGACGGTGTTATCTGACTCCGCCATGGCGTCGGATACGGAGATCTCCCCCCGCTCTATGTAGTCGTAGTTGTGTATCTCGTAGTACTCGTTCTGGAAGTCGAAGGTCAGCTCGTGGGATATGTAGGTGCTCTCCGGGGAGATGTTGTCCCTGAGGGCTGCCGCCAGCACTACGGGTTTGAAGGAGCTGCCGGGTTGGCGCCTGGCGTCGAGCGCGAGGTTGAAGTCGCCATGTTGCCCCGCCAGGGCTCGTATGGCGCCGCTCTGAGGTTCTATGGTAACGACGGCGGCAGAAGGATCATCCGGCTCGGAGAGTACATCCTCCGAGGTCTCGACGGCCGCATGCTGGAGGTCGGGATCCATCGTCGTGTGGATTCTGAGTCCTCCGAGACGCAGGGCCCGGGGCCCGAGCTTCTCCTCCACGTCGCGCCCCACCTTCTCGAGGAAAGGTGTATACGCCGGGTCCTCCGGCGGCGGATCTGGGGCGAACTTCAGCGGAGCGCTCTCGGCCTCCTCGCGCTCCAGGGAGGAGATCATACCCTGTTCCTGCATCAGCCTCAGTACCTCGTCGCGCCGCTCGCGCAGTGGCCCCACGAGAACGTCACCATCCCACGTCGTGTAGGTCGAAGGGGCGTGAAGCAGGCCGGCCAGCGTTGCCGCCTCCGACAGGTCGAGGTCACGGGCGCTCTTGCCGAAGTAGCGCTGCGCCGCCTCCTCGGCGCCGTAGGCGCCGTCCCCGAAGTACACGGTGTTCAG
>Ga0126313_10000310_pt1 | contig 22645 bp, 25 predicted proteins | sample Plot105A_FD_89954 | JGI IMG/M metagenome (GOLD analysis project Ga0126313, IMG submission 89954) | Serpentine soil microbial communities from UC McLaughlin Reserve, CA, USA - Plot105A | ecosystem: Environmental > Terrestrial > Soil > Grasslands | place: USA: UC McLaughlin Reserve, Lake County...
CCCAGGCTGGTGGCATGGGCGGGTCCCGGGTCCTCGGCGTGGCGGCGGCGCTGCTGCTGGCGGCCTGCACCTCGGGGGAGCGGTCGGCGCCGGCGCCGGCCCCGACGGCCGCGCCGGCCCCGACCGCCGCCGGCGGGCTCGCCTGGCGGCGGCTGGCGCCGGCGCCGTCGGAGCGGACCGAGGTGGCCGCGGCCGCCGCCGGCCAGCGCATCGTGGTGGCCGGCGGGTACGCCCGCAACGGCGACACGGTCGCCACCGTCGAGGTCTACGACACCGCCGCCGACGCCTGGACGGCCGGCCCCGCCCTGCCGGCGGCCGTCAACCATGCCATGGCCGCCGCGCTCGACGGCGCCGTCTACGTGGCCGGCGGCTACGGCGGCGACCGCCGCCCCAGCCGCCAGCTGGTCCGGCTGGAGGGCGACCGCTGGCGGCCGCTGGCGCCGCTGCCCGAGGGCCGCGCCGCGGGCGGGCTGGTCGCCACCGGCGACCGGCTGTACCTGGTCGGCGGCGTCGCTCCCGGCGGCCTGGCCGGCGACACCCTGGTCTACGACCCGGCCGCCGACCGCTGGTCGACGGGGCCGGGCCTGCCGACCCGGCGGGAGCACCTCGGCGCCGCCGCGGCCGGCGGCCGGGTGGTGGTGGTCGGCGGCCGGGTCAGCGGCCTGGGCTCCAACCTGGCGGTGGCGGAGGCCTACGACCCGGCGGGCGGCGGCTGGGCGGCCCTGCCGCCGATGCCGACCGCCAGGGGCGGGCTGGCCGCCACGGCCACGGCCGACGGCCTGGTGGTGGCGGTCGGCGGGGAGGCGGCCGCGGCCTTCCCCCAGGCGGAGGCGCTGGACCCGGCCACCGGCCGCTGGCGCTCCCTGCCGCCGCTGCCGACCCCGCGGCACGGCCTCGGGGTGGTGGCGGTCGGCAGGGTCGTCTACGTGCTGGCCGGCGGCCCCCGGCCCGGCCTGCACGCCTCCGCCGCCAACGAGGCGATCGACCTGGCCGGCCTGGAGGGATAGCCGCGACCACCCCTTGCGCGCCGACTTAGGGTGCCCTAAGGTCGGTGGGATGTTCGTCTGCCACTGCCGGGCCGTCACCGACGGCGAGATCCGCGCGGCGATCACGGCCGGCGCCTGCGACCTCGACGAGGTCGGGCGCCGCTGCGGCGCCGGGATCACCTGCGGCGGCTGCTGCCCGCTGATCCAGGAGCTGCTCGCCGAGCACGCCGCCGCCGCCGCGGCCGCGCCGGAACCGGCCCTGGCGGCACCGGCGCGCTAGGCGTGCTTGCAAAGCTTGATGGGCTGGCCATGGTCGAGCTTGCCGCAACCCAGCTTCGGCTATGACGGCGGTGACGGCAGCGGCGTGGGCGGCTGTCCGCGACGGCAGACGACGGCCTGCGCGACGACATGGTCGCTGTCGCAGGCGATGACGCGGCGGATGGTTCCATCCAGCTCGTAGACCGCGAGCTGGCCATAGGCCCGTCCCAGCGCCCGGGCCTGGTGCTTGGAGAGGCCGATGATGGCAACCCCAGGCTCCAGCCATGCGCCGTCCGGGTGGCCGCCGAGCGAGGGCAGCACCACCAGCCCGTGCAGCCGATGGTCGGCGCGCAAGGCCCGCGCCGCGGCCCGGTTGTCCGCCTCGGCGGCGGCCCGGCCGTCGGGGTTGTAGGCGGTGAGGACATGGCGGGGAACCTCGAAGCCGAGCCGGGCACCGCCGGCCGGCGCGGGAGCGTCGAGCGGTCGTGGCACCAGGTGCCACCAGCCGTGCTCGGCATGGATCCAGGTGTGGGCGCTGGCGAAGCCCTCCCATGGCTCCTCACCCGGTTCCCGAGCTGCTGTCCACGCGGCCATCTGCCCGAGCGTAGCAAGCTTTGCAGACACGCCTAGGCGCGGAGCTGCTGCGCCAGGTAGTGCGCCTCACCGATCTGGTCGATGGTGGCCAGCTGCGTCTCCCAGTAGTCGAGGTGCGCCTCCTCCTCGGCGATCATGGCCGCCAGGAACTCGCGCGTGCCCTGGTCGCCGACCTCGACGCAGGTGGCAACGTAGCCGTTGAGGTCGCCCACGGCGGTCCGCTCCAGCTCCGCCGCCAGGCGCAGCTGCTCGACCGGGGTCTCGCCCACCCGGACGGTGCCGAGCCGCTGCAGGTTGGGCAGGCCCTCCAGGTACAGGATGCGGTCGATCAGCGCCTCGGTGTCGCGCATCTCCTCCAGCGACAGCTCGCGGTGGCGGCTGGCCAGCCGCGCGTAGCCCCAGTTGTCGCACATCCGCGCGTTGAGGAAGTACTGGTTGATGGCGGTCAGCTCGAAGGTCAGGTGCCGGTTGAGCAGCTCGACGACACGCGGATCGCCCTGCAAGCGTCCTCCTCGGGTCGGGTCCGACGGCATCCCCGGTAGTGTCGGCCAGGTGCCGGCGGCTTGACCAGGATCAGCCCAAAGCGGTCAACCGCGGCCCGACCACACGCCGACCGGCTCGAACCGCATGGGCACGTCGACCAGGATCAGCTCGCTCGGCGCCTCCGCCGCGACGGTGAGCGACGGCTGGCCGGTGACCTTGGCGGCGTCGCCGGTGGCGACCGGCTCGCCGTCGAAGCGGCCCTGCCCGCCGATCAGGTAGGCGTAGGCGCCGCGGCCCTCCCCGATCCGGTGGACGGCCTCCTCGCCGGGCGCCAGCGAGGCCACGTGGACGCTGGCGTCCTGGTGGATCCTGACCACCTCGCCGCCCTCTGGGCCCATCACCTTGCGCAGCCGGCCGGCCCGGTCCTCGCGGGTGAACACCCGCTGCTCCACCTCCGGGGCGAGGCCGGCGGTGTCGGGCAGGATCCAGATCTGGATGAACCGCATCGGCTCGTCCTTGGACGCGTTCTGCTCGGAGTGCCAGGCGCCCGACCCCAGGGTCATGCGCTGCACCGCACCGGCCGGCAGCGGCCCGGGGGCGCCGCCGACGGAGTCCTCGTGGCGGAAGCTGCCCTCCACCACGTAGGTGAGGCCCTCGACGTCCTGGTGGGGGTGGAGCGGCCAGATCGCCCCTGGCGCCAGCCGGTCGTCGTTGAACACCCGCATCGCCCCGAAGCCGTCGTTGTCGGGGTCGCGGTAGTGGTCGAAGGAGAAGTGCCAGCGGGCGGAGAACCAGCCACCCTCCTCACGGTGGATCTCCTTGTCGCGCCGGATGGTCAGCATCGCCAGCTCCTCCCTCGCCGCCTGGGACGCCAAGGGTGGCCTTGATAGGCTTCGCGGCGCAAACGGGCCGGCGCGGACGGCGAGGAGGCGGCATGGTGGCGGAGGCCCCGGACCGGCGGTCGGGCCGGGTGGCCGGGGCGGCCGCCGTGGCGCTGCTGCTGGCCGGGCTGACGCTGCTGCTGGAGCCGGCGGGCCGCCGCGGCGCCGCCGCCGTGCTGCTGGCCGCCGGCCTGGTGGTCGGCGTGGTCGCCGCCGCCCGCCTGCCGGTCCCGAGCCGGCGCCGCACGGCGATGGAGCGGCTGAACGACGCCGCCTTCGTGGTGGTGCTGGCGGCCGTCGCGCTGATCGCGGTGCGGCTCGCCCGCCCCTGGACCGCCGCGCTGCCCGGGCTGCTCGGCGGCGTCCTCGTCGGCCGGACGCTGCGCCCACCACCTCCGCCACCGCCGGCACCGCCGCCTGCCCCTTCGACCGCGGACCCCGACGCCGGCCTCCACCGGTAGCCCGGCCGTGGTCAGCCAGCTCGCCGGGGCTCGTCCGGCTCCTCGGCGTGCGGCGGCAGGACCCGCTCCGCGAAGTGCCGTTGTACCCAGTACAGGTACTCGAGCCGGCCCTTGACGATCCGGTCGACCTCGAAGTCGGTGGCGAACTGCGGGTACACGGTCATGATGGCCGGGTCGACCTCGTAGTGGCCGTCGTTGTCGATCACCCCGGGCGGCAGCCCGTGCTCGTCGCGCTGGTTCACCGGGGCACCCCCTCGGGGTTCCCCGGAGCCCCTCCGGCACGCTCTGCCTCCTCGTAGGCCCGGTCGAGCAGGTACTTCCCAGGGTTCATGATGTTGTTGGGGTCCAGCAGCCGCTTGAGCTTCAGCATCAGGTCGAACTGCCCGTCCTTCAGCTCGACCGGGATCAGGTCGACCTCGCCCTCCCTGGTCGCGCCGTGGCAGGCCGAGATCGAGCCGCCGGCGGCCAGCGACACCTGCGCGATCTCCCGCTTGAGCTCCGTCCAAGCCTGCCAGCTGCGCTCGTCGAACCGCTGCTCCCAGACACCGATGTCGATCTCCACCAGGAAGTCGCCCCAGCCCTTGTAGGCGTTGTTGGTGTAGAAGAACATCCCCCAGTTGTCGAAGACGTCGTGCTCGGCGATGTAGCGGTCGGCGATCTCGTGCCAGCGCCGCTTGACGAACGGCAGCTGCGAGTAGGTGATGGCGGCGTCCTCGCAGTGCCAGCTCATGTGCACCGCCCGGCCGCGGGAGCGCCCGTGCAGCGGGGTGGCATAGCGGTCGTGGCGCGAGGCCCAGTCCAGCTCCGAGAGTTCCTCGCCCAGGTAGCGGCCGCCGGTGTCGGCGCCAATCTGCATCAGCCGGTCGCGGGCGGCGGCGACCTCGCCCTCGCTGCCGTAGGCGGCGACCGCCACGATCGAGCGCAGCGACTCGGGCTCGGGGATATAGGCCTCGTCATCGCGGCGCAGGTACTCGACCTTGCGCTCGTCGAAGAGGATCACCCCGGCCAGCGTCGCCAGGTTGGAACGGCAGAACGGCTGCACCGCCCGGTAGCCGTCCTCGAACGACTCGTAGCCGAAGAATGCCGGGAATTCCGCCTCCGGCCGCGGGTACAGCTCCAGGGTGCACTCGGTGACGATGCCGAGGGTGCCCTGGTGGCCCAGGAACAGGTCCTTGAGCCGGTAGCCGGTGGAGGAGTGGCGGATCTTGCGCCCGCCGCCCTGGCCGACCTCGATGACCTCGCCGGTCGGCAGGACGAACTCCATGCTGATGACGTTGTCGCGGACGTGCCCGTAGCGGCTGCCGAGCAGCGACCAGCCGCCGGTCCCGACCCGGCCGCTGACGATGCTGACCGGGTAGGAGGCCGGGTCGTCCGGGTACCAGACCCCGTGCGGTGTCAGCAGCTCGTTGAGCTTGAGCATGTTGATCGACGGCTGGATGGTGACCGTCCAGTCGGTGGTGTCGATCTCCAGCACCTTGTTCATCCGCTTGGTGTCGACCACGATGCCGCCCCGCATCGGCTTGGCCCCGTCGTTCAGGCCGGTGGCGCCGGCCCGCGGCACGATGGGGATGCGCAGGCGGTTGGCCAGCTTGACGATGGCCACGACCTCCTCGGTGGTCTCCGGCAGCACGACCACGTCGGGGGCCTCGTCGGCCCAGCGGTGGAACGGGAACGGTGCCGGCACCATCGCCCGGATCAGCCGGCCCTGGGGTGCGACGACCACCCGCTGCGCGCCGCAGACGTCGACCAGTTCGGAGACCGCCTCGCGGGTGACGGTGCCGCTCATGGCCCCGCCTCCTCCGTGACCCGCTCCCCATGTGCCAGCGGCGACCCGCCGTTGCCGCTCGCCGCGCGGCGTCGGCGGACCTCGGCCAGCCACGGCTCGGCGTCGAGCAGGCCGGCCGACATCGCCAGCAGGACGGTGATGTCCACCACCGGCAGGGCTCCGTCGGAGCGGGCCACCTGCTCCAGGTGGTCCTCGGCCCAGACGCAGGCCGAGGCGAGCACGTCGACCCCGAGCGGCTTGACGGCCTCCAAGCGGTTGCGGGCGACCTGCTCGGCGACCTCCGGCAGGGCGACCGGCACGCCACCGCCGGCGCCGGCGCACATCGCCCACTGGCTGACGTGGTCGACGTCCTTGAAGTCGAGCCCCGGGATGGCCCGCAGCAGCTTGCGGGGTGACTCCCAGATGCCGCGCCGCTTGTTGAGCCGGCAGGGGTCGTGGTAGGTGAGGCTGACCTCCAGGGGCCGTTCCGGCCGCAGCCGGCCGGCCTCGACCTGCTCGGCGAGCAGGTCGGTGATGTGCAGCACCTCGATGTCGAAGTCAGCGAACAGCCTTGGGTACTCCTCCACGAAGGTGATGTAGTCGTGGGGGTCGAGGGTGACGACCCGCCTGGCGCCCGACTTGCGCCAGTCCTCCAGGTTGTGGCGGGCGAACTCCTCGTAGATGTCGACGTAGCCCATCTCGAGCGCCGGGCCGCCGCAGCACCACTGGTCGTTCATCAGCCCGAACTGGACCCCTGCCTCGCGCAGCAGCAGGCTGACCGCCTGCGGCACCTTGGTCTGGCGGTAGGCGGCCATGCAGTCGCAGAACAGGATCGTGTCGCCGCCCCGAGGCAGGTCGAGGTCGTCGGCCCAGTTCGCCACCTCGGCCGGATCTCCCTGCATCTCGTTGCGGTAGGCGACGGTGTCGTCGTTCCACTGCTTCCAGGAGCGACGCTCGATCCCAGCCTTGACGCCGGCGGCCCGTACCGCCTTGACCAGCTGCACCAGCTGGGTCCGGTTGCGGTAGAAGTCGCCGGTGAACAGGGTGTTGGGGCAGCGCAGCTCACAGGCGCCGCACTGGGTGCAATAGGCGTACTGCTCGTAGGCGTCCTCCAGCTCGACCAGGCCGCGGGACATGGCGGCCACGGTGGCATGGAAGCCGTAGCTGGTGTGCTGCTCGTTGCGGGTCACCTGGTAGACGGGGCACGGCTCGCGGCAGAACTTGTGGCGTGAGGACATGCAGCCCCAGGCCCGGTCCTCGTAGCCGTCCGCGAGCTCCCGGACGGCCGCCTCGGCCGCGTCCCGGTCGCCAATCGAGAGCACGTCGGGGTCGCGAGGGACGAGGTCGCTGCCTTCGACGTCGGGGATCCTGGTCACGGCGGGAACCTCCAGGGTCAGTCGAGCTCCGGCATGACCTTGTCGGCGATGAGCCGTAGCTGGCTCTTCACGTCGGGCACGTCGACGGTCTGGCCGGAGAAGAACTTGACCAGGACCGGGTCGACCAGGGCGGCGATCACGTGGTTGATCCCGGTGGACAAGATGTCGGTCTTGAGCTTGTGCACGCACTCCTCGGGCGTGCCGGCCACCGACAGCGTGTCGACCAGCTCGGGGGTCGTCAGCTCGATCGCCTTGGGGACGTCGCCGGCCGCGAAGGCGTCGAAGATCGGCTGCAGGCTCTCGTACTCGATGCCGTGCCGTTCGACCTGCGACTTCGGCATCGACGGGATGTAGAAGGCGACGATGATGCGGGCGGCCTGCTTGGCCGCCTTGGCGTCCTGGGCGACCACGCTGATCACCCAGGCCCCGAGGTCCAGGTCGGCGACGTCGCGGCCGGACCGCTCGGCGCCCCTGCGGACGTGCTCGACGACGTACTCGTAGTTCTCCTTGGAGTAGCCGAGTGCGTGGTGCATGCCGTCGGCGATCTCCCCGGCCAGCTCGAACGAGCGGGGGCCGCCCATGGCGCCGAGCTTCAACGGCACCCGCTCCTGCACCGGTCGGGCGGCGGTGAACAGGCCGCTGTACTTGAAGAACTCGCCTTGGTAGTCGATCTTGCCCGTGTCCAGCATGGTGCGCAGGACGTGCATGGCCTCCTTGACCCGCGCCAGCGGGCGGCTGCCCTGCCACTGGACGTGGTACTGGCTCAGCATCACCAGGTTGCCGAAGCTCACCACCGCCTCGGCGCGGCCCCCTGACAGCTCGTCGAGGGTGGCCAGCTGCTGGGCGATGAGGGTCGGGTCACGCAGGATCACGTGGGTGACGTTGGGGCCCATTCGGATGTTGGTGGTCTTGTCGGCGACCGCGGCGAACAGCAGCCACATGTCCTTGTGGTAGATCTCGTCCACGCTGTAGCAGGCGTAGAACCCCAGCTCGTCGGCGGTCTTGATCATGTCGATCGAGTCGCTGAGCGGGTAGTCGGGCGTCTGCACGTAGCTGAATCTGGCCATCTGTGGCCTGCCCTTCTCTCCGCGGGACACCCGCACCGCGGGGCCCGACGCCAGCACCGGACCAAGCCGCCTGAGGGTAACATCGGTCCCTTCTCATGAGAACGCCGCGCCGGTCGCAGGGTTGTGGCGCAGGCCCGTCGGTAGTCGCCCGCCGGAAGGTCCTCGGATACCCGCAGAGGAGGACAAGCCGGCAGGCTCTCATCGGCATCTCATTGGCGAGCGCCTAGCGTGCCTCCGATCGTCCCCCCGATCCGAGGAGTAAGGAGGTTCTAGTGCGCCGTGCCGTGTTAGCGCTGCTGACCATGCTGCTGGCGCTCGCCGTCGCCGCGTGCGGCGGAGGATCGCGAGAGGCGAGCGGCCCCCCAGCCGCCGCCACCACGCTGCCCAAGGGCAGCGAGACCGTCCGGCTCGACCCGGGCAGGTTCACCACCCAGATCGACAACCGCTACTGGCCGATGAAGCCGGGTAGCCGCTGGCTGCTCCGCGAGACGGACAAGGGCGGCGACGTGCAGCGCGTCGAGATCACCGTGACCGACCAGACCAAGACGATCATGGGGATCGAGGCCAGGGTCGTCCACGACAAGGTGACCAACGCGAAGGACGGGAGCCTGGTCGAGGACACCTACGACTGGTACGCCCAGGACGACAAGGGCAACATCTGGTACCTGGGCGAGGACACCAAGGAGTACGAGAACGGCAAGGTGAGCAGCACCGAGGGCTCCTGGCAGGCCGGCGTCGACGGCGCCCAGCCGGGCATCCTGCTGCCCGCGGCCCCCAGCCCCGGGCTGTCGTACCGGCAGGAGTACTACGAGGGCCAGGCCGAGGACGCCGCCCAGGTGCTGAGCGTCGACAAGCAGGCGAAGGTCCCCTTCGGCTCGTTCCAGGACCTGCTGGTGACCAAGGACTTCACGCCGCTGCAGCCCGAGCTGCTCGAGCACAAGTACTACGCGCAAGGGGTCGGGCCGGTGCTGGCCCTCGACGTCAAGGGCGGCCAGAGCCGCGAGGTGCTGCTCCACTACCAGGCGCCCTGAGCCGCGTCGGCCTCGTCCAGGGTGGCCGGTGCGGCACCAGGGCCGGCCACCCTAGACTCTGGCCATGCGACTCGGCCCGCCCGTTGCGTTCGCCCGTCGCCGGGACGGCCGCAAGCTCGCCTACCAGGTGGTCGGCGAGGGTGACCTGGACCTGGTGTTCCTGTTCGGGTTCCCGACCAACCTGGGGCTGGTGTGGGACAACCCGGCGTTCGCCGGGTTCCTCGGCAGGCTGTCGTCCTTCTCGCGGCTGATCCTGCTGGACCGGCTGGGCAACGGCCTGTCCGACCGCGGCCCCACCGGGCACACCTTCGAGGACTGGATGGACGACGTCCGCTGCGTCCTCGAGGCGGCCGGCGCGGCGCGGGCCGCCTTCTTCGGCTGCGACTTCGGCGGCCGGCTGGCGCTGCTGCTGGCGGCCAGCCACCCGGACCAGGCGTCGGCGGTGGTGACCTTCGGGGCGCACCCGACCACGCTGCGCGACGAGGACTACCCCTGGGGCGCCACGCCGGAGGAGCGCGAGCAGAGCCTGGCGGAGATCGAGGCCGGGACGCTGGAACCGGCCGGGATCCTGCCCGCCACGGCGCCGCGGGAGGCGACCGACCCCGCGGCACGCCGCTGGTGGGAGACGTTCTTCCAGTCGGCGGTCAGCCCGGCGGAGGCCTACGACGAGATCCGGTCGCTCGACCCCGTGGACATCCGCCGGCTGCTCGGGTCGGTGCGGGCGCCCACGCTGGTGCTGCACCGCACCGGCGACCGCTACGCCGACGTGCGCGTCGGCCGCTTCATGGCCGAGCGGCTGCCCAACGGGCGGTTCGTGGAGCTGCCGGGCGACGACCACTTCCCCTTCTACGGCGACCAGGAGGCCGTGGTCGCCGTGACGCAGGAGTTCCTGACCGGCGCCAGGCCGCCCGCCGAGCCGGACCGGGTGCTGGCGACCGTGCTGTTCACCGACATCGTGGACTCCACCAGGCTCGCCGCCGAGCTGGGCGACCGCCGCTGGCGCCGCGTCCTGGAGGACCACCACGAGGCGGTCAGGCGGAACCTGGTGCGGTTCCGCGGCCGCGAGGTCAAGACCACCGGCGACGGGTTCCTGGCGGCCTTCGACGGTCCCGCGCGCGCCATCCGGGCCGCCGAGGCGATCCGGGCCGAGCTCGGAGAGCTCGGCCTGCGGGTGCGGGTGGGCCTGCACACCGGGGAGTGCGAGCTGCTCGGGCAGGACATCGGCGGCATCGCCGTGCACATCGCCGCGCGGGTGCTGTCGCAGGCGGCGCCGGGGGAGATCTGGTGCTCGCGGACGGTGAAGGACCTGGTCGCCGGCGCCGGGTTCGCGTTCGCCGACCGCGGCACCCGCACGCTCAAGGGCGTCCCCGACCGGTGGCAGCTGTACTCGGTGGAGCCCGCCGCGCCGGTGCGCCTGGACCGGGCGGAGCCGTGACCGGTCAGTACCAGCCGTGGGAGACCCAGAACGCCCTGGCGTTCTCCGCGGTGCCGTACCGCTCGCGCACGTAGGTGCGGAAGGCCATCAGCTGCAGGCCGCAGTCGATGGTGTCGTAGTTGGCGCCGAGGATGCGCCGGCGCAGGTCCAGCAGCAGCTGGCCGAGGCCGAACGCGGTCGAGGTGGGGTTGTCGGCGGTCGGGTCGCCGCCCGACTCGTGCATGATGATGAAGTACTCGGCGTCGGAGGTGCCCGACAGGTCGCACTTGCCGCCGCCGCGGACCAGGTCGGCCTGCCGCTGCAACCGCTGCTGCTGGGTCACGCGCAGCACCGCCTGCTCGCCCTCCAGCTCCCGGATGCGGTCGTCGAGCTTCTCCTTGGCCTGCAGCCGCAGGTCGCGCAGCTCGACCGCCTGGGCGATCTTCTTGGAGATGGTCGCGCTGGCCCGGCGGGCGTCGCGTTCGGCCTCGCCCAACGCCTGCCTGGCCAGGGCGTAGTCCTTCTGGGCGACCACCAGGTCGGCCAGCGAGTCGTTGCTCTCCCTGGCCAGGTGGTCGAGCATCGTCACCTGGCTGAGCAGCTCGTCGACCTGGTCGTTGCGGACCAGGGCGCTGATGCCGGCGGGGTCGCCGGCCATGTAGATGCCGCGGGCGCGGTCGCCGAGCACCCGGCGCAGCCGCTCGACCCGCGCGGTGGCGTCCTGCAGGGCCGCGTTGGCGCGCACGCCGCGGGCGTGGGCCGACAGGCGCTGCAGCTCGGCCTCCTCCAGCTCGTTCTCCGCCCGGTTCAGCGCCTCGTTGGCCCGGTCGAGCGCGCGCGCCAGCTTCTTGGCGTCGGCCTTGACGTCGGCGAGGGCCGCCTTGACCTGCTTGAGCTGGGTTGGCACGTCGGCGGCCTGCTGGACCGCCTGCGCTCCGGCGTCGTGGGAAAGCACCAGCGACGCCGCGACCGAGCCGACCACGACGACGCCAAGCAACCGAAGCACCCAGGAACGTCGGAAGGGTGCCATCTGTCGAAAGCCGCTCCCTTAGGGGGTTCGGGAACAGTTCTCCGCAGCTGGGGGTGCTACGGACGCGTAGGTTCATACCACATCGCCCTCAGCGCTTGGAAATCACACGCCAGCGCCCCGGGCGTGGCATGCTGCCGGGCATGAGCGACGAACGGCCCACCCGCCTGGTGCTGGACTCGCCGAGCCTGTTCTACCGGGCGTTCTTCGCGATCCCCAGGACCGTCACGGGCCCGGACGGCGCCGCGGTCAACGCCGTCCGCGGCTACCTGGACATGCTCTCGCGGCTGCTGGTCGAGCGCCGCCCGGACGGCGTGGTCAACGTGTTCGACGCGGACTGGCGGCCGCAGTGGCGGGTCGACCTGTACCCGGGGTACAAGGCCAAGCGGGCCGAGGACCCGCCGGAGCTGCCCGGGCAGTTCCCGGTCGTCCGGGCGGTGCTGGACGCCGCCGGCCTGCCGGTGGCGGAGGCCGACGGGTACGAGGCCGACGACGTGATCGGCACGATCGCGGCGGCGGCCGGGCCGCGGGAGCGGGTCGCGGTCGTCACCGGCGACCGCGACCTGTTCCAGGTGGTCCGCGACCCGGTGGTGTGGGTGCTGTACCCCCTCAAGGGGACCTCCTCGCTGGCCCGGATGGACGAGGCGGCCGTGGCCGCCAAGGTCGGCGTCCCCCCGTCCCGCTATGCCGACCTGGCGATCCTGCGTGGCGACCCCTCCGACGGCCTGCCCGGCGTCCCGGGGGTGGGGGAGAAGACCGCCGCGCGGCTGGTCGCCGACCACGCCGACCTGGACGAGCTGCTGGCCGCGGCCGACGCCGGGCGCCTGGCCCCGCGGCTGGCCACCGCGCTGGCGCAGAGCGCCGACTACCTGCAGGTGATGCGCCGGGTGGTCGCGCTGCCCACCGACGTCGACTACCGGGCGAGCCAGCCGCACCCGCCCGACCGGGCGCGGCTGGCGGCCCTGGCCGAGCGGCACGCCCTCGACGGGCCGGTGGACCGCCTGCTCGCCGCCCTGGAGCCGTCGGAGGAGGGTCACACCGCCAGCCGGTAGGCATGGGCCGCGGTGCGGTGGAAGACCGCTTCCCGCTCGGCGGGTGACAGCCCCGCCGCCAGCGTCTCGGCCAGCTGGCGGACCTGGACGTAGGAGGCGGCCAGCCGGCAGACGGGCCAGTCCGAGCCGAACATCACCCGCTCCGGGCCGAACACGCCCAGCACGTGGTCGGCGTACGGGCGGATGCGGTCGGCGTCCCAGTCGTCCCAGCGGGCCTCGGTGACCAGCCCGGAGAGCTTGCAGGCGACGTTGGGCAGCCGCGCGAGCGCGGCCAGCTCGCCGGCCCACGGCTCGAGCGAGCCGGCCGCGATGGCGGGCTTGGCGGCGTGGTCGAGTACGAAGCGGGCGTCGGGCAGCGCTGCGACCGCCGCCCGCGCGGCGGGCAGCTGGGGGACCAGCACCAGCAGGTCGTAGGCCAGCCCGGCGTCGGCGACCGCGCGCAGGCCGCGGCGGACGTCGGCGCGGGCCAGCCACGCCGGGTCGGGCTCGTCCTGGACCTGGTGGCGCACGCCGACCAGCCGGTCGCCGCCTGGCCCGGCGCGGAGCCGGTCCAGGACGCCGGCGACGTCGGCGGCGGTCAGGTCGACCCAGCCGACCACGCCGGCGACCAGCCCCTCGCTGGCCGCCGCGGCCGCCAGCAGCTCCCTGGTCTCGCCGAGGTCCCCCACGGCCTGCACCAGGACCGTGTGGGCGACCCCGGCGGCCGACGCCTCCCGGCGCAGGTCGTCCAGGGTGAAGGGGCGGCGGATCGGGGCCAGCTCCGGTCCCGCCATCCAGGCATACTCGCGGACCCGGGTGTCCCAGAGGTGGTGGTGGGCGTCGACGACCGTCATCGGCCCGGCACGGGCGCGTCCGCGCGCAGCAGCCCCTCGGCGACCAGCTCCTCCCACAGCCCGGCCGGGGTGGGGCGGGCGGCCAGCGCGAGGTTCTCGGCGACCTCGGCGGGGGAGCGCATGCCGACCAGGACGCTGGCGACGGCGGGATGGCCGGTGGGGAAGGCCAGCGCCGCCTGCGGCAGGGTGACGTCGTGCCGCGCGCACGCCGCCGCGATGCGCCGCGCCCGCTCGACCACCTCCGCCGACCCCGGCGCATAGTCGTAGGTGGCGTCCGGGCGCGGGGTGGCGGTCGCCAGCAGGCCGCTGTTGAACACCCCGCCGATGACCACCGAGACCCCGCGTGCCACGCACAGCGGCAGCAGCACGTCCAGCGAGGACTGGTCGAGCAGCGTGTACCGGCCGGCGAGCAGCACCACGTCGATGTCGGTGTGGCGCACCAGCTCGGCCAGCATCTGCCACTGGTTCATGCCGGCGCCGATCGCGCCGACCGCGCCCTGGGCGCGCAGCTCGTGCAGGGCCGGGTAGGCCTCCTCGACCGCCGGTCGCCAGTGGCGGTCGGGGTCGTGCAGCAGCACGACGTCGACGCGGTCCAGCCCCAGCCGCTCCAGGCTGGCCTCCAGCGACCGCCGCACCCCGGCCGCGCTGAAGTCCCACACGCGCCGGTGGGTGGCCGGCACGTCGAAGCCCTCGCCGTCGCGGCGGCCCGCGCCGTCGGGGTCGGGCACCAGGACCCGGCCCACCTTGGTGGACACCACCACCTCGGCCCGCGGCCACGCCGCCAGCGCGCGGCCCAGGTGCCGTTCCGAGCGGCCCAGCCCGTAGTGGGGGGCGGTGTCGAAGAAGCGCACCCCGGCCTCCAGCGCCGCGGTCACCGTCGCGGCGGCGGCGTCGTCGTCGACCGCCCGGTACAGGTTGCCGATCGGGGCGCCGCCGAAGCCGAGCGCGGTGACGCGGACCGCGCTGGCGCCGAGCGTGGCGGTCCGCATCACGGCCGGCCCGGGTCGGCGAGGGTGGAGGTTGCTGGCTGGTCGCGGGGTGGAAGGCGCAGTCCCTGCATGCCGCCGTCGACGGCCAGGGCGGCGCCGGTGGTGGCGCCGGCCAGCGGGCTGGCCAGGTAGGCGACGGCGGCGGCGACCTCGTCGGCGGTCACCAGGCGGCCCGTCGGCTGCCGCCGGGTGAGGGCGCGCCGCTCCGCCTCCGGGTCGTCGGCGGCGTCCAGCAGCCGCTGCACCCACGGCGTGTCCACGGTGCCGGGGTTGACGCAGTTGACCCGGATGCCCTCGCCGACGTGGTCGGCGGCCATGGCCAGCGTCAGCGCCTGGACCGCGCCCTTGGAGGCGCTGTACAGCGCCCGCCCGGGCAGCCCGGCCGTGGCCGCGATGGAGCACGTGTTGACGATCGCCGCGTGCGCGGAGGCCCGCAGGTAGGGCAGGGCCGCGCGGGTGGCGCGGACGATGCCGAGCACGTTGACGTCCAGCACGCGGCGCCACTCCTCGTACGGGTTGTCCTCGACGGTGCCGCGCGCGCCGATGCCGGCGTTGTTGACCAGCACGTCGACGCCGCCCAGCCGCTCGGCGGCGGCGTCGACCGCCTCCCGCGTCGAGCGCTCGTCGGTCACGTCGGCGGTGAGCGCCAGCAGCGGCTCCGCGGCGGCGGCGGGGTCGAGGTCCAGGCAGGCGACCGCCGCGCCCCGCGCCTGGAGCAGCCGCGCGGTGGCCAGCCCAATGCCGGAGCCGGCGCCGGTGACGACCGCGACGAGCCCGGCGAAGTCGTCGGTGAGCGTCCGCGGGTCCATGGTGGCCCGATCATAAGCCGAAAGGTCGGATCTTTCCCGGAGCCGGGTTCGAACCCGCGATGCGTTCTCCGTCGGGCGGGCGTCATACCCTGGTCGACCGCGACGCCGGTGCGGTCGCGCGGGCGTTCGCGCGCGAGGGGGCGACGGTGTTCCTCGCCGGTCGCACCCCCGCCAAGCTCGACGCGGTGGCCAACCAGGTCGCCTCCACGGGGCGCGTGGCCCAGACGGCGCAGGTCGACGGGCTGGACGAGGAGGCCGTCGAACGGCACGCCGAGGCCGTCGCCGAGCAGGCGGGAAGCCTCGACGTCTCCTTCAACGCCGTCGGGCTGAACAACGGCGAGCAGGGGATCCCGCTGGTCGAGCTGCCGGCCGACGACTACCTCGCCCCGATCACGGGCTACGCCCGCACCCACTTCCTGACCGCGAAGGCGGCGGCGCGGCACATGATGCGGCAGGGGTCGGGGGTGATCATGCCCCTGTCGGTGCCGATGGCCCGCGTGCCGGCGGCCTCCTCGGGAAGCTTCGGCATGGCGGGCGCGGCGGTCGAGAGCTTCACCCGGCAGCTGGCCGCGGAGCTCGGGCCGTACGGGATCCGGGTCGTCTGCCTGCGGCCCACCGGCATCCCGGAGACAGCGGCACGCCTCGGCTCGCACACCCGCGAGGTCTGGGGCCGCGCGGCCGACCGCCTCGGCGTGCCGCTGGAGCAGCTCCTGGACACCATCGGCTCGGGTGGCCTGCTGCAGCGCCCGCTGACGGTGGACGAGGTCGCGAACGTGGCGGCGTTCATGGCCTCGGACCGCTCCAGCGGCATGACGGCGACCGTCGCCAACGTCACCCTTGGCGGGGTGGTCGACTGAGGACGGCGGCGCGGGGTCAGGCGAGGTCGACCTCGACCGTCAGCGGCACCTGGTGGCGGGCCGCGGCGGTGACCGGTGCGTGCCGCTCCGCCCAGTCGACCAGGGCGTGCAGGCGCTCGGCGGGCACGCCCGGAGCCGACAGGCGGTAGCGCACGCGGACCTCCAGCGGCCCGGGGGCCACCTCGCCGACGCCGAGCAGGCCGCGGTGGTCGGACTCGCTGGCGACGACGACCTCGACGCGCGCCAGCGGGATGCCCTCCTGGGCGGCGCGCATGGCGACCAGCGTGGCGGCGCAGCTGCCGATGGCGGCGCGCAGGACGGTGCCTGGGGTGGGTCCCGTGTCCGCCCCGCCGACCTCGGCCGGCATGTCGGTCACGATCGCGTGGCCCATTGGGTCGGTCGCCCGGCAGCGCAGCCCTCCTCGAGCACCACGGTCGCGGTCCGGTCCGCGACGCGCCCGTCCTCGGGGTTTGCGCGCAGGTGGGCGGTGGCGGCGTCGATGGCGCCGGCGATGTCGCGGGTCGTCATGGGCGCACCTTCGAGCCTTCCCGTGAGCCGTCGAGCAGGCGGGTGAGGGCGGGGTTGTCGATGCCGGCGGCCAGCAGCCGGGCCGATCCCAGCGCCGCCGGGTCGCCGAGGCGGCCGCGGTGGAGGTGGGCGCGCACCACCAGCTCGCGCATGCCGCCACGCGCCGCCAGCGCCGCCAGGGCGTCGACCAGCCGTTCGGCCCTGGCCCGGTCGTGGCGGTCAAGGGCGGTGGTGGTCATGGCGTCCAGGATGTAGGCGCTGATCCACTGGTAGCGGTCGGTCACCCGGGTGCAGCGCGCGTGCGCCTCGGCCAGCCAGGCCGTCGCGGTGGCCTGGTCGCCGCGGGTGGCGTTGAGCACGCCGAGGCCGCGGGCGGCCATGCCCTCCCAGCACGGGTCGCCCAGCTGGCAGGCCAGGGCGTAGGCGTGCTCGAGCTCGTCGGTGGCGAGGTCGAGGCGGCCGGCGCGCACGTCGAGCTCGCCCTTGAGGGCCTGCGGCCATGGCAGGAACGCCATCCAGCGCTGCTCGTGCGCCAGCTCCAGCGAGCGGGCGAGCCCCGCCGCCGCCGGCTGCGCTCGTCGCGCAGCAGGTGGGCGCGGGCCAGGATCGACAGCGACCATGCCTGCTGCCGGCGGTCGTCGCAGCGCCGGGCCCGCTCGACCGATCCCTCCAGGTGCCGGAAGGCGGCCGGGTAGTCGCCGGTGTCGGAGGCGTTCATGCCGCGCACGCCCAGGATCGCGGCCAGCTCGTCGTCGCGCTCGGCCAGCGCCTCGGCCCTGGCCAGCCAGGCCTCGGCGGTCCGGCGGCGGCCCGCCTGCACCTCGACGAACCCCAGCTCACGGTGCGCGGTCACCGCCGTCTCGCGGTCGCCGGCCCGGGTGGCGTGGGCGATCGCCTCGTGCAGGACCACCGCGCCCTCCTCGTCGTGGCCGCGGACCGCGTGGACCAGCGCGCCGCCCAGGGCGGCCAGCGCCCGGCCCTGCAACCAGGGGTCGCGGCAGGCCGCCGCCTCCGCGCAGGCGCGGCGCAGGCAGTCGACGCCGGCCTCGACGGCGCCGGCCGTGATGGCCGCGCGGCCAGCGTCGAGCTGGCTGGCGACCGCGGCGCGGCCGCTGACCGGCGGGCCGACCGTCGCCCCGGCCGCTGCCCCGGCCGCCTCCGCCAGCGCCGGCGACGGCCGGATGCCCAGCTCCCGCCGCAGGGTGTCCTCGCACACGGCCACCTGCGCCAGGGCGGCGTCCCGGTTCCCGGCCGCGGCGAGGCTGCGGACCAGCAGCTCGTGGTTGCCTTCCTCCAGCGGGTTGCGCGCCACCGCCCTGGAGGCGTAGGGCACGGCCGCGTCCGCGCGGCCGGCCGCCAGCAGCGTCATGGCGGCCTGGCGCAGGCTCGCCTCGGCCGTGGCCGCCAGCCGGTGCCGCTCCACCACCAGCCACGACTCGAACGCCGGGCTGGCGGCGACGCTGACGCCCTCCAGCAGCTCGCCGTCGAGGTGGAGCAGCCGTCCGGGGTCGGCCGGCTTGCCGGTGAGGACGTGGACGTCGGCCTCCATGCCGTCGGCGAGCGAGGTGGCGACGGGGTCGCCGCCGAACAGCTGCGGCGCCGCGAGGGTCCGCCGCAGCTGCGCCAGGGTCCACCGCAGCGCGCCCAGCGGGTCGTCGGCGTCGGGGAACAGCAGCTCGGCCAGGTGCCGGCGGCCGGGTGGGCGGTCCGCCAGCAGCAGGTAGGCGAGCAGCGCCCAGGCCTTGCGGCCCCTCGGCGGCGGCGCCGGCCCGCCATCGCGTTCGATGGCGGGCGGGCCGAGCAGGCGGATCGTCAGGGCCACGGGACCACTCCTCGGCGAGATGGTCGCGCGCCCAGGCGCCGACCACAACCCGTCCGGGGCCGATGGCGGCCCGGGCGTGGCCGGTGCCTGGGCGATGGTGGCGTTGGCCTGTGGCCGGTGGCTGGGCACGTGCGGTCCGGCGCCGGGCTAGGGCGTGGGGCGCTGGGCCAGCAGGCCGGCCAGGGCGGCCAGCGCGCCGGCCACGAAGACGAGGGTGGCCAGGTAGATCAGGCCCAGGTGGCCGAGGGTGTCGAGGTGGTAGGGGTAGTGGGCGGGCAGCGCCACGGCCAGGCCGAGCACCGGCGCGGCGACCGCGCCGACCCAGGCCCACAGGTGGCCCTGGCGCACCCCGAACCACGACAGGAACGCCACCGCCAGGCCGGTGGCGGCGACGAAGCCGGCCACGGCCAGGTGCAGGTGGCCGACGTAGTGCAGCAGCGAGGGGCTGAACGACTGGATCTGCTGCCTGCCGACGTCGACCTCCCCGGGCCCGATGCCCAGCTCCAGGAAGCTGTCGCTGAAGTTGCGGGCCAAGAACAGGGCGGCGTAGACGATGAAGCCGGCCGCGGCCAGCGTCATCAGCCCGGCGCCGGTCCGCAGCGCGGTGGACCCGGCGTGGTCGGGCCGGGCGACGGCCGACGTGGTGGTTGCCATGCTTGGGCTCCTTTGGTGCCGTTGGGTTGGGCTGCAGCCGACCGCAGCATGCGGGACGGCCGTGTGAACCAGCGTGTGACGATGTCCCGCCGGCAGCAGGCAACCGAACACCGCCCTGTGGCGTGTGTGGGCAGACACCGCAACGATCGGACGCCGGGAGGGCGGTGGAAGGGACGGAGGACTTCGACCGCTTTTACGCGGCGGTCTTCGCGCGCCTGGTGGGCCAGCTGGCCCTGGTGACCGGCGACCCGCACGAGGCCGAGGACGTCGTCCAGGAGGCGATGGCCCGCGCCGCGCCGCGATGGGCGCGGCTGCGCGCCTACGACGCGCCGGAGGCCTGGGTCCGCCGGGTGGCGTTCAACCTGGCGGTCAGCGGCCACCGTCGGGCGCGCCGGCGGCTGTCCGCGCTGCTGCGGCTGGGCCCGCCGGCCCCGGTCCCGCCGGTCTCGGTGGAAGCGGTGGCGTTGGCCCAGGCGCTGCAGGGGCTGACGGCGGCCCACCAGCAGGTGGTCGTCCTGCACTACCTGGCCGACCTGCCGGTGGAGCAGATCGCCCGCGAGCTGAGGGTGCCGGTCGGCACCGTCAAGGCGAGGCTGGCGCGGGCCCGCGGCGCGCTGGCCGCCCTGCTGGCCGAGCCTGCGCAGAAAGGCAGGTAGGCATGAACGAGCTGCGCGACCGCCTCCAGGAGCTGGCCGACGGCTATGCCCGGACCGCCGCGTCCCCCGGGCCAGACGCCGCCCGTCGCCGCGGCCGCCGGCGCCGACGCCGGGCCGTGGCCGCCGTGGTCCTCGCCGGCCTGCTCGCGGTCGCCGGGAGCGTCGGGCTGCTGCCCGCGCTGAGGGCGCCCCGGCCGGCGGAGCCGGTGGAACCAGGGCCTACCCCGGCGCAGGTGCCGCGGTCCACGGCCTGGTTCCAGCCCACCTACCTGCCCGGCGGCTTCCGGCTGGTCGGCGAGGGCGAGCAGCCGGTGCTGCGACTCGGGCGTTCCATCCCGGATGCGCAGTCGTTTCGCCTGGTGAAGGGGGACGGCGAGTTCACCGTCAGCGTCCACCCCGAGCTGCGGCAGCTCGACATCACCCTGGAGACGCGGACCTACCCGGTCGTGCGGGTCGTGCAGGTCCGCGGTCGCACCGGGCTGTTGTTCCCGCGCCGCCCGAGCAACCCCTACACGGGCCTGATCTGGGAGGAACGCCCGGGCCTGGTCGTGCAGGTGCTCGGCTCCCAGGGCGTGCGCGACCGGATGCTGCTGGACGTCGCGGAGGGCCTGCGGATCGCGGGGATGGCCGGCGGGAGGGTCGCCATCACTGTCGCTCCCCGCCCGCCGGGCTGGATTCGGGTCGGGCTGGGCACCAGGTGGTCGGCCTTGGGCGCCAACATGACGGTGCTGCCCCGCAGCCACCGTCGGGCCTTCAGCAAGGGTCCTGGTCAGCGTCCCTACCTCGTGGTGACCGAGACGCGCGGCCAGGTCGGCCCGCTGCGGCCCGAGGACAGGCCCAAACGGCTCCCCGACCTGCGGCGGACGTGGGTGACGGTGCACGGCCACCCGGCGCTGCTCGACCACGACCCGATCAACCACGAGCTGGCGGTCACCTGGCGTGAGCCGGGCGGGATCGAGCTGGTCGTGCAGGCCGACGAGAGGGTCGGTCGCCGCCAGCTCCTCGCCGTCGCCGAAGGCCTTCGACAGCCCTGAGCGCCCCCGGGCTCAGACGGGATCGACCCCACGGGTGCCGCGGTCGGCGACGTGCTCGGTCCAGCGCTGGCCGTCCCAGTACCGGAGCTCGTGCCGCCTTCGAGGGTCGGCGAACCACCCCGCCGCGACGGTCTCCGGCGCCCCCCTCGTCACCGGCAGGGCCGCCGGCGTCGGCGGCGTCCGGCGGGCCTGGTTTCGGCGGAGCGCCACCACCACCGCCAGCACGGCTCCACCACAGAACAGGACCATGGCTCCGGCGATCGCCAGGGTCACCGTGCGGAAGATGCCCGGGCCGACGCTCCGGCCGACGGCAACGTTGGCCTCCACGCCCTGGGGCTCCCCTTCGGCCTGGAGCAGGTACCTGCCGGGCTCCCCGATCTGGAAGGTCCCGACCGCCCGTCCGGAATGACCCGCAAAGCCGTACGTCGCCGAGCCGCCGTAGGGGCGGATCGTGACCGGCTGGCGGCTGGTGAGCGAGGTGAGCGACACGTTGAACGGCGGGATGGTCGCCTGCTCGTCGGAGGCTCCCATCCCCTCGAAGTAGAGGGTGTACCCGCCCGCCTCGGCGAGGCTCACCTCGGCCTGCCCCGGGATCGGGACCCGCTGGAATCCCTCCACCTGCCGGCTCAGGGACCGAAACCCGAGGAACAGGCCGAGCGCGAGCCAGAGGACCGCCGCCACCACGGCCGCCCCGGCCACCCAGTACCAGACCCGGGCCGGACGGACCGGGTCCGCGCCCACGGCCGTCGCGTCCCCAGGCCGCATCCCCACCTCCCGCCACGCCGACGAATGCTCCCCGAAGGATGGCTGCTCGTCACCGGCGGGGCAACCATCCGTCGGGGTCGGGCCGTCGGCGTGCCGGGCGGGTGGCGGTGGCGTAGTAGCCGTGCCCGGGGAAGCGGACGTGGCCGTCCCCCTCCAGGAACTCGGCCGACGCGGCGGTGGCGGCGCGGCGGGCCGCCCGGATCCGCTCGTCGGGCACGCCGGCCAGCAGCTGGCGCAGCGGCAGGTTGAGCGCGAACACGAAGTCGACCCACTCCTGCGACCGAAGCTGTCGCCGTGCGGCTGCAGGGTGGCACGCCTGCGGCGACTCCTACTGCTGCACGGGCTGACCGCGGCTGTAACGCGGAAGCCTTCCCGAACGCCTTATTGGTGGGGAAGGAGGCGACGGACGCGACGTCTTGGGCGGCCCCGCGCAGCGGCTCCTCGCTTCCGGGCCGAAAGGAGCATTGCATGCGCAAGCCCTTGCGCGTCCTGGTCATCGTGGGCGTGGCGACGCTGCTCGCGGCGCCGATGGGGAGCGCTCGCGCGCTCAACGCCGACACCCTGGTCACCGTCGGTAGTCCCAGCTCGCCGTTCTCGGCGAACAAGCAGAACGAGCCGGCGGTGGCGATCGACGCCAACCACCCGACCGTACTGGCGGCGGGCGCCAACGACAACATCGACATGGAGGCCTGCAACGCCGGTCCCGACAACGACTGCCCGTTCACCGAGGGCGTCGGTGTGTCGGGTGTCTCCTTCTCGTTCGACAGCGGCGACACCTGGTTCCAGCCCACCTATAGGGGCTGGAGCGCCCGAAACTGCACGGGTGCGCCCGGCGACGACCCGCCGTGCGAGCCGCAGGTCGGGCCGATCGGCACGCTGCCCGGCTACTTCGAGGCCGGCCTGGTCTCCGACGGCGACCCGGCGGTGGCGTTCGGGCCCGTGTTCCGCAACGGCAGCTTCTCGTGGGCGAACGGGTCCCGCCTGTACTACGCAACCCTGACCTCCAACTTCCCCGGCCGCCAGAGCTTCAAGGGGTTCGAGGCCATCGCGGTCTCACGCGTCGACGGGCCGGCATCCACCGGGCTGACCCAGCCCACCGTGTCGAACCAGGCCAACTGGCAGGCACCGGTAATCGTCAGCAAGCAGAACGCGGCGCTGTTCTCCGACAAGGAGCAGGTGTGGGCGGACAACGCGTCATCGAGCCCGTTCTTCGGTCATGTCTATGTCTGCTCCGCGGTGTTCCGCGGTGTTCCCGGCCGCTCCCAGCCGCTGGTCGTGTCGACCTCGACGGACGGTGGTGACA